>Ga0181612_142240_pt1 | contig 24010 bp, 6 predicted proteins | sample HoacroProtozoa21_FD_119630 | JGI IMG/M metagenome (GOLD analysis project Ga0181612, IMG submission 119630) | Hoatzin crop microbial communities from Cojedes, Venezuel. Combined Assembly of Gp0051906, Gp0051904, Gp0051908
TCCCACCACATTTCTGTGATGGTGACCAAGTCATAGCTGTCCTGCTGTGCAATGGCTTCCAGCTCCTCCTGTTTATTGCCCATGCTACGCGCATTGGTTTAGATGCACTTGAGCTGGGCTGTTGATCTCACCCCGACACTGGCATGCCACACCTGGGATCATCTCTAGTGAGCCGGGTTGTGTCCGCTTCCCCCTTTGAACCTAGTTTAAAGCCCTCTGGATGAGTCTGGCCAGCTCGTGGCCAAGAATCCTTTTTACCCTTTGAGACAGCTGGACTTCATCTGTTGCCAGCAGGCCCAGTGCTGTGTAAACCTCCCCATGATCAAAGAAACCAGAATTCCACCAATGCAACCAGCCTCTGAGCTTATAGTATAATTCAAAAATAATAAAAGTGCCATCACGGAATGTATTTGGTTAGAGATTATATTTAACTGTTTTCAGGGCTGCATACTCATAAGCATCTGACAGATCTTAAAAGATCTTACATATTATCATGCTTGAGATCCTTCCAGTGTTTCTCCGACGCCCCTTACATAGGCAAGGTTCAAGCCTTGCCTCTCCAAGTACATTAAGGCAGATGTCTTCCTCTTGTGTTAAAGACAATTCAATCTACTTAACCGCTAAGACTTTTTTACTGGGTTTTTGTGGGCTCTACTACTTTTGTCACATGTACGTTCCAAACACATTGCACCTGACAATTACACCACAATAAACTGCAAATTCTGATGGCTACTAAACCGTATTTTTCATCATCTGTCAACTGAATGATGCCAATATTGTGCTTAGAAGTACAATTTACAGCCCTCTTTTTTTTTCTAAAACGAAATACAAGCAGGAGAAACAAATAAGACCAATTTAAAGTTTTCCTGAAACCATCTCCCTTTTCTTAAGTCACCCAATTAAACAGATATTTCCTCACCATGGAAAGAAGCAAGGTTTGTCTTCTCTTGAAAGCGAGCCAAATACTACAGGATAGTCTAAGAGGAAAAAATGCAACTTTCAATTGCTGCCAGTAAGCAGACATAGTACGTTGACTGTCAACCAGTGTCAAATCTTCATCTACAAAAATGTATTCTGTGACAAAAATACGTTTTGAGCTGATGAAACCTGATTTCTCATGCTTCTCTCATTCAAAGAATAGACATTGGCTTCCAAGAAAGTGAGAGTTTCTAGTGAAGCTCCTTCTCCACCCTACACTGGGGAAAATAAATCTTCCTCATATATATTCTTCACTGTCCACTGCAAGCATGAATTTGTGATGTCCTTCCTCTAGTCAGAAAGACTATGTAGTTTCTTTTCCTTATCTTAGTATCTCTTAATGAAACCAGTAGAAAATTTATAATGCAAGACATTTGACAAGTTATTTCCAAATGATTAGTAACTTCAATTGGTAAGATTTGGAAACCTGATTATCCAAGTTATGCCTCCAAATACATCTAGCAGCACTGCTGCAGCATCCTGATGAGGCCTAGCAACTGCATGCTCTCCCTTTGTTACCACCATCATCCAAGCTTAAAGGATGATTGTTTTATTTTTTTAAAAACATACTGTAATTAAACTAAAGCCCCCATAACTAAGATATTTTGAAACTATGACTAATTCCACAAGTTACCATTAATAACTACAATATAGCATTTAATATTTCAAAAATACTTCCTGTTAGTGACTTCTTTCTGTTAAAGAATTCTTAAAACATCTTACTTGACCTATCCATTTCTCATGCTTTCACCTGTGTAATCAGTCAACGAAAAAATTCTAAATCCTACTAAACATACATCATCTTATATTGCGGTAACTCAAACACCCAGTTTAAGATGCTGTACAATCACCTAAGTAAAATTAAACCATCACACAAAACGGATAATCTAATTTTGTGAAATAACTCCTTTTTTGCATTCCTCAAATATTTAAAATTTCATGTTACTACTTTTTGTACTACTATAACACCTCTGTTTTCTCCAACAGGTCTCTAAATTTATTTCTAAATGCATTTTCACTTGTTTTCTAAACATTGAGGCATAAAGTTAAGTTTGATAGCAAAGCTATGAGGAAAACCAAAATAATTTCTGTATCTAAAAAGCATTTTACTAAGTATAATTAGTAAAAATTAAAAGTAATCCGAACATTTCCTAAATAGTGAGGTAATCTAATGTCAACATGACGAGGATTCTAAAAACCTTTTCCAATTTTATGTGCCACGTGATATACTTGTGTTAAGATTAATTTTTCCTTTAAAGATAAGTTTTTTCCAATCATTACGCTTGAATTGTCTTAGTCTTATTCTTGTTTACTGAGGTTTCAGACCAGATTTCTGTAAACCATTTTTAAAAAAGATTCAAGCACGTACACTAGATTCAAATAAAACCATCTGTGTTATTGAGGCACTTCTGAATATTTTATCTTGCCACATTTTAACAGGTAACAAAAAAGGAAAGTGATCTAAACCTGAATAACTGGATCTGAAAAACTGCAGAAAATCTCTTCCAATAATACGAGTGTAAAAATTAAGCAGGAAACCACATGGCAGGGATTTTAAGTTAAAAGGTGCATTAGCTTGTTTATGCCAATGCTTTTGAGGCTTTATTTGCACAGAATTATAACCTCCAATAAGCTTGTACATACCGGGTGTTCATAAGCAATAATTACAAAATACTAACCATTTGCACTATTCCCAGAAATCAAACTGCTGTGGATTGATTTGATTTATGTCAGAGCATAAAATATAAACAGCTACTAGCATTAAAATCGAGAGAATTACATCTTGAAAAGCAATAGTAACAGACACTGTTTTGCATATAATGCATATTTATACACCCTGGAAATGCATGATTGCTGACAAACTTAACAATGTAAATTTAAAACACTGAGCATCACAAACAAAGTGTTAGCAATTAACTTTCAAATACCAACAGCAACACCTCCAGAAGCCAATTTCAAATCCATATACCCAGCTCTTGATGAAAATCCTCCTCTTATAAAACAGCAATGTCATCATCTTTTGTATGACTGCGAAGCCCAGTTTCAGAACACACCTGAAAATTGGAGCTCCTAGGGGAAAACAGGGAGGGTCCTGCCAAGAACTACATATTGGCTTTTTTGAGCTTCTCTCAAAACTAAGGTGTCTCTAGAGTGGCACAAAATCAGGGATTTAGAGATCCAAAGGATTTTAGCAAACCAATTTAGCTGTATTATTTAGGCATTAGCTGAACAATGGCCACTGACAGATCTCAAGGTGGGGTTTTTCAGTACCCTCTTTTCAACCTGATATCCAGTTACTTAGTTCTTAAGTGACTACCACAAGCTATGAAACAAATTTCCTCGAACCATTTAAACCACGGGGCCTTTTGGCACAGTCTTTGCTGCTTTAGAGAAATTTTATGTGTTGAATCAGTCACTGTTGAAATAAACGGTAAAGAATAAGGCTTCACTGCATGGCATTCGTAATGCTGGGTTTTTAACATGCTTACAGATTACCACAGACAGTTACCTTGTTATGCTTTTAGACAAATAATTAAAATAAAGTTACAGCATGGAATTCTCACTTCCCAACACGTTAATGAATAAACACAGAGTGAACCAGAGACACTGAATAAACAACGGTATACTAAAGAGAATTTGCCAATTCCCTCAATTCAGATTAGCCTGACTATATGGCTCTAAGGTTTACAGGCCATTTACAGGTATTTGTATCACATTTTTGGTACAATAGTTGATGCCCAGAGAAATCTAGAGCATTAGTAAGTGCAGAAACCAAACACTGCAGAAAACTGTAGACAACACCAGCAATTACCTCAAGCCCTAATATTTCCCCTTTTATATCAGTGTTTAGATTAATTTCTCCTGCAATGGAATGAAGGTAATATCACCAAGGCTGAAGACCTAAGCCAGCTTTTAAGTTATAAATGCTAATTAAACACAAAATGACTACATTACTACAGGAACGACATTATTTTTGCCCCTAAACATAGGCACATACTTGTACAAACTATTCCTTTTACAGTTGAGATTGCTGATCTCTGTTGTTGGTAATAAAACAACTAAGCTAGATAAAATCAGGTTTTCTTTTCAGAAGACATATGCAGTTTTAAGTGCCAGCAGACAAGCCTAAAGAACTTATTTGAAACTTCTGAGTGCCATGAAGCAGACAGATGGGGTTCTCCACTTTTTTTGTACTACAGTAACTGTGTTAGCCATTCCCTCTTGACAGTAAACTTAAAAGCACGCAGTAAACCTTTAATGCTGTTGGAGAGGTAAAAGACTCAGCTCTCTTTCTCGACAACCTTGTCACATAATCTGAATTTTAGGAACAAACCTCGTTCTCTGGCATGTTAACTCTCCGCAGCATCTGTCACCGCTATGAATGGTTGATCATAAGTACCTCTGTAGTCATCTCAATGCTATTAAGCAGATGGCAGTGCTAAATCCGAATGATGTAGTACATCTCCCTGGTGGACTTTGTTTCCATACACTACCATTATTCTACAATTCCTCAGTGATAAATCTTATGTATTCTAGAGAACATTAAACAGTGAACCGACAGTGCCAATTGATTTATTAGCATCCATTTCCCTCTGCCCTATTATTGTCTTCACAAACACTTCTGCAGATCATGTAGGGAGCCACTAAGGGACAAAAGCACTTTTTTGCTCAATTTGAAACATCTCAGATTTAAAATACACAGAATTTTTCTTCATGCTGAAAATGCTTAAATTGATCTACAATTTTAAATGACAACAAAACTAAATGCTCCTGCTTCCTCCACAATATTCTTCACTGAATTTTCACAATAAAATTGGTCTACCATTAACATCAGGCCACAAAAACACCCACTACTTTTCTGCAATAAATCCAAGTAAAGAATTACAGTTCTGGACAGATTTGGGGAAGTCCTTTAGGAGTGAGCTAGGCTGTGTAAGTAAGCATGCATATGCACTGATGAGGAGAGCTGACAAATCTACATACATCTGACAAGAAAATCTCAGCACCGGCAGTCACACCAGTGTGGTGTTTCACACTTGTAACTCATGTTCTGCCATAAGATCTCAAAAAGGTTTTTTGGCATACAGCTGCAGATGTTAAATTACTACACACATGTATAGAAGAAGTTTCATGAAGGACTTCCTGACTGCATAACATGAAATTTGCCCTGGATGACAGAGTAACATTCAGCCTGGTCTTGCTGCTCTCACTAGCTAGGCATTGAGCATCAACCATAAATGACCACAGCTTTTGACAGCATTCATTAGGCTTTGTTAAGGTAAAACTGCCTCAGCTGCTTGAAGTCCTTGCTAGTCTTATTTTCAGAAATTGAGACATTTTGTTAATTTTAGATTGTTTTGGTTTTTGTAAGAATATTGAACCGCCCAATTATTAACCATCTCAGTTTATAATGAGAACAGCATCATCTAACAATTCTCTGCAAAAACTACACATATAATTTAGTCACTTCTCTTCTAAAAATCAGTTAGGATATCTAGTAAAGCCCAGTACAGCTTCAAGGGACAGTTTAAAAGTCTTTTTAACCATAAAAAAAACAATTCTGTTAAAAGACACCCTGAAGCACTATTTGGGGCTTTGTTGCACAAACAAACATCTGTGGATAAGAAAATATTTTAAAGGAAAACAATTTTTCATAGGGTTACACGGCATTAAGATAGATGCAGACTTGGGTGTTTCTCTTCCTATTAGTGCAGTGACAGGTTTTAACTAAAGCTTCAGATTGCCAAGCACAGCAAGGATACAATCTCATACAATGTCAAATAAAATGACACTAAACTTTTAAACACAAATGATTTGGTAGCAGCAAGCAGTTCGGTTACAGAAAGGAGGCGTGCAAAGTCTCAACTATCTTAACACATACAGAAGTGTCCAGTATGCTATTCTTCATATCTGAATGTATCCCTCATCCTAGTCCATCTCAGGTGTGGCGATTTCTGGGAAATGCACTAGAAATATCAAAATTAAAAACGATAAAGGAGAGTCATGCTGTGTTGTACCGAGTGGTCAAATTTGGAGAATGTACTCCTGTGCACAAAGATGTGCTGTCCTGTAACACCGTCTTACACATCCACAAAATTTCTAGAAATATTTCCATTTCTATAGAAAGTTTCCATCCTTAACAGAGGAATCACTAAAATAACCAAAAATTTTAACAACAAAGTGAGTATTTCAGCTGTCTCCACTGTATCACATGTACTTTGTACACACAACGTACCCTTGTGAACACTAAACCAAGTTGGATGAGGTGCAGGAAGAGGGCTGCTCAATGACCGGACCATCTTTCCAGTTTACTGGCTATTTCTCAAATTTCCTCTTTAATATACAGTATCATTAATATCACAATCTTCTACAGAAATTAATATCAGAAGGCATACTAGAAATACTATTACTTTTAAAGATTACTACTTTCATCTTAGAAAAGGAGAGAGGCAAACTTACTTACACATGCTAGTCACTAAACACGCATTTTAAACATGTGAATGCCCTCTATGCACAAATGTATTTTCTTTTCATACTTTAGGAGGCAAAATATGAAGAATAATATAAGGCTAAACTATGAAAACAATGCACTTTCCCCTAATTTCCTTCAAAGTAAGGACATTGTATTACACCTAAATGTGATAAGTATCTCTTAGTGGTTACAAAATAACATGTTGCAATATGGGCTACTATTTGATATTCAGATTAAAGATAGTAATGCTGTTCTAGGTAGCTCAGATGGCTGTTTATAGTTATTACTTTTTGCCTGCCAATACAATACTAAAACTCTTCTTGCCAAGCCAGAAAATATGCCAGAATATGAGTGTCAATACCTTATGAGAAACATACAAATGAATTATTTCTTTTTTCTTTTACTATGCAGCACTTAATGAGATTAGGGGGAAAAAATCATTCAGAAGATAATGAATTCAACAAAATGTAACATTACATGTCTTAGGAAACTACAGGTAAAATACAAAGTAGAGATATCATTTTATGAAGTATCTCCTTCCAGACTGGGCTAAGGATGTGCACATATTATACCTAAGAATACTATATACTCTTATGTATTAGTCCTTTACAAGAGGAGTTTCATTTCATGGGAAATTTGCTTTTAGCCAATTTTAGTTCAAAGGAAAAAAATCTTAGTACAAACCTTCTTAACATGGAAAAGAAAATATCAAATCCAAGTAATGTTTAGTTTTGGCTCAGGCAAATGACTTTGTAATGAAGTCCAAATGTTTGTGTGCAATAAACCCATTTACCAACACTAAAAGCAGTAAAATAGAATAGAATTACCACATAAAAGTTGAGGACTACTTTCGTAATTTTCTTTTTGGAAAAAAAATCCATTACCAGCAGCTGCTCTCTAAATGTAACATCCTAGAGAGCCTCGTATTTTGAAAGTCCTACACTGCTGATTTCTTAAGTCATACTATTTTTATCAATTTTCAGTAGCTTACAAGACTCTGTAGGAGCCAAGTATCAGAAACAAAGGTATTTTCATTCTGTTAGCTCTCCACAATAAAGATATTTGAACTTTCCACTAAGCTTTTTCACATTGACTAAGTTGTTGGGTACAGGAAAATATTCATTTATACAATAAAATTTAAGTCAGATGTGTCAACACTACAGCAAAGCAGATGTCCGGTGTAAACAGCCTTGTTCTCAACTGCTGTGAACAGTTCTGTATTATTTCAGATAAGGCTACATTGTAAAAACATCTTAAATATTTAGCAGAAGCTAGAATAGTCTAATCAGTATCTATTTATCAACATCACAATATCCATTGATATCTCCCTTTCCTACTATTTGCCTCTTCCCAGAGGGCAAGGTTTGAAGCTCCAATCAATCCAAATAACCAAAGCAGTAATGCAGAACTAAAGCATTTTATTTAATTCTATTTAACCATTTTCTCAACACTGTTTCAACCATTTGAAGTTTATTGCCATGAAAGTTTTAAGAAATACTCAATGACATTACAAAAATCTACTCTTGGTCAAACTATGATGCTTGGTGTGAGAATAAATTACAACTCAGCAAAAGGTGCACAGAAGGTCCCTTTTCAGACGTGCACATTGGAAGTGTCTAGTAGTGGGGATGATCAGAAAAGCTGCTAGATAATGCAGCATGCGATATTTGCCATTAAGTTCAAACTACCACCTAATACAAGTAGTTAGTACTTCATAGCATTTTTCCCATCATTGGGACAGATTAGTATTCCTTGCATTTCATGAAGTTTTCAAATAGCGACTCCTTTGAAGAACACAAAATTTCAAAAAAGTAAATCAGAAGCACTTGAAAATTCTGTCGGGAACAAAGTGGGGGAAGGAACACAAATGGCGAGACATGTGAATGTGTCAAAGACAATTCCACAAAGAAGTAAAACTAAAGGGTGTATTTTTTTTACAGCCAAATAAAAGTAAAATACTGGAATATAACCATGTTTAAGTAGTAAGAAAACGCAACCAGCTCTATATTTCAGATTGTTAATACCTTTTATAAAGTTTTTTTTTCTTCTCCTCTCCCTGCCCCTCTTCCCTCCCAAAATGAGTCTGAATTACCTTTTCCTGATTTTCCTGAACTTTTGAAAACTTTCTGGTTTATGATTTAGCATCACCAGAACTCTTTGTTTTAAGTTCTCGTTTCTGTTTCTTTTCAACCGCTCAGTAACATAACTTTTATACTTAAGTGATACTAGAGACAAGTAACACTGGGGGTTATTTCTAACAAGCCTCTTACAACATTTTTGCTGCTTAAGATGAAACTGAAAAAAATTTTTACTTAAAACTAACTTTCCAACTGTAGAATATTTCAAAAGCAGTTACAGATCTGGAGACTTACCTTTGTGCTTGAGTGCTATAGCTGTTATCATAGGAATCATAGCTTTGTTCATCATAAGCAGTTCCATAACCATCATCATACTCCTGAAAGGATACAAAAGAAAGGTAATATTAACCGTAAGCACACTCCAGAAACAAAGTAGTAACCTATTGCCAAATACAAAAGACAGTACTCTCCTGAAATGCATGTACGGCATACATACACCATGAAATGGCAAAATCTGAATGATATTAATAGAGTTTACTTCCATTTAGCAGGTCACACACATCTAACACCATAATTACTTTAAATGTATTTTGAATTACTGGCAATGTGCTTCAAAAATATTTTCTTAGTTAACACTGGCTTGTGCAGAGAGAGTACAAATGCTTCATGTCTCCATGTACTTGAATCTGAAATGAGTGAGCTACTGATCTTCATGAAAGCTCTGGGAGGCACCTCAGGAATCAAACTATCTAAATATTGTGCAACTGCCTTAGGTAGCTGGCTTATTTTTGGACAATAAATTCAATATTCTATGTAGACTACAGATGAGAAAGAAATTCCCTAGAGAGAAGACTAGTAAAAATCAGGGTTTTACTTCTTTGAATACCCTCTGTATACTCTTCAACTTGTGGGAGTTTAGCATCCACTAAGACACTAAAAGGATTCCTTACTCCTCCCACATTATCCATACTATTTAAGTATACACTGTAGTAACACTCCTCCCTAAATAGCAATGAATTTAAATACCCAATTGAGCAAGCCAGTAACTCCAGCTAGAAGCCATACAGAAGTTTACGAGAATAACAGGTGACACTGACACTGTTTTGCCAGAGAAGGATGAACTACAGAAATCCAAACAATTGTCACCAATTTAGTGTTTCATCCAACAATAAACCTGAGCTAAACACATGCAAAGGAGAAACAGCACTTTCTTTGTACTGATTCCTAGGAAATCCCAATATCCAAATCCTATCCAAACATGCCAAAGACATCAATGGATATTTAGGCATGTCTTGTCCAGTTTTGCCAGGTGAGAATGACCTAATGAGAAGACACTTTGAAGATACAGGGACCCATAGAAATTAAAATCAGGCGTCATCTTACATACGGTGTTTTCTGAATAAGTGTGTATCAAACCCTAGCAGCGTAAGGATAAAGTCTCATGAAAGAACAAACTCTTTACCAGGAAAAGAAAACTAAGAATCTTAGGGCAATGACAGAAAACAAAGCCATCTAGCAGTATCAATTAGGTAGGGATGACAAATGATGGATTGCCCAACTTGAGTAGAGAACACCTCCAATGGCTGGAATCTGAGAGCTTTCTAGACATTGTAAGGAAAGGTTTCTACAGCAGAATTCAATGACATCCTCAAAACCGACAGGAAACTGAAGTTGCAAGCGAGGTTTTCGCATTTTTCCAGTCATTTGAAATTGCTCACATGGAGAACTAGGCAATCTGCCCATCAATACTGCTTCACCACCGCTAGATCAGTGAACATGATCGTTTCCCAGCAGTGATTTGTAGAAGGGTGTCTGAATATTTGTCAGCACAAATGAGTGACAGCCTATTCATAGGTCGAGAAGAAGAAACAAGGATTCTTCCAATAGTCTGTTGTGAAGAGATCCATGGATAGGTAGTCCCACTTGAACAGAAAACACACTTGTTTTCTTTCAGTAATTCACTGTCCTGAAACTAAAACTAAAATAGTCTTAGCATTTCCTTTGCCCATCTGATACGGATATGGATTTTTCTTGATAAGCCACAGACTAAACCCACAAAACCATTGCTTCCTGGCAGTTATTACGCACAAGCACTTTATTACTTATTGATGCAATACAGAGACATCTGTTAATACAGACATTGATCGACAGCAGAAGCTGAGCCCACTTATTCGCTGTGTTCCAGAACATCTAATGACATTTGGTTTCCTCGCAGAATGTCCCAACTGTGAACCAGCCATCCTTAAGAGGGGCTCCCAAACTTCAAACAGTGCACACACAGCAGTGACAAGAAATGAAAGCAGAGAACCAAAATTAACTTTAACATGTCGTGAAAGCTTTGCCACTAAGGAATCAGAGAACTCTTAAGCAATCAGTCCTATTCTTCACATTTATGTTAACTATTTTACTAAAAAATTGATCATGAAAGAAAAGGGGGAAGAGACTACTCTGACATTATGGTGTATCTACAACTTCTTAAAGTCCAAGCAACAAAGTAAATGTGAAATAGGAAGACCCTTAACAGATGTCCAGCAGAACAAAAGGAAAATGTTGGGAAGATACACGCTACAGACTTCAGCATTTCTAGTATTTGCATTTCTCTTTCAGAGAAATTTGATCCAGAATTCATTACTGTTGACCATTTTCTGTTAATAAATTGACTATTGCAGAAATCATGTATCAGATTATTCAAGTAGGCTCTTATAAATGGTAAACCAGGTATCTTTCCATTGAAGGCTTACATATGGAACACTTGTCACAGCATTAAAAAGATCAGCCTGTGCTTTTGCAATTACTATAATCTGCTTATATAGATCAATTCCTCCTTTTTATTGCTGTATTTACATTTATAAAAACAAAAATGTGCATTAACACCAAGATAAAACTTCCTGTGCAACACACTGCAAAAACAGAACGTGCAACATGCTGCTCTCAATGGCTCGTTCTGTTAAGAGAAGAAATTCAAATTCCAAAAACAGTTGTTTACTGTGCCCTATTCCCTTGAAGTTCCAGTTAGACAGAGGCAGCTGAAGTATGTTTCAGAGCTTCCCCTGAATTAGGTCTGACACAGTATTATCTTAGTCATACAGGATTCAAAAACTTTCTCTTTCAGGAGGTTACAAAAGGTTGGCCAAGGAGGAACGTTTTACATTTTAGATTAAATACTCACCACTCGATTACTTTATTTCTGAAAAACAGTCCTCTTGTAGCTTCAACAAGTGTTTTCTTTATTTACTAGCTAGGTGCAATACCCTTGGCCACCTGGCATGTTTCAGTAGTATAAAATATCATGCTAACTGAAATGAAGGTAACTATCATTTTTACACATATATAGTGAACAGGGGCAGAAGAGAACTTAAATATGCACATATATCCTGTACTAAAGTACATCACAAATTCATTGACAAGCATGGCTATACAGATATTTTTGGTATCATAACGAGAATAATTACACCTTCAAAATATTTTAATTGCATTTTTCCTGCTAATTTTTCAGTGTTTCAGTTATTTATAAAAGCATTCATTTTTGTATTTAGAGCCATTATTCATGTGGACGACAGCATTTGCATTCCTACTGCCTATCAAATGCAATACCATGGACTTCTCCACTCCAATTACATAAGTCTATAAATAGCTCTTCATAAGGGTACTCTGTAACCAGAAAGAGTTTACTGGTGAAGCTGTATTACCTCTCCCACTCCAAAAAAATCCAAAAGCCCAAGCAGGATCATATTTTCCCCATGAATGGGAGCATTTTCTTTGTTATTTATGATTCTCCTTTTCAGAATAACCTAGAAAACTAACTCATCAGATTTAGTCTGATCAAAAGGAGGGAAGTGTGCTGTACAGTTTGTGCTCACAACAAAAATGCAGAAAAGTGAGCTGAAAATGCTAAAATCCTCTTAAACAACAGGTATTTTCCACACAATACTTAAAGTATTAATCAGGAAGGTATCAAAAGCGATGTCCTGATTTCTGTTAGTTTTTAGTCTTGAGTCTTCCCCCAAAGTAACAGAACAGCTAGAATTACAAAACAGATCTTCTGAAAAGAATAAGAAATTACTCTAAAAATCTCAAACCTTATTAACCAAACTCCTTTATTAAGCCAGCCTACAAGCCAGCACTGCATTACATTTCCTCTTAGAGAACTTCTGCCTGCAGTTGTCTCCATGACAGTGCCCACAGTTGATACAAATCCAAAGAGCAGCACTGGAAACAGTGATCGCTTAGTGCAAAGGTCAGAAATTTTTCATGAACAGAACCAAAGGCAATGTGTAAATGCACACCCTTCAAACAGCAAGTTGCTATCACAGGTCAAAAGATGATAAAAGCAATGAAAGCAATCTTTGCCAAAGCCTCTGCACTACCCAAAACATTATAAATCATGCTAAGCCTTACTCATCAGTGTTTCTTTCCAATAATTAAGTACTCTAAGCATACTCTTGTTCATGGGGAATAGGAAATGGTGGCTTTAAATTATAATCTGCTGGCAGTGACAGTGACAGAGTAGTGTTTGGGCCCTCTTTAGGGAAAATTAACAGTGTTTCATAGAGAACAAGACAGAAACAGGAAGAAAGAAGAGGGTAAAAAGTTCATTTTAACAAAAAGGCCATTTGCAGTGCTGGGAGAATATCATGAAATCAATAAGAAATCAATTTTCCAGCTCTCCTCAACTAAGGAAATCCATCCAAGGGAAAAAATTCAGGTTATCACTACAACTAAAAGGTGATTGTTTCTTTCCGTCATCATTCTCTGAAATTAATACTTATACCAGTACTTGATCACAGAATACTGAAGGAATGTCTTCTATTTAGACAAAAACTATCACAGTCAAAAAAATTTGTTTGCACAGAGATTAACTTGAAGAAAGAACATGAGAACATCAGTGCAGCGGAATGAAGAATTTTTCTGGCAAATTAGAATTGTAAAGGCAAGGAACAGCCATTTTGTTATGTCGAAATAACATCTCCCCATCATTTAATCAACAGGGAATATGGGGCAATCAAAACAAATATGGGTAGCTACTACCATCTAAAGTCTGAGTGGTAACATTAAGGACATTAGCAGCAAACATGCACAGACTGTAAGCTCTTATTTTGTAGATTTTCATCTGTTTTCATCTAGAAGGAGCCTAGTGCATATTCAACCAGAACAAATAATGTGTTCCCGGAATGAGAAATGTACTAGTGGATTGTCTTTCCGGCAACGCAAAAAAAAAAAAAAAAAAAAGAGTTGCTAATGAATATAGGCAGTAGCATTTAAACGAAGTTACTATCAGGTCAGTTCTGGTTTTCCATATACAACAGCAGGGAGCAGGGTCAGAATCAGGAGGACGACTCCTGCTCATTCAATAATACCAAGTCAGAAAATTGCCAACTTAAATCAGCAGATTAAACTCTAAAATAATTTAAGAAAATACTTTATCTGCTTATTAGAAGTGCACTTTGAACTTCAAGATAGGCAGGTGGAACAGCTTTTCAGCCTTGCCCCAAAAACTTTCTACTGTTTCCATAGCCAAAGTTGCCTGAGTTCCTGGGAAAATGAAAAGATTTTCTATTCTCTCCCCACCTGATCTTGAAAACAGCAGAGGAGATAAATGTAAAAGATTAAAAATGAAACAAAACAACTGAGAGACTCAACACCTTTAAAACTTTTTTACATTTGTTACTTCTTGTTTGTCCTATTTAACAAGAACATTGTACCTAGGAAAGAAAGCGAAGAAATAATGGTTTGCTGTTCCGAACTTGCTTTCCAGAAGTCTTACCTGAACTCACCCTAACTTTAAGAATAGTCTTAGCACTTCTGAAAAGCCACAACTTAGTAAATACATTGCTTAAAAAGGTGTAAGACTTAAGTGGAAACCACAACATTATCCACAGAGGGTAACAGAGACAGAATGGACAAAAGATCATTTCTCTAGTTCCTAGACAATGAAGCTACCTCAAACCCCTTTCCAGCAACCCAAACAATAAGCTTTACACTCAAAATAACCAAGTAAACAAGAACATCTGAAATTAATTTGGTTAAAATGTTGCACATTATTAGAAAGCAATCAATATTCAGAAGACCACAGTAAACTGAAACAGTGTGACCCTTGCAAAGTAACTTAAAAGTTATACTATCTAAACAAAGTGTGATCTCAATGAGGAGAACTCAAGGTTAACACTGGAGATCAAAAAAGAATTTGCATCAGCTTTCTAGGAAGTGGCACTAAATAACAGGCTATAGGTTATTTAGCTGAATGGGCTCTCATCTGTAAACAGTAAGACTGTTAATTTCTTTCACTAATGGATACATATATGCATATTTTATAGTAATTACTGGATTATGAAATGGTTTTCTGTTCTTAGCCATTGTCATGGTTTAACCTGGCAGCTGGCAACTAAGCACTAGAGCTGCTCGCTGACCCCTCTCCTTCCCCTCCGGTGGGATGGGGAGGGGAAATGGACAAAACAAAACTCATGGGTTGAAATAAAAGACAGTTTAATAAGACAAAGGAGAATACTACTACTACTAATATATATGTAAAACAAACAACACTACAATTTTCTTCTCATTGCCTGATGACCAATTGCATAGCCAGTCCCCAAGCAGTGATCGCGGAATACAGAAATATCGGATTTCACAAATTTCATGGAACTCCCAAAAAAAGACTGAACTCATGGAAAAGTTCAAACTCACAGAAAAAATGCAAAACAAAGGATTCCTGCCCCCAGGCCGACCCCCATTCATAAACTGAGCCTGACATCTATGGTATGGAATATTTCCATTGGCCAGCTTGGCTGTCCATCTGGCTATGCTCCCTCCCAGCTCCTGTACACCTGCTCATTAGCAGGAATAAGAGAAACTGGAAAAAATCCTTAATTTCATAGCAACAACTGAAAACATCAGTGCTATCAATGTTTGTCTCGTACTAAATGCAAAATACAGCAGTTACTTGGAAGAGAACTATCCCAGCCAAAACCAGGACAGCCATCCAGGCAAATGTCACTTGAGAACAAGCTTCCCTTAAATATTTCCACAAATTCGTAAAGATTTCTTGCAAAATCAAAAGGACAGAAACCACTGTTTATGACACTGTGTATGCTACGACAGCCAGTATCCTGGTGGTCTGCACAGCATCTCCAGAGACAATCAAGGAATATGAATAGCTGTGACAGGCATTTGAACCAAGGACCTGCCAGTACTGGAGAAATACTGAGTTTTACATTAAGTGGAAACATACAGCATCACCTCATCTGCCCATCATTTGGACAGGTTCTTGTTAGCCAGCATGTTATGTAACATCTTTTTGGTCTTCCCCATTTCTCATGGGAAAAAATACGACCAGAGTCTCATACTACTGTAGTATCTATACTATATGTGTATCTTCTAATACACATAGTGTGAGTATAGTCTTACAGTACAGACTTTGTATGAGTATTACAAACAAGTCTGAATTAAGTCTGAAGCTCTGCTTTGTCCACCAGTAAAACCAACGTATTTCCAGAAATACCTGGAAACATATGCTTCAGTAAGTACAAACTCTTAAAACTTAGCAACCCCTAAGCTTTAGGATCTTCCAGAATTAGGCAACAACTAAATGAAGATTTTGAAGAGTAGATTTTGAAGTCTGTTATCCACATCCCTTTTGTATCCAAGTGTTCGTGCACCCCAAGCACTCTGTACCTACAAGTTAAAAAACTTTGCATGTAATTGGAAATAGTTCATAATGTTCTTTTTCAAGTTACAAATTACTTAACATTAGAAAGGCTCCCTAGGTCTCTTACTGGTAGACATTCCATCTTAATTCAATTTCTTATTACAGAAAGCAATTTCACTGAAGCACTCTAATTGAAGCATTAACAGCTAGAAATTATACATGTGGTCACTCCATTAGAAAAATGTGCCACTGAGGTAACCCTTGTCTGAACACAAGAAAACATCAATAAAATTGCCAGAAACACAACTAAAGCTCTGCCACAACTTTCCCCCGCACACACTAGGGAGGAACATTTAGATCTGATTGCTTTCTGAAGTAATGTTGAAGCAAGTCTTGGCCAGAACTCACTGGATTGCCAAGGTTTATTTTTCAGTACAGGCATTCCACACTGCCACAGCAAAAGGTTTTAAAACCATGTTTAAAGTCCAGTTCTTTATGCCTAAAAAAAAAAATCTGATTATCAACTCAGATGAGTCTCACTCCGCATTTAACACATTTAAGCAACCAAAATGGGATTTGACATGGCATGATCACAAATATATTCAAAGTAGAGAAGCAAAATACTTTCAGGATATTTGCAAAATATTTACCTTTGTAAAATGAAAATAGCAGCAAATAAAAATCTAATCTTAAAAAGCTTCAGACACATTGCTGTGTTACTAATTTGGAAAAAGCCTCCAAGTTTGAAGTTGGTAAGAAAAGGACAACAGGAAGAGGATGAGAGCAGCAACTGTTACAAGACAGTAACTCAGACTGAACCTGTGTTTGACTGAGCATTGCCTAAGGAATTCACAATATTAAAGAAACTGCTTATTGAAAGTTATGGAAAATCTCAAAATCTCCAGCTAGCAGTTAAATACAATTTCTATTCCTTATCTTAATAGAATAAATTGTTAACTTAAAAATACATGAAAATATTTTTATCTATTATACAGTTTTATTCAGTGAGTAGAGAAAAAATTTCTCACATAATTAAGAGAATGATGTTTCCAAAACTATCTGCAAGTGCTTCAAGAAATCTATCAATTATCTAGTATGACTTCCCTTACCCAAGTATTATAAAAATAATCCTGGCCGTGCTTCACACGTCATACTAGGCTTTCTCCTGACCCGAGTGGTTGAGGACATAAAAATGGGAGGCGTGTTAGCTTTCAGAAAAAGTTTATCACACCAAGCAGAACAGTGAGGTTAGAACAGTGATTATAAAGCTGGCTGGCCATAGAAGCCTGAATTTTTGCTGTCGTCTAAGCTGATGCTAAGGCTATTAAGAAGACAACATTCACAGAAAGTGATAAGGAACTGTCATTTCAGTGGCTTCAAAAATTTCATCATGGTCCTAACAATATGGTGAGGTCCCAGGAGGAATGGGTCCTGGGGTTGAGAGAGATAGGTAAGTGGGACTGGCAACGCGAGTGGAAAAATTAGTTATGTTGAACTGGAAAAATGTGTAGATATTGCAGCTAGTCTGATATGTTGCGTGACTTCAGCAGAGAAGACCACATCAAGCATCGAGACTCAGAGCTACAAACATCCCAGAAAGCTGACACACGATGGAAGTAGTTTGCATCTGAAGAAAACTTCCTGTAACAGGTAGGTTCTGGAAAACTTCCCTATGGGCTCCAAGCCCAGGACAGCGATTATCACCTAGTTCCGTCCATCTTGCACACAGGTTAAAATGCATCTAAATTCAAATGAATAATTTCTTGCCTGTGGCATGATTGTATTTGTGGGATACTGCCTCCAGAATTAACCTTTCCAGTTTTTCAGAATGAAGCAGGCATTCTGCTTCCCATTTTGATATCATCTTTTAAAAAACTTCCTAAACAATCAAGATTAGGATAGGCAGGAGGCTGTGCTAAGTTCCTTGTAGGTGTTAGATTCCTTGGTCTCAGGGACTATAGCAAAAAGCACAGGGAGTGAAGGAAAAGGGATGCTGTTTGTAGCCCAGCGACAGCCTCATTTTCTGTCACAAGGTATACTTAATAGTACACCACAGAGGAAAAGGGCAAGGACGCAACGTACTGAAAGCCCTGCATCTTTGAGATATTTACAGTTACACAAGGCAAGTGGTTGAAGACTTCCATCAAGAATATGGTTTGCTTCTTTCTGAACTTGCAGAGTTGCACATTAAAATAACGAAGAGGAAGCAGAGGCTTGTAAGCCTAAGGGAATGAAAAGCTTCCTGAATCCTCACACACTTTCCAATCCTCAATAGAAAAGTTCTAAAGACTGCTCTGTAATCTCTCTGGATATCCCAGTCTCCGAGGCTCTGAAAGTATATGCTGCTTAAAATAACTTCTTATGATACCCACACTCACTAATGTTTTCATTCTACAGACACCTCTTGCCAAACAGTGACACCTTACTCTGCTCAGATATTCAGGCTGGCAAGCCAGCATTTAATACTAGATATGGCTAAACAGCAATTAGTAAGGAAAGGACAGAAATAGTAGTAATGAGTCCTACCATGTCACCTTAACCTGTAAAAGAAACTGATAAGGCACATCGATAATGTACCAGAAATGGGCAGGTAAAAAAATACTATGCATTAAATTTAACGTCTAACATACAATACACCAGCGCTTCATGTCCTAACAAAACTTTACTCGAATTAATCTCCATTTTAACAAAGGAGACACAGAAAATATGGAATTTTAAAATGGACCAGCTAGCCTTGCTTTACCAATTATAGCTTTAAATATATCTATCCCAGCTAAGTTATTTTGTTTGGAACATAAGTGATCCAGTTCCAGGGAACATCACTTCTGGAAGTGATTTAGTACAGCGCTATTTTTCTGTATAGTGCGATTTTCTAATTCTCTCGGAAGTAAAGCATACATCAGGATATTGATTCAAACAGCTGTTTTTTCTATGCCACTTCTACATACACATGCTATGAACAGCATATATATATATATAAATACAAAGCTACTCAAAGAGATTTATTTTCTACCACATCACCATGAATTGTATAGTGTATGCCCTGGAAACAGGCTGTTAAATGCAGACTAATTCCTTTGAAAGCATTGTGAAATAACCATCTATCTGCAGTACCCACCTTGACCAGTCAAGTCAGGTATAGCCAGAGGACATTTAGATACACTGTTCAAGTACTAGTTCTCACAACATTAATAGACTACATTAATTTCTTCTGAATTTTTCAAGTACGTGTATAAATGTTTGTACTAATGACATTAAACTTTCTGCATAAAGCAGTTACGCAGAAAATTAGGTTTCTGATCAAAAGGACAATGGCTGAGATTCAATTTAGAGAGTTTTATCGGGGGGGTGAGAAGAGAGGGAGAACATCAGTGGAAGAAAGATCAAGAGAAAAGCAAAACATGTCTAAATAGCAAAACCATTGTCAGAAACTCAGGAACTCCTTTTTCGCTAGTCTGAATAACAGAGTCCAGACGGAGTTGGCTGTAAAGAGGGCATGCCTAAAAGCTTTAAGATACATAAAATATTAAAAGCATTGCCCTTGTAAATGTTATTTTTCTTCTAAGACTAAATCCATTTTTATGTCAATAGTTTTGAGTTAATAAGCTTTTTTCTTTATCTCACTGTTCTGTAAGTTCTTTAAATTAAGTTTACCCTAATAATTCATATCTATTTTTTCAGTTGTGTACAATATAAAGTGTTTCTAACTTTTAAAACAATAAAATCAAGATAAATGTATAGCTTACTAAGATACACTGTACATTGTTAAAATTTTAGGATCAGTTCTCCAGCTTTCATAAAAATATTTTAATTGTTTAATTGTTGAACAGTTATATGACCACAAGGATAGGTTTAGAAGAGTAGAACACTATTCTTAGTTTTAGTGGAGAATTAAAAGTCTACTGACAACGTGATTTTTCAGATTTTTATAAAGCAGAAACTTAATATAGTACATTTAAGAGGTACATAAATATTTTACCAAATGCACTGTGTCTTTACAGTAGTACATATAACCTGGCATTTTATTAATACAAAACAGTTGAAGTCTGAAAAGGTGACAAGAGATGACCACATTTGCCGTAGATCCTGGGTGCAAGACTCCATTAGGTACTAACTAAAGGCATTCTACCAAGTTCTAAAGTGATAGTTAGAATCATCCCTCCAAAACTATAGACTTTATACACTGTATGTCAACAGCTCGACTTACATATTCACCATAAGTCTCCTGTGCTGGAGGTGGTGGAAGGGGCCGGTAGCCTGCAGGTGGAGGAACTCCTCTTGCTCTGGGTGCTAGAAGTCCACGGCTCCGACTAACTGGTCCTCTACTGGGAGGCACTCCTCTGGGTGCTGGCGCCCCTCTGGGTACTCCCGCTGGTGGTTGAGGCACTCCTCCACGGCCCCTGCAAACATATGGATCACTTACCATTAAATATTACACCCTTGGCCTCCCTTTCAACAGCTCCCTCCCCAACACTATGACAATTTTGCTTTTCTACAGCCAGAAAGAGTCTAGAAGTTGTTTATGGTTTGTCATTTTTCTGTATGCTTTAATCCAATTGCACACATTATGCAAAGATGCTGAAAGATACAAACTAGACACGCGATTCAGTGATGAACTTCTCACTAGCTTGAGCCATTCTCTTATACACAGAGACACCCAAAGCAATTTGCTGGAATCAGTCAACTTCACTAGAATTTGACTTCTAGTATGTGAAATCACAATTATAGAACAACAAGTTAATTTGAAGCTGTCAGGCTATATCATACTCAAACCCCGAGCAGAGGAATCACTTGCAACTCCCTTCTGAACCTGTGTAAGCCTCTAAGCACAATCCACAGATCACACTGCATGTAAAAGATTGAGTGGGTCCAAAAAGTTATATTTTCTTCCAGTTCTAAAGAAGAGATTTCCTGCTGTTGCAGGAAATATTCAGACAGTAATAAATGCACAGGGTGATTATAGGATATAACCTGACATTCTATATGTATTTAAAAACAAGAACAAATGGTATATTTGGTTTTAAAGTTCTGAAAGAATGATAAGCATTAACTTGAATTCCACTATTTGGACATTTAACATATGGATAAAAAAAATCTGAGACTTAAAATGAAACAGTTTTCAAAAATATTTGATCCATTTAGAGGTGGCGTTCCCCCCTGCCTCCCTATAGTAAAGGGAGACACTTAGAGGTACACTGTGAGAAGTTTGCATCATTTATTCTCTTTTAAACAGGACGTCTAACACCTTGCTAATAGATATCTCCTTTTTAAAGGAGATCATTTCATCCCATGGACTATAATGGAGTTTAAACAACTGCTCTGTAGGCATATAGATTTGTTCTGAGGAATTCACACCCTTATTGTATACTGTACCAAATACACAGTAGAAAAACAAGCACAAGCCCTACACTACCTTTCTACCTATCAAGCCATCATTTAATCTCAAGTAGGAATTGAGCGAAGACACTGTCCTGATTTCAGTAGAAATTTCCAACTTAATATTATAAAGTAAGATCCATATTTAGCCTTCAGATTTCCTACCCCATTTCAAGTCATAATTTCTCACTAGTAACCTTATCAGAAAAAATATAATCATTTTAGCAGGAATAATTAGTATTTGAAAAACTGCATCACTAAATGAAGAATGCAAAAACCGTAAACACTTGATACAATCAGGACAAATTTTATTAATCTAATTAATGATCAAAACACAGTCACAAAGTATTTTAAACAAGCCTAGAGAGTAAGTTATTTAAAACTGTGCTTATTACTTGGTTTTGGCTAATCTGTAGAATGCCTCCTCAGGACAGGGTACCAGCTGCTTATTTGACTTCATTGTAGTGGGGGCAGGGGTGAGCAGTGAAGTTCCCAGACACAGCCTGCTGAAGTAATATAAAGAAATAGCAAATGTGATACTTTCCAAGTGAAGCCAAAGAAAGGGAAATGAACCTATTGGCATAGACAATAGTCAATACCAAGTTAAAAAAAGTAAAAAGACCCAAGAATCACTGGCCATAATATCCACGGCATCCTTCAGACAGGGTGCAAGTGAAAGCAGCAGGAAGTGGGCCATGCTGAAAAACATGGAAAAACATTTGAGGGAGGGGAAAAAAGGTACAGTTTTTAGAGTCAGTCAGTAGATTTATTCTTGATGAGTAATTAGAATATCAGAGCCACATGATGAGGTCTTTTCTGCATTTCAAAAACAGTTAATAGGATTGGAATGGTGATGGGTAGAAAAACATACTTCTCCTGTATTAGGAGACCTTTTGTTTTTTTTTAAGAGTTACTGCAGGCAGAATAAACAATCTGAGATGTAAAGTTCTGTATTACACCACTCTGATGGTTACTGCATGGAGGAGACTGGAAAGGTGCACAGATAGGAAACCCAGTAAAAGGAGAGTTCAATTACCACCATGCAGATTTGAGTCACATCAGGGTATGATGCTAGAAGCAAGTTTTTTTAGAAACTGTAAACTGTTATGTCATTAAGAAGCTATCAGGGAACTAAAGAAATCTGATTGACAAACAATGAACAGAAATTGACTCAAAATATTGAGCAACCACTTGAACAGGAACCTTTGCATACCCTTGCAAAAACAGAGCAGTTCTGGTATTGCTTAATTTGGAAAAGGGCAGTTATATAAATTACATTTTAAAATATTTAAAATAGTAAAATGTACATACACAGTACGGGAAGACATTTAGAGAAATCCCATGGGAAGTCAGAGCAATACACAACAACTATCAAAAAAGAAAGAGCTTGAGGGCAAAAGGAGCTCAGTAAGGTTAGAACAGCAGGGTAAGGAGAGGTATTAAAAGAGGTGTCACTTCAAAAGCTGAACCCACCTCTAACCTCAAAGGACAAATGCTAATAAACCAAGTGTAAAATACTCAGAAAAGCAGGTCAGAGATAATTTAAAGAATTTGTAGAAAGCCTAAAACCAAATATAAATCTTTCAAACATTCTGGAATTGTGAAACCTGCCAGAAAGAGATCAAATCACCAGTAAAGAACAGTAAGTGATGTATATATGTATACATCAAGTTTTTTGCAACACAATCAGGAAAGACCAGGCAACGTTCTCATGGCAGAGCTTCTCCTTATGGGGAAAGCACTGGATGGTGCCACCAACTGTCTTAGAGACAAATTACAGAACATAAAGAGCTAATAAGAGTAATTGTACTATCTTTCTACAAACTTTAACAGCAGTTCAGATGCCTAGCTCCTTAATCTGTAGCTGAATCCCAACCTGAATGTCAAGGAAAGGAAAATAGCAAAAACAATTCAAAGCAGTAAAGTGTAAGAGGGGACACTTGGGAGTTAATACACATGCACAAATATAAATTTATATATCCTAATGTTATACAAAGCAACAGGTTCTGCACCATCACTACCCACAGAACACCTACAATTGAGATTTTCCCAGCGGTCAGGACAGTAAAAAACAAATATGATCTTAGAAAATACAAGAAGAGAACACAGAAAACTTCGTTACCAAACTGAGTCTATTTACAGGCCTGTTTCCTAATTTGGAAAAAACATAGAAGAACTGGAAGTGCATCACAAACTATGTCAAAGATGAACAGTATAGAAGAGCTTACATATGACACATTAAGTTTATACTACAAGTGACAACTGAGGCTTTTATGATAGAATCCAACAAACATCAAAGGAATGGAGAAGGCTGAGGAGTGACCTCACCACAGTCTTACACCTTCCTCAAGGGACACAGCGGAGGGGGAGCTGCTGATCTCCCCTCTCTGGTGACCAGCAACAGGATACAAGGAAATGGAATGAAGCTGCATCAGGGCCAGTCCAGCATGGACACTAGGCAAA
>Ga0181612_172063_pt1 | contig 24008 bp, 16 predicted proteins | sample HoacroProtozoa21_FD_119630 | JGI IMG/M metagenome (GOLD analysis project Ga0181612, IMG submission 119630) | Hoatzin crop microbial communities from Cojedes, Venezuel. Combined Assembly of Gp0051906, Gp0051904, Gp0051908
GCTCTCTTTATTGGAGAGGAGTGCATTCTGGCAACACTTGTTTCCACCCCCTGACAGTTTTTACTCTTCTGCCAGGAACTGGGTGACATAGATTTATCCATGCTGGTCCTGTCCCATCATGGCATTATAGATCATAGAGGGCTAAATAAACGCTGAGTATTTTTGTAACAACTTCATCCTGTCATCTGAGTAAAGTGTAGTTTACAACTTCATTGTAAATAATGAAATTAGCCCATCACTGTTGTTTGAACCCTGCTGAATAAGTCAGCTAGCGTTACCATCACAGATGCGGATGACTGATGTAACAAATAGCGGGAGAACAGAGATAACATTTCAGATTTTTTCTTTTCTTTTTTTGGATGAGGAAAAGAGAAGAAGATGTTCTCCAGCTGTGTAGAAAGAGAGTTCAAATCGCAATCATTAAGCCATTTTATGCAAACCACTGGATTCTTTGGAGGGTTGGTTAGGATTCAGATAGCTAATGAAAAGCAAAGGCAAATTACTATTTTTACTAAAGACATACTTCACGTTGCTGGCTGGAGTTAGCTTGTATTGCTGGGAAATGTGGCATACTCAATTTGTTCCTACAAAGTGAGGGAGATAAAATGCTTGGAAGTATTACAAGCTAACCTTTATAGTGGGGTGTTAACTCTTAAACTTCCTTGGAAAGAAAAGGAGTTGTGACAATTTGGAAAGTTTCTTCTGAGTTCTGGTTGATATTACGGATTTGATATGACACGAATGACCGTTCAAAGATGCCATCTGATTTTGGGACTGCATGCTATGTCGTATCGTTGTGTCTCCACACTTTCATTTTTGATGGACATAGCCTGATGGCTGAAACTGAGGGAATTTGTCCTGGAAATGCGTGAACAGGTTCTCTGTCCAGGAATGCAGGAGAGGCATTAATTGTGTCCTGCTGGGGTTGGGGTCTGCAAGGATATCAGCCAGGGAGTTGCAGACAGAGACACGAATCAGTTTGCAGCCCAGGCACCTTTTTAGCATAAACAGACTAGACTATTTCAGTTGGAGGGGACCTACAAAGATCACTGAAGTCCTTTCTCATAGGAGAGCCAGAGGAGACCACATGCTCCCAGCCCTCAGGATAGTAGTGGATGAAGAACAGTTGCATCAGGCTGGATTCGTCTGACATCCCATCCCTTAGGAAGGCCTCAGAAAAAAAGTAAATCAATAGGAAGTGTGTAATAACACTTTCCCACAATATTCTGAGTCGCAGAAGTAACCTGAATTGCCTCAGGGCAACTCTCCTCTCTGAAATTCTGCCGTCTGCTGATGCAGCTCGGGTACATATATAGGCTTCAGTTATTTTTTTATGTAGGTGTGCAGGCTGCCTACTACTTACTGTGTAAAGGGATGCTCCCCGACTCACGCCAAGTTGTTTACGTGGCCTCTGACATTGCTTGCAGAGACAGGAAATAAAGAAGTTAATTCTGACATTTGCAAGGGAATTTGCAGGGGATCTCACAGGGGAAGGAGACGCCTGCGGCATGTTACGTGGTCAGCAAAAATGTGTTGCTCAAGAGCTGTGGGAGTCTGAAAGGAGACCTAGTCGGCAGTATCTGCTGAAACTAAGCATCAACATGTTTCCAAACTTATGCAGAGCTACTTGGCTTGTTTGCTTTCACCCCCATACCTCTCTGCAGAGATGACTGGAAGTGGAGCTCCAGCAAGGTATTTGCTTATGTTACTGAGTGGTCCAGGAGATCAGCGCCGGTGCTGAGAATCTGATGGTCCTGGGCTGAGAAACTGCATTCCTGCTGAAAGTTACCAGAGAGCTCACAAAGTGGGTGAAACAGCAGAACAGTGTTACAGGTACTTAGATCAAGGAAACATGGTCTCACTGTGCTGGGACGCAAACATAGGCATCAGTTAAGTGGCAGAATATTTCATTCTCTCTTTCCTTCTGGATGCTGGGAAGGTAGTGGAAAGCATTAAAATTTCGAGAGCACCGAGACGAAGATTCGCGCATGATAATCATTAGTCCTCTTCAAGGTGATTTCAATTACAGTATCTCTGGAGAGAAGTGATGGTATTTCTTCCGAGTAGATTTCTGCCCTGCGCTGCTTTGTCTGTTGTTAATCAGACTGTACACAGTCTAGTGAACTGCTGTTACCTGCCCGTATGAGGATACTTTTTTCATGAGAATTTGAGAAAGGTTGACTGTTATTAAATCAGGTGGTGCTGGGCCTTATCAACAGTTAAAAATTTTATCGAGCCACGGCCCACTAATAATCATAGCAGGCAACGTTGTGCACTTCAGCTCAATTTCAGATAATAGCAATGCCACCATCATATTAACTTAAAGACAGATAGAAATTAGAGTATGATTAATCACTGTTAGCCTTGCTTAGCTGATACATGCTTGCATTTTAAGTAATGTATATTTATGCCCTTTTGTTGAATGCACAGATACCTATTATGGATGTACTGCCACACAATTCCTTTCATATTTGGTCAAACAGAATGAATAATTTTTGAGAGGAGTCAGGTGGTTTGAATACTTTACATTGCCATCACAGACAAGAACAAAACTTAACAGCGTCCCCACACATCAGGTGTACACAGTTTTTAGCAGCATTCACTTCTACTATCAAAAGCACAGCACAGGTCATTTAAATAATTGACATATTATGAAGATTCACTGTATTTTTTCTTATGTCTATTTCCACAGCTTTTTGAGTGGAGGGAAGGCAAAAGAAAGACAAGGGTGGTATTCAGTGAGATCTTGATTCTTCAGGATAAATACCTTTTTTCTGATAAAGATCTACATAATCAATGCGAAAAACCAGAAATCTACTTCTTCATGCCTGCAATGGACTGGCAATGAATTCAAACTTGGATGATTTTCCATTTCTTTTTGAACCTAGCATTACCCTTGGCAGAGTAGATATGTAAATATGTATTTGAAAATAGATATTTCCATGAGGCTGCAGCTTCTATGAATTTTGAAGACAGGAAGTTTTTGTAGAGGTGAAAAATTTCAAAAGCTGCTTCAGGCTTTGTGCCTTTCACCTATACAGCCTAGAGATTTTTTCCAGCTGTCTGGATTTGATGTGTGTCTTCTCCTTTGAATAGGATTGTAGGCAAACCGGTTCTGATCTTTATGTTATCAGCTAGCAAAAGCCTTTGAGCTGTTCTAAGGTGCTGTGTAGCTGTTCATCCAGCCTTCTAGTGGAAAGCTAAAATATTTTGATTTGGCGTATTGGTGTTCCGTTTATTTCAGGTACCTAAAACCCTACTCTACCTCCTATAGGTCAAAGATTCAGAAAAAAAAATTTGTTTAATGCAACATTGTCTTGTCTGTAGGAAAAAGGGGCATGTGTTTCAAGAGAATCTCAAAGGAGGTCTGAGAGGCAAATAGGCATTCAAGTCACTGGAACTGCTATTTTCTTGAACTATAGTTCATTTTCTATTGGAAGACATTTTCAATGAAAAAATTGATCATTTTTTCACAGAAGAAATTATTTGTTTTGTTGAAAAGTCAGTTTTAGTCTGTTCAGGGAGTAATTTTCTATCAGATAAATCTGAGACTTGTAATTGCGGTAGTCCCTCACGCCCAAAACAGCCTTTTCAAAATGGACTCTGGCCTTTAACTTTCTCAGCCGCAGCCATATTTCCCTAGCTCCTGCAGTCACAGCAGTGAGGAGCAGCAGTGAGACAGAACCCTAGAGACAGCCACTTTCTCTCATTTTCTAAGAACCCTCCACTTTTGTTAGCAACAACCCCAAGACTTTAAGACTTATTATTGCCTTCCTGAGCTTCATCTGGGATACTTGTGAGAAGAATCACATCATAACCCGTGAGACAGGAACTCAGAAATGCTGAGCTGTTTCATCAGCCCAGAATCTTTATTTCAATCCACCAGTTTCTCCCCACCCAAGTTATAAAGATGTTTCCTAATTCTCTCTTCCAAGAGCTAGAGAATTAACTATTGTCTGGAGTTCCTGACAAGATCAGTTATCATTTTTAACACCCTTGTTCTGCTAAATTTCCACTTCCTGGGTGGAGGTGTGAAGAGTGTATACGCTTGTGTAAGTGTGCATGTGGGTGCAGATTCATGTTGCAGTTCTTCAGGCCATATAGTTATATGTCTCCATATGTCTTGAACTTCCCCTGATGTTAATGGAAGCTATGAGCGCCCTTGTGGAAGAATGTTTTAGAGAAGGGAATGCTCAGCTGGGTGGACTTTTGCTGTTAATACATTTTATTGCATTTCTATCAGAAACATTTCTTACTGTGGGAAATGATCAGAAAATCAGCTTGCTTAATGACCCGATCCAAAACCTGTTACAGACTGTATCATCAGAGGAGAGATAACAGGACTAGAAATACCTCAGCTTTTTAAAACCACAGGACCTCTTTGTTTTACTGACATGTATTTAAGGCAGCTAATCTCAGAAAACAACATGCCCAGCAGAGCTCAATATCGTGCATTGGATCTAATGAATGTCATCAGTAGACATGAGGATGGATGGAAGCCCACCATCCTTAAAAATCAGTAAATGTATTACAGAGATTGATCCAATAGCAGGGGCTTAAGTGCCAGGTTCACCACTGCAATTTATTATTGATGGTATGCATTCTCATCTATTTGTAGTTTTAAATTGCAGTTCATTATTTTGTTCAACCAGTATAAAATATTATGCAGGAAGACAAAATGTATTTCTGTCATAGCCTCTTAAACTCTAAACTCAGACTGAATCTATAGTTGTTACTACCACTGCTGTGAAAATTGTCCATTTTGGACCAGTATCATTCTTCCAGCACAAAGCTGAAAAGATTCCTTATGACTTGGAGACTGGGAAAAAAAGAGACAGAACACAAGAGAGTTGTTTCATTGGGAAGCTGTGAAATGGAACAGGTTTTTGCGGACACTCAGTGGTCAATATGAAATAATAAGACTTCAGAAGTGGTTTTAAATTGAACTGAACTGTTTTTTTCAGAATCTTTACACTGAGCAGTTAAAACAATGTGAGCTAGGAGAACACTTACTTCAACTTGTGTCGTCAGAAAACTCAATTTTCTGCAGACATTTGAAATTACAGGCAATTATAATTACATGCCAGAAAGAACTGGAAGCTGGCCGGCTCAGCAGCAGCATCACCTGCTGTGGCAGCAGGAAAATTCTTGGTGGTGGAGCCCCTGGAGCTCTCCGGGGAGTGGAGGCAGAAGCAGAGGGACTCTGCCCACATCCCTCTGCTGGCACAGTCAGCAGCCGTTGTGATGCTGGCAAGTCCTGCAGGCAGCGCGACGGTGGCCTTGGCTCAGCACACCAGCATGAGGCTCATGCCACTCCTGGTCCCTGTTAGTTCACAGGCATGTGGAGCTCAGCAAGTATGTTGTGAAGCCCTACGGTGATCATTGGTTGACCTATGCCACGTGGAGTACCTGAGGGATAGCCTTGGGGGTCAGGACATACACTGTAACTTTCACTCAGATAACATTTCTCCATCCTAACTCCTGTCTTTTGCAATCTACACCTCTCCACTGCTACTGCTGTGAAGGTGTGGTAAAACCCAAGCAATATGGCATTTGTGCACACAGCATGTGCATCAGGCCTAGCTACTTATCTGCTCTGCCTGGAGTCTGGCACTGGCTTCCACACGTTCTTCAGCTGCGACTCTGCTCCTGGCAACGAACCTCACTTTTGTTAGCTTGTTGCCTGAAATTGTGGTGGGACTTGTATGCTGAAGTCCCACATCCTGGGGAGCAGCAACCATTTCGGGAACTACAGCTCTGCTCCTCCACCCTACAAAGCCAACCGCAAGCCCTGGTGTGTCAGGCCAGCACTTGGTCATCAAACCTTTGTGTTCAAAACAATATATTCACCGTGCATTGTTTGCCCTTTTATGCCTCTTCACGTTCAGAAGATGTTTTCTTTCATTTCTTCTGTTTTCTTTTTTCATTTCTTGAATAGCGGCTTCCTTTTCCTCATAGCTATTGCTTTTTTAATTGTAGCTTTTCCTTCTTTCTGTACTTTTTCTTTTTTTAAAATGCATATTTATCTTTTAATTGAATCACCGGGAGGCATATTTAGAGCCCCCAGGGTTCACTTTGAACTACGAAAAGGAAAAGGCTTACTCTGTGCTATAAACAAAATGTTAATTTGAATTAATTGAAGGAAACGTTCTGCCTATGATAGACTTGTTTCTGAATAATTAATAATTTCAGCCAGAAAAGTAAACATTGTGGCCCTGAATTGTGCTTCTGGTCCTACCAGTGTCAGTCTGGAGCAGCTCTGCTGATATGAGCTGAATTAGTCTCATTTGATATTACTTCAGCCACGAGCAAGTTCTGGCCCCAGATCACTGTGGGGAAAGTACATATTAGTCTGTGCTGTATCCAAACACTTTGTAGTGCTGTAAGTGCTGTTCCCCACCTCTAGTGCCTCATTTTTCAGAGGAACTTTTTCCCTCCTCATAGCTGAAACAAGGTGACAACGGGCAGGGAGCAGGGGCAGCCAGGGTTCCAGAGCCCGGTGGCTGAGGAAGGGGGCTGTAGCAATGGGTGAAAAGGCACTGATGGCTGATAAGATCCCCCCTGGGGCAGGTGGGGAAGTGTCCAGTTGCCAGGAGAAGCCTGTGGGGAGAAGGGGTGTAGGGGCACGTGCCACCAATTCTAATGTCCCTTGGCTCCTCAGAACATTGCCCTGAAGGTAAATCTGGCAGGTGTGCCTCTGGCTTCTGGTCCGACTCCTCTTCTGCAGTTTGAAATAGGAGGAATAAAGAGCTTCTGCTGCTTTATCCCTCCTCCTTGTGAATGCTAAATCCTTGGTCCTTGGATCTTCATGAGTATCACGTGTAAGTGGTGAAAGACAGAGAATAAAGTTGAGGGAAGGGAAGGGAATAATCCTTCTCTGAAGAGCTTCTGGCTGAAAGGTAAGGATTCTTCCAAGCTCTATTATAACGTTGTTCCCTTCTACCCTGCACCTCTTTTACTGATCATTGACAATCTGATTGATCTTCTCCTGCATGAGCAGCCCTGAAAAAGAGGGGCAATCACACACACCTTTATATTGCCTGCTAGTCTGAAATTGAAACCAATGCTGCAAAGCCAAAAACTACCATTCGCCATTATATGTCAGGGTCACACACACAGAAGGCATATGAATACAGAGCTAGAGATAAGAGCACCCATCTCAGATATATAACAGGTACTATCTTGTATGATTCTGTTATTTAATATTTCCCACAGTGCATGACAAAAAGCCACTGTTCACTGGATATCAATTTATTCAAATGTTCGTGAAAGTAGGTATATTAATGGGGGTGGCTCTTAAATGCAAAGAGCAATTTCCCGATTGCTGTTCGTTAGAGATATTGAAGATACATGGCAGCGGCTATTTCCCTCACCCTAATAGTCCTTCCCAAAACTTATGCTGACAGTTGCCAAGTGGCACTTGGCAAAATACCCCTTTGGTTTAACCCATGACCAAATGTGTGGTCTTACTCATAGCTGTGTGTTTAGCATGAAACAAAGAATCCTCAGATCCAGTTTATTGCATAACAGCACAAGTCTGCTTGATAGCACAAACAAAAGGCAGAGGATGAAAAAACATATTTCAAGTAACTTCTTAATTGTTAAAAGGAATAAATGGTTTTACCCTTGGTCCTTTCCCGAGAGTCTGGGACTTAGCACATTTGCCAGTTCTATTTCTAGTCTGTACAGACTCTTATAGCCTACTCATCACTGTAGTATTCAGCCCTGTCCAATAGCATTTTTCGTAAATTCCATGAAGATCAAGTCAGTCTTGGGCAGTATCTACTCTCAAGCCATTCTTACTGGCATCAGAAGGGCATTAAAAAAAAAAAAAGGGAGTCTTATAATGCAGGCATGCCAACAAAGTGAAAGGCAGGTTAAAAATAGCCATTAGTTTTACATATAATGAAAGGGGAAAGGTGCATATGTTTTAGAGTGTGTAAAAAAACTTTGAAATTACTTGTTTCCCCCCAAATGGTATTACAGTGATGAGGTTTTAGTTTTTCTATGATATACAGTAATATCAAGATAAGAAAGTCTTAAATATTATTCAACTTTAATAGAGCAAAAAGCTCTTAAAGCCTATCAGTCTTTACAAGGCACTTATTTTTTCTGTACGTGAGGCGATTCTTAACAGAGATTTGAAGAAAGGTTATTAGAGTCTTCTCTCCCTGGAATTAGAAAACTATGAGGTCTGAAAAAAAACCTACCTGACTTAAAATTTTGATCACAGATTCAGAAAGTGATTAGAAAAAGAGATTTGCAGAACAGTGTTATTAATATTGAAATCAGTAATACCTCTAAAGAGTTATAATTCCTGTCTGCTAACAGGACCCTTAAATAGATTTATTTTCTCCTACTGAATAATATGAATCTCAAATGTCTAAAGACTGATTATTTTCACAGTGAATTTCTAAAGCGTAACAGTCAGGAGAAAGTACCTGCTTTTATGGAATTGCCCTTTGAGATATAAAGTTCAACCCTGCATTAATGGATCTGTACGTACTTTTACCAGTGTATAGCTACTGGTATTTTGTAGTGTTTTAGAAATCTGAATAATCATGTATTTCTATTTATTTGCCAGTTTTTCTGCTAGATCCTTCTTGTTAATTAGAACAATGTGTCCCAGAGAAGAGCTGTCCTTCATGCTGTGCAAAGAGCTGCTGATATGCTGATGTTGCTCTGGTCTTATTATTCCTCCAGAAAAAGTACCCAAAGCCTCTAACCATTGACCTTGAGAACCCACTGAGGTACCCAACAGTGCTGTTGGCCCCCAACAAGCTGTATGATGTGGTGAAAAACATCCAGGAGCAGAAATCCCACCAAGAAGTTAACGTCCTGAATGGGCTCGTAGACCTTGTGTTCAGCACGCAAGTGCTGGCAAAGGCCTCAACAGAGAAAAAAGCGTCTGCCTATGAAGGTCAGAGTTTTTTCTGTGAACCTTGTTGATCTGGTTTAGAGGTGGGACTTACCCAAACCCCTGAGCCTAGCTCTTCTGCCCTGCAGGTGAATGCCTGACTGGATGCCCAGAGCTGCTATTGACCTGCACCAGAGTCAGAGCCACAAGTTCTGGTTCAGTTTGTATCTCAAGCATGTCTAGAAACAGATATTGAATAAATTAACCTCTTCTCAAGTATACAGCTTTTCCCTGGACTGAATTTTCTAATGGCTATTTCCAGATTTTTTTTTCTCTTCACTGATTTCTTATTGTTTTCAGTAACTTTCCCTCCCACTATTATGCTGCTTGGATTTGCAGAAAGTTCCTTAATTCCCTGTTTAGCCTTCACTTCTCTTTTCCCTCTCTCTTCCCTCACTCCCTCTCTGTTTAGCTCGCTAGTTCTCAGGCTGTTCATCACCTTCAAGAAACTCAGGCTTCAAATCAATCTCTCCTACACCTTCCTTCACCTGGGTCAGAACATTACAGATTATATTGGTTCAGTAACCAGTTGAACCTAATGCATGTCTAGAAAACTAACTCTGCTTTAATGTATTTAATTAAGAAGTCACCAAACCCTTAGCTGAATCCTGACAGCTGGATGTGCTCTGAAATACAGTAAATGAGTTTATTTGTTTGATTGCTGCAATAATTCCTGGAATGCAGCAGAAAAGACCTGGGCGGGTGTTGTCCATTCATGCTGGTGCTCCTGAGGTGCCTTTTTGGCTGACGATGCACCAAATCATCCTGCCTTATCTTAGTTTCCCAAAATAATTTTCTGTCTTAAATTCAGCTCCACCAATGATAACTGCAGTGTCAGTGCCAAGTTGGATACAGCTGGCTACTTATGTGTTAACCACAAGGTCATCTAAATATTGCTCTGAGCTACTCAGCATACAGAAGAGGTTCTTCAGATCTGCTCTCATCCATGCAGGTACAGAAGGCGGCTAACTATTACCATCTGCTCTCTGGAACTGAGTTTGCAGGGTAAGCCAGAAACAGACACCTGTTTGGAGTAGGATTGCACGATAAATCTTTACCAAATGAAGTTGCAAGAAGGGTATGAGTAAACAAAAACTCAAAGAGAAGACAGACAATTCATTCCTCACTAGCAAAAAGAAAAAGCAAGGTAAGAAGGGCAAAGCTGTTGGGATTGTAAGTGATATGTACAGCAAGGAAATGGGAAACCCATTTGTAAAGTTGAAGGAAAGGTGGATGATACTGCTGTGCTTTCTCTCAGGTCCTTTGTCAGTTTACGTTGTGTACCAGGGAAGCGCTGTTTGTTCGACTTTGCCTGAACATGGGTGTGCTACATTGAGCTATCAGCTTTTCACAAAGCACTGTAACTGGTTTTGTTCCTGACTTTGGGTTCCAGATCTGCTGCCACTGCTGCAGTTTCACCACAGCATTTGTCACTTCTGCCAGCTTCCTCCATTCTGGCAAGAACATGCCCCTCACACCTGCCAAGTGTCCTCCTAACCTCACCGCTGACTGCACGCAGCTTGGCAATGGAAAGGTGCTTGTGCAATAAGAAAACAGACTTGCCTGCAGTTTGCTCCTGGCTGCTACATGAAGGTGAACTAAAATGACTTATTATCAGGACCCCACCGTTTACTTATAATTAGGTTCCCCAGCATCTTTATTGTAAGACTTATCAAGATTTAAATCTTGACAATATGGTCCTTGTTTATTAGCTTGCATCTGCTCATATTCAGAACACCACATAAACATTTATTTATTCTTAGATACCTTCTCATACCAGTTAAATTAGTGAAATTTAAGCATGTGCTTCAGGCTAAGTATTGTCCAAAGTTCTGCCTTAGATACAATTTCATCTTTCCTGCCTCCATTTTATAAATCATGCTACATCTTTTCAGTCATGGCTACTTCTTCTTCTATTTTCTAAAATTTAAATGAAACAAACAACTGCATCTCCATGACATGGTTTTATTGTGTTCTGTAAAGTGTGTAGAGGAGAGGTTGTTCTCTATCTATGTGACCTTATCCTTGCATTTGACTTCTGCTTGTTGACATAGACTTTAACTGCAGATCCTTCTCACAGCAAACAGTGATAAATCTCCAAAGGAATGTAACTATAGACCTAAATTGCAATACATGGGTGTATGTTTAATACCTCAGGTTACCCACTACCTTGGGATAGAAGGTGGTTCAAGAAAGGAAGTCACTAACAGAGCAGCAAGGTTATTTTGAACCAGTTTCCTTGTGTGCAGTTCCTTTGGTTTAGAAGACACAACATTATACTGTAATTTAGGCTTGATTTCATAAACAGAGCCTTGGCTTCCACTCTGATTCTGTCTTCCCTTGCTTCACATTTTCCGGGCATTTCCTGCCAAGCTGCATTTTTTCTTCCTTAGCAGATTGCTCTGTGCTGTCTCCTGGTTTCTCTTACACCAGGTCGCTTTAGGCACCGTACCGCTTCTTTTGAGCTATACATCCCTTTGAACCGTGGAGGATTGGAATGGAAACTACAGTTCTAGGAACTGGCAGGACCTTGCTCATGCCGTAAATCAAACTGACAATAAATCGCCAACTATTATGTGGTATGGCTAGAACTGAAGTGCATGTTGACTTCGGTAGAGTTCTTTTTTTCCTTCTGTCCTTCTAAACAGTCACATGTTTCTTTATTTCTGTCCAAAAATGAGGACTGGCAATATTATCCCTGGGTATAGGAAATTAAAATACCTTTTCATCTTGTGTTCAAATATTATTTGCTTAGGCTAATGTTTTCATAGGGCTTTTTTATTGTCCCACAATCTACAAGCTACTTAGAGGAGTATTTCTCCTACTATAGCCTAGTATGTTAATTCTGTAAAAAGAGAAAAAACGGAAGAGAGAAAGTGATTTTCTTTCTCATTAACGATGTAACACTGGCATATAGTTTGAAAAAAAGTAGTTATTACAAAGCTGCCTGTGGTTCAATGATAAATACAAAAATTTGTATTTATGCATATATTACTTCTATGTACCTCTAGTAATGAGATGCTGTAAAGCCCACTTGGAGAATTTGTTAGCTCATAGAGTAGATAAAAAAATGAACTAGACCAAACAAATTAGGCCAAGCTTCTGCATCTTGGAGGTGAAGCAGAAATGACCGAATGCTTCCTGGATTAAGAAGCCCCATTGGGTAAGCAAATGGACTGTGTCCATCTGTGAGAGCTAGGAAAGAAGGAAAAAATCCAGGGTTCCTGTTCTGAGCCTGTTTTCAAGCCTGCTGGCTTCCTGATACTGAGGGTTAGATCTGGGAGTCTGAGCCAACTGAGGTTGAAACTTGAATCTGGGCAATGAAAAAAAAATACTGTTGGGCTGTAAATCCAGGTTTGCTGTGCTGCTGAAATGTCTCTCTGTTATCAATCCTGGACCTCAGGGAAGCTGCAGATCCACAGCACATTTCATCTGGGTCGGCAGCAGCAGCCTGGGTGTTCAACTGCCCGTGACAGGTCAGGAAATGGAGTAATTTTACATATTAAAGTTCCCTGAGAAGCCTGCTAACCTGCAATAGCCCAACTTAAGGGATTGTCCAGAAGCACCACATGTCAGCAATCAAATAGCACAGTAAATCAGCAATGACTTCTGGCATGACACAGGCTGATAAAGCCAAACAGAAGGAGGGTTGTGCAGCAAAACTTGGTTCCAAGGTTGGGAAATATTCAAAAACACGATTGGATTGTCAGAAGCGTGGTGTAGAAATGTTTCCTCTGCTGTGCTGGTTGTGTTTATGTTATTTTCGGTAACAAATATCATCTTTTATGGCATTGTGGAACATGAAGTTTGCAGATGCTGCTAAGTGATAAAGTGGCAGTGTTATCATTTGGTGTAAACTCAGCACTTAGGAAGTCATGATCTTCACAGCGCTGGCGCAATGTGTTAAAGTGCTTGTTTGTCCCACGGCCTCTGCCGAGGCACTCTCCCCTACTCTAGTGTGGGGAATCCTTGTAACAAGCATTGCAGATTTGAGTTGTACAGATGTTTGTGATGTGGAGAAGTGGATATCCAGGTCATACAAATTGAATCTTGCTCCTTCTGCTCAGGAGACAGTTTGAATCTATGTACAAAAGCTGTTTAAAAAAGTGACCAGAGAATTCTTAGACTTTGCAAGAAAGACTTATAGGCTATCTGAAATTGACTTTTTGACACCAGTTGAGTTTCAAAGGCCATATTTAGTTCTGTTTCAGAAAGATACTCAGTAAAATCAATTCTGTATTCCCAGCCAAGCATAGTGGAGTCACTGGAGAATTTCCTTAGATTTCTCTTCACTCCTTGAAAAATAAATAAGTTCTGTCTGCAAAGATTGCAACCACCCCAAACTCCCTGCTGTAGAATATTAATAAATAACTGTTTTTACACAGAAAGCTCTCAGGTAAGTGGGACTTCTGTGGGAAAATCTTCAAGATTTGTTCTTTTATTACTGGCTTTACATCTTCCAAAATCTGGCCTCATTTGTTCTTGTTGAAAAGTAACAGCAAAGTGCTTGAGCATATTGAGACTGAGCAGTCATTTCATTTAGCTGTTTCACTGTGGAAGATTATGTGATGCTACCCAGCCTACAGCAAAGCCCCTGTGGTTTACTGCTATCACATGGGCTTTACCCAGTTATCCAGTCTGCACGTAGCAACTCTCTTTGCCAGTAGTACCAGACTACGTGCAATATTAGCTGTGGTATCACCCTTGTGCTACAGAGGGTGAGGTTTAATTGAAGTTTCTTCTATGCACCCCATTATTATGAGGTCTATGAGTCAAACTTTAGGTGTTCTGTAGATTTGCAGAGAAAGGCATTTTTTGTCTCTACTAGTCATATTTATTTTTGCCTTTGTAAGCCCCAGGGTCAATAAATTTGTCCCAGCTTCTTTACATAAATGTAAAAGAAACTTTCAAAAAATATCCCCTGAAACCCAAATCACTGAATTGTATTAAGATGGATTCTTATACTCAAATCCAGGTTTCGCTTAAATATAGAAACTTTGGCAAACATTTACTCTATAATAACTGTCCTTTTTTGAAAAAGGGAATCAAAAGAGTTCTTTGAAGAATATCTGAATATAGAGTTAGCCGAGAGCCCAGAACAGCTTTAGCAGAAGAAATATCCACTGCTTTTGGAAAGTATAGAATATTTATAGCTGTCTAAAATACCTGATGAAATGTTCTGGTGTCCTTGGAAAATATATAATAAATGCTTGGGGTTTTTTTGGGGTGAGAGAAAAAAATATTCACTTTTAGCTAACTTGAGAAAAGCCAAGCCCTTAATCCTTGTTTCCTGCTGGCAGTTCTTTGTCACGCTGCGTTACGAGTGAGTGCAAGGATGGTGAGTCAGATTTTTTAAATGAGGGGTGAGAAAAATCGGAATTCTATTTTTAGAAAAAGAGGAAAACAAACTGACACACAGAAATCATTTAAAGCAAACCTGCTATCAGAAAAACTGGCTATAGAAGGAATGAAGGCATCACGGATTCTACCTTTCAGGCCTGCATAAACTGTTGAGAACTGTGGAAGGCTGAGAGTTTTCTTATCCTGATGTGGGCTAATATGGAAAAATTGCTTCTTGCAACCAGAGCATGTTAACAATAGGATTTTGTCATCATGCATAGTTTAATTGCAGACTGGAATAGATGCTAGAAGTCATTTCAGCTGAGTGAGACTGTGATTTGGGAACCTTATCTATCCATACTAGTAAAAAAAGAATTCTTGTTTAGTTTTGTAATTTGCAAACGAGTTAAAAACTGTGGTACACTAAAGGTAAGACTGGAAATCTAGCAAAGAAGTATGGATATTTGAGATGCCTGATGAAAATTACTAAAGCTATACCTGAATAGTTGGCTCTGTCTTTCAGTTCAAGGCAGAAGGATTTAAATCAAATGCTGAAATTGCACATTCTAATGTTAATTTGTATAAGCATCCAAGTAAATAAGTTATTAGCCACTTAGATATGCTAATTAACTTTGTTATGTAGTTATATTTACTAGCTAATTTCTGTAAGAGATACTGATTCTTATGGGGGAATATCCATTAATACATGCTGATCTGGAATTAAGTACAGCTTATATACTGAAATATGGTATAACTTTTTCTGAAAAAGAGAATATCTTATGTACAGTTATTCCATTACAGAGTCACTTTTCATATGCTTAATTTTTATGTGATGTGATAAGGTGGCAGTTGTTATTGATTACATTCATTAATATATCAAGATTCTTAATAGTAATTTGAATTAAGTAGAGAGAAAACCACTCTTGCATTTTTTAATTAAACATAACTACAATAAATATATGGCTGTATCAGACCATGTTTTACAGTTAATGCTTTTTTGTTTCATAAATGAATGATACTGCTGTTTAGTGAATCAAAGCTTTTATTCTGTGTTGTCCTGTCTTTCAGGATTTTAGAGGTAGTGTATCTCAACTCCTAACATCTCATTTTCATTGATAGACTGGGAAAGGAAAACCAGTTTCCTGTGTCCTTGTTTTCTGGATGTTGTATGACATAACTAGAGCACTAGCCTAAACTAATAACTGAAATAAAGAAAGTTGTTAGTCAAGAGTGGCACAAGATAAGCTGTTGCTGAAAAATGCTGTATAACCTTAACATGCTTTGGTTTCAGGCTCTAAGCTGACCAGTTGGTTCTTCACCAGGTTGATGTTCTTTGAAATTTTGACTGCAGGTTTGGACATCTTGAATATCGTTTTTACTTCTTGACCCTAAACAGACCTTGTATACCATTTCCCAGTGAGCTGGAACAATCCTTAAGAGAGCTGGGTAGTGAGAATATTGCAAGAAAAAGTAGGGAATTGCCCAGGCAGTTGCCGTAGGGACAGTATGAATTGTTTCTACTATGTAAGCCTTTGCTTCCAGTTATCTGGTTTGTATTTATTTACGATGCATGAGTTATACAATTTGGACAGGCTCTTTTGATTACTTAATAAAATACAAATATGTAAATGCAGGTACCATCCCCAACACATTGCTTTCAATTCTTATCTCCTACAGCATATTTCCTAGATTTTACTCCTTCCAGCGCTGCTGGTAGTAAGTGTTGATTCAAAAAATAAAACAGGAAATAATTCTTCATTTCAATAATTCATGGAAAATGAACTGAAGCTATGGTATCTGTGACACACGAGAGCACACATCTCAAACTGTGTTTTTAGTATTCACTGCTAGGACTGTAGCCCTGGAACATATTCTTAACACATTGCTAAGCCCCTTCAGAATACCATTTCAATAGAAATTCAGTAATCTGTTGAAATAAGTCGACACAGAAAATTATTATATAATTGTGGCTGTTTAATTGCCTGTTATGTCCTTTAGCTGATCCCCTGAAACATTGTTATTAGTATTTAATGTGAAATTTCTGCAATAAAAAAGGTGAATTTATTGGGTGAAAGGACAATCTTCCATTTCACGAAATACAACTGGCAGATGGAAACATGAAATAAACTGCCTCCTGCCAGCTTTTACTATACCTGCTCGTAAACTTTCCTGTCTTGAGACACTAAAAAGTGTTTCTTTGGGACACTTACCATTTACTGAAGGATCTGCTCTCCCTCTGCCTTCACAGTGATACAGGCTTTTTAAAATTTTTAATATATTACATAGCACTTCAGTGAAAAGCGTGGTTGAGAGGAATAGTATAGCTCTCATTGTTGGTGTGGGAGCATACCAAAGCATGACAGAGGCTGGTAAAGAATAATATTTTACACAGGATTTAAGAGTACAAAAGGTTTACTTCTGCCTGAGTGGAGCCTGTATACTCCAGCTTGTTTTACAGACTCTCTCCTCAGATTTTTAAATCTGTGCCCAATCACCAAGCCCAGACATACTCACCTTGCTCCTGGTTATGGAGATGTGAAAGACTAACACCGGTTCCTACACACAAGTGTGGCCATGCTACGAGAAGGTGCTTTCTCCAAACTCAGCAGATTTCAAAGCTGTGCTGTTTAGAGCAATTTGCTTATAGTATCATGCTTTTATCTTGGATTTTCCATCACTGCCTTTGCTCTCAGCACCCTAGTCTGTGAGTTTATCTCACTGTCATGTAATCCATTTTTGTGAGCAGTAACAGCTGCAGATGACTGAATGCAGGATTTCTTCTGCAAATACAGAAACTTTTTCTCCTCATCCTCCGCCCCATAATACACCTCTGTGAGGACTACAGCAAGTTACATTCAGTCCTGGATCCCAACAGCTTTTCTCTGCAGGAAAATATTTCACAGTTTGAAAGTCTGTCATTTCAGATCATGGGAGGATAGAAAAAGAAGACTTAAAACATGGCGTTTTGTCCACCTCCTGGAGGCACCTGCAGAGCTGAAGTGTTGGTCTTCAACACTGATCTCATTGAAGGTAGTTTGCAAATGGGTGGTTGCTTTAAGAGGACCGTAAGATTTCCTTTGTGCCAGGCACAGTTGCACGACCAGTCCTAGCCTCAGGTATTTACATGAAGTCACTGCTGTACATGCATGAATACTTACTTTAACTTCAGTTATCTGTTAACTTGAACACACAGTCAAGTGTCTCACAGGACCAGGCTGATGCCATTTCCGTGATGACCAGAGGCTCCTGAGCTGTTCTACCTCTTTGGCAAAGGTTGGTGAGAAAGATTGGTCTCAGTATGATTAGAATTGGGTTAGCAGTATTTGAAAGGGGCTGTTAGTATATTTAAATGTGGAAGGGTTTCTGTAATAAATACAGACTTGCAGAAAACATGGTGTGGAGCTTTATGCAAGTTTTAATACTGTTCCTCTGAGTGGCGTTGACATCCTGTTAAAATGTTCATCAAGGGTTCACTACAAATGTGCACTGTTTAAAAAGTAGTGTTCTGCAGCCATTTTTGGGTGCATATTAAATGATGCATTATATAAAAGTTAGTGGTGGTTGTTAGGCTTTCATTGCTGTAATATTGGAATGGCTAATGCGGCCTGAATATTTTTATCATCTCATTAAAATTCAACATTCCAGAGTCTCCTTAAATTTTTTAGGTAATTCAGGAGTAAAGGATGTATCGTGTAATAAAATTTTTCATTTGCTGTGCTTTGTGTTATGGTATGAAATAATGGTATAACACCATTAGCGGATGTATTTGTTGAGATTACGTACATGCTGTGAAAACAACCAGCGTTTTAAAATCCAGCACAGCCACATTATGGCTTTCTCACAAGACTGAGCAGCATATGTTGTGAGGTCTGCTTTGCAACACCGCCCAAAGGGACTGAGAGCCATCAGGGAACAGCTGCTGACTGGGTGATATCCCCATGCACCCCAGCTGCACCCGCCAAGCCCTCTGCACTTTCTTGCTTTGTGAATCTCTTTGCCTTTTCCACCACAGCACTTTAAGGCAGTTGTGAAGCAGAGAAGGCCAGGAAGAAGAACACCCCAGGCTGAATGTCGATGGGAGTTTGCCGTGCAAGGGGGGTCCTAAGAAACTCCAGACAGAAAACCTCCTGAGAAGAGTGCCCACCTCACCCCTTGGCATAGCAAGAGGACATGGCTAGCAGAAAACCCACACAAGGTTTCCAGCTCACTCAGCAATTTCACAGAAGTGTCTCTGTTGAATATTTACGAGGGTTTAAGACCTTCAGACTCCTTGGCCATACTTGATTGTCGAATTTTGCATATTTCTAGGAGTGAGGAATCTGAACACTTTGTATCTTATGTTGTTATGTTTATTTTTAAAGTGTGGTGTGAGGAGTGAACATTTCAACACAAGTGTTGTATTACTTTAGCTAATAATTAACATGCTTTAACATGCATTTTCTATGGTAACTGAGAGGTTTTAGTTATATCCATTGCCTTTGATGTCAAAGATTACCTCCTCCCCATCTGCAATTACTCATTTCTTTCCCACTTCCATAAATTCCTGCTTTATCCGTTGTGTTAAGGGAATGTTTGAGGAGCTGGACTGTAACCAGATAATGGAAGCGACAACAGACTGCAGCATTTGGGCAGAAGCAGGTGGCCTCAGATAAGGGGAATAGCAAGAACTTTTACGTTTAAGTTGGCTTTGTTGCCACCACCCTCATGCTGCTACACTCTGAGCTAGCTAGCGGGATAGAGGACACACAGTCAGCACATTGGGTATTGACTTTCACCTCCACAGTCCCGCAATGCTTGTATCCAGGTCTCAGATCATGTGCCATGATGACTGCAGAATGTTCAACATGATCAATTTCATATAAAGTCTATACAGTGAACCTTCATGGTGTAGGCTCTTCATGACCGGAGACATGAGATCAGACAGCTGACACAAAGCGATGTCTTGAGATGCATCAGTTACATGCAGGAGTTCCTTAGGATAATAAAGAACTTAGTGTGAGAAATCAGAGGCTGCAAACACTAAAATCAAATCAATGGGGAAACAAGACAAGTGTTTTGATTATGTTCACCACTGGTCCATGCAATCGGTTCCTCAGGGCCTGCAGAGTTTAAATCATCCACCTAAACAGTGCTTCTTCCATAAACCCGGAACTGTCATGTCTCCTCCTGCAGCACAGCAGCGCAGTGAGGCCAGGGCAGGAGCAGGGCACTCTGTCATCCTCCAAGGCAGCACATTTTCCTTGGGGGGCTTCTGTCCGGGGATGGAAACATGCTGCACCACTCTGCGACAAGGCTGGTTACCCTGCCAATTCGAAGACTTTGGAGGAACCCTCATGAGGGCAAGAACTACTTGCAGTGTTTTTCTTACAGAAAATAATCATGCAGTGGTTTAGGCTTTTTCTTCTTTTCTTTTCTTTTCTTTTTATTAATCTCACATGCTACTGCTTTACTTCGATAAAGAAAGCATCACTGGGTGTATATTAAGCAGGATGGGCAAATGACATCCACAACTCCTGGACTGCTTTTCGCGATGCATTCAAAATGCTGTTGACCTCGCAGAGCCACTGAATGGCTTATAAAATGAGTGTCTCTGTGCATGTATATGTTCACATGGATATGTGAACATGCACCACATGTGTGCGCATGCACCACACGCATACACATACAGACATATTTTTGTGACACTTATCCTTCAGCTAAATGTAATTTTTTTCTGCTCTGGATAATTTGATACATTCTCTACATCTAAATCTTGCTTGGTTCATTTTACAACTTCTGTAAGCTGTTCATAGTCTCAGGAGAAAAAAGAGAAACTAAAGAAAATATACTATGAACTGGAAGACATTCAGACATTGCCTAAATTCTGGCTTTAAAAAAAAAAAAATACAAGCATGTAGAGCATGTGTGCCATGTGCTTATCTTCCATGAGTATCCTCCAAAATAAGCATTGTACAGAGTGTTTCAGCTGACACTCCTCCCCAGCCCACCAGGTACTTCTGTCCTCCAACTTCTTCATGAGGTAACAGCTCCTCGTATACCCTCTTGATCTTTCAAGCTCCCTTAAGCAGTGACACGACTCACCATTAAAAGCTACCCCTTTCAGGATGGTCCCCCGGGGCCTTCAGGTGTTTCTCATATGAAAAGGAGAACAGCAGCTGTGGGGCAAAAGGTGACCTGTCCTCTCCTGCTTCTGCTCAGCTCCTGCCAGGTAAAGCAATGGGATGAAGTAGCTTTATGGAGAAAACTCCCAGGGCTGTACTTACAGCTGAAGCTTTGGTGAGTTGCCTTAAAGCTCTCTATGGTGTGTAATTTTTTGCAAAATCAGTATTAAAGGAGATACTAATGTGAAATTTTCAGAGTCAAGTTTTATGATTCCAGATAGAACTCATGTCTTTCCACTTTTCTGTATAGGTGAAGATGGGATAGTGATACAACCTGTACACTGTCCCTTAGCCTGGGGTAGGCTGTGGTCTGTCGAGAAATGAGTTTGCATGACTGACATAAGACTTGTCTTCACTGTTGATTTCTTCCAGTCTATGAGCTATTATCAGCATCTTGAATGCAAGTAATGCAAATCTGATTGAAATTTTGGAAAAAATAAAGAACTAAGTGGGAGAAAACGTAAAACAATTGTATAACACCAGTTAGTTTACTTCAGCCAGCTGGGAATGAGAAAGCACTGTTAACGATCTGCTACTCCTTTTGCAACAATAGTGATGCTTTTTATGATGGTCTTGAGGAAAGCTGAGTTCTTAAGCAACGTAAAGCTACCATTAATAACTAAGAAATACCGTTTGAAGGGACATATTGTGAGAAGTAGCTCTCCTAAATCGTCTGGTGTGCTGCATACAATTACACAGATGAGATATATGTATCTTAGCATTGGTGTTTAATTTAGGGAAGATTTCCTTAGTTAACTGCCAGATGATTGAAACTTCATTTTTGTTTTTGAAACATAATTGGATAAGGCGTAGATTAAGAGCTGGCACTGTAATCATAAAAATAGAGCATAGATGAACTAATGTATTCGCTCTTTTTTGCCTTTTTCGCTTTTTTCCCCCAGAATTTGTAACCTGAAAAGGTTCTACTTCTGCTTCAGAAACAAGATGATGAATGTCTCTGTGTTCCAGATTCATAGAAATGACTTAACATTCAGAATATGTTGACCGCTTTTTTTGCGTTACTCATCTGCACTGATGTAGTTGGTGTTTTTTGTGACTCCTACTTGCTCAGGTACTATTTTGGTGCTGAATGAATTGTGAATTCTGAACAGAGTACACAATACAAAGAAAAAGAGATTTTTATGACATTTTATGCACAGAACATGACTTAGAAGCAGTCAAGTACTGGAAACCCATTCATTCCCCTTACTCAAATCCCTGTTACTGGGTAGCTCAGTCATGCTGCAGGGGATGGATTTAAAGTAATTAATTATTTTACAGAAAGATAATCTTGAAGCTGTGTATGCAAGAGTGTGCATGTGGACATTTCCTCCTCCCCACCTGCTTCCTGTAGTTTATTAAAGCCACTAGGTATAAAAGGGAGGAAAGAACCAATACATTTTTTTTCATTAGGTAGAGGAGAGTTTTGTATTTTGAGAGTTCTGCAGTTAATAGATTTTCTTAAATTTTCTCATGGCATCTTTTAGCAACTCACATATTTTGAGATTTCCTTTACTTTTCCAGCTGTGCAATTTATATTCTGGTAACACATGATGGACAGCAATTCTTGACTCTGGACAGTGATAGCAGAGGATTGAATAGCCCAGCCATTTCCTCCTAAGTCTCCAGAATTTTTTCAATTAACTTTAAACAGGCTAAACCAGGACTTTCAAATTCTAGTGTTGAGACACTCTTTTAGTGTCCTGCACTCTTCATGAAAAAACTAATAGGCCTGGAGGAGATCTGAAACCAGTCTGTCACCATTTCCATGGGTGTCAATAACTTACACTGTTAAGAAGAAATTGTGCTATCAAAGGGCAGTTCATGGTAAGCATCAAGGAAACTAGTTGCCTGGATGTTCTTACCAGGGTAAATTTCCAGAGGAGAAACAGAAGTTGAAGGGTGCTTTCCGTTTCAGCAATGCCTCTTCTTTTTAAGGGCAAGTTGAAATAAGCTATTAACTTTATTAGAAAGTCCCTTCCTGGACTGGTTGTTATTTCTCTGTGCCACATGGTGCCATCTGTCAGAAGTCAGAGGGCTGTTGCTTCTCTAGACTGCCAGTCTTCTGATGCCCTCTCAGACCCCATGTTTTGAATAGGCTGACACCAGGAACAGTATTGGCTGGATGATTTCAGTTAGGTGAACAAGCACTAACTTGGCATTTACTTGGATAACTTTCCCAACCATAAGTAAGATTCTTTCTCCATTGCAAACCCTGAGGAGCAGACAGAGGCAGAAGACACAAAACCCAGAAGAGCATAACAGTACACCATGGACTGGAGAAGGCCACTGCTTTTATGGGAATGTCATGGTCAAACAACGGATTTGGACAAGGACAGGTATCCAGGTTCATCCTTTGGCCAGTCTTCATCACTGCTGTCTGATTCATCAGTGATGTAGGAAAACAAGGTGCTACAGAAAAAGCCAGGGGGTCCTTTCCTCTGAGGTCTAATGACGGAAAGGGCAAAATCACAGGACAACTAATTTTGATTTACTAATAAGCACTGAATACTGTGCTAGTGTAAAGCAACACTTTACTAGTGTAAAGAGGTCTCTGTCTCCTGTTTCTGAATTTGGACACAAAACCACATTAACCTGAAATGATCTTTCTTTGGAAAAAAAAAAAAATATTGCTGCAGGTTTCATTTATCAAAATAGCTGCAACAGAGATGTTTTCCCACAGAACAAAAAAGTTATTTGGAGGTGGGGTTTTTTGTTGCCTTTCAATGATTTGTTCTGTGCGATGTGTGAAAAACGGACTCCTGTGTTTACAGTCGTACAAGTTATACCAGCCCCCATGTGCTGTCTGTTCTCACAGGCATTGTTTCACTTTGTAGCTGCCTTCTCAGAGGCCTGAAATGCAGCCTGAATGAGGTGCCCGGCGGGTTGCAGAGGCCAGTGGCCTTTGCTGTACGGTCCCCGTGATGCTGCGGAGCACTGGCACTGCGGACGCTTGTTTTACGTAAAGCAAAGGACGGCCACGCTGGAGGAAAGGACACGATGTGCTGACCAGTGTGGCAGGAGGTTGGGCTCTCTGGGCAGGGTAGCAAAAGTCTTTTGGAGACTGAAGTGAGGTTTCTAAATATGAACTGAAGAGCTCACGTGTGTCCTCCCTTTCTCAAGTGCTGAGCACACATTGCTTTAATGGCTGTTGCTAGGGCTTTAGCTCTCTGAAAGGGAGTTAGAAGAAATAGCTTAGCCAAAACTTGGTTGGCAGCCAGAACCGGGGAAAGCAAAGGGTCCCTGGTAAGGGGATTTGGTCCAGCCCTTTACACTCATGATACATTTAGGAAGCACTAGCAAAATTACCCTGTTGGCAAGTAAATTGGTAGAGGGTGAGCACCAGTAGGTTCTGGTTTTTTTTCCTTACCCTTAACCCAGCACTTAAAAAGTCAAGAGGTTTGGATTGATTTAGTTTGGGGTTATTTAGGTTATTTAGTTAGGGGTTAGGTGAAGTCCCTGGTGACTGGAAAAAGAGAAAAATTGCACCCATTTTAAAAAGGGTAGAAAGGAGGACCCTGGGAACTACCGACCTGTCAGCCTCACCTCTGTGCCTGGGAAGATCATGGAACAGATCATTATAGAAGCTA
>Ga0181612_105357_pt1 | contig 24007 bp, 17 predicted proteins | sample HoacroProtozoa21_FD_119630 | JGI IMG/M metagenome (GOLD analysis project Ga0181612, IMG submission 119630) | Hoatzin crop microbial communities from Cojedes, Venezuel. Combined Assembly of Gp0051906, Gp0051904, Gp0051908
ATATATAGTATGCATTTTAAAGTAACTGTTGAGGAAACAGACATAATTACCATCAAAACCGTGAATTATTCTTGAGATGCATACTGCGGCGATTACTGCACTCTTGATCATGAGCATTACTTAGGGAATTTGCAATTCCACTGAAGTACAAAATCCAGTAGTTCGAGTGTTTGACAGCTTTTACAGTTTTAGAGTGGGAAAAAAATATCAGAATTCATGACTTCAAGGATGCATAACACCTTTGACAGCAAAGTGTTAGATAAAGCTGAAGATAATCTGGTCACTCAGAAGACAAGAATTCATTGCCCTTTTCTTCACCGGTAGGCACAGGTTATTAAAGAGATCTGTATTCAAAGCACGTTCCTTTCTGAAGGACTAGCACAAACTCTTGTCAGTATTGTTTACACGTTACTCTATGAAGCAAGAAATCGCAAAGAAAGTCATTTCGTTCAATGAGACTGAACTAGGTATGTTTTTCCTTCAGTGGTGTTGCTTTAAAAAATTCTTTGCTGCTTCCAATGGTAAATAATAAATAATTTATGTAAACCCACCTCCTTACATCAATCATATTACAACCAAGTGTGGGGTGGTGGGTTTTGTTTGGGTTTTTTTTAAATATCCGAATATAACAATTAAGAGTGATCCCTACTACACTCTGGGAATCGTCTTGTTTCCTTCTAATTCTTGCTTGTGTAAAATAAAAGAAGAAAAAACCACTTTAACTACTTTCTTGTTCCCAGTGAAATGACACACCAAAAGATGAAAAAGAAGCACTTCTGGGCATGAAGCCCTTTAGTTGGTTTCTGCTTACTGTAGAAGCTAATGTTTAGTTCAAATCTTTATTAAGAGTTTGCCCAAAAGAAAATATTTCACAAGTCTCACTGCATTCAACACAGGAAGCTTAAATATTGAGAAATATATCATACTGCAGAAAAATAACTAACTCGCTCCAACATATGCTCAGAGAAAAGGCCATGCTCTTCAACTTCAGCTACAACTCCATGCTCTGGAAATTTCAGGAGCAATTTTGAGTCTCCCACCCTAACATTTCACAGATCCCTACCCAGTAAAACCAAAGAGCTGAAGTGAGCGCAGTGAACAGGCAGGCGCCGGCCGAGGGGCGAGCAGCTGGCAGCAGCCTGGGAAGCAGAGCACACCACCTCCGTCCTGGAAGGGCTTGCAAGAGGGAACCACGCTAAGTTACCCACCCAACTGCATCTTGCTTTTTGTGGGCTACTCAAAACACTTGACATGCATTTAACGCTGAAGGATAGCTACAATTTTATTTAATAATGTAAATCACACACATTCATCCCTAGAACAATTACTCATTTTGCTAGTTACAACCCATTCTTCATATGGTTTAGCTGACAGAAACACTACATGGTAATTTTCTTTAGAGCTCTAATTTGTAGTAAGTGTATGCTATTAACTCAGACAATTATTTGATTTCAGTTATGCTTACTAGGGCCTCAAGCCTGTAGTTACTGAGCATCTTGAGGCCGGTACACCATATCGTGTATACCTGCAAATTCAACATGACTACTCCCATGTTTAAGATTCAGCAAGTGCTTGAATACTTTAGTAGCCTGATGCCAGAAAGCTGAATGTTCTGGAACACAGGATTTTAAAAAAGCCTCACAAGACAGAGAGGTAGTTTCACCTAAGAGGTACACCTTGAATTTTGTAAAGCTACTCACGCCTTTCTCCTGATGTTTAGTTTGAAAGTGGCCAAAAAGTTTTGGTGCATTATCTATCTCCCACCACAGAAGAGATTACAAGAACTCATTTTTGCAAGCACATAAAACACATGAATTTATGCATTTCTATGAACAGTCATCTTTTGGATATCAAAGTCCTTCCTAGATTTTAGATTTGCCCAAGATCTACTTTGTGATACGATCTATCAGAGTATTCTGTTCAATACTCCCCCCACAATGAAATAGAATGCTTCATGTCTCCTTTCAGCATGAAGTATTTCAGAAGAGTCCACATAGTATTCATAATTACAGATAAATTATATTTGCTGTAATAAGCATACAAAAAACTTAAACAGAAAGATAAATACAATATTCCAAGAAATCAAGTGTAACACAATAAGACAGTCCTCAGTGAAGACAGCAACCACAGTAAGACAGCAATTAAAGTTCCATGAAATCATCATGTACAGGGAACTCTAGGAGACCTCGAAGTTTCAACTGCACTGAGTAGATCCCGAACAACCTTAACTACTTTCTTTTAGAAGGTAGTCTCCTAATCCATTTTCTGTTTGGCACACATGGCTTCTCTTCTTGGATATGCATACATTTTTCTCTATTTCAGTGTGGAAGTATTTGTCGTGACATACTGTTTTTGTTTTCCAAGAGTTTAGATAAACATGTATGCACATTTACTTTATAAAAAGAATATAAAAAAACCTTTTCAGAAGCAGAATCCAACTGATCCTCTAAATGCAAAAAAAGTTATTGTTTGCTAAAGCGCAATGTCCACTTAGATATCAACCTGTGTGTTCTGACAAATAAAACATTCTTACACACTACAGGCAAAGCTTACTATTGCACTTCTCTGACAAACGTGTATTTTGTTAGCCTGCCAGCATAACAGACGCTTATCTGATGTGACCAAGAAGTAACAGTGACAGAAACAATTACATGGCTTTTATTCTCACTGTATTTTTATCGCTGTGGGTGAAGATCAACTTCATTGTCTCTATAGTCATGGCTACTAAAATGACTTGGCTTGGAGTATCAAGGACACACCTGAGCAGCCCATGCAGAATTAAAAGTATACTAGTCACTAGGAAGCAAGAAAATCACGTGCCTAAATCAGTCTAATCTACACGTGAAGACCGAAGACAGAAAAATCATTGGAAAACTTAATGCAGACCTTATCATGTCACATGACAGATGTCATCTTGGGATCATCTTCGCAAGCCCTCCAGTATCATATTATATCTCTCCTCATTGATGGAAGCAGAGACAAGGGCTTGGCTGTCTGTAGGTCTATTAAGAGCACAGGTTCAAGAGTTTTGTCTCGCCCCTTAATATGCAGACTCACAAATCAAGGGGCTGCTCCCTAGTCTATTTGCTGTGCCACAGTTTAACTAGACCCAATCACTTCTTTGCAACTCCACACGTAACTAAAACAAAGCAACCAACCTGATGATCAATGCAACATCTTTAAAAGGGTCTCTTTCAGTCAACTGCAAGCTGCCACCTTATTAAAGGTAAAGGCACAATGGAAAACATACATGTTGCTACAACCACACCTAAGAAGAAGAAAAGACTCACAGTTTTTGGACCCTCCAAAAAGTAACAAAAATTACTTAGTGAATCTTCCAGCAGCTTTTGTCCTATGTGTAAGTGACCTGATCAGCCTTACAGGTATTGTGTCACAGGTGCTTGCAGGAGTTGTTGATGCTTTTTTCTGATGGGAAAAGTAGTGCGATGGCCAAGCTCACTCCTATGTTTTGCCATCCAGCATTTCAGGCAACAATCTGTGGGTGCTTGTATTTTAAAAATAAAAACAATCACTTAATGAATCACCATAACTGTGAATCACAATAATTAGGATGGGTATTGCCAGCAGGTTGAAGGAGGTGACCGTTCACCTCTGCCACACCTGGAGTACTGTATCCAGTTCTGAGCTCCCCAGTGCAAGAGAGACACGGAGCTCCTGGATTGTCCAATGAAGGGCCATGAACATCTCCTACGAGGAAATGCTGAGAGAGCTGGGACTATTCAGCCTAAAGAAGAGAAGGCTGATGAGGGGGATCTTATCAATGTATATAAACACCTGAAGGGAGGGTGCAAAGAGGATGGAGCCAGGCTCTTTCCAGTGGTGCCCAGTGACAGGACTGCAGGCAATGGGCACCAACTGAAACACAGGAGGTTCCCTCCAAACATCAGGAAACACTTTTTCACTGTGAGGGGGACCAAGTACTGGCACAGGTTGCCCAGGGAGGTTGTGGAGTCTCCATCCTTGGAGATATTCAACAGCCATTTGGATATGGTCCTGGGCAACTGGCTCTAGGCAGCCCTCCTTGAGCAGGGGATGTTGGACTACATGACCTCCAGAGGTGCCTTCCAACCTCAGTCATTCTGTGATTCTGAAATCCCAACCTCTTTGTTTTTAACTTGTCTTCAAAGAGACTAGAAATTTTCCCCAGTTCCGTGAATCTACAGCAGTGTTATTTCCTCTCTCCTCAAGATGAGAGTAGGTCAGATGCAACAGCTCTGGCCGTGCATGAAGCATTCTCCAACAGCACAGAAGCAAAGAATGGGAAAACAACTCGTTTCTTAGCAACACAAGCTGACATACAGTCATGACACCACTGCAGCACTTGATCTTTTTTGCCTTCTTGAATGGGTACCTGTTTGTACCACTACTCTCTGTGATACAATTAGGTTTATTTTCAAAACTCCCACTCAAATGAGTGCTTAGGGGTTTTACTTGCCTCTAGAAGTAGCAGCACTTGACTACACCTGCTATCATTACCCCTAATACTACCACAGTAAATGGGTGCCTTTCTTTTTTACATACATAAGCCAGTCATCAAATATTCAAAGAATACTTCAAATACAGAAATAATACTGCTGCAAATTTACAGCCCTCAGAATGCTAAGCAACAGATAAAGGTTAAGCCAGAAGTGCCTGCCAGTGTTTAGGTGCCTAAAAATAAACAGGCATAGCCTTCCACATACCAATGTCATGACATACCATTTTCTCTGCACTTCAGTGTGAAAATGTCATGAAGAAGTTGGGATATTCTAGGGGGAGATCACAGACTATTTTGTTCTGTATCTGGCACCTAATGAACTTTTCAAAGTTTTGCCACCTTATTCTTTTTGTTTTCACTGGCTGTGCAGGGAAAGATGTGGCACACTTTATGGGGACATTGGTAAATTATAGAATCTCAATCAAAAAAAACCTGTTAATTATGCATTTAAAATTAATCCAAGTTAAATACCCAAATCTGCAAATACATTGTAAAAACATTTGTACACTGAGCACTATCAACCAACAAATGTATGTTGAAAGTATTCTAATATCTGAGATAAAAAATTTTAGTAGAAAAATGAGATAATTTGTACTGTTATCTCCCTCTTCCTACCCTGCTGTCGTTGCAGGTACTTGAAGATGACACTCTGGTGATCAGAAAGATGATAACATGGTTACCAAAATATAACAAAGAGTCCTTGCCCACCCTCTTTAAAATAAGATTAGCATGTTGCAATACACTGTGATTCTATGATTATGCTGTGGCAGAAAGCAAGAAGATGCACATTAGACAGATGCTGCATGGTATACTGTTTTGGTTAAGAAACATAACCCTAGGAAACACGCAATTCTTATTTTCTCTTGTTAACTCTTCAGACAGGAAAGGTAAGATTTCAGCATAGATCTCAAGGTTCTTGAATAGAGGTGCACGATGGCAGAAAATTGCTGAAGGTAACTTCCAAGAAAGCATAAACCTGAGAGGATGGAAAAGAGGAGAAGACAGATGAGAAAGCACATGCCTTTGTTCCATTTTGATCTTTCAATTTTTTTTTGTTCAGAACAGGCTCGACCAAGCACTCCACCTGAATAGGAGCGTGGTAGACCTGAAGGAATCACAGAGGAGCTGCGAGGAGCTCCATGCCATTCCCTTTTGATAACACCTAATCTGCTCCAAGCAAGTTACTGATGCAAGAAATCAGGACTGCACTATAGAATTTGTTTCACTGTATCATATGTTACTTCTATCAACTTCATGATTACATTTATTTTTGCTAAAAGCCACTAAACAAGACAAAGGTGGACAATTTCTTTGTTTATATGCAAAGCATGTCTCTCTCCCCAGCTCATTTTTTTACAATCACAAAAAACCACTTTTTATAATAGCATTTAAGCCTTCAATACAACTTAACCTTTTTTCTGCACCATGGCCTGTCTAAATAACCTTGGTAAATACAATGTATTTACCTATCAAACGTCAGTTTCTCCCAGTCTCCTCCAAAATCCGTGGCTTAACTATGAAGTAACACTACACAATCACAGAGTTCTCCGCTAACACTAAATTACTTGTCATGGGACATCTACATCTACCACCAGAAGCAGTAACACATACTATATTATTTGTCATGGCATACTTTGCCAAATCCAGTTTTCAAATTTCTCCTACATTGTAGCCCCTCCCTCTCCAAACTAAAACACCCTCCCCAATGTTGCTGAGAATCGGAAGGGAGAGTAAGATTTCTAGGTGCAACAGTGATGTACCCCTACTTGACTTGGGCCTCCTGTGCTAAGCAGGACACTGGGAACTTCCAAGCCTCAGTTTCCTAACTTTTAAGTTGGATTAACTCTACTGACCTCTGTCAAAGCACTGTGGTGAGAATTATTGTATTTATCAGCTCCAGTAAATATTTTTCAAACTATTTATGTGAAGTCCTCAATGAGTACAATATACTCACTGTTCTCACTAAGGGAGCTCTTCCAGATTTCAAACTTGAGTTTTGTGTTTAAAACTCAGTTTAATTTCTAGTTACATTTAACTAATGCAATACAAAGTAATCTTCCTCTTTGCTATTTACATATTCAAGCTGTTTGTAGATTTGTGCCCCTACCTGCGCCACTTGCAACACTTCCTAATGCATCTACTACAGTTACCTAACTACTTTTGCTGTTCTTCTCTTTTAGGTAGTTAAGCACACAAAAATGATCAGAATTGTCTGGCACTGGCACATTAAACTAATTTGCATCCTAAAGGGCAATGTTTTCAGTAAGATTCCTTGGCCTCTCATTGTCACTCCTGTTTTCAGCCCTCTTTATTTCCTTCCTAGTTCTATTCCCTCTCAGATCCTTTGCAACATTAATGCTAACAATTATGCATAATTCAGTAGCATTAATAATTTCTATTATGCTAAACCTCATAGGCTCACTTCAGTTTGAGAATCACTTCATGCTGTGTAAAAATAGAAATCCACTAGCCCAAAGACCTTGGCATTGAATTGAGACAACATTCAACAAATAAGAAGAAAAACATCTCAGTTCACAGAGACAGACAAGATGAAAATACAAATACGGATAAGAAAAAACAGGTATATGCATAGCAAGAGGTTCTGAGTCGGCACTGGAGGTTTTTTTTAATAATGCAACCCAACTAAGTGAATTGAAACGATCAGCGTTTTCACTGCCTCTCTAGCTAGCAAGAGAGAGAGAATGTGAAGGCCAGCATAGCAGTTTTATGGGCTGGTAGTATGCAGAGTGGTCAATGTATATTTCACAGGACTGGAATGCAGTGATGGTCAAGAGATGGTCAAAGCTAACATACTCATTTGTACTATGTACATATATACTAACATATGTACTAACATACATGGAGCACAGCTCCACTGCAAGTGTAAAACATCACAAAAATAATTGACAACGAGGTCTTGCTACCATACTCACCCAAAAGATAGTTATGGCAGCCAGTAAAAGAAAGCTACTGATACAGTAAATTTTCCCCAAGAAAGTCACAGATCACTCAATGGATTAACTGGAGGAAAAAAGTTACTCCTGGCCTTGCTTCTTGCCAGCGCATGCCACGGAACAACAAAAGATTTATTCCAAGATTAGAGACATGTTCTAGAGGTCAGTACCTGACCAGTTACGGTTATATTATTTGTTTAAAATAATTCATGATTCCAAATCAAATAGAGAGTTCATGAGACAGAGGTTCTTGCTAGTAGCTTTAAAAATAGACATCTGACCTGAAAGGTCTTTCAGGCCTCATTAGAAATGTAAGTTGGGCAACTAGAATTCAGTTGCCAAGTTTGCAGATAACAAAAATGAGCCATCCACAGAGAAGCCAATACAGCATCACAACAGCAGCAAAACACTTGATTACATGAATCATACAAGTAGAAGAGCCATTTATACAAGCTGTCATTTATTACTCTTTAAAGGCAGGGGAGTTGCTGTCCCCAGCCCCATTTCACACTTTACTGCACATATCAAGCAGCATTACTGCTCAACATCCAGATACTGGTTTTGAGCTATGAAATGAGCCTATTTGAGACACGCTACTCCTGAAATATCTTTGCTTCTACAATGCCAGCAGCAAGTCCTTTCCGACACTACCGTAGGCACTGAGGCATAAGCTTTTCGCCTGCTGGAAAGGCATCTTGATGCTGGCTCTTATTAAGAGGTCTCAGTGTAGCCAGGGTGGGAAGGGGGCAGAAAGGATGATGGCTACACAACAGATAGAAGCAAGTATTTGCTAGGACTCCACAGAGCCTAATTAAAAACAATTTCAAAATTTATTAATTTTGCTTATGAAAACTACATTTTATGATGGAAAAATGTCATTCAGAAAACTTTAGAAGACGTTTATTCACATTGGAAACCATAGTTATGAAAAATTACGAAAAAAAAATTGCTTCAGGGAAAAAGAAACATTGATCAAACTTTCATAGCTGCAGCCTGCATTAATGAGAACTTGATGCCTTAAAATAAAGCTGGAGTTGATAAACAGCTGCAGTGCCAACATACCCCTTGTTCAGATACAGAACAAGGGCAGCCATAACGGGTGTACAGCATCTTTGTACTTCAACAATGGTGTGCTGCTCCTCCTAGCACTGGCGCACTTTACACACACAGACATAGCATTGTGCTTTGTTCCAATAGCTACACACCATGGAGAATCAAGAGATGTAGAAATGCACGGTGTAAACACAGAAGCAATATAACCCTAGCTACTACTACTGAGGCCCAAACAATGGTACTCCCCTTCAGGAAAGCATGCTATGTTCACAGCATCACACGCTGTTCTCATGTGTATGTTGAAGTAGGCCTAGAGTAATGCCACTCAAATCAATAGAGTGTGAAGTGAGATAGGAGTGAGTCCAGCCTATAAAGCAGCACTTCTATATACAAACATACTTGAAATTTAATGTAAATACCTAAAACGCCATATTATTTGGTGCATTAAGACCTACAGCCTCATCTAGCAATGACTAATACTTCTGACTTAAACAGAAAAACAAACCCCACAAGGCTATTGGACAACATACATGGAAGTAAGCATCTGCATTAGCAGAATTCAAGTTATACCTTGAGACAGAAGAGACAGTTATTGAGTCCTAACTTCTCCACTGTATTCACAACAAAATGCAGGGAGTTCTTTATTCTCATTTTGCATTGAAAAAGAGGGACAGAGAATTTATTCTTCACATATTCTGCAAATAAAGCCATTTCTAAAATAAACATGTGCTCAAGGATGTATCAAAATAGGATTCATATACTTCCATAACATTAGTCTAGCTTTTCCCCACACTTCCAGCTTGCCTATTCTCTATGGCTGTCAGGTAATCTCCAAAAAAAAGCCAACTCTTCTGTTAGCTTTCCACTTCAGCAAAAACAAGATATCTACACTTGCTCATTTCCTGTCAGTCAGTCTGTCATGAGCTGAATAGCTCCCAGGTACTCCGCCACAGAGCCAAGAATCTGGAATTCAAAATTCCAGCAACAATCTCAAAGCTCAAGGCTTCCTGCATCAGGTGGGAAGACAGGGAAGATGGCAGAGTTCCCTGAGCTGCTGGTCAAGGCCTGGCAGCCCTAGGACAGAAGATTCTTCAGTGGGGACTTCTCCCTAGACAGGCAGATGCTCTGTCTAAGAACAGCCAAAATGAAAATGTGGAATTTCCTTTCAGAGGGAAGTATAAAGATAGAAAAATATGGTTTTCATACTGAATCTCAGCACAAGGGTTTTCTTAACACTGGTACTTCCCACAGAAAGAAAATACCATGTCTTGAGCACCTTTAACTGTAACTCACATCCTGCTAGGAGCAATTGTTCCCTAGCATGTAACTGATTACAGGGAGATTCACCTGGATTGTATCTGGATCTTGTTGCCATTAAAACAATAGAGTAAATTAAAAAAGAAATTATTTACTGTGACATAAGCATCAAGAGTTTCATGGCTTGAACTGCTACTTCATGGTCCTTGTCCAGAGGCATGGACACAATTCGATCCTAATGGATGTAAAATGACAACAGAAAGATGTAACATGGTTTGTTCTCAATAAACACATATTTTTGCTACAGCTAGATCATCTACACTAGTAGAGCAGAGATTTATTTTTATTTCAGCAGCTATTTCCTAAGAGACATAAGACAACTTGATTACTACCAAGTAGTTCCCCAGCCCCTGAAAATTAACAGCATGTTAATTTTTTAACTGAATTAATCATGCAGTAATATGATATTTTTAATAGATGTAATGTATGCGTTCACAAGAAATCAACTACAGTCTACAAATTAAAAGTGACTGACAACTTGTTTCTAAGATGTTACTACTGGCACTTCAGTATGTTAAATGAAGGTAAGCCTCAAATTACAAGCACTATATGATCAGTTTCTCCCATCAACAATAAAGTGCATGTACCTACACATTACAGAAGCCAGTGCCTTGCTGGAAAGACAATTAGGACTTGAGTCACAGAAGTACTTCATGGAATAGCAGCAATATTCCTGACCTCCAGAATTCACACTATTGTAACTTGGCACACACGCAAACATCTCAGAAACAGCAGAAATTTTCCTCTCCTGTGTACCCAGGAACTCGCACTCGTCAGTACAGCCTACATTTTTAAGGTGTATTGAACCTTTGCATTGGCTTGCTTTGGGACTAACAGCTTTCTCACTTAACATGCCATTTCTAAATCTCTAGATTCATTTTACTTTGCGCTTTCCTTTTTCTCACAATCCAGCTGCAAGGTGTGGAAGTCCATGAGTTTGAACACTCACGGGTAACAATGGGAGCACGTGGAACTCCCACTTGTGGGAAGTGGATTGATGATTATATAATTACATTTCCCATCACTGAGAAATCATGATTTAAACTTTGAAAGATTCCAGATCAGTCTGTATTTTCTGTGAAGCTGTCTGAGTTTCTTTTGTTTGCAGGGGAAGAAGGTGTTGTGTTTGGGTTGGGGTTTTTTGATTGCTGGGATGGAGTCTGCAACAATCCATTTATGTAACATCCTCCACACAGAGGAAGATCACAGTGCTGACAGACGGGAGCAGTCTGTGAATACCAATCCCGCAGTTGCTCACACAGCTTACAGCGACCTTCCTTTAACCAGAAAGATAAAGGACTACCACAAAACTGTTTAAAACAGGGGTTAATCTTAGACAACCAAGTTTCAATCTGAGTAATTTATTCTTAAGATACTAATATTTATCTATTTCTTGTTCTTTGAAGATGTGCTATAGGTATTTTTTACTAACTGCTTTGACATACAGGTAAGCCCTTTGCAAAAAGAACATGAATTACCACCACAGAAAGGCATTGACTATGTACTGATCCAGAGGGACCGAGCACTTTGAGCTTTCTTATTCAAACACCAAAAAGGTCCAGCTTCATTGGGACAAGGGTAGCTGATGAAATCATTACCAATGGCAGGATTAAAAAAGTAAAGGGCTTACTTCTTAAATGAGTCAGGAGGTTGGAATATGATAAAGGCAGTGTACAGGGTCAGTGTGGTCAAGGAACAAGCTCTCAAAATTACAGTTTGAATGACTTGTTCAGAAAAGAGATAAGGGATCCTTCTTGAAGATTCATACTGACATGGTGGATCAACAGAGAGCCACTCCCACATCAGTGTGACACATGGTCAGGCAATCCAGTATCTACAAGGTTAACCTATTGTCAGGGACAGCAAAAAAACAGACCTTCAGAGTAAGAAATTCTTTGTCATGTGCCAAAGATCCTGTAAAAAAAAATCTGGCCTATTCTAGATGAATGGTGGAGATAACTGACCACAGTGCATGCTAACACCATTTAGTGCATGAACTACAGTGAAACAGAAAACTCCATAGAAACAGAAGGCAACATCTCTCCAAAACTCCTCCATCCACTCAGGCAAGCAGGCAGTACTCTAAGCTCAGGTCAATCAAGAAAGTGGGGAAATCAGTCCTGATCAAAACATCAGACCCTGTGTATACACCCAACCCAGACTTTAAAAATAGCAAACAGTAATCTATTTACCTTGAATCTGCTAGTAAAGAGATCCATCCTGGAAACAAGTTCCTTTCTGCTATAAATTCCCTGCAGTCCCAGAAGACACTTCAACCGCACTTCAGCTTGCTACAAGACAAAAAGAAATAATCTAACAGCAAAAAACATGTATCTCTGACGTTATTCACTAGTGGCATTTATATTACGTAAGTAAGAGTTCTTTGTGGGTGCCTACAGCACACTACCCAAATACTGACTCGTTTTCTTTATTCATGATATCAGTATCATTTTGTCTGTGTGCACACATGCACGTCTGCTTCTCTCTCTCACACGCACACACAGAGAAGTCTCCAGTGACTCAAAGGTGACATCAAAGCTGCATTAGGCTCCCTAAGAGACAAAGAAACTCTCACAGACCTTAAAGTTAAAAAAAGTAACAGAATGCAAAAGATGTAGGAATTGTGCTATTCACCTGTTAAAGACATACAAAGACAAGAGTATGGATGACCCACTTAACACAATCAGCACTCTTCATACATCAAACTGTTTGCTTCCTTTCAACATTTGACTTTAACAATCGCTAAACACTGACAAGGACTCCAAGAAATTCTGGTCCAGTGAAAATTCCCAGAGGAAGATGTACATCTCAGAAATGCACTAGTTTATCATTGTGGGTTCTCACAGATACACAGTCAAATGTTACGCCTTCTTCCTATTTCTCTTTTACACCAGAACACTGTATTTTAAGCATTCTAAGAAGAGAAAGGTCGCTTTGCATTTGGTCCAATTAGTTAACTTAGGCAAAATGTATTTATCCCTGCAAGATGTTGTTTCATGCTGTTAGTACTGCTGCTTCACAGATGCCTCAAAAAAAGGACTTTTCCTTATCCACCTTTTAAATTATCTCATGCTTATTGCTAAACGTTTCAAATGACAAAGCTTTTAACATCACTAAGAAATTAACCTGAGGATCTAACACAGAAAAAACACTGTGTTCTGTAAACTTATGTTGCCAAGGATATCAGCAGAGACACTTAAATGAACTGCAGAACTGCAGGCTTTGAATCAGTCTCTTCATATTTCTTCCTCAATTCCTCTTGCTAACAATAGCAGTAAGAATAATCAAGGAAACCCAAGAAAGGAGACCACCTACACACAAGATATCCATTACTACAAGTTCTTGTTCACCTGCTGAGATGGAAAGCAAAGGATGATTCCCAGTAGCAGGCTCTGACCAACAGTTTTTCATGAGACAGCTTTTTGCTATAAATATAAAATGAAAGATCAACAGGTAACACTGAGTACTTCTCTCTCATCTGTCCATAACACACCAGCAGTACATATTCTATACTGCACTTTAAATTTAAAGGCCTTGTCTGAAAAAGAGACTGTTCCCCACCCCTGCTGCTTCCTGCAGCCACAAGGGCTCTACAGCACAACTCACAAACAGTCCCAGCTTGGTACCCATCACTGCATGCTAGCACAAACTAAGCTCAGCCAATGTACTGCAATCCCAGCTTCAGCTGCCCTCAGCTTTTTATCACAAGGCTTTGCTTGTGAATATGGACTGCATTTAATTCTTGGGCAAAAGTAAAAAGAATAGGAAAAAAAGTTTGTGATGTTTTGTTGGATGGTTATACAGCTCTTGGAGCGCAGCTAGTAACGTCATTTGCATTCGTCAGTCAGGTGGCATTCAAGCGTAGGTCTGCAGATATAAAGTTTAATACATTGAGCTACACCACCTGCCTTCTAAGGTATCCTGTTGCCAGCTGAAAGCTCTCAGTCCTAACCCTGTATGTATATGTTTGTATGTATAAGTGTTGAGGAAATTAACTGTAAGACCTACGAACAAATAACTATTTCTGCTAGGACTAGTGCTGCTGGCTTCCTACATTTTCAGCTGCATTTTCTCCTTCTCAGCTACCTTTCCTTTCCTAGATTCATCACTTCTCATAGTTTTAGCAGTATGTGAAATCATTTTGAACAATCAAGAATCTATCTCACTACTTACCTTCGGCTCCAGTTGACAGTAACATAGGCAAGCACAAACACCCAGGCATCTATGCCCCTCACCAGAGCTACCATTCTAATCTCAATGAAATATCTGCCTGTTTGGTCTTTCAAAGCTGTGACAGAGTGTAGGGGAACTGTGTAATCACAGTTTCAGGATACTCTGAACACACGCTGTCCTTCACCTGTATCATAGAGTATTTCAACCCTGACCTGCAAACGGACTGGCAGACAACATCAGTAAGATGGTGGGCAGCTCTAGTGACACAGAGAGCTCTGCATGGGCTCCAGCTCTGCTTACATGCATCCAGTTACAAGATTTCAGCCTCAGCACTACCACAGAGATGGGGCCATTCAATAAGCCTTACAAATACAGGCTGGGACCTGGATGATTTGATGCAGTAACAGTTGGGTCATTTTTTTCTCCCCAACACTCTCCAAATTATAAATTGGGAAAACCAGGTCTACTTCTGAATTACTCCTTAACAGTGAACACAATCCAGCTTACCTGTCCTACTGAGGTAAAACATAATAAAGAAACTTACTCCCACAAAAAGCATCAGTACGTACACACAGGAATGACCTTTGAAGCAGAAAACCACTATTTTATCTGGAACATTTGAAGAAATAAATATTTCTTCAATTGCCTTAACATCAAGATCAATTTCTATAGCCATGTCGAATACAGGGCGAAACTAAAAACCCTTTCAATTTCCCAGAACTTGCCAGGAAGATCACACGGTTAGGACACAGATGTTCATTTCAACAGCAAGTTCCTGTTTCAACAGAATTTCTTTGGGCGTTTTTCACAGTCTAACGAGAAAACTTCAACAATTTGCCCTGGAGTTCAAGACAACGCTAGTCTAACATGGTGGGAGACGCCAAGTGTGCATGTGTGCACTTACATTTTCAGTGTCTCTGCCTTCCTATCCACTGGTTCTGCCTTCCACTTTCCCCCTCGTTCTTCATTATCTTGATTTTTCTGGTCTTTAACTCTGAACTTTTTACACAGCACTTCCCTTCAAAACTCGCTTCTCAGATCAGCCCTGGCTTGATTGGATCTGGACGCTGATTCAGTGGCTATATATTCCCTTCGAAGAACACTAGTGCCTTTGAGCATAATGTAGGTGCCTGGGTTTCACAAATGCACTTATAGTTGACTGGGCTTATAGATACTACTGTTCAATGGCACACAGCTGTAAGATTTAGTATCAACCGCTACTTAGTCTTCACAAATGAAAAGTTAAATTATTTCTAGCAGATGAATTGCTCAAACATGTATCTTTGCAGCACTGTTCCACAACTCTTACTGGGCCAAAGAAAGATCCTCAGACAGAATTTTGAGCATATACCACTGAATTTCTTCTTCCCCCTAGGAAATATCCTTTCACATAAAAATATCATGTTTCACGTCTGGGTGTAACGGCAAAATGGTATTTCATGGGGAAGAAAGAATGATTATAGTCAAATAAAAGACTGTGAAGACAAAACGTTAATTTTTTTATTTACTCCCCCTCCCCTCCACTTTAAAGCCTCCCAAATGACCAAAATTAATCTCTGTTTACAGCACTGTAGATGATCCTGGCCAGGTTTTTCCCCATCATTAGAATACTTTTGTGGTTGTTCCACTCTGGGCCCTAAATTATTTGGCAAACATCTCTACATCATATTCTAAAAGAAAATTGGCTCTGGGAAATACCAGTTTCTTGCTGCTCACCCCCAACACAATGGGATGGAAATGGTTATTAAGGAGGAGTAGTGGGAAATAACATTCAGATGTATATAAAAGTACTGCTGCCCTTGTTGCTGCCAAAAATGTCCCACTCTCATTTTGGAATCAGGCAATTTAACAGTGGCTGCAAATCACAAAGCACAGCCGGGACTGCAGCCACCAGTAGTGGCACGCTACCAGATCTTTGCCAAATGTGGAATATGGAAGACTTCTCACTTTCTCTCACTCTGCTTGCATCTGCATTGCTTTCAGATAACAAGCTTTAGAAAAACAACTATTTCCAGTTCCCAATAAATGACACTGGATGAGCTATGTGCATTTATCAGAGACACCAGCTGTTAATTTTCACTGTACAGCACTGGGAATGAAGAGACATCATCTTCAAAAATCACTTTTTCTTTTGAGCATTCTCCCAACTGAACATATACAAAAAAAGATATTCTTATCAGACAAAATTTATGCAGGAAAAGATGACAGCTCTTGATACTATTTGTTGTTCTAAAAATCTAAATACTACCTTTACAATAATGGCAGAACACAGGGAAATAAGAGGCTTTGTGCTCCCCCTCCTGGCTTTGTGCTAAACTACAATTTTATTCACAGAACACAAACATTACCTAAAGCTGACACAAAACAGGACGTTTCAGAATTTATACAGAAGTTACATACACTTTAAAAGGTGGCCTACAGAAGTACAGTGTGCCAGTTTTGGGAATTAGCCATTCATGATAAATATTCCTGTCGCCCTAAAGTCTCTCATGGATTTTAAAAGCATGAGCAAAATAATGTTTTTTGCTTTGGTTGTTTTTGCTTTTTTCAATTGTGTCTCTACTCAAAAAGAAAAAATAAATTTACTGTAAGGAGAAGGACAAAACCCTTTAGGAAACCATAGGACTTTCTGTAAGTATTTTCTATGTCCATTTAACTTCAAATGAGAACTGCAGTAATGAAAAGTATTTTACTACAGGTAATACTTATTTGTTCATTTTTGTAAAATAAAACAAAATTTTAAATGGAGCTATCAAAACCAAAAGCAGAATTTTAGTCAACGTTTAACACTGCATGTGCTCAAAGGATATAGGCCATTTTACAATTTAGTAACAGGTCCCAGTTCAGTAACATATAAAAATAACTGCACACACAGGGATACACACTGCTACAGAACAGGAAAAAATATTCTGTTATTTTTAAAGCCATGGTAGCACGAAATAAAACCTGAAATGAGGAATAAAGTAAGTTCTCTTTTGTACCACTACAGTCTTAAATATCTACTCTCAGGAAATTAAACATTAGGATTCTTTAGGAAAAAAAAAATTTAAAATCCCATCTATTGTCCCCAGTAAGAAAAAATACTTTACCTTATCATACAGCATCCACCCAATGTATTTTAAGTAGCTATCATTTAAAAAAGCATCTGGGTATGTTTTAATCCAGCTGCCAATTTCTTCAATGCAAGTTGCTCGGATCTCCGGGATCACATCACTGTGAAATTATAAAATTGTAGTATTAATGTCTAATATATATTAACTGTATTATTTGCAATATTTTTATTTTCCAGAATTGCAGAAGCATGTGTATCCCAAAATATTAAAAACATCTTTGGATTAATGCTCTAAATTAGTCTTCAATCAACAATTAGGCCACTTTTAACTACAAATATTTTCTACAATAATTATTTTGTAATTCTGAATATCTTCGCTATCACATATGCACTTCTCTATCGTCAGCAGGAAGAACTTCAGAAACCTACTTAAGATAGGTTCATTTGTAAGCCCAAATTCTTTAAAATAATTTAATTGCTACATTTTCCTTGACACCATTGGTGCCTCTAGGATGTTTAATCTGATTCTGCTATCTGGACAATCTGAGCAAGAGTTTCTTGGGAACGCAGATACACATCACAGCTTTATTTTTACTCTTACCGGTAACGGTTTAGAAACGTCCCTTTGAAAACAGCATTCATCATGTTCTGTATCTCTAGCAGCTTCTGCTCATACTGAAACACAAAGAGAACTGAATGTTCATGTTGGTCCCACAACTCACTACACACGAAAAATTTGCATCAGTGCACTTACAATACCACTGTGGTGCAAATCACTACTGTTTACACATGGTACCAACATAAAACCAGCGGTCTGTATCTACACTAGCAATTAGCCTTTTTGTAGCTACATCCTGATGAAAGATTTATCAAATACCAATTGCTAGTCTGGGTAACAAGGTATGTTTGATATAGTGAGTCTTGAGCTATCAATACACAGAAAGATACAACACAACTACAAAGCAATTATCACATATAGGTTCAAATTCTCTTTTTATGCTGAAAGGCTGACAAGGGCATTTTCAAAATGCACCTATTCTGCAATGATCATGTATTTAACTGAGCCCTGAATATCTGGTTTTAAAATTCTGGAAACCTATGTCACATAATAAAAATATTCTCTCATCAACAACATCAGGAAGCGTGACAAGCTGTTTTTTTCTCCCCCAACACATGCATTTCCTCTGTTTTTCTACACTTATACTAAAAACCACTGTGTCACCCAAACATTTCTTCCCACAGAAAAAGGGGTTGTTTCTACAACAGAGAAATCCACGGGCATCCAAAGCTCAGAACAGAGGTAACTGATTCTGAGGTCAGGAGAGAAGGAAGTATGCCTGATGTTCACTCATCAAGTCACCTCCACCCTCAAGCCAGGATTAGTTTTTACAGTTACAAGCCTGTCTCCAGGAGTTGATAAGCAGCTGTTTGGCTGAGCAGGGAAGACATGACAGAAACTGAACAGGAGAAAGGTACAAGTCATGCATGAAGTTACAAACATTTTTACAGTGCATTACTTATACAGAGATGGCAGCTATCTTTTGCCCTTTTCCATTCACTGAAATTCAGTTCAAGCACTAACATTTTGGCTTATAATTTGTATTAATATATGCAAAATTGCATTCCCACAACACCAGAGCTACTAATGCAATTATGTGTGTGTAAATCCATATTTGTGTAGAGATCAAGGGCTAATGGTGCCAATTTAGAGAAGCAATTAGTAGGACAGACATCACCAGTTAACAGTACATAGGGCAGTTATTACCTTAGTCATTTTACATCACTTCATCTAGCCAGTCACAACTGCTTTGCACCATGTATTAGACAAACATATAAACCTCAAAGAACTGCAGTAACCCCAAAGCAAGCTGCCAGCAATCCCTCTTGTCACATCTTCATGCATCTCCCATACAAGACACCTGCCTAACCTCTTTCCTTTTTCTCTCTAGCTGGTCAAGTCTGTAATCAGTCTTCTTGCCACTCCTCCTCTTCTCCACCTCATATAATCTTTGAGCATTGTGCTTGCTGACATCAAGGTTCAGATGTACGCTTACAACTGCTGTCAGAAGTTTCATTGCTGAATAGGAAACAAACCAAACATATTTAGCTTAGCTCAGAGATATGTAGCACAAATGTATTCACCACTTTACCACAAAAAGGATATGGTTAGGCAAATCCAGTTTATTATCCAAAATATGAACATTACTAGATTACAGTAATTTGTTTTAAAATACAGTGTTTATTTTAAAGGCAGACAACAATCAAAAAAAGAAAATTTAGTGATATTACTGGTGATTTACAACTTTTGGACAGAGTTCTAGTCGGAGAAGTAATTTACTGGACAACTCTCTTCTTAGCTTATGTAATCCTGATTTTTCTGCAAAAGAATCTAGAGTTGTGGAACAGGTGATGTGCAGTAACAAAAGGAAAAATTACAGTGGTGAAGCTGACCCACAAAAGGCTGGGAATCTCAATATTTTACTTGAACTGACAAAAATTCATTTTCCTCTAAGATCACTGGATGCTTTGCAAAGATTTCAAGCAGGTTTTTTGAGCCTTCCATGCAAACAGTGTTCTTTAGAACACATTACAGTTTAAGTGTTCGTTGTACGGCAGAGAGGGTATTTACTAGCTTTAGGAAAAAAAAAAAAAAAAGTAGTAGCTTTAGTATTACCATGCTGTATGGAACAAAAATGTGTAACTAGCAGAGTTCTTTTTAGTACAGGTACCACAAGAACTGCAGCTCTCCAAAGGGAGCTTTTATAGGTGAAGCAATTCATGCAACCTCACCACATTAATTAGTGGAGGGAAGAAAACAACAAAACAGAAAACGGACTGTGAAAAATCTGTTACTGAAAAAAAAGAATCAGAACATGGCATAATTCTAAAGTTAGTCATGTCAGACATTACAGAAATTTTCTTTAGAAAGAAAAAATGGTCTAGATCGATCATATCTAAAATATCCAAATTCCATTCAGATACACATGGGAACAAATTATTTATATTACAGTAACATACATTAGGAGGAAGGCACTGTAAATGCGTAAGAGAACAGCTGCTCCAGTAAACTGAGCTTTTCAATTCTGAGCAGTTTTGTTTGTACACAGGTCAAAAAATCTCAGGGTCTACAGCAACTCTGTGAGTTATTTTACCTGCCAAAGTGCTTGTGTGTCTAAATGCTCTGACCATGGAGTCTGCTAAGCCTGTAAGCAGCGAGATGATAGTATCCATCAAATAGCTATCATACAGGATGCTGCACTGGCACTGCTGGACAAGCACTGCAATAAATTCACAGAAATTGGCCTTGAACTTCTTCCAATAGGGTCCTGTTCTGATCAGCGGGTAGTCTTCATTGTCCTGCACAAGAAACAAGAGTCAAGAGAAAACACACTAATTAGTTTTGTTTGTGTACACCATTTACATCTCTCCCACTGAATGAACATCAGAGAGAGTTTTGCTGGCAGTCAGCTTCACCTCAGCCCCCACCTAACTTTGTTCAGAGTTATCACTCCAAAACAGGGATGTGCAACTAGGTTACAAGCAAGCACAGATACAAACCAGCCTCATTAGCACTACACTGTCAGCTCACGTCTGAAAGCCATGTATGCGAGCTAGCTGTGAAAGGACAGGTGGCAGAGCGCATGTGAAGCCACAGCACCTTAAAGAACTTTCACTGGCATAAACCATGAGCACCCCCGGCCTCTTCTACTTCCTGATAGGTAGTGGCACTTCCCCACTTCCCCATCCTTCCTGTCCCTGCAACTGCATAGTCAAATCTGGGAGGAAACCGAAGTGACTGAAAAAGAACAGCTACTTTGCCAAATTGTTTTTCAGTGGCATCAGTTCCCCAAGATGGTTCAGCACATAATGACACAAACGTGTCTTAAACAAGAGATGCGACACTGGGGAAGTGACAATAAACAACTGTGGTGTGGGGCAGGATGGGGCTGTTTTCCTCAGCAGCATGGCCAGCTTAAGGAGTTTATCAGACTACAGCTTAATGACAAATACTGAGGCACTCACCTATACCAACAGCACCTAAGTCTCAAAATAACTCCACAGAAACAGTAAGTACCTTTGACATTATGCAAAAAGTAAGCTACAATAAAGCCACAAGAGTGTTCACAGTCCAGTTGATACTGCCAGGAAGAAAGGTGACAGATGGCGGTTCAAAGAACTTCTTACACAAAATGGTGCACCTCGTGTGAAAAGCACAGTAGGAAGACTTTGTAGATGCCAACCTCAGGCAGTGTGAACATTCACTTCATCTGCACCTCACAGATCCCAGGAAAGGCTCTGAATACTAATGTGCATCCTGATAGTTGCCAGGTGTGAACGGAGCCTGGGAATTCCAAAACTTCATTCCCTACAGCAAACATCATCCTGAAGGCAAGCCACTGCTCAGCTGGTGCCTCAGTTGGTCAAACACCTTTTCAGAAGTGTGCTAATCCACAGCTTCACGCACAGAATACTGTACTTGCAAAGTGCACTTCATGCTCTCCTTTTGTAACTTTGTTTCCAAAGCACAGGACACACTGCTTTCTTGAAAAATAAACACAAACACAGACTGACCTCAGGGGTGTCCGCAGACCAAAGCACATTGGGAATTTGGAATCTGGGATGTGTTCCTGACCAGGTTGCAAGAGTCAGTTCAGAGCCTAACTGAAGTAGTAGCAATGCCAAGACAGAAAGGTAAATTGCCAGCAGGCCCCATTAAATGCTGCTTGATCATGACACAGAGACTAGAAAGACAACCTAAAACTTCAGGAAATACCTACTTCATCACATAGCTTACTCCTCAATCCGAAAAGCAGCACAATTACAGGAAGACATCTCACTTTTTAAGAGCATTTCTACTGTCCATGTATGTTGTACTGAGATACTGTTTAATGGTAATCTGTGTACTGCAAATATATAGATGGCATAACGGGTACACCACCTAAATTTAGTCACCTAACTTGAGATTCCTAGAATCATAGAATAGTTTGGGTTGGAAGGGACCTTTAAAAGTCATCTAGTCCAACCGCCCTCAAGTGACCAGGTTGCTCAGAGCCCTGTCCAATCTGGCCTTGAACATTTCCACGGATGGGGCATCTACCACCTCTCTGGGCAACAACCTGTTCTGCTGTTTCACTACATTTATTGTAAAAAATTTCTTCCTTATATCTAACCTAAATCAACTCTCTTTTAGTTTAAAGCCATTACCCCTCGGTCCTATCGCTACAGGCCCTGCTAAAAAGTTTGTCTCCATCTTTCTTACAACCCCCTTTAGTACTGAAATGTCCCAGTAAGATCTACCTGGAGCCTTCCCTTCTCCAGGTTGAACAACCCCAGTAATTCCCTTAGATTCCCTCCATACCCAGTAGAGAGAAGCAACCCTACTTCCAGAAACCAAGTCAGGCTAGGCGCTTAACACAGTTTCTTCCAGAGAACCATTCAAACCACTCAACTGAGGCCCCTGCTTTGACTCATTCTAGAAATGTTTCTTTCTTTCTTACAGAGTCTATGGAAGAGAGGAAAGCCAAAGTGCCAACAAGGAGTTAAGATGAATTCCCCACAACACTGCAAGTGTTATACGGGAAGAGGCATTACAGAAAAGATGTTTGTGTTCTCAAAAACACTCTTGCAATCAAATATTTATGTTTGCAATAGCACATTTTGACAAAACAAGTTTCTGAACTGAACAAATCTGTCTGCCTAAACCTCTGTGTGCATACATGTGTGTGCATGTATGCACACACGCACATGTGTGTCTGTAGAGCTTGCAGGAAGGGATGGGGAACATTCCTGAGCACCACTGCAACTTGACATACACCTGTCTGTTCAAATTGCTACAGGAGCCATTCATCACACCCAACTCAGCAAATCACCTTCACCTCCCTTTGACATCAATAGCAAGAAACCGCCACTTCAAAAGCATGACTGCATTGATTCCAAACAAGAGGTCCTAAACAGAGCAGACGAAGCAGACCTCAGAAGTGCATGATTATCTCCATTCACTAGCACACAGTTTAAGATTACTAGTTCTGATGTATTTGCCTCCATTGGAAACAGAAAATACAGCCACAGAAAATGCTACACTACAGTTGCAGAGAACTACAAAGGAGCCTTACCATGTCCACTGGCCAAGTAACTGTCAGGATCCAAGGATAGGCCATGAATTTCTTGTACTGCAACCCCGTTTCCTATAATGCACGAGACAAAATTTTAAAAGCTTTCTGATGAAATGGCACAGTTAATTCATAAAGACAAAAACATCACAAACCATGTATCATATTAAAAAGACTATTAAAACTTAAGACAATTTGTATTCCACATGGCTTATATAATCCAACACATTCAACAAAATCTAATCCCTTCTCATCTCATTATTTTTTAATTATAATCCATGATAGAAGAAAAACACACATCTACATAAACCCTGATTTTATTGCTACAAGAAAGAGATAACTTGTTTTTAAAATTTATAAGCAAGCATATATAGAATCATAGGTTGGAAAAGACCTCTAAGATCATCAAGTCCAACCATCACACCAACACCACCATGCCTACTAAACCATATCCCGAAGTGCCACATGTACACATTTTTTGAACACCTCCAGGGATGGTGAATATAAGGTATAATCCTAATTGTTAATTCTAAGATATGCCACCCTAGCAAGTCTAAGTATATATCCCTTTCCAACATTTAGTAACTAGGTACTGTAAAACATCTAAACTCTAGAAAATCATTCTGAGCTTTTCAAATTATAGAGAAATGTTATCAGCACTAGTGTGATGATTCAGAGATGTTTCCTCAATTCTGCAATTATTCCAAGACAAAAGGCATTAAATTCTTTATTAGGCTCAGCAAAGCAGAATCACAGAATCACAGAATGGTAGGGGTTGGAAGGGACCTCTGTGGGTCATCTAGTCCAACCCCTCTGCCGAAGCAGGGTCACCTACAGCAGGCTGCACAGG
>Ga0181612_113262_pt1 | contig 24003 bp, 14 predicted proteins | sample HoacroProtozoa21_FD_119630 | JGI IMG/M metagenome (GOLD analysis project Ga0181612, IMG submission 119630) | Hoatzin crop microbial communities from Cojedes, Venezuel. Combined Assembly of Gp0051906, Gp0051904, Gp0051908
ATTAGGAGACTGGAGCATCTCTCCTACAAGGAAAGGCTGAGGGAGCTGGACTTGTTGAGCCTGAAGAAGAGAAGGCTGCAAGGGAACCTTGTAAATGTTTATAAATATCTGAAGGGTGGGTGTCAAGAGGATGGGGCCAGACTCTTTTCAGTGGTGCCCAGCGACAGGACAAGGGGCAATGGGCACAAACTGAAGCATAGGAAGTTCCATCTGAACATGAGGAAGAACTTCTTCCCTCTGAGGGTGACGGAGCACTGGAACAGGCTGCCCTGGGAGGTTGTGGAGTCTCCTTCTCTGGAGATATTCAAGACCCGCCTCGACGCGGTCCTGTGCAGCCTGCTGTAGGTGACCCTGCTCCGGCAGGGGGGTTGGCCTAGATGACCCACAGAGGGTCCTTCCCACCCCCAACATTCTATGGTTCTATGATTCTATTCTGTGAACAAAAAGTTTCATGCCATACTGCCAGAATTTAAGGATATTCAGTGCCTTACAGGACTAAGACCATAATCCATGAACACCCAGAAACATTCAGTACAAGGAAATCTATTTTAAAAATAAAATTCATATACACAAATGTATTTAAATCTTCCCTTTTTCCTGCATTTTAAACCTGAGAATTATCTGACCTTCTAGTAAAACCAATGATTTCTGTGATTTACCTGAACTCTTCTATTCTTCTTCCAGTCTTCCAGCTCCATTGACATCTTAGCTCTTTCTGTCCTTCAACAGAAAGATAGTTTTTTCATGTTCTAAGTCCTTTGACATAGAAAAGTCGTCTAAAAACCCCTGGACACTATGTGGCTCCAGATTTTTTGCTGTGGCATTAGGCACATACTGTCAAGATCCTGCGTGCACTACACCCAAGGTGGGGGTTTGCCTGCCTATCCTGGACTTGCAGCTGACTGTGGCTCCCACAGTCAGAACTCCCCTGTTTCCCTCACTTTGGTGGAATGGGACTGTGCCCTTGACAGTCCAGTCTCCGCCCTTACCTGTCTTGATGTCATCCTTGGCTCCCAGCTCCCCTTTCCCTGGAGAGAACCTGGCCCTTGCTGCTCCTGGATACATAACTTTAAGGACAGAAGTTTTCAATATTCTAAAGCCAGAGCTGCTTGGATGAGTGGTTTTTGATTAAGTTTGCATTAGGCATCAGTGTATTCACCTCTGACTTGTGAATGTTAATCTTTTTATCTCAAAAATTGGTTAGTTTGCAATCCACCTATTGCTCACACTATCATAATGTCACCATGTTACTGAGTCTCCAGTCTTGACAGCAGTCTCACAAAGAGCTGCTTTTAACAGGTTAGACCAGTTGCCTCTGTTAAAATACAAGAGAAAAACAACTTATCAGCTACGGATGTTTTGCTGATTTCCCATATTTTCTGAAAATATATTGCACCCGTCCAGAAGAAATTACAATTAATTTAATTTTATGAATCCAATTAAAAGGATTCATAGTATGTCATTGGTTTTGCATTGTAATATTTTTTATAAGACTGGGGTGTTAATACTGCAGTCCTCCTGCAAGTTTCCTCTGCTGTCTCACTTTTATTCTCTGTAAGACATTGGTACTATCTGATCTTTTCAAGCAAAAGCGTTTACCGCCTCAGCCCTTTAAACAGTTTCTCATTAAAATGGCTCCCATCACTTCCGTCTTCTTGCAAGTACTGCAGTTCTGTCTGGAGCTTGCACAGGTCATGGCAAGGGCAAGAGGTATCTTATTTCTCTTAGGTACCTCTAAATGAGCTGATTTTCAAGCTCCTCTTAACTATTGAGAGTAACTACAATGCCTCAGTCCTGCTCCATGTAGTGTTAGAGTAGCCAGTGGGAAATCCACCTTGTTCTGGTCATCCTTACAAAGTCACAAGTCACAGTGTGCTGTTGTGACACCAAAAGCTAACCACATATTGGCCTGCATTAATTAGCAACATCGCAATCAGCAGGTGAAAGAAAGTGATTATTTCCCTCTATTCAGCCCTCAGAAGGTCACATCTGGAATCTTATGCCTGGGTTTGGGCCTCATTAGCGGAAATGCAATGTCAACAACTAGGAGAGAGTCAAAGGAGGGTTGTTACTATGGTGGGAGGGCTGGAGCACACAGGCATACAGGGCCGAGGAAGCTAGGTTTTGTTCAGCCTCATGAGGAGGCAATGGAAGGTGGACTCTTGCTGCTGTGCAGAAAAAAGCAGAAGTTCAGTGAAACTCTCATGATGTGGCATTTTTAGCCATGGAGAAGTAATAATCATGAAGTCTCTGTGGTCATTCTACTTCATCAATGACTGGTGAAAAAACAGTTAAGGATTTTGCTTTGGTTTCCTGTTATCAAGAACTGTTGCTGTAGTTTGCCTTCACACACAAACACATTTTCTCACGCTTTACCTATGCTTCCAAGAAAAAGCGTTGGAGAGTAAAGTTCTGACTTCAGATAGTTAGAACTCCATAGAATATTCCAGCAAACAATTGCAGGCTTTGAGAAAAGAAGGAGCTTACAGCAGAGACTGCACACGGCTTCATGTACATAGCACAGTACAAGGAAGTGCAGCATGACAAGTGGTTACAAAATCCAGTCTCAGAGAGTTTAGCCCATGCAGAATAGCTAAATGCAACAGCACAGCTCAACCTACACAGATACAGTAGTACATTTTCTCAAACTAAAAATAAAATTATTTCCTGATGGCTGTTTTCTGGATTCAGTGAGCATACTCGTCATCATCACATAGTCTGTTAATATATATTTCTACAGATACATTTGCCAAAAATTGTGAAACAGAAATATAGGACAATGTGTCCCTATGGAAATTATTACCATAAAGTTCATACCTTACTTAAAAAAAATTTGTTGTTATTATTATATTGGTACGACATTGTAGTAATTCAGTTGATGTTTTTCTTTGTGAACTGGTGGGAATTTACATCCCAAAATATAAAGAGAATTTGATTGACCTATCTGAAGTCAAAGGTCTTCATAATAGCAGATAAGGCATATCATAGGACTGTAGCATGTTAAGGGCATTTTGGTTTTGCTACAGAGTATCACAGAATCACAGAACCACAGAATGGTAGGGGCTAGCAGGGACTTCTGGGGATCATCTAGTCCAATCCCCCTGATAAAGCAGATTCACCTGCAGCAGGCTGCACAGGACTGCACCAAGGCGGATTTTGAATATCTCCAGAGACAGAGACTCCACAAACCCCCCTGGGCAGCCTATTCCAGTGCTCTGACCCTCCAAGTTCAGGTGGAACTTCCTGTCCTTCAGTTTGTGCCTGTTGCCGCTTGTCCTGTCGCTGGGCACCACTGAGAAGAGTTTGGCCTCATCCTCTTGACACCTGCCCTTAAGATATTCATAAACATTTAAAAGATCCCCTGCCAATCTGCTCTTCTTCAGCTTTCCTCATAAGAGATGCTCTAGTCCCCTAATCATCTTTGTAGCCCTACTATGCAAGACTTCTCCAAGCACAGTCTGTAGGTACAGACTGAAGCGTAGCAGCAAAGAAGCTGAACAGAATGCAGTAGCCAAGGGTTTTCCTTATCCTTGGCAGTCTGTTGGGTTTCCTCTTAAGAAATGTACATTGCAGGTGACAGATTTTCCTACTCTCCAGATCCTTCATGACATCTGCTACACTGACTCACCTAGCATTTCCCAGGATTTTTCACAACACTTGAAAACAAAACAAGTTAGAAAAAGTATCCTTCTCGTTTCTGTACCCTAAGTTTCTTTCACCTGAAAATAATCATATTTCCCCCAGTCATTTGTGTCATTTCTGAAATTCTGAGAAGAAGGGAAAATGCAGAGATTTTAATAATCCTACTGTTCTGTTTACTAACTGGAGGAAAAAGGAGAGGAAAAAACCACTTGTTTTTGTAGAAATACAGCACATTAAAAATTTTTGTGAATCTTACTCAGCACAAAGGGGTGGGAGTGGAGCGGGTTCTGTCCTGTACATGGGTCAGTAATTAAACGGCTGGCTGTAAATAGCAATGCTTGCCACATCTCTGACTAAATTCCACTCTTCCTGAGCAGTGCTTCTTTTCGTTTTGGTTTATTCATTTTTAACTCTCAGCGCATTTCCGTTCAAGAATGCGATCACTGCAGGTATACTGTAACACTATAACTGTGGGTTAGCCAAGCTGATTTATGGAGCAACTTTCCTTTTCCTTTCCCACTGCTTGTAATGTAATATAAAAAGGAAATATAAAATGGAGTCATAAAATAATTGATTCACTGACATGTACTAGCAAATGAACTCACAGTTCAAAAAGGCAGAGGAGCAGAACAGAAGATTGTCATATCTAACAGTGACAAATGCCATTTAACTGTTATGAAATGAAGTTAATACTGAGTGCTACTTTCACAGCAGATGAGGAATATGACAATGCCAATGAGTTGTCTTCTTCTGAGTTCATTAATCTATCTCGTGTCTCTCAAATGACATTTTGTTTTGAGTTAATGGGGGAAAGCTGATACTAAAGTTCTTCTTTCATGGTGGTGGTGGTTTTGGGGTTTTTTTAAGCAGAGTCCATTGTTCATCTTTTCTTAAGAAGTTCGTTACTCCAGATGGCTCTGTCATACTTTCAGTGCTTGCATAGTAGGAACTAAATGGCTTAGGAGTTGCATGCCACAGAGGGCACAGGATGGCTTTCAGATTTAGTCCACTGGACTATATTTTATGGCACTGTCTGAGACTGTGGGCAGAGAATGGCATTTAAACCAAAAGATGAATAATTAACAAATTCACAGCAGAAACTAATCAAGCCGCTGGATTTTGGGATCAGCAACAAGTTCCACTGGATCCTTCATCGTCTGAGTTCAACAATCATCTTCATTCCGAACCTGAATTACTTCAGAAGTCTGAAGGTACTGAACAGATGCTACATTATCGTGTTTTCTAACAGTAACCTTCCCTAATGACACCTGTTACATAAAGATGTGGAATAACCTGGCCATCAACAGTCACTCTCCTTTGTGGTCTTGCTTGTTTCCTGCCCTGTCTTGAACAGTTCAGCAGTCATTTCTGTTTCACCCACCAAACACTAATCCACATTACACACAGGGTGCAGAATTCCCAGTTGCAGCTGCCTCTATTCAGATGCCAAACTCATCCATAGAACCACATGTTTGATTTAAAAAATAAAGTGTGAAGCAGAAGAAGCTAGAAATTATTGACAAACAGCTGAAAATTAGTTTTCCCTGTCTTGCAACAAGTGTGACCATGATGATCCCAACTGATAGTGCACAATCCCTAGACAGCTCCTTGCAAAATACAGCATGCAAATCTACTGCTTACTTAAAAAGAAACTGAATGTCATAGGATGGGACAAATCGCCTTTTCTTGATACTTCTGAGATGCAGGTGTTTCTACCTGTGTGCTCATTTTTTAGCTACTTAATCAAACCACAACATGGATTAATATCACCACCTTGCAAAAAATGATGCCATGCTTTGCTGCTCACTCTGATCTGTTCCCAAATTAGAGCTGCCTGCTCAAACTGGTAAGTATATCATATGTCTTACAGATTTAACCTGATATTGCAGTCTGTTCCATGTGGGCATAATGTCTATCTGTACTGAATAGGCTGTAGGATCAGGACTCATTCTGGGTTATAAATCAGATACAAATCATTTAATATACTCTTCCAATATATTAATCATTTATTTTTACCACAAACTACTTCCTTCAAATACAGTGGCTCCTAGATCCTCTTTGTCTAAATAATCATTAATGGATTGGTCAGCATCTGCTTCCTACTTTTCTCTGCTTGGAAGATATGCAGAAAGGTAATCAATCACTGCTAAAGCAATGGGATTATAGGAATTATTTTTTTAATGAATTAATATAGGCAATATAAGATGCATTTTCTGAAATTTTTCAAGATTAACAAAGTTTGAGAGAAATCACAATTATATTAATGGGAATTTCTAAATAGTTTAAGTAACAAAAAGCATCAGACTGAGAATCAGAATTAAGCAAAAAAATCCACGTTATTTTATTAAGCACAGCAGAGGATTTTCTTTTAGCTTCTTACCAACTTGAAATGCTTCTAAGGAGTCTATTTCAATTTAAGATTAAAGTTTGTGTCCTGCTTTTATTCTCTATAACCGTCACTGCACTGCTTATTGCACTTAGATTTTGGCATATACCAGGGTTTGTGTCAGAAATTAAACTCTTTTAATAAAATAAAAGTTTTGGGGCAATTTAAACACATTTAGAGAATTAATACAAACATCTGTATGAAATCATAGAGGAATCTGAGTGCTATTTTATTTCTTACGAAATCTTCCTCTGGTAAAACTCCAATTCTGAAAATCTACTCTAGTCCCTGTTCTATTAAAAACTGGGCAGAGTTTTTTCTCTTTTTATCTTAAGAAGCATTGAGTACTGTGATGTATCTGTATAAGTAGTTTCCAATTAAGATCCAAAATAATTTCTTCTGATGTATTTTCATTAGTGTTAACAGCAGTGCAGATGCGCATGTATATATATATGTATATATATATATGTTTGGGACATATATACTTTGACATCATATTTTGCTATCACACTTTCTTCCAGTTAATAATTTTCTGAACTCCTATGAAGAATATTCACTAGGATGTCTTAAGTTTTCAATACAGAACATTTAGACCAATTACAAAACTCTGTTAGGTCCTTAACATGTAAAACTTGAACAGCCAGAGATAAGAGCTGGCATCTGGCCAACCTGCTCCACAAACAGCACAGATTAGATGCAGATCGATGTACAAGGGTCTCCTTGTCCTAATACGTAGTCAGTGCCCTACCTGCTTGAAAACCAAAGCCCTATGTTAGTGTCTTGATCCCACTTGTTTCATTTTAGTCCTAATGAGAAAGTGAAATCTGTATGCTACTACTTCAATTTCCACCATTTTTTCTCCTTCCTGATATCTCAGGTCTAAGCACACGACAAGGAATTGTGAAAGAGCATCACAAGGCTTCTTAAAACAGTATCCTTCAAAGGCTGGCCATCTGTTAGTGTCTGGCAGCTCAATCAATATGCGATCGCATCAAGAACCTCTTTCCTGCAGGAGGTCAGTAGAAATGTCTGCTCTGAATGGCTAACTAAAAACTTCTGCTTATCTCATTATCTGCAGAAACACACTAACTATGATTTTATATCTTCGCTTGGCTGGTGGAAAGATGATCAAAACTCTAATTGTACAGGCTCAGAACTGCCAGCAGCACCTTATTTCTCCCCTACACATGCGCACTTTTTTGTTTTTCCTTTCTGCCATAGAAGAGATAACGTAGTGGTTTTTAAAGCTAGCATTTCATCTTCAGGTGATCACTGTCAGTTCATACACATATTGGTCTAGTCAGGATTTAGCTAACATAACAGGGGCCTGATTCAGCTCTCCCTAAAAATCAGTATGAGACTCACTGATCTCAATGGAAGGTAGATCAAGCCTCAAATACACTGGGGGAGATATTTTCTGAAGCAAAAACGATAGTGAGACATCTAAGTCCTAATTCCTGTTCATTACCTTGAAAACTTCTCCTAAGATGTCTTTCCCAGTGTGAAATAAAAATGTAGATCAGGGAAACAAAAAAGCTGTTACATCCCTGGACATACAGAATTGCTGACTTGTTTTTTACCTTGACCTGAAGTTGCTATAAATGTACTTTGAAAACTTCTACTGTCCCATTTAGGTTAGCCACAATTCAGACTTTCATGTAATGGCTTCTGTAGAAAAGACAAATCAGAGATAAAGCAAAAAGTATGTGAGGGAAGCATTTTTTTTAAAAAAGTACTGAACCAATATAGTTTAGTTGCATACCATCTTTTCATAGCAGGCTCCCTCTAAATCTGTAAAGGCTTTATTTAAGTATATAGTGAGTAGACTGAGTTATTGAGAAAGAAGAGTGGAAAAGAAATATTTCAAATTATCATGAAAGCACTTCCCCCCTTTTTTGATGATTTCCACACCTCTAATTACTGTTTGGCTTTGTATTAAGTGTGCAAATGTATCTTTGCTTTCAATGGATTGTGACACTGTAGCTGAATTATAAAAGGCAAGATTCTTTTTTGCTTAATAACTAAAGGTCCAGGTCTTTGACTTGGAAGGTCATTTGTCTTTTCTACAGTAAAAGAAGAGTGGATAATCTCTGTTTGTTTAATTATGTTTACTGCTTCATCTTGCTTCTGTTCAAATATTTGTCATAAAGGAAATATATACATTATGCCATCAAGGACCTTCTTTTTGAACTGCACAATTACTAATCTGCAGAAAGTGAGCTACCACAGATTTGTGTTCTTCAATTACGTGCTTAGAAAAAAAATCCACCAGATAAAAAATAATTATTCTGTGGCCCTGCAGTGATCTCTTACTGATCTTCTGTTTGTTGGAGACATGTAGTTGCTTAAAAAATTCAGAAATTGGGCTGTTGGTGTGCATTTGTAATGACTCTGATAAATGTCGTAAGTTCCAGTGGATTTAGCCAGAAATGATCCAGTAGTAGTGTAACGCTTATGAAACAATAGGGTTGGCCATTGGACACATTCTAGAGATGATAATGGAATCACAAGTAAAGAACTTAAAGACTATCTCTAGTAGGATTTAGGTGCTTAATTTTTAGTAGGATTCATCTCACCGAACTTAGACATTTACCATATAGATGTCTGCATCAAAATTACTTTATAGTCTCTGTAGATGAATAGTCAATTGTCCAGCCAGGTACTTTAGGCTCTTCCAAGTTCTTTCTCAAGGAGGGAGGGAAATGGCAGGGAGCGGTTCTAAACTCCTGACCATTGCAGGAGCAATTTTAGGAGCTGTTAGACAGCAATGGGACCCCTGTTCCTTTGGAATATTATTTTGTTTGGAGATGTTCTCCTGCAGCTAGATAACAGCAGTCTTTCTATCTAAGAACTAAGCCTTCTCTGCCCTGTCTCGATGGAGGCTAAAGATTTGGAATAAGTTTGGAATGGCAGAAGTTTTTGTACTTATGAAGGCACTGACACAACAGAAGTTGTCTTCTTAGAAAAGCATGTAGAATGGAATAAAAGGTTTCTTTGCACAGCAGTCACCCAAGATATTTATATACTCACCGCTCATACATTCACGTGCTATATCCAAATGGAACATTCTTAAGCTTTTTGGTTGAGTAAATATTTCTGTCATATAATCAAACATTTTGACAGCTAAACTTGAAACAACATGACATAATCAAACCTATATTATCTTTGCAAGCACAAGTTATGTATCAGACTGAAATGTACACAACAGAATATTGCTAAGGCTTCTCTGAATTGTCAAACCACTCATCTTACTTTCAAAAACTCCCAAGACAACTCCAGTGAAAGTTTCTCTGTCCCTAATGCTTTGTTTTGGCATTCAGAAATGCTGGGCAAAAGCTTGACTCCAGGAGAGAAATGAGTGTTTTGCCATTGATATCTATGATAATAGCATTTTGCTGGATATATCTTAATTTCAGTAGCATACCAAGCATATATGTCTTTTGCTAATATGAAAAGGATGTGCCATTGGTCCTGGGTTTTTTTCTTTTTCCTCATGTCCTTTACTCGTATCCTTTCCACTTAAGAAAAGAAAGACTTAAAAGTAATTGAACTATTTATTTCCACTTTTGTACTCTGATAACCTTTCCTGTCCTAATGTGTGAGGAACACATTTCTAAATATTGGTCTTTTATGAGCATTTAAGCAAAATATCTGAGACTAAGTTTGTTGAAATAAAATGGTTTTGGAGGAAGATCTACTTTGGTACTTCATAGATATTAGTAAGAAAAAAGATTCTTAGTCTATATCTAAGTCAAAGAATTTTTTATTTAATAGGTGAATATTCTTACTGTTATCTTCTAACATCTAGGTGTCCTGTTGTACTATCGTAGTGCATGACTGACTATCAAACATCTTGGAATGTCAGGGTATATACAGGCAATTGAGGAATATCTGAGTTTTAAACAACTTGCCTGGGACCTGGGAGCCAAACACAAATTTCCTAAGACCTAGTATACTGTTTTGACTTCCTTTCTTTTGAAAAACAAATAAACAACCAAAAAAAACCCCAAACTGCAACATGAGAAACCCCAAAACAACACACATTTACATGATATTTGATCATCTAATAGATTAAGACACAGACTTCTAATTAGCAAAAGAGATAACCACTATTTGACAACTGTCTATTTTTTTAACAGCTAAATTTTGGTCCAAATTGTGTAATATTAAATTGTATAATATTAAATTAAATAATAACAAAATGAGGCCTTAGGTGGATAGTCCTGAGCATGAGTCAGGATACAGAATTTCCTCAAGACCAGCACTCTTTTGTTACGTAGTGGTGTCACCATCAGTTGCCCTTAGTAGCTGGGACCCTGAAAATAAAGACCAAGAGCACAGCAGAGGCCATGAAAGTAAAAGAATGGGAAAATATCGGGGGGTTATAAGAACAGATGCCAAATGGTCAAGTACAAGTTACCAAAGCAATGCAGCACTGAGAGCTGAATAGGACTGGCTTTAGCAGATAACAAAGAGCATAAATCTAACATGCAAAAAGCCCACATGTGGTGAAAAGACAAAGGAGATAGGAGTAAGGCAGGAAACCAAGCTATATTCCCTACAAGAATGTGAACAAAAAGAGTAATTGCTCCACTATTTACACCCTTGGCCCTGCTGCAGACCTGCTGCCAGTTCAACTCCACAGCTTATCCACAGTGAACTTCCCTCCTCCTTCAGTGGAGAAAGATAACTGCTTTTTTTGATTTGCTAGAGACCAAATGTAGCTATGGCAAGTTAGCAACTTCCAGCAATTCCTGCTTCAGATCAGCTGTGTTGATTAGTAAATTAGTGGGGTAAAGCAAATCCTTCACTTCATGGCAGGGGAAAATAATGAAAGAAAAAGCCATTGTGGGTCCAAGGGACTCTACTTTTCCTACCGTGAATTCTGAAGAACTACCATGAATTCTAAGAACTCTCATCTTCTTCACAGCTGCAAAAAGACACCAGCATCTTTTCGCCAAACTAGGCAAAAACTTTTCCTACAACGCCTGATTCATGGTCCTGCAGCCCAGACCACAGGAATTTAGGTCATGAAAATGAGAGCAATCACACAGGAAAAAGAACCAATGGCAACAGTGGCATAAGGTCCTATATTCATTCACTGAGCTTTTCTTACTACTAGTATTAATATTATGCATTCAATAAAGTGACATAATTCCGCTTCACTAATGAAGCCATGACTGTGTGAACTCTGTTATATAGGAACAGCAATAATTGTGAGTAACATTTATCAGGCAGTTATTTCATTCAGTATTTAAAATAAAGGAGAAGTTCTGTGATTATGGTGCAGATGCAACAAAATGCATTTCATTTTAGTCTCAGTCACCCCTCAATTAACAGAGGATGCAGCAGATAAGGAATAATTGCACTTGCTACTTAGCTTCTCTGTTTTACATTAATGCCATTGTAATAATTCTATTACTAGATATTTTTTAAAAAACTTTACAAAATATCAAATGTGCTGGTGAAATTCAAGCATAGAGACTATTGCTGAGTGAAACATATTGTGGAGCGACAGAACAATGATATGACTTTGTGAGTTAATTTTGTACAATTCAGAAAAGCCTTCAAAACCAGTCCAAATTCAGTAACTGAGAGTTTATATCCTGATCTCTAAACTACCACTTATGAACTTTGCTTTGTGAAAAGCCTACTACCTGTTCGGGCTCTGTGCCTTGTGAAAATAGAAGAGAACTCTTCTTTTGTCAAAACAAATTCTGGAAGTGAGAAAGAATCAAATCACAACTGAGGAAATACGGCTTTTGCACCTTACTATAACACATCAAACTACCCAGATATGATCTGCCTTTCATGAGACAGATCTTCCAGGTAACTAGCATAGAATTGCATCTTCTAAAAATAACACATTTTTCATAGTAAGACCTGTTAGCGAGTAACAGATGTACCCATGCTGACTTTTGAACACTGGTTCTCCCCTAAGATCTGTGGATGTTCTTTTGTTGGAAAACATAGTATTGACAATAGCAGCTGCTAGTCCTGACTTCAGTATCATTGATTTACTACACTTAAACTACCATTTTACTCAATGTCTCAGTACAGTAGAAAGCTGCCAATAAAAATGTCTTCCAACACATAGTGTAGACAACAGCTCTGAGCACATTTTTTCTTTTTCATACCAGAGGTTTATACAATTATCAGCTTAAGCTTTAATTGGATTTAACTAATTGGTAAACAGGATTTTTGCTCATTAGATTTATACACGTATCAGTTTCTCATTTAAGGTTTAATTTAATTCAATATAAGCAACTTTGTAAAATAAAAAAAAGAAAAAAAGTCAGTGAAAACCTTGACTAATCGCAGCAATTTCTTCCCTTTGGTATTTTTAAAGGTGCCTATTATTAAAGCTGATTACTTTTATACACATATATAATCATATTATATGAAATATACATTTCTAAGAGATCATCCTATGGATTTTGGTATCAACATGAAAAGAAATGCAAGAGCCCTTTGATGTAATATTTACCAAGTCTTACATGTAGTCCATAAAAAAATGAGAAAAGAAACATACTAATTTGAAAATTAGTGTTTCTATTTAAAAAATGAAATTGTAAGAAAGACATAGTTGTATTACTATAAACTAATCCCATCGTTTTACAAAAGAATATCGAAGAATTTTTAAACACTACAGTGATTTAAAAGAATAATTATGACTATGAATAAATCATCATTCACAAAGCATCAGTTAATTTTCTACAATAAAAGTATTACCTTTAGAGATATGGGATACTAAACCATGAACTGAGACCACAAATTTGCATAAAACCCACATATAATGCAACACTACTTTGGTATTATTTTATAAGACTTTTCAGGTTTGTCTTTACTGTATTTATAGACAGGGGCAGTGGAAAATGAAAGGCACTACGAAAGCATAGGTGGCACACTCTCTTCTATACAGTCTAAGACCCTCCTATTTATTTTAGCAAGAATCTGTCTGTAATCACAGATGTTCTGTTTGTACCCCTCTCTGTGCTTTTTGTTAAAGCAACACATGCATTAACAGAAAAGATGTTTTGCTATAATGGACTATCAGCAACATGATAGGGCTACAAAAATGATCCGAGGGCTGGAGCACCTCTCCTATGAGGACAGGCTGAGAGAGTTGGGCTTGTTCAGCCTGGAGAAGAGAAGGCTGCGGGGAGACCTGATTGCAGCCTTTCAGTACTTCAAGGGAGCCTATAGGAAAGATGGGGACAATCTATTTAGTAGAGACAGCAGTGACAGGACGAGGGGTAATGGTTTTAAACTAAAACAGGGTACGTTTAGGCTAGATATAAGGAAAAAATTCTTTAAAATGAGGGTGGTGAAACACTGGAACGGGTTGCCCAGAGAGGTAGTGGAGGCCCCATCCCTGGAAACAATCAAGACCTGGTTGGACAGGGCTCTGAGCAACCTAATCTAGTTAGTGGTGTCCCTGCTCTCTGCGGGGGGGTTGGGCTAGATGACCTTTAGGGGTCCCTTCCAACCCAAAACTTTCTATGATTCTATGATTCTAATATAGGACAATACCAAGACCCTCATTGGGTCCCAGATATGCCTGATCAATCTCTTCCTCTTTATCCATTAGGCCAGACTGAATTCATTTGACACAACTTTATTCCTGACAAGTTTATATTGGCAGTTCCTTATCACTTTGTTATTCTTTATTGTTCTCCATATGTAGATACACTGCTTAAATAATATTTTGCTGTCATGCTTTCCAGGTATTTAAATGAGATGATTGACAAGTTTGTAAATCCCTGGGTCCTGCTATCTGTGCCTTTTAAAGATAGATATTGTGCTTTGCCCTCTTTGGGCTTCTGCAATCTCCCCATTCTCCTTGGTTTCACAGACATAAAAACTGATAGCAAAGATTTCCTCTCCTAATTCCTGAACCATTCAAGGGTCGGTTATACATGACCCTACCACTTTTCATATCTCCATATATTCTCTAATTTGTTCTTTCCCAATTCATATCAACCCAATTGTTCAAATCAATCATCATAAATATCAGATCAAAATCTTCATTTCTGAGAGGACTAACGCAGAGTCATCATTAAACTTTTCATTATTCTCTGAGTTATGGTTCCTTTTTCATTTTGGAAACAGGCCTAGACTTTCCTCCATTACCCTCTTACTTTTGATATATTTGTAGAAACATTTTAAGTTACCTCCTATGTCCCCTATTAACGGCAACTCATTTTTATTGCGATGTTTTTGATGTCTTTCATGTTCTGAGTTTTTAAGTAATACCTCAGACAGCCATACCTTTCTGTAATTAATCTCCCTATAGCAAAGCCTGGCATCAAAGTGCTGGTATTCATAAAAACTTAAACATCTCAAAGCCCAACTTTTGTGGCTGTGAGACATGTCACTAACAAATTGCAAACAGCAGTTTCAAGTCTCGTTTTCTGTGTATACTGGCACTTTATGCTGTAAAAACACATAGGAAGTGAAATACTAATGGATGATCAACAAAACGTTATCTGAGAACAGAGAAGATCTGTTGGGAGATGCAGTTAGCAAAAGCTGTTTCTTCTGCCAGTAGCGGGCTGTGAACCAGCAGAAAGAATTGCAAGTGCATTATTTTATGCTTTGAAGTTGGATGTACGCATATATTTAATAAGATATTAATCTAATTCAGAGAGTGGTCATAAAGACTATGTTGGCAATTTGTATGCCTTTCCCTCATTATATGACTAATAGAAAAACAATAAACAAGAATTAATTTACAGCAAATAGCAGCTCAAAATCTGCCTACTGATTTATGATATTTTTCCTACAATTAATCTCTTGTAGATTATTTTATTTCAGAAATGAAAGCCATAGAATACTTTAAAATAAATTACTTTTCATAGAATCACAGAAAGGCAGGGGTTGGAAGGGACCTCTGGGGATCATCTAAGGCCAAAGCAGAATCACCTAGACCAGGTTGCACAGGACCTCGTCCAGGCAGATTTTGAATATCTCCAGACAAGGAGACAACCCTTCTGGGCAGTCTGTTCCAGTGCTGTGCCTGTTGTTTGGCACATCTCTGGTGTTCATGTGCATGCTTGGAGCAGTTGCTAAGGCAGCAGAAGTCTGTCCCTCTCTTTCTATGCGTTCAGACTTCTGTGGTGGAGCCTATAACAAATAAATGTTCTGGCTTTTATGATGTTAAACTCTATAACGTGGTTTGCTGGAGCAAATGGTGGAGTATTAGAAAGTGTAGGTACATAGTCATGATGTTAACCTGTACAGTCTAATCTGCAAGCACAAAAGAGAGAACAGGCCCAATGCCCCACTAGTCTTCTACTCCAAATGAGGCATTTCTGTGATATATGATCATTCATGATGAAGGTTGCCTGGAAAGCGGGTTAGTTTTCCATTTATTTCAGGGATTTCTTAACAAAAGATGGGCCTTGTGAAGGATTGGTATGACACCCAGACTGTACCATTTTTAACAGTATTTTATAATTAGCTGGTTTGTTTTAAGTGCTGCCAGCGGCCAAAAGTATTATCAGATACATGCAGCTGGATTGCTGTACATACATACAGCTTCGTATACAGCTGGGTGTCGATGGCACGGAGGAGTGGAAAAGCAGGGAGGACAAACATGGTTTTGAGTGAGTGGCTGCAAACTGTGAGGGGCACTGGCTCACTTCGACATGGTGCTTTTTCAGAGGGCAGGTCAGCTACAGAAATAAACAGCAAAACACCAAAGGCCTGCCATAGCCTCTCCTCTAAATCTCTGTTCCTGTGTAGAGCCAGGCCTGCTTTGGTGCTATGTATTTTTGGTATGGGTTTGTCCTCCTGACTATCTCTGAGCCCAGCTTGGGCAGCCACTTGTCCCCTAGTAGTCCCTATTAGTCTGGCAGCCTTGATTCTTCATGCTAGTGTAAAAGCTATGGTAAATGCAACAGAAGAGCTGTCAGAGACGTAAGCAGAAAAAAAGGTATCAGCCTGATAGATCTGCTGTGACTGAAATGGGAAACAGCAGGAGTTCAAAAGCTGCCGTAGGTAAGGGTGGTCCTCTGCAGTGCCACACGTGCAAGGAAACCTGTGTCCTACTGACTCTACCTAAGCACTGCTTCTGCTTTCTCAGGAGCTTGGAGTGCAAACCTGATTGACTCAGTAAGTTGTGAAGAGGCTGTAGAATTCCCCCTAAACTGCCTCATTTGTGACCATCTGACAGGTATTTGCTGGCTAAGGAGAGGTAGATTCCATTTTAACAGCTTTGGAGGATTTGGTTCCAGGACAATATCTTTGCGAGGAAAAGGAGGTATTTTTATTTAGTAAGAAATTATAATATCACAATCTCAATCCGCATTTTCTCCTTTAGCTCCACACCTACAGGTCTAGCAGGCCTGAAGCACATGTGATGGGACAGCATAAGCAGAGGCATTGCTCAACAAGAACCCAAAGTTGTGCTGGAAGATGGAGGTCATCTTCTGTGATGGACTCTTGTTTTCAGAATTTAGCATCAACAAAAATACAGGCAAGACATCCTCCTTATAAATTCTACATATTCTCCATCAGGCTTATTTTCAAAGCTTCTGTTTCAACCCACTCTTCTTTCAACTTTTACTACTGCAAAAAACACATTTTTGTCATCTATATGCAGTTTACTGAGTCTCTTGTTTCCATCTAATCCAAGCCCAGTGGGACTGCTTGCACCCCTCCCTTTGGCCTTAGAAGGGGTTTGATTTGTATCTTTGTCTGTCTGAATATGAAAAGGTAACATTATGTGGCTCTTGTGGTATCTCTGCAAGATGCTCTGAAAGTTATTCAGAATGTCCTTTTAATTCTGTTCTACTGAGAAGGCACTCGTCATTTTGGAGAGGGAGAGGAAGTGTCAGTAGCATTCCTAAAATATTCTGCTTTTACCGACCCCATGACTTTAATTTTTAATTTCCCATCTTTATATAATGAATCTTTAATGGGCTTTAGTGTGGTTGAGGTTGTAGATCAGTGAACACTTTTTGTGGTAATGTTAGCTTAAATGTTTCCTGTTGTCCATTTACCCTTCACTGTTGCTTTCCACCCCACAGCTGCCCTCACAGTTCATGAGGCTTCATGTTGAACGAGACTGAGGAACTTGACTGGGACAAAAATAACCTTGCAAGAGAAGAAGTTATTCTGAATGCAAATCAAATCCCTAATTTGTTCAGAAAATTAAGGGAATAAAGAAAAGGAGGAGTTACCTCTCAAAAGTAGAATTTTTAGAGACCCTTTGGAGGGTAAACTTGAAGCCCACCATGGAAGGACAGCCATTGCTCTGCGGTTGTCATTAAAGGCATTTACATCAATTATGTCAGGACAAATCGAAAATAGTTGTTCTGTCAAAGTAGTTATTTCAATAGCAATGAGACTAAGGTGAGAAGAGGCTATTAATTTTCCCCTCTGGGTGGGAGATGAAACCGCTCAATCCCAATACTGTCTATTGCAATCAGCTAAAGAAAGGCGTGGAAAGAGCACAAGCCCGATCAAGTGCAATGAAACACTTCGCATAACCTACTATTTTTCAAGTGGAAATCTTGAATGTGTTAACTTTATTGTCTCCATGTTTGACCTCTGACTTGATACTGTCAATATTTTAGAAACTTTTCTACTACCAATGCCCGCCAAAATGTTGCAAATGTCACCAAAGCTTGATTTTGCTGCAGTTCTGAAAGAGTAGTTTTAGTACAATAATTCTATTTAATTTGAAGTAAGAAATAATTATTTTTAACATTAGAGGCTGTTCAGGATTAAAATAACAGGATCTTCAAGTTTCTACTGCCACTAAATCATTCAATTTCAACCTTGTCAACCTCAGAAGTTTTAAAGACCCAACTGGATAAAGCCCAGAGTAGTATAGTCTGATTTCATAGCTGATCCAGCTTTGAGCAAGAGATTGGAGTAGAGACCTTCCAAGGTCCCTTCCAACCTGGATTATCCTAATTTTCAGCAGCAAGTGCCCTAGCTCGCTGGGGTTTCCTAGCTCACTGAGGTGCCCTCAGGGAACTATGGATGTTTTGTTGAAAGCACTGTGGGAACTGGCTTTTCCTAAAGTCTTTAAGTCTTTTTTTTTTTTTCCTTACATATTGGGACAAAAAATTGTCTCATCCAAATCACAGAAGGAACCAGAGAAAAGTTTTTTTTGTATTAATAGGGTTTTCAGCAGAGGACAGAAGGCAGCCTGAGTGCCAGGAGAGCACAGCCCATGAAGCCAAGAGCTGAGAGCCCAGTGCCGGCAACTGAAATGCACCAAGTTAGTCTTCTGCATCTGGGCTGCCATGTGATCCACTGGGCTGTCGGAGCCATGTTTCAGCATGTATGTACTGTTCCATTTACCTTTCTAATCTTTAGATTGCTTTGATGGGCTCTTTAGGTGGCTAGAAAAGAAATAAAAGCCCAGGGAGAGAGACACACACACCTGTAAGAATTCAGTAGAGACACTAAGTCAATGAAGCAGAAGGCAGGCACAGGAAATTAAAGTAGAAATCTACGTTCGTTGACAAGTTGGTCTGGCATAGCAATGGGGAGTTTTGCTTCTCTTTTCAACAGCAAACCTGAGGGAATGTATTCAGTGTGTGTAGAGGAGATTAAAACAAAAAAAATCTGTGATTTTGAGGGAAAGCAGAAGCCAGGTGTTTGGGAGGCAATTTGGGTACTTGAATGTGGGTCTTTGGGGAAAGTGCAGGCTGTCTGGGATGTCTGCATGGGGTTGGTATATGATATAAGACCTCTGAGAGGTCTTCTGGAAAGAAGTAAGATACTGTGGAGTTTCTGAAGCGCCCTCAGATCCTGGAGAGATTCCTTTGCCCCTTGATGTTAGCACTAAGATTTGAGGTGGGGGGGCATAACTCCACTGTGAAACTGGCAAATCTTTGGGCTTAATAGAGCATTACAGGGACTGTAAAATAGAGCATTAAAGCTATAAAATGAAATGCAGAATTATAGCATAGGAAGATAAGGAAAAGAATCTCCTGGGAATTAGTCTCTTAAAACAGTCCAGGTTCTAAGAGCTCAAAAAGAGAAGCTGCTGTTTTCTTACAGAAGAAACAGTTTTAGATTTTGAAGTATTTGACAATTAGAATAAAGGAAGCTTGGGTCCATATTTGAAGTGAATAAGAGTCTGGTGTAGTGCTTAGAGTATTGGACCTTGGCTTAGTGCTATTTTTAAGGAAAATTCCTGCTTCTTGTCTTTTGGGAGAATAGCAATGCTGTGTAAAGCTCTGTGGTACCTTGGCAAGAGCTAAAGCAGATGAGCTAGAGGCAAAGGGGTTTTTTTTATTGTTTCATGTTTCTTCTGAAAAAAGGTATTATCTATGGGTAAAATAACAGGGGAAAAAACCCAAAACTACCTCCTAATTTTTGCTGACTTCCTGACCTTTTAAAAATCTGCGTGTTCATAACTCCTTCCTCATTCCTGGGAACTTGTATTCCTCAAAGTTGACTTAAAGCCCATCCATATTTTAGTCTTTTGTAACTATCTCAAAGGCAACATAAGCTAGAGATGTTCAGCAAGAAATAGCTTTTTAAATTAACCCCTTTCCTTGTAGAAATATTTCCTCTTCCTTCTCTGAAGTATGGAGGAGAGAAAACACACCTTTAGTCTCAAATATAAAGCCATACAGCTCTGACAATCTGTCATTCCTATTGTAACATTTATAAATGCCATGTATTATTTTATTGTTCATTAGCAGTAATTTTTCTGAGAGTAATTTACAAAAGTGAGTGGATTCAGTCTCTCAAATCTTTTTCCTGTGAAAATTTCCCAGATGAGCTGTTATAAGACTGCATGATTTACTCCCAGTCAGTGGTGAGCACAAGGGCTAGATGGAGAGCTTGGGCACACTTACTGGGCACTTCTTAAAAAAAAGTGCCATAAAGATTTACTTGTGATTTTGTTGCATGTGTTAGCTCACTTAGCTGTTCTTTGGAGCTGTGTAATTCCTCTTGCATGGGAACCTTTCATAGATCCTGGATTTCAGAAAGCATCCCAGAAAAGCACTGCAATTGGTGATACACTGGTTGAGAACATTCCTCTTGCAGAGAAAGGCTGCATCAAAGCTTCATTAAATTAAAGAGGGAGGGGTATAAGCTAATAAATAATGGAAAATGTCAAATCCCTTGAATACTGTTATAAGGTTGTTTTGAGGCATATCATAGCAAGGTGCAGTTTGGAAAAAGGAATGAAACATGAAGTTAAATCCCTCAGCTGTTTTTTTTACCAATAAACCTTCTGCTAAGACTTGAAAGAGCTTGGCAATAAAAGCAAATGAGGTCTGTAACTGTGGGGCCATCAAGAACTGAAAATTTGATACATACAAGACCTGTACATAGTGATGTGCTCACAGCAACAATTCCTTAAGTTAAATTTAGAACTGAATAACTGCTTTAATGTTTTGTTTTCCTGGAGATTTCTATTATGTTAATGCTGTGCAGCTTTCCCCTTCCCTTTTGTGCATGATGGGTTAGTAAACAGAGTAGAAGAACATCCTGTACTCACTCAGCAACTTTTACTATTGTTGTTCACAAGCAGAGAAAGGAGATGAGTTCAAAAACTATCAAACTACTCTGAAACACACAAGATCACTGGCTTTCTCCCTCTCCCAACACACACTTCAATTTCTGCTCTTCAAACACCTCTGAGAAAGTTCAAGCTATTCTGATTTACTGAGTTATCTTCTTTCTCCAGCTTTCTCAACATGGTATATTTCTATGAAGGAATGAAGTATATGATGCTCTTAAATCTAAGTGTTCATCAAGAATAAGCCAATTTGTTCTATATGGAACTTACGTAAGCCATACACCTGTATAGTAAGAGGCCACAAGGCTATCAAATAATGTTGATTCAGTCTGTTTCTCTTGATGAAGCTTTTTCAAATGAGTAGAAATAGTTAAATAATTGTTGAAGCAGGGACATGAATCTGATTCTTCCATCTTTGGAAAATGTCGTCAATTGCAAGGTTTATAATGTCGGTCTCACAACTTCTTCTCTCTCCTCATGAATACTGAATTACTTGCTGCTGTTCTCAAGTCTCTTTAATTTTCTTTAATTCTCCAGGGGCTTAATCTTCATGTAACTCCCACTCCTGTCCACTTGGTTTTAATGTGACTTTGATCCAGGACCTGGTGTGAGGAGTCCTAAGTAGCCTTGTGTCGCCTTGAACAAAGGTGATAACTTTCCAATTCTCTCACAGCAAGGCACATTCTATTACACAATGCACTCAAGTCACAGCTGAATCTGTACTTTTTCTGTGTGTATTGTAGTGTGTTTGCTCAAAATGTTTGACAACTGAGAAAGAAAATATTCAAACAGGAGAAAACTGGACGCAAACTCACTCTGCAAGGCTGGCAGCATATTTTGTTCTGTTCTTTTTGGCATTCCCCAAATGACAACAGGTAAGGTTACCCATGAGTGCTCATTGTCAAAAGCTCAGCCAACAACTTGCATTTAGGTTAGGGTTAGGGTCAGGAGTGAAAGAAATCTAGGAGCCTGTAGCAGGAGTGGGACTTCAAAAGCACTGCAGAAGTGAAGAACAGTCACCCAAATGAGTTCTTACTTGAGAACTTTCCCATGGGAACCATGGCTGATGGTCATGATCCAAGACTCAGCCCATGCCTAGAGTTCAGGTTTGGCCTAGGAGACCCACAGAGTATTTCTGGCCTTTCTGACATAGGGTGAGCCCTGTCATGTCTATATATGTGTTTATCACACTTTTGACACTCTCTTATCGTTGTTCTGTGTTTTCCCATGTATATGATATTAGATCGCCCTAGTGTCACACATTGGTATCTTGGACTTTGTTGACAGCATTTGCTTCAAAAAACTCTGAGCATATTGTTGAGCTTAGGGTCAATGTGCTGCTGTGCCCGACATGTTCTTTTGGGTTTTGTTTACTTGATCTTGGTATTTGGTCCAAAATGATCTGTATTTCATTCTTGGTGAGGTAAGGGGCAGAGGGTCAAACTTTGCAAGTGGCATCAAGCTTTTCCTTTCCTTTTCTCAATTTCTTTGGTGCTTTTGAGGGCAAGCACTCCCTTACAACAATAACATAAGCAGGAGTGCTGCTACTTTACTAGGCAGGCATTTTAAATAATGCCAGGGTAGGACACATCCCCAGATACACTGGTTTAGGACTTCCACTCAGCCCAGCTTTCAGGTGGAGTGGCTCCCTTTCTCAAAGACACAGACAGAGGAGTTGCTCAGGAAAATGGAGAGAAGATGGCAGATGTAGGTCAAGGGCCCTTGCAAATTTTCAGGTCACAGAGGTGGAGGGGAAGGGAAAGGTGCCTGAGGGAGACAGGGCTGTCTGGGGCCCTGTTTATTGCTAAGTAGCAATAAGTAAAGAAGGTAAGTACACTTGGTTTGTAGTATGGGTGAAAAAAACCCTGCACATGGTCTTGTTTGCTTAGACAAAAGCACACACAAAGCTCTCTAGTTTCTATCATTAGCTAAAAGACTTCCTGCCAACAGAAGTAATGATCAGATAATGTTTTGCTCACACTTTTCATCTTTGTAGAATTTGCACTCAGCGTTGGATCTGTTGCTGAGAAAGTGATTGTCTATTAACATAATTTATTCCTGTGCCTAGCTTGATAATATCTCCCCCATTGCACTGTCTTGCAGATAGCGATGGATGGGAGTGCGCTTACATGCACATTTGTACAGGGAGAGAAGCAGCAAAAGCATTGCTTGGAGTGAAAGCAACATGTTTTGGCACCAGGAACCACACAGGGCTCCCTGTTGGGTGGCACTGACTGCTGGGAAAGCCTAAGCCTTGCCCCAGGGCTGGAAACGTGAATCTCCCTTAACCCCCCTGCAGCACTCATGGTGTCTGTCTGCAGAGCTGAATGATCAAAACGAGCGCAGTTTAACTGAAGTAGGAGGAGAAATGGGAGACTATAAACTTGGAGTAGGGTGAAATGAAGTTGTATCCCCTCCTCTAAGCACTGCAGGATCCGTGGGAATTCTCTGTTGTAGACAAGGGATTGCTGTACCCCATCATCATTGCAAAATTCAAAGAGCTTAATGCACTAACGTTTTGAGACCCATTTAATAGCCATTGCTGTCATGTGAAATGGCAACTCTGATGGTATCAAACAGCACAATGCATTTATCAAGTGGCAGACTATACCCTGAGACCAGTGAGCTACAGTAACCTGTGTCCAGTGATAAAGAAATAAAATGCTAGTGATTTTATCAAGAGTAGCTTGTGCAGCTAGATTATATTTCCTTGTTAAAGTCAGAATTTCCTGCTTTAGAAAACAACCTTTCTTGAAACTCGGATCAGAACTACAGCAAATACCATGGGGAAAACAGCTAAGCTGGAAAACCCCCCCGTGAATTTTCAAATGGCTGATGACAGCTTTTGAGAGGTAGGCTGGAGGAAATGTTCCTAGAGTAGGTTCTCAGAGCTGGTCTTGGAGTCCAGCTAATTAAATAGGTACAGGGCTGATCTCAGTATGAAAGATAGGAGAGCACTGATGAAGCATGCCAAGGACATAAACTGCTTGGTATCTTCATTATAAAGAACAATGGGAATATCCTGCAGAAAGCACGGGGTGATATTAATACAGTAACAGAAGTGGAATAATAACAGGAAAAAACTAAGTCCTGAAGCACTTTTATTTCCCAAGAAGATACAGCAAATGATGCTCCTTTGTTCACCTTGAAGAGATCTTTAGTGGTGCACAGTCCTCCATTTAAGGCTCCCTCACTGATACGAACCTGATATGAACCCTATGGCCTCATGAAGTTCAGCAAGGCCGAGTGCAAGGGCCTCCACATGGGTCGAAGCAATCCCAAGCACAAATATAGGCTGGGTGGAGAATGGAATGGGAGCAGCCCTGAGGAGAAGGGCTTGGAGGTATTAGTTGATGAGAAGTTCACTATGACCCAACAATGTGCACTCGCAGCCCAGAAGGCCAACCATATTCTGGGTTCCAGAAAAACAGTGTGGCCAGCAGGTTGAGGGAGATGATTCTTCCCCTCTGCTCTG
>Ga0181612_121356_pt1 | contig 24003 bp, 15 predicted proteins | sample HoacroProtozoa21_FD_119630 | JGI IMG/M metagenome (GOLD analysis project Ga0181612, IMG submission 119630) | Hoatzin crop microbial communities from Cojedes, Venezuel. Combined Assembly of Gp0051906, Gp0051904, Gp0051908
CACCTGTGAGAGCCCGGCCAAGCGGTCGCCCCGAGCCCCGTGCCCGCCGGCGGACGTCTCCTCCGGGCTTCGGCGGTGGTGAGCCCATCTGGGCCAGGTAGGCTTGCGTCGAGCGTGTCGGCTGCCTCTCCCCAAAGCCAGCGTGGCTCTGGCGCGGGGATGTCACTGAGGGCTGCGGCTGGACATCACCCCGTTTTTCGGTTTCGCTTGGATGAAGTTTACCATTCAGCCAGTTTCTCTGCTCCTGGCGTCAGACGAAAGAACTGGTTTTCTCTGTGAACACTGGAAAGCAGCTAAGATTTCTGGTAGCATCTTTGATTAAAAGCTAAAGTTTCTTCACATTGAATGTACTTTAGACTTTTTTTCTTATTAGAAGTACTGATGTTCCAACCAGTTCGCAGACTCTAGAGGATCCAGCGGGTGTTTTGATTTGAGTGGAAGTGCGTATTTCTCCAGGGGACAGTGGGGCTACTGGTTTGGGTTTTGTGTTAACATTGCAAACTAATTTCCCCGTGCGTTTTATACTGCTACTATACTTTTGAAATTGCGACCAAGGCTGTAAGATACCGCAGTGCTGAGGCTGACTGCGTATGCATGTGAATACATGTTCGTAGCCTGACGATTTTTACTTTCCCTGCTTCCACGGTCTCGCTGCAAAAGAGTTCTATGGAACCGAGGTTTGGAGGGGAGAGCGGGCTGCTGCCCACCCCAAGGAGCGCTGGGGCAGTAGCGGCAGCGCATGCCGGCTCCAAGCACGGTACACCGTAGCTGTACGTAGTGCCGGAGTAGCTTTGAAGCTTCCTCCAGCTCAGCTACCTCTGGGGCAGCAGAGAGCTCAGCCAGGGCTGCAAAACCTACTCCAGCAGTGAAGTGGCCTGCGTGAGCCTGGCACAACAGTGAAAGACTGTTGCTGGTACTGAGCTGGGGGCTTTTAGCTGCTGCTGCTGCTGCTCCCATGGCTACAGCACTGATACTGTGGATTAGAAAAAAGTGCAGCTAGACACATGCATGCCTAAGAGAAAAATTGTTTTCGTTTTTGCAACCAATGGAGCTTTAAATATTACATGAAGGGGCACTGGATAGCACTTTGGATCTGTCCCCCATGGGATGATGGGTGAGATCCTTACCTAGTGCAACAGTGCCAAGGAGCTTAGTGATCCCCGCCTGCTTGGGGTACCACCCAAAACCTCTTCAAACGCCGCAAGCTACAAGGAAAGCTTTCAGACCTGCGGCTGCTGTTCGTTGGAAGAGACGAGGCCTGTGGCTACTGCTGCCACTCCTCTGCAGCAGAGGCAGGAGAGGATGTTCTACACTGCAGTTTCGAATGATAGGTCTTGAAATGTTTTGGACAAATGGTGGAAATCTCTGGCAGCACTGTAAGAAAAATCATGGGAGATGACTGTGAATTTTAGAAGGAAATTAATGTGATTGTGCAAAGTGGGGTCAAACCCCATGACTATGATCAGGGCTACTCAGGTCCTTGTTCTTCTCTGTCAGAAATGTCGAAGATGTAGAAAGTAAAAAGAAAAGAAAGTTCAGGCATCCTCTATCGAAGAGTAACACTGTTAAGAAATTAATTCTGAAATTAAATGAAACAAGAACTATCAAATGAAGGAAATGTGCTATATTCATCAGCAGCCGGTTTGGCTTCACACCACGCAGTGGGAACAATTTCACCTTCAGGTAAGCTCCTGTGAGCCCAATTTCACTGGAGATGTCTGACAAGGGTGAAGCTGTTACCAAAGCTTGGCTCAGCTCTTTTGATTGGTAGCGTACAACATAGTTGGACTGCTGTTTGCAGTAATGCTCTGACCACAACAAAGAGCTCAGATGAGAATGTGCCCAGAAAAAGCCAACAGGCTTTTTTTTTTTTTAGTAGATAGATAGCTTTTACAGAAAAATGCTGCCATAAATAGGCATTTTTTTCTCTGTTGCAGCTAGATGGAAAACATGTGATGTTTTAATTTTTCACATCAGATCATGAGATGGTCATTTTCAAGGGATCGTACTGAATTGTATGCAGGGGAAATCGCCTCACTGAAAATGTTGAACTGAATACGTGACTGTACCACAAAGGTGTTTAGAATTCCTCCGAAAATGGCTTCACGTGAAATAAGTCAACTTTACATGTAAAGGTGACATTTCTTGGAGGACTGGAATATTTTGACAGAGTCTACAGTTTCTAATTGAACCCATATAGCCATGCTAGATAAATGGTCCAAGTCTCAGTTTTCAAAAAATAGCAGCATAAGCTTTTGAAGATAAGATTAATATTAAGATAATGTTTTTCTCATGTTGTCATCAGTGGAGGAATTCCCCTTTAATATCCTCAACAGATTTGTTTCCTCTAACCATGCTAGGATGGAACTGGGTTTCAGATCATATCTGTGCTGCTTCTCTTCTCGGCTAAAGGGTAGATAGATTGCAGCGTGAGCGACTGCCTATAACAGAATAACCTGAGAGGCTCCAGCATGACCACACCCTGCGTGAGTCATTTGTGAGGAGCTGGGGTAGATCAGCCTTTCCATTCACTCCTGTCAAAGGTATCCCATTTCTCCCTCTGGTTATTCTCCACACCAGGCCTTTGCTGCCTTCTGGTCCCCTCCTGACCCTCAACAGCCGCTATATTTTTTATGATGCATCCGGAAGGTAACAGGTGCCCCTGTTTACCCAACAGCTGCTGGAGCAGCAGCTCTTGTTGGGGAAAACTCTTCCTTCCCAATACTTAGAAATGTTCTGGACAGTGCATCATTAGGGCAGGGAGTCATCTGTAAAAACAGAGACACTTTCTTGCCATGTAAATTCCGAGAGGGTAAGTCCCTGTAAAGGATTAGACATTACTGAACAAGGATGGAATTGTGACATTTATGACTGCCCACCTTGGCAAGTATTACTGACTTGTGCTGATGGTTACTGTGTGGAAAAAGTGCTTGGCCATACTTTTCCCAGAAAACTAAGAACCTGGCTTCATACAGCAGACGACTAGGACATCCAAATGTTATTTGGAGACCAAGTAACTTGTTGTTCTTTTGTTTGATTTATCACTCATCCAGTTCTCTAAAATATGAACTAAGATCCTGAGCCCATGCAGTCGATGGCAGAGCTCCCACAAGGGTGGTGTACCCAGCTCTTGCTGGCTCTGTGGCAATATTTAGCGATCAAACGCTGCTTCCTGAACGATGTGAGCTTTGTGCAAACTTTTCTTCTGACTTGATGTAGCTCAGATCTTTCACTTTCTTCTCACCAGGGAAATAAGAACAAAAGTAGAGAGGAAGTTATTTTCAAATTCAGAAGGAGTCCATTAGAAACCAAAGAATAAACAATAAACAAAGACTATTTTAATGCATTATCTGCTATTGTCTTTTGAAGAAGTTAAAGTTTTGCCAGTGGATTTTCAAATCTCTGTGGAGACGGAGTCAGGGCCACATCCTCCTGAGCTGATGCTAGCGAATGCTGGTTTTGAACTGTCACAAGTGGCATTCTGTGAAGTTAATCCACAATTCTTGAGTTGAATCAATCACCATGAATCTAGCAACAGGTTTTACATTACCACATTACCATAACATCTGACCATCTGCAGTGCAAAATCAATAGCAAAGTCTCTGGTGGATTTCATAGACTTTCTGGCATTTATTCTTTTTCAGACTCAGTTCTGCAGAGCTGAGATTTTTTTTTATTTGGTGCCTCAAATTCTGCTTGCTTCCTTTTTGGGAGGGGAGGGCTGCTAAGATTTTATGTGGCAGAAGGGACTGCCAGCACTGTGTCAGTTTTATAGCAGAAAGGCTTTTTCAGGAGGTTAGTGTTGCCTCATTCCCTGTCCCACCAGAAACCTCTCCAGAAGTTGGTGGTATCTCAGCTGACCCTTGCCTGACTTGCTGTGCACACGAGGCTAGGAGGTTCTAGATGAATCGACTATCCAGGGGCCTGTTCGAATAATAAACATGTGTGGGGTAAACTGTGTTTGGGGAATGTTACTTGGGTATGGTCACTGGCCACTGGGGAGGTGGGGATGAAAAAATAAAGCTTGACTACACTTGTGGCATCCTGAAATATTGATAGACCTGAGACCCTTTTGATCTTAAAGGCCAAGATCAACCTAACTGCAAACCTCCATCACCCAACCAATCTTCAGTGAGATGTTTGCTTCCCTACCGGAGCCTTACATAGAAAGATATATGAGCTCCAGTTTCTCACTGCTTTTGTCTCTGCTGTGCAAATGCTGATGGATGTACATCCCCTGCAGATTGTGCTAATGAGCCTCTGGATTGTTAGGCTTCATGGGCAGGACGTGGTGCTACAAAACTTGGCTGAATCCAAGTACAAGCCAGCTCTTTGGTAAGAAGGAACCCTGGAAAGATTCACCTTTTTCCCCACCTCCCCTGGAGGCTGTCTTGTATATGAAGCTCTGTTAGAGTGGCCTTTATCCTCTATCCAGCAATGTAACAGGCTGGGGACCAAAGCAGAAACATATGGCCAAGTACTGAGAGAGCTTGTAATTCTGACAGCACATCCATCTCTTCCTTCAGATATATCAGAAAGAAAAACTACTGAAGTGCCAGTTAAGCAGCATACGATTATTTGCAGATTGAGTGTCAGAATTTTTCTTTTCGTTTTACGTAAGAACCATTTTAATCGTTCAGGATTAGATATTTATAATTATCCAGGCTAGAAGGATGCATTCCTGTGGCATGCTCCATTTTTCTCTCACAATTGTATATGCGCTCCACTGCTTGGGAGAAGGACTGGGGAGGGAAAGAGACTGGTATACTAATAGCTGATAAATTAAGGCTTTATAGAAATTGGATTCTGGCACTCAAAAGGAGGTGAGAAGGCCCTGTGCATCCAGATCACGCATCTTGGAAGAGAAAAACTGGGACTGCAAAAGTCGGAGGAACAGACGAGATCAAAGGCTAAAAATGGCCAAATCTGTTAAACTACCTCGTGCTGGTTTATAGCCTGCTATAGTTAGGAACTATGAAACAGAAGGCATCCTCAAACATGGGACTTAAATTTACTACTTATAACAAAAAGGAGTTTGAACTTACCACCCTAAAGTAAAGTTTCTCTTCCTGTTGGAGTCAACAAAATAAAGTGCGACAGGCCTGAGAGGAACAGAGTTTAGTTGGTGCTGAGCACAGTTTAGTGCTGTCCCTGAAAGGCAGTCACAAAAGAAAAAATCCAACCAACAATAGCAACAACAAAAAACCACCCCAAAACCCCAATAAAAGGCTGGGGGGTGTTCTCTTTTTGTCACTTGAGTTTTTGCCATTTCCTTTCTTGGTGGGTAGCTGGTGACAGTGTGTCCCCTAAGCTAGACACATTTGTATTTCCAAAAATAGGAGAGAGCGATCTGTGGGCTGCCAGCCGTCTGGCGGCCCTTGATGGGGGGCAAGTGAGGCAGCACCACCTTCAACTGACCACCCCCTTTCCTTCTGAGTGTCTCCCACCTGCGCAGCAGGCATAGCTCCACAGCTCGTGGACTCATCCCCGCGCCGCGGGAGTTTACGGGCGGGCGGATCCGCGTGAGTCACGCCCGGCGTGAAGTCTGGCAGCCTGAAACTGGACTGACGAAGCGTTCAGTTGGGCCGGCTGCGGGAGGGCAGTAATTTCCAAGAGAGCGGCAGAGCGCGCAGCTGAGGGCAGTAACTATCTCAGCTGTCACCGTTTAATCCATCGCCGAGTCTGAGTGTCAGCGCCCTCCAAGAGAGGCAAAAGCAGAACCAAGTATCCAAGCATTGTGGGGCACAGATTTATTTAATTCCATTCAAATACTTCCCTGTGATGAGCCTTGTCTCTTTAAATTTTCCATACAGAAAAAAACATGTGCTAACATATTGCCAATTCAAGTGGGATATTTTTGTGTGCATGTGTAGATCCAGTTGGTTTCTTTGGGATATAAAATACAGAGGAAAAAAAAACCATTGTGCTTTCCATGCTCTCAATTTTCAAAATCACCAGTTCTCACAAGCGCACCAAAACAGATAACAGATGGCATTGGCTAGCAACAAGGAAACCTAGATGCAAATACAGCACGGTGTATGAAGGGTGTCTCTGATGTGGCAGGGTTATGTTTTCTATCACAGTTTCTAACCGGTTGCGAGAAAAATCCTGCACTAGCAGTTTGTGGTATTTAATGGGATGTAAAAGGTGCAAATAATTCAGCTGGTGACCAAATGACAAAATTGATAATAAACGAATAAAAGAATAAATAAATAAATGAACAAGCAAGGGCTTGATCCACTTCCCAGTGAAGTCAGCAGGAGACTCTCCAGTAACGTCAGCAGCTATTCGAATGGGACCCGCATGCCCATTTCTGATTTTCATCCAAGGTCCAGATGTACACAGGCTACGCTACAAAAGAGAAACAAAAGGTTCTTGTCCAAGAAGGATTTTCTGGCCCAAGCAAGGAGCCACTGGTTTTCATAGACGTCAAAGCTGGGCACCGAGCAAGGTCGCTCAGAGAAGGCAGCAGGTCCAGCAAGTCAGCAAGCTGGGTCCCAGGCAGCCCCTGTGCCCCTGCTCCCCCAGCCTGGCGATCTTCGCAGTGAACCAGAAGCCACAGACAGGCTAAACTACAGGGGTTTGTCCATAGCTGTGTAGTGCAGGTCTCCCAGAGCTTGTATAAAGTTATTTTTAATTTAGCTTAGGTGGAAGTCAGACTAAACAAACAACCAGATATCTCTGGTGCGCGTATCTCTGCATGGGGAAACACCAGGAGCACTTTGAGGAGGCAGTGAGCGGTTCCCTCGGGGCTACAGCACAGGGGTGAGGCACGTCCACATGCAGATGGGCCATTTGGTTGCAGTTTGATGACTGCACACATTTTCCACTCACTCCTGCCTACAGTGTCACTCTGGCCTCAGCTTTTAAATTCTAGCCTCCAGAGTAGGGAAAGACAGCACGGGTTAAAAGAAACTAAAATCCCACCAACTTCACTTTCCACCAAATGAATCTCTTCTTGTGGCAAATGGATATTGGCTCCATCCCCAGGAACGAACAATAGAGGTCTGAGGAGCTGGAACGTTGAGGTCTGATGTCTTGGTCAAGCAAGACTACGATTGTATGCCTCCTTCCTGCAGAAATGGGTGCCCGCCAAATCTCCAGTGTGATGCAGAGCATGTGTTTCTTGTGCTGCAGAGCCCACATATGCCTTCCATGTAAAGGTGACAGACAGACAAATGCACTCAAAATGACAGAGCCATTTCTAATATTTACTCTTTTTGCCTCTACCCTCAGTGCTTGTACAGACAGATCTGTGGCAGTGAGCACAGTCTTGCCTTGTTGGGAGGAGGATGTGGTTAAATGCTCACTGTTTTTTCTAGAAAATGAGTATGTTGATGCGGTGCCAGTCAAATCCTGGCAGAAATCGGAGAGAGCCTGTGCAGCTCACTCGTTCGTTGATGCTCTACCTGTAAGTCATGTGCCTGTCCCGTGCCTTTGCTGGTAAAATGCCTTTTCTCTAGCCCTTCTCCCATACAGCAGTGAACTTATGCCTATAGAGAGCATCAACAGTTTGCTGCATCATGTGAGACACGTAAAACTATTTTTCTTTGAAGTACTTCTTAACAGTCCTTTTGTGTTCAAGTAAAGCTGTCACTGAGTTCACTGAGGTTTGCCCACGCAAGGAGCGAAGGCTCTGTCCCCTTGGGAGTACGCAAGCCATTTTCTAGTAATTTGTCTGCTAAGATGACAGATTTCCTTATTATAGCACTGAAAACAGGAACTTCACTGTCTTCTAACAGAAATGACTTTACATCTTTTATGAAGCTGAGCCAAAGGCACTACGCTTGTTAGCTGGAGTTGGTGGCTGTTTGGTTGGTCTGGACATGAGAATTATCTACTTCCCCTTCCTCTTTTTTGTTTTTGTTAATGAAGGCTTTATACCTGACTGAAATACGTAGCTACATTTTTCCCTTCAGGTCATGCTATCGGAAGCTTTGAGTTGGGGGTGGGGATAAAAAAGTTCACTTACTAAGTAAGATTAAAGCAATTAAACGCTAAGGCTCATATTTAATTTTCCCTCGTAGATGCAATTTTTCATGCAGAGACAGCATCAAAACCTTTTCAAGTTTTATAGCTATTTCACATTTGGCAGAAACAACAGGAAACCATCTGTAGCAAAGCAGGATTGTTGTAAGCATAATATTCAGTAATGAAAAAAAGATTGAAAGAAAACACTGTTATCTTTACGTGATAGCTGTGAAGGCACAAGGAGCAGGATGCTTGCATTTGCCCAGCTCTCTACCAGTATCATAAAAATTTTCTAGATGAGGCAACCATGTAGAAAGTTGATTATTTCAGCAGAAGGAAGAAGCCTAATAGGAAATTTGAATTTTGGTTTCTTGTTGAAATTTCCATAATGGCTGTAAAGATGCTTGTGCAGAGGAGGCTGTATATGACTCTTTTCTGTATATTGTGACGTACATGGCAGAGCTTATAAGCACATACAGAACTTCAAATAGGCGAGTTGTCCCGCAGAAGGCGAGTAAGCTACTCATGTTCTTAAGCCTTAACTCCACGCTTGAAAGTCTTTTCTGGACCAAGGAAATAAAAATAAATTGTGGGAGTTCAGATGGCTCATATTGCCCTCTGTTCTCTTATGGCAAAGTGTATTTTTTCTTGCTTCGTTGTGTTTTATGTGCTGGAAAGGAGACATCCAGGCTGAAAGCGTGCATACTCATTGGTTGCAGGTGAAAAACACTTTTTTCTGGAACTTAGTTTGTTAATCGGGGTGTCACATCCTGAGGCTGCAGTTTTAGGGGTGCTCAAGGTAGCCACTGAATACCTACCTCTGAAGCCCGTGGTCAGTCCTGTAAAGTTGTTACAGTACTGTAAGTGTGCTCAAATTTCTCATCATGCTAAAATGCTCATCAGTAAGTCTGTGCAACAATGAGAAAGAACGATTTTCTCAGGTGTGCTCTAAAATTTAGCCTGGGTTCTTTTCTCAAAATATCTTCAAATTTTGACGAGTGAATGAGAAACGAATCAAACTTGCCTGTAATTTCTTTGTCACTGACAGTGTTTCACGTATTAATAATCAGACCTAGTTTTAAGATAGCATTTTGCTGTGCAAAAGTCAAAATATGTCAGGGAACTGCAATAGCTTCTTGTTATTAATGTCTTAAATTATAGCTAGACACCCTGTTTTTCCAGTTTTCAAGGCAAGTTATGAAGCACTTTTTTTCAAGTGCTGAGCTGATGAGACATTAAAGGTTTCTTTTTCAAATAGTTTGGCTGTTGGGTTGCTCCTTTCACTCACACCTGCCCCTAGACTTAGAAATTGTCTCCACCTCTTCAGCATCAAACGCTGAATTTACATAGGCACAAAGAAACGGTGGAAGGCCAACAGCTCGCGCCGTCATTAAGATGGGAATGCAAGAAGCACAAAGCAGCGCAATGGTAAGAGAAATATCACTGTACCCTACCTTTCTGCAAGGCTGACTAACCAAGGCTTTCCCACAGGAGGGAACGGTGCTGAGGATACCGCAGGATTAGCAGATGCATGTCGGGCTGCTGGCAGTGATTAAGCCGGTAACAGCGAGCAAGTCGAAGTTCTAGACATGAGTCAGGTTTTGAACTTGTTGTGGTTTGTAGCGGCTCAAAAGGCTTTGTACAGCATCACTGTATGAGTCTGCGACTGCGAAGTGACGGGCTTACAGCTGGTAGAGCCTCTGTCTGCTTTGGAAGGGAATGCTTGCCTTCAGCAGAACACCATAGTCGAGCTCAGCTCTGCGCACTGCTCACCCACAGCAAAGCCTTGGGTGTGCCTCTCGCTTACATTATTTTAATGCCTTCCCAAAGTACTCTGGCTTATTAACTCAGTGAGTTCTTCCTAATTATCCAAGCATCCCTGAAGAATTTCAGAGATGCACATAAAAAGTGTGGAAAAGCTCTTTCTTAAAAGATATGTGATAAAAATTAGAAAAAAGTGGTGGAATGATATATTTGTTTACCACCTAAAGTAAGTAATCATTTGTATGCGCACGTGGCTTTTTCTTCTGGAATTCTAAAACACAGAATCAAAGAAAATGAGAGGGAAGTGCGGTGTCTGGATTTGTTTTGTTCCTCAGAACTTTCTGTTCATCCCTTTTAAAACAAGTTTGGTGGAGAGGCTTGAGTAGAAAGACTCGAGATGCTCCCTCAGTCCTGATGTCATGGGTGTTTTTGCCGTTTCTTTTAACAGACTGCGGATGTTGTGCTTTTATTTGCTGTTGCCTGTGCCTATGACTGAACTGGACAAAAATTTAAAGAAAAGGTGCAATTGCTGCAGAAGCTGCCACAACTGTATTAGTTTAATCAAAGTGAATGAAGGAGAAAGGCATCTGCTTTTCGCCTTGCAAAGCCAAGTGCAAAGGCAGTGCTAACAGTTAAAGTTCCCCAGAAATACATACAGAAGCAAAGCTGCTACCTGGTAGTTTCCCTGTCATTACTGATGCTAGCTGGATTAATTTAACAAGTGTTGCACACAGACCCTTGCTTAGCTTCATAAACATCTCCATTTTTGCAGAACAGATGAAAGTTCATAAACAGTTATGTTCAACTTTGCAATAGTTTTCACCTGGAGTTTTCACCCTTTTTTGTATATGCAGATGAAACACTTTTCCTTAATCACAGAAGAGCAATTAGGCACGGGTGTGTGAAAAGTGTGTAGAACAGCAGGCACTCTCTGAATCTTTGATTCGGGAGCGCTCTGAGGTGGGAAGCAGGTACTTTCTGTTAGTTCATCTTCATGGACTTATTCCCATGGAGGAACTTGAGTGTCTAGCAGACTTGTCACTTCACACACTAAGTCTAAAATTTAGATCCTAAGAAACCTCGCTTGCCTGCCCCTTCACCCCAGAGGTACCTACATTCCTTAACACCCAGGTTTGCATCCACTGAGTTCCCTGCATGCCTGAACATGTGCTTCTGGACATGCTTTCCCTGGCTTGGCCTGTGTTGGATGAACAGACTCATACACTACACCTAAGTCCTGCTGATGAGAATGGCCGCACTTTTACATTTAGCCCGTGCTTAGGGAACTCAGGTGGGAGATCTGGACTTGGCGTGCTCCTCAGCCTGGGGAGACTTTAGCTGTTTGTCCCACAGTGGTGTCCCCAGCCCTGGCTCTTGTGTGTTCTGGAAGAGGTGTTTGTTCATCCATCTTTTTTTAACTGTTGCATTTTCCTAGGCATAAGTGACTGTTTGGAGAGCAGAAGAAAAATAATGCTGCTGCCTGGTGGCTAGGGTACTTGCTAGGGTGTGTAGGGATGTGGGCTCTGGGGAATACTCAGTATAAGATATTTAAATTTTTGTCAAGAGTAAGAACGAGATCCCAGTTTCCAAACCCTGTCCCAGGTGGTGCCCCAGTCGCTAGGTTTGGGAGTCATGTGAGTGAAAAAGAGAAAAAACCTGTCTCATGCAAAGCAGAAAATCGTCAACAGGGGGGAGCCGGACAGCCCTGCAAGGGGGCCCCTGCAGCCGCACTGCCCGGCCGGGGGCTCGGGGCTGTCCCCTCTCCGTGGAGCCCACCCAGCCTGTCCCCAGCCACAGCGGGGGAAGATGTCCAAAATGATGTTCAAACAAAGGAGGATGCTTTCTGCAGGCAGGCCAGAGGCATTTGGCTTTGTATCACCCCATGGATGACGGAGTTCTTTCACGTGAAGAAACAGTGGTAGGAGGGGTTCCTTAGTCTGGATTTTGGGAGGGAGTCTGGAGGACTGGACAGCAAAGCCTTGGCAGGTTCCTAAGCCTTGCCAGGGTGGTGGCCGAGGCACACATGCTGGCTTTTGAGGGTCTCTGTTTTGAGGTGTCTCTCTCTCCCCACACTCTGGATGTGGCAAAGATGCTCCCATCTCCTATGGCTTCCATGAGGCACCGAGTCAATCACGGCACGGCTCCTGTTGTGCGTCTGGTCCTCAGCATGATCCCTGCCAAACCAGGGAGCTCTCTTAGGAAAAATGTGCTAGAGACGAGCCCAGGCTAGTTTAAATCAGGGATGGCTAAGAGGCAAGTAGCTCCAGGAGTACCAGCACGGATGAATGTTGATTTCTGATGGATCGGTGTCTTGTGGCTGATTGCCAGCTCCAGCTGAAGCTCTCCCCACTGAGACATTTCCAAAGACCTTGCTGCCATGTGCATTTGTCCCTGGCTCTCAGGGCAGCCACCTCCCGTGCTGGAGTGCACCAGGCACCCTGTCCTGGCCACCTGCACCATGAAACCTCTGGGGACTGGGGTTCTCCCTGCACCATCCAGGTGGGCAGGACTGATGGGAGACGGGCTGAGGGGTGCACAAGTAAGCCAGGGAGAGTGGATGGGAAGTTACATCATGGCCACACAAGCACCATTTGCTTTGGAGTCCAGTTAAAATTGGGGAAAACAGTTAAAAGACCAAAAAAAAAAAAAAAAAAGAAGCTCTCCTGCAAATATCCAATAACACCGTGGTTTTGGCATTCTCTTGAGAGACAGGAGTTGGAAGTTCAGCTCCCTGTTCCACATTAAACAGAGGGAGTATTTGATGTTGTCCCATTTTACTCAGTGTGTCATACTACTCCACTAATAAATTGATCTGTGGAAACCACATACTCCTCTGAACTGTGCTAACCATACCCTGTATGCAAGCCTTTAGTGCTTACTAAGAAGAGTAGCAATGCTTTTTAATTTGTTTGAGAACAGCTATTCAGAGTGCGAGTAGAGAGCACAGCTGAGATTTAGGAGCAAGATTTTGCAGGAGCAAACTTCAATAAAGGGGTGATAGATGGTATAAAAGTGGTTGTCTTAGGTTTTGTGTTTCCAGGCTTTTGACTGGCTTTGAAGTAAAAAGGGTCTACATGAATTATAATATTTTCTGAACACTGAAGGCAGACTTCAAAAACACACTTTTATTTGTAGACTGTTTCATTTTTATTTGGGAGACTTTGCTAACTGCACTAATTCACTTTTCTCTTAGTAGGCTCACTAATTTCAGTTGCCGATGCTGCTCCGTGACCAGGGGCAGCACGATCTGGTCTTTATGTTTTGAAGATGAAAGTTATTCCCTTTTGGATAAGTTTGTTTTACTGAGCACATAAATTAGGGAGAGACTTTTTGTAGCTCTGTATCAGCTTTGGCTTCTTCCTGCAAGAAGAACAAAAGTGCGGGGGATAAACAGGACCTCAGGATTCAGATGAGGAGCTTTATCTGTGTAACAGTCTGAGCAAGGAAAATGCACAGAACTGGCCCCGTGTGAACAGGCAAACTCGGTCGTTGTTTCCTCAAAGCCTTAAACTTACATCACCATGCGGCGCCAAGAGACAGGGCGGTCTTACGGCTTTTTTTCAACAGATCTGTATACCCAGTATATCATGACATGACAACAAAAATGAAACAGTTTTAATTGACATATAAGATCTGTGGGTTTGGGTCACTTTTCATCACATGTCAATAGTGCAGAAGAAAAGTAACAAAACCAGCTTATTAGTAACAAACAAAACTGCTACCCTTTCCGTTGCACACTGGTGGGTCAAGTTTTGATCTAATTAAGCATAAAGTAAAAATCACTCATCTGTCAATACTATCATTTATCATGAAAAGACGAGCTCTCTTTAATGCGTGGCTGTAATTAACTGTCACTTGCTGTCAAAGTTGTGATGCAGTATACACATTTGGCACTTAGGCACGTACAGGAGTTTTTGGAGATGTCTTAGCAGGCAGAGCCAAGACAGCTAAAAACCGACTCTGAAAGCAACCTGAGCACGCATATGAACACAAGCACTTGCTATCCATTGAAAGCTTTGTCCTTTAAACAAGTTTCCTGCTTGCATCCTTTTTTGGAGAGGAATTAGCTTTCGTTGTTCACCGTTTAAAGCACATCACTAAAACATGCCCCCAGGTCTCTGCACAGTCTGACATTTTAGACAAGCTGTAAAAGAAATGTAGTTCCTCAGCTGCTGTTGTGTACTTGATAGTTGTGTCTTCCAGAAATGTTGCTTCTATAACCCTTCACTTACTTCAAGCAAACACACATGGATATAAATAACTTTCTGTTATAGGATTTTGCTATAGAGTACATACTGCTGCAACTACAAGTGTGATTTTTCTGCTGTTTACACAGGGCAACGCATTTAGTCAGGCTAAACCATCTTCTAAGAGCTACCCCAGACCAGGGCCTGGGGGACTCCAGGGGACTGCTTGGAGCGGGCAGGCTGTCCTCAGCTCTTGGAGAAGTGCGGATATGCTGGGAGGCAGAAAGGGGCTCTTCTCACAGCCCTCACAGGTCATAGACACGACTGTGTGCTTGCATTTCACTTGGCAAGATGATCTTGACATTACCCACCCCTTCACAGGCAGAGGCAGGTGACGCATGATGCCACATTGCCCTGGTGGCAATGGGCCCCAAATAGGTGAGGAGGAGTTGCCCGGGATTTCCCCTAACACGGGATTATTCTGATGCAGAGGCAGCACGTGCCGAGCAGGTCTTTGCCACCTTTGGTTTATAGGAGAGTCAAACGGAGACGGAGAACGGCTGCACGGAGGGAGCGGGTAGAGCAGAGGATCAGGATTGCAGCGCACGTGAGGGTCGGAGGAAAGGATGCTCAAATCCTGCTCGGGCTCCCAGGTGTAGGAAGAGCAGCGGGGACATGAACAGCGGCTGCGGGAACAACCCGGGGTGTGGGCAGGGGGAAGGAGTACCTGCTGCTTTCCACCAGTGCGCTGCTCTGGCTGGAGCAGGGTGAGGAAGGGTGGCAAGAGGAGGAGTGCAGAGTTCAAGAGAAGGTGTCGTCAGCACCACAAATCGGGCATGTTGAGGAAGAAGCTGAATTAAGAAGAGGCAAAGGACTGGAATGGGAACAAAAATAGCAAACGTGTGTAGGATGGGGAGAAAGGTGGCGTCTCTCTAGGGGCTGGAGAAGAAATTTCTGGGGAATCCAGGGCATTTGCTGCCTAATTCATTGCTGGCACTCTCATTAGGCCCAGAGACCCTGGCAGTGCCTGTAACTGCTTCTTGAAATTTGCAAGTTATTTTTAACTGGCAGGCAGCAGCAGAGCTACTGCCTAGAGCCACGTATTTCTGTTTCCTTCTCTTGCGGCTCCCTGTGAGATAGGGCAAGCTGAACTGGCCTTGCTTACGCTTCTTTTTTTGGTAGAGCTGTGGTCCGTTTATTGCATTTGACTTTGGGTTCAAGCAGCATTCTGTAGCCCGCTGTCAAGAGCTGAAATGTCAGAATGAAATACTGAATGCTGTTTCCTCAGATGCTCGGTGTCAGAAATTATGGAGGCTCCAGGCTAAGTGTCCGCAACGGATTCCCATGATTGCTGTCGTGGAGGCATGCTCCATTTTTCAATACATTGGTCACGGGCTGATGAAACTGATTTCTCTCAGAACCTCCTGCTGGCACCAGATAGAAGATATCATCCCCCAAGGAAAAAACAAACAAACAAACAAACAACAAAACATCTCACAGGAAAAAAAAAGAGTATAAATAGTAAATCTTTCAAATGTGAAAATAGAACAGGATACCTGTGGCTAAGCTGAGATTGATGCTACAGCTTCACAGGCAATTGTGTCAGTTCAGTTCATCTCGAGTGTAGATGTTCCTCCTCATATCCTAGTAGGTAGATGTTGAACATGTTGTACAGGCTCTCTTCCCCCCCTCCCTTTTGCCCTATTTTAAATCTGCTGCAAACTTAACCTGCTTTATTCAGATTTGTAATGGCATGAGGTTTATGTGCTAGCTGGAACATGCAAGTACCTGGAGTCCTAGAAATGCTCATAATTTACATTCTTAATAAAACATAATTTAAAATCCTAAATATAGAAAGTGGTCTGCAACTGAAATGGGTTAAACCAGCTCCTTTTCCCAGATCTCAACATCCCAAACATCCCTGTGAGCCCAGAAGTTTTGGAAGAAGCCCCATAAAGGCCTGGCTCTGAACTGCTTGAAAAAGGAGGATCAGAAAACTGAATGTAGAGCTTTCTGCTGGGTTAAATCCAGAACATGCTGATGCACCCTCCCCAGTGGCTGGGCCAGTCTGTGATGCTAGAACAGCCCTTAAAGATCCTTAGTTTTTTTGCTAATCCCTTATTGCTTTCTGGTCCCAGGATCGAAGATAGGCATTATGAAATGCTTGAGAAGGGCAAGTTTTTCTGACTTTAAGTTTTATATTAACCACCTATACTGTCATTTTTCTGCCTTCTTTTCTCTATCGGTGAGATTTCAGAATATCCCCTCACAAATGTTTTTGAGTGCCATGGATTAGTGCAGCATTATTCCAAATGCCATGGTAATTGCCTGGAAAATGCTCCTTAACTAATTCTGTACCACGATACACGCAGACTTTTATTGGGCCTTTAAGCGACATGACGATATCGACAATAAATGTCTTTGCAAATTGCTGGGTGTTATTCTCTCTTTATGACAGACATTTTCTGCCTGTGTCACTTCAAAGTCTTCGGTAATTAGCACAACACCTGCTAAACACTACAGTTTCAGCAGCCTGAGCTCTGGGTTATTCGGTTGTGTTTCTCTACATCCCGACACCGTCCTAAGCACTCTCTTCTTTCCCTCCTATCGTTTCCTTTATATATCTCAGTTCTTTATGGCTTTGCCTCCCATCAGATGGGTTCAGCATAAAATGAAGTCCTTACTACCAAGAGTTCTCTTCTGGAGGAGTTTAAGAGGCTAGCTAAAAGTGTCCCATGGCACATCTAACCACAGCTGGCTTAGGGAGAGGATGGGTGTGCCTAAAATGAGGAAAACACGCTAGTCTCAGAAAACATGGGTGCGACATGAGCCGATGCCACAGTGCTTCTCATCGTCTCCCACCCAGTGAAAAAACTCCTTTCGGTCCTTCACAAGCAGCTGGCACGGTACGGGTTCCCTGGCAGCGGCGGTGGCGTGGGCATCCCGCCCGGCACCCACCCACAGCCTGGCTGCCGAGGACGAGGGGAGGCTGTGCCCAAACACAGGTGCCCGCGCAGGCACCTAAACCCATTTCGGACCTGCGCTGTCACCGGCTCCTTCCCTGGGCACACCCCCTCGTATGCCTTCGTGCCCGACTGTTTTTCCCCCCACCCACTACATCAGGGGCTTGACTTTTCTTTCTTTTTTTTTTTATTTTTTCACCTCAAAGTGATAGCGATTCCTGGTGCATTTATCTTAGAGTCGTTGTAAGATGAAGTACCTGCAGCAGCCAGTCTGCGGTTGATTTGAACGCAGGCGAGTCTCGACAACGAGCTTAAAGGAGGGTGTCAGGTATAAATCTTGCCTTCAAACAGCCAGGGTGCATTCCAGACTTCAGAGGCACCTCTTTGTGTGGAGGTTGGTTTTTTTTATGCCTCCTTTTTCTTTTACTTGGACCTGGAAGAGGATGAAAGTGGCGGGGTGTGTGCATTCGTTTAGGCTGATAATGAGAGTGGGGCTCACGGGCATGGTAATTTGGCAGCCCCTTCACTTCCTGCAACAGTTTAAAAAAAAAATCATCCAAGGGCTGCTTAAAGACAAACATTTTTTGTTCAACTACTGGTGGTTCATTTTCTGAACAACCGTGCAATTAATCTTATTTGTATTAAAGACACAGGCTGCATTTTGTAAGCTTTTCTGAGCTATAATTAATGAAGATCAAAAATGTTACAGAGACACAATATTTAACTTTTCATAGGTGCGACTACACAACATCTGCAGCAATTAGGGAAGAAAAAGAAAAGGCATTGTGTTGGGTTTTTTCCCTTCAAAGTGTCTTTGTTACGCCTTTTTCCTGCGCACGACTCTTTAGTGCTCCAGCTGTGAATATAATTTTTGGTGAGGAGACTAATCAATACTAAAACCACAGGTAATTTTTTAATTGCATGGAGAGATAAACACATTGTTCAAAAACCTGATCAGCTAGGTCAGACTTGCAAGAACTGAGCCCGTGCAGGACTGCCTGTGTTGCTCCTCGAAGGACCAGACCCAAACAAGGTGTTAGTCGCTTGCGTAGTAGTTTTCAAGCAAATGCACGTGTGTGTTAAAACTTCAAAAGCATCACAGCAGTTTCATGATTTTACATGTAAAAAATCCTGGATGTTTTGCCACTAGGAATTCTATAGCACAGATTATCTTTTAGCTGTGCTGCTTAAAAAAAAATAATTAGTTTGTAATAAGTAGCAGCTTATTTATCTCTGGATAATTAAATAAAGAAAAAGTCTGGAATGCATCACTTGAAGACGTGTGACAAGAAATGTGCATAGTTTTACTGTGGCATTAGCTACCTCCCACTCCACCAACCTTTCAGTTACTCTAGCAAAAGGAAAATCTGGTTTTCACTGGCCTGAAACTGAAACACGGATGGCACCAAGTGTGTCACTTGGCTTCACACAACAACTGCACGCTTTGCCTTTCCGTACAAACAATGGGCACATGACTTCATTACGCCAGGGATCACTCATTTCATATGCACGTGGCATTGTGGTAACCTTTTGCAAAGAGAAGCTGCAGCTACATCATTCCTATTGGTATCAGAACTGCTGTGGCATTGCTAAGGCAATGTGTGATCTGGGATAAGTCTGAGCTCAAACACTGAGGAACAAGCTATCGTGGTATGATCCCAAAACCAACAAAGGCACCATGTGATGTGTACTAAACCATGCTGAGAATGAAAGAGGAATTAATCTTTGTCCTTTCTTCGTGGGATGCAAATGTCATCTGGGAGGTGACATACAAAGAACTTACGACCCGGGGACATCCACCACACCATGTCTGTACCCTAGAGAAGTTTGTGCTACCTGATGCGGAGTCCCTCTGTGTCCAGTAAAAATAAACTCTGCTTCTAGAAACTTGGAGGCAAAAATGAGCAAGGGGTGTGGGGCAGCACTGAGCACCCTGCTGCTGTGCCCCAGCTGCCTGCGTCCCAGCTGCTCCTTCCCAGGGAGAGAGCGGTCTGAAGCCCTTGTGACTGGGGGGTCCTTGCGCTTAACCGGTGCTTCGTGTCTGTATATAGATATGTTTGGTTTGGAGAAATGTTTGCAAAACTGAATCATGGAAAGTTGCACATGCTGATTACATCATATTTATTTCTGTTTAGTTTGTGACTCACAACTTTCCTAACTATATGCAAGCAAAAAAACCCTAACAATTTCTTGTATTTAAATGAAAAGTCTGCTGCCATATACAAGGGACATCTGGTCTCTAAAGCTCTCCTTCTAATCCCTCTCAAGGTCAAAACCCAACAAGTTGTTTGTTTATGGGAAGAGAAGGGCTGTCGGGATGCGCAAGTGTTTCCCTCAGGGCAGGACTGGGGGTTTGAGCGAGAGCGTTTGGCGTTGTCCAGAGACCGGCTGCAGTGGGGTGGCACAGTGGCCACCTCAGGGGCGTCGGGACTGTCACCTGCAATGTGCTACCTAAGGCCGAACAAAACCCGGCACAAGCAACTGTCAACAGCTTCACCTTTTCTTCTTAATGGAAAAACTGTTACGCATGAAAAAAAATACACACTTTCAGTACGAAATCTGTATGTTCTTTAAGTGATTTCCAGGTTTTTGCGTTTTAACTGAGGTGAACCCCTCCCGCAGTCCCCCCGGTTAGTCATCTTCCCAGCACTCTTTCATCTTTTTATCTTTCAGACTGTAAGATCTTTGAGGAAGAGACAGTCTTTATTTGTGTACTGTGCAACACCCAGCATATTTAACACTAAACTCAAATGTTTGCCTACACTGTAAAGAATTGCCAAACAGTGCGGTTTAAGAGGGTGTCAAGGGTGTTAATTTCTAACTGTTAAGAAGGGCACGAGAAACAGTGTGAACACGCTGTAGTTTTTGTTCAAAACGAACTGACAGAACATGGAGCCACCTGTAGATTCCAGTCGGAGAGCCCCGAGTACGGCGTTGGTCGGTGCACAGCCGGGGTTGCCCGTGCGATGGCAGTTTCGCTCCTTAGCTTCTTTCTGCCCCGTGCACCTTGCACATTAATCGCAGCCATCGTCATGAAACAGTTTTGATGAGGACGTTTTCAGGAAGAGCTGGAGAGGTCTAAGAAGCCACGGTCACCGTGCTCACACTTGCCAGGCTCCGTTTGCTCAGGGAAATGAGGTGTTTTCGGGTTTGTCTTTGCCTCTCCAGCCTGCCCCTTTTTACCTGACAGAACTACTGTATGACACCTCAGATTTTTACCCTGCTCTCAAAATATAGGCCTGCTTTAAAGTCAGAGGAAGCATGTCTTTGATGACTTTTGTTTGTTATACCATATAACCACTACACATATGTTCAGTGTATAGCTAAAAACACAGCTAGTTTGACTCTGTGTGGTACTTTTTCCCATGATGTGATTCTTTTCTCTTGTGACCTGTAAGAGTATGAATTCAGAAAAATAGTATTTTCACCCTCAGTTCACATAGGAATAAATAATTGTGTGGGCACCAACCACTGGAAGTTTATATCTGTTTTCTTTCCCTGATACCCATTGTACCTTGAAATCGGAAAATTACTCTGCGTCTTGCTTTTATGTGGTCTTAAGGATGAGATTGTTCGGTGTTGCTTTCTTTCTGCCTGTGATTTTAAAGGAGTAAAAGATCCTTCTGAAGACCTGTATTAATCTGCCCACAGATGTGTGGCTACTGCTGTTTAAGATGTGCTAAGTGGGATGTCCATGTGGGGGCTGGCAGGTCTGACACGGGACCCAGCGAGGACCTGCAGCCTTTTGGAGTGGCACCCTGAAGTCAGGCAGGGTGCCACAGGACATCTCAGATGGCACTAGGCACCTCTGCATGGGCAACTGTGTTGAGCCCTTGAGTCCAGCAACCAGAATTATTGCTTAGCATAAGCTAACAACTCCAAAAAGCTCCTGATCAGCTTCCTGGTCATCAGATTACTTCTTTTTTTCCATAAGAACATCATAAATTTATTCTTTCTTGTTTCCCAGGATGGTTCCCAGCTGTCCAACCATAACTTTTGTCCTTGCTACTGCCTACGCTGGTTTCCTAACTTGAATATAAATATGATCGCTTTACAACACTCTAGCAGGGTTTCAGAATTACGTGGATACTTTAATATCAGGAATATAAAGCAATTAATAGCTCTTAACAAACAACAGTGAGAACTGAACGTCAAAAAAATTACTGAGGCACAAGACCAAATCAAGAGTTTCAGAGTTCTAGCTCCAAAACTACTGAACATCCAAAAAGTGAGCTCACTCCATTTTTAAAAAATTATTATTATACGTTTCCTATGCCTTGTGCAGCTTACCCTTGTGTTTCCAAAGAAGCCTGAAACAAGATCAGGCCTGTGACATTACTGAGCAAGTAATATCAGATTTACTTCAACGTGTACTACAACTGTTAAATAAAGAAATTGCACTTAACCAGTAACGCAAAATACATTTTTCAGGCCTGGCCTATTTCAGTGACTAAAGGCTTAATCTAAAACTTTGTCCAAACCTTCAACTCAGTGTTAGCATGGAAGGAAAGATCACTGGGATTTTCCTCTTCTTTTAGTAAAATCTTGATTCTCTCTGTATCCACTTCTTTGTTAGAGACCTGTGACAAAGTGAAGTCACAGGTCACAGATTTGTCTCTACAGTGGTAGTAGGCTGGTGAGGATCAATGTACAGTATTACTTGTGAGGAATAATCACATTTAAAAGTCTGGCAGAGAATTACACCTACTGCATGCCTTCACGCCCTTGACCCCAAATTTGCAGTACTCTATAGAAACCCTCTTTATCCCCATTACAGTGAATCTGGGAAAAACAAATTTGGGTGTGTGGTGGCATTGATCTGTAGTGATGAAGTGTTTGTAAAAACATTGTTTACTTTACCTTGCACTCGAAGCTAGAGGGTATAACACAAAAGCTGCCTTGAAACAATATTCCTGATGCCGCTGAGCCCTGGAGAGCCCGTGTTCCTGGTAATTGCCATCAGAAGTCAGAGCAGAACTGTCACGCTAAGGATTCAATGTCTTTTCTAAATACAAGTTTAGGCTGGCTGGTAGTTCAGGGCAAGTTGTATGAGGGATTAAGTCTGGCACATTCGAGGACCGTCTGTACACTGATCTCAGTGCCCTAAGTGTGTCAAGATGAGAGCCAGTCTCATCAGCCCAACACTCACAACCACAGAGTCCTCAAACCACTTTCGCCGAGGAGTTTGCATTGCTATTAGTAAAGGTTACACATAGAAAGGGGCAGCCTTTGCTGCCACTAATTTGTTCACACACACACACAAACCCTGCCAACACTTTTTCCAAGCAACTGAAACCATTTATAAATTCAATTCTAATTTGGAAAAGAGTTTTAGACACTAGAACTGGGAAAAGGCTTTGGAAAATACAAACCGATGCAAGTGAAAAAGCTTGTATGTTTATGATACTTTACCTGAGAAAATTGTTTATTTATTTTAAGGGACGTTAAAATCTTTCCCAAAACCACGAGGAAACACCTTTAGCCAGGTCTTCTTTGTAGGCGCCATCTCGTCCCATCGGAACTCGGTCTTCAGTCTGACCAGCAAAGCTCCCTGGAAGTATCCCCTCTGGTCGTGCCGGGGAAGCGTTATCCCCCGAGGGGTCACGGGGAGGGTCTCAGACCCCCTGAGCTGCCTGGGCTGAGCAGGAGGGGGAACCACAGAGCATTGCCTGCCTGCTCACCAGCACATTTGGGGTGTGGTACTCGGGGGAAATATGGGCTTCCTCAGGGTTACTGCGCAATGCCATAATGCTTGGCTAATTACAGTTCTTGCAGTGAAAGAAGCAGCCCCACAGAGATCTTAAGCTACTAGAATTTAAGTAGAGATGTTATTTCTGAGATATTATTCCCACAGGCCAAAGTACAATTACAGTGGCGTTTTATGTTTCCTCACAAAAAAAAGTTAAATAAGCAAAGTGTACAGTTTTAAATTAATCCTCTTATCAAGGAGTCACTGAGACACAGTGCTTCATCTCCTGCTTCCCCCTTCTAACACCACTGATACCTGGGCAAGTCTCTGGTTTGAATCTTTGCACGGCACAGGGTAAAGGGCCTGAGCAGGTACAGCCTGGCAAGCTTGATTGTGCAGACTTGGGTACCTTCTTTGAAATCAGCAGAAAACCTGATCCTGTATACCAAACAAACAAATAAACAAGCCCTATGCTATCCAGTACTCCTCCGCAACAGCCAGGGGAAAATGATGTTGTTCCATCTACGTATGGGAGAACAAGTCCTTGAAACAAGTCAGAGTTCCCCTGTGCTCCTACTGGGAGCCTAGAGACACGGTTAGCTACACCTTGCCACTGCAAGGTGAGATGCTGTGATACAGCTCTTTGCACACATGCTAAGAATGGCCAAGAAAAAGGTTTCCATAAGTTGTAATTGATCTCTCCCCAAAAGATAGATGTATGAGGAAAAGATAGGGAAAAACTAGCTCTCGGGTTTCCAAGTAGGTGAGAAGCCATTTTGCTCTTTCTGTAAAGTATCACTTCCTTGGTCAAAGTGACAGAAAGATGGATGAAGTTTGAAAACTTGGAGTTGGCATGGAAATGGCTTTTGCTGGGGACTGCACTTTTCTGACTTGAAAATAAACAGGGGCAGAGTATGACAGGGTTGGAAACGTTGGCAAGCTCTGCCTTGGGAATAGGCGGTGGAAGAGAGGAAGAATTAACCCGTAAGAACTGAGGACCATGCCTTTGGTTGTTTACTGATATGTTTGCCTGGGATATTTTCAAAGTCAGGGTACTCTTTAGAGGGTTCTGTGAGTTTACTGAGGATGTCATTGAAGTGCAGAAGTCTGAAGTTTGTAGATGCCCAACACATTGTGCTGTACCCCTCAGAAACAGCATGCAGCTGGATGGTGAGAGGTCATTAAACTGGAGGGAAGACAATAGCTAGGAGTGTATCTTCAGTCTTCTTCATGTAATAACTTCAATCTCAAAACACATGGAAGGATTTTACAAAAGTATATACAAATTTTACCTAGAGTTGTTCATACTAGCATGCCACTGGCTTCGTGATACAGGGTAGAAAACACAGCACCATGCTTAGCAATACTTTCCATTTCCAATTGGAGCGTGTGAGTTAGGAGTGTGGGAATAGAGGGGTAATGTTTTAGG
>Ga0181612_136747_pt1 | contig 24001 bp, 8 predicted proteins | sample HoacroProtozoa21_FD_119630 | JGI IMG/M metagenome (GOLD analysis project Ga0181612, IMG submission 119630) | Hoatzin crop microbial communities from Cojedes, Venezuel. Combined Assembly of Gp0051906, Gp0051904, Gp0051908
GAGTTAGTGGTGTCCCTGCTCGCTGCGGGGGGGTTGGACTAGATGACCTCTAGGGGTCCCTTCCAACCCAAAACTTTCTATGATTCTATGATTCTATGTTTTGTAAACAATGAGTTCAAAACCACACAGGGCTTTACGTCAACTGACCTTAAGCAACAGAATTGACACATGGTTTATGCTTGAGATCTATATTGCCTCTTCAGTCAGCGAAGAAAAAGAGAAATACCTTCAAAATGATTCATGTGGCTTTCCTTAGCAATCTTGCAGGGTGATGAATTAACCCCTGAAGGTGGTATTTCCTTTCTGTTGAGTATTACAGGAGCCCAGATGACTACTTCTAGACATCTAGAGCTACTTCAGATGGATCCCATCTTTAATGATCTCAATGGCATTACCTCCAATACATCAGCTAAGAAAAAATTTTATTTGAATACTGATTGCCACTGGCAAAACTTGTTCTGAAACGCTCAGTAAGATAACACAGAACAATTTATATTGTGCTCCAATAATGCCTGGAAACACACAATTTATATTGTCAGAAGTGTTTTTATGTCTTTGTTTCTTTCAGACCACACTTCCAAGATCTTTGATAACTACAGTCTTCTTCAGTATGGTATTGTACAATGTTAAAGTATAAATTCTCATTTACAAAGGAGTGGGTGCCTACCATCAGAGACTAGAACTGACGCCTTCCATTTTAGTAGAGATACTATTCCTCCCTACAACAGGAAAAACAATGTATTTGAGGCAGAGTTTCACAAACTGAAAATGAGTCAGCGCTGACATGTTGTTTTTAAAAGAAATATGTTTGATCCCTTAGCAGGGATATTTCAGAACATATTGGGCAAGAACAATAAGATCCTGGGATCTAGTTGCTCACAGAGTTAACAGACATCACAAATAAAAAGGTAAACTGTGTGAAATGTCAACGAAAACAGCAATAATCAAAGAAAGGAAATGAAGAAAACTCTCCAGAATGTACCACATTATAACATATTCATTAGACATTGTGTCATGCTTGTCAGGATGAAGGTGCAATCCTTGTTTAAATTTAAGAAAACAGTATATTATTAGCAAAAATTATTCCTATCATTAGTAAACTTGGGTATGACTATCAATTATTTGTCTTACCAATAGCAATGGACATTCCCTTCAGACTACATATAATCTGTTCAAGGCCAGGTTGGATGAGGCTTTGAGCAACCTGATCTAGCGGAAGGTGTCCTGGCCCATGGCAGAAGGGCTAGAACCAGATGATCTTTAAGGTTCTTTCCAATCCAAATCATTCTATGATTCCAAAATGGATGGAGCAATTTTTCCACTGTTTTCAGTACTAGTAGGTTTTTAGGTGAAATATTGTGTCCTATTTTCAACGCTACAATTCCAGAAAAATTTGGACAAACTGCAGAGAATTCAGAAGTCTGGAGAAGAGCAGTAAGAGCAATCAGAGGTCTATAAATACGATCTACAGGAAAAACATGGAATTATTTGAGTTTGTTTAATATAACAAGATGACTGACGTAAAGACTTAAAGTCTTTAAGTCCTCAAATAAACACAAAGGTATGGTAAGGAGGAGGGTAATAAACAGTTCTTCATTTTCATTGTGGCTGGGCTAAAAATCAATGGGCTTAAATGGCACTAGTGGACATTAAGCCAAGAAACTGAGAAAAAAACATTTAAATTTGTTATGATAAGTACGATTTGAAACAGCATGCCTAGGAAGCTAAGGGATCTTCAAAACAGCAAATTTTTCAAAGTAATTTAAAACAGTAGTTTACAAACCAGCATAAGCTTGTTAGGTCAGATCACCTTATACCATCCCATCACCTCATATCACCTTATGTTACTTCCTGCTTCCTCCACCACCCAGTGAGAAATTCCTGCTTCAATTTCATTCCAGATCCTTTCTCCAGATATCGTGTCAGGCACCATAGCTTCCACAGCCCCCTCTGTCCCTAGTTTCTTGGCTTTTTTCTCCTCCCATCTCTCATACAAAAAGAATTAGTGTCTGTTGTGCCCCACAAGTGTATACAGCTTAACATAAATGGAGTCCTTTGGACTTGGTGAGGCACACCTCACTGTTTCAGTAACCCCTAATTTTATGTTCTCTCACGGTCTCTCTAGACATATTGTGCTACAAATTATGAATGCAATTCCACTGAGGGGGTGACCGTTCTTTCCAAAGCCTCCTTGTAGCTGGAAGTTCAAAGAAACAGATTTTCCTCAAATATGCATTAATATATTTGATTGATGGCAGTTGGTCTACTGAATTTTATATTCAAATCTTCTGTACAAAATCTGAGAGCATCTGTAGTATGTCATACAGAATTGCAGGCCTCTTCAGACCATCAGTATACAGAAGTCTGTTTATATTTCCAAGCCTTTTTATAACTGCCAGAGCTTCCGATATTTGAGTTAATTAAATTAATTCTTTCATATTAAGATCATGAAGCCTTCCCAGCCATTCTTTATCTTCATTATGTGCTTGTCTTCACTGATGCATATCCTTAATTGTGAACCAACTGATTATAAGACCTAAATCCAGAAGCATGTAAGTAGCCATATTTATAGTTTACTTTATCTTGAGATTGTTTATTTGGGGAATTTCATTACTTAACCACTTCCAGATGTAATTCATTCCAAATAACACCCAATGCTAGTAACAGTTGTTCAGAAAAGAATCAGATTTGGAGTTCTAATAAGACATTCTTCTAGGTATTACAAGAAACACATAAAATATTTAACTGTGAAAAAAAGTCATCTGTCTGGGGAATAAAAACGTAGGTAAGTGACCAATGATTAGAATTAAGCTCTTCCTTTTTCCAGCAGGGTACGGAAGCTCTACCCACGAAGTAAATCAGAGTGAGAAGTATCCTCCTGTTCTTGGCTATGGTCTCAAATAAAGTTACATGGACAATTTCTGAAAAAAATATTCCTAGGATGTTGCCTTTAACATCCTCAAGCTGAGGAGTGCCTATGACCCCCAAACTCTGCAGATCATCAACTTCCAAGCTACTATACAAAAGACTATCTCTGCTTAAGTTCTCAAGCCAACAACAATTTTTCACTGCACTTCAGAACAAAGATGCATGCTTTTTGAATCCTAAATACCATCAGATGGAAGACAAGCACACTGCAAGTGAAGAATTATGGCATTACTAGACATCTCTGATATTATATATTATGTGTAAAGCCCTGATTGTTAAATATGTTTAGCCCTTAACTTCTTAAGCACCTAAATCATTGCACATGGATTTCCTGAATTTAGTGCTTAATCCTGCTTCAGGATTTTTGGCCACCAAACCCTTTCTTGAATTTGTCTGTTATCTCTTCAATAGAACACCAGTGCAAAAGGCCACGTATTCTACTTTATTTTTTAACAGAATGAAGGCATCATGTATCAGCATATTATTAAACCTCAAATAATTACTCTTTCATTTGTGTGCTTACTGTTCACGTATAGAGGCATAAATTTAAATCCATGAAATTCTGAAACTTGATTGGATTAAATCTGAAAAGGCAGACTGATAATTTATGCAAAATATATTATAGAAATGCTGCTATTTTCCCAAAACCAAGCATACTGAAAGGACAATGATGCAATTAGACAACTAATTCCATTGATTTATAATGCATCAATAACATTTGTTATTATTCTAAAGTAATTCCCAAAGTTATTTAGCATTATTTTTATCAAAAATTTCAATTGCAAGAAATGTATGCAACCACTGTACATTAATCATGTCAATATTTGCTAAAATCTGACAGTGCATTTTTGAGTTGGATTAGCACTGAATTATAAAAACACTACGGTATAAATTTGTGAAGTTAATATAAGGTATCATGCAGTTTCCAAGCTGAAAGACATCTTGTGGGACTGGTCAAGTAAAATCTTGCCAGATAGCTAGGGCTAGGAAGATTTGCCATCCGTATCCCTTCTTAGCAGGCAATGAAGATTATAAGAGAACAGATAATCTTACTAATCTGTCATAAATATAAAAATGCTTCTTTCTTGAAAACTGAAATACCATGTGCTATATATATTCACAGTATTGCCTGCTACTTCTTATTGCAGACTGGGCAATGCTACTTATGCGCTACACATGGCTCACATACCAAAGAAAACAACATTCCTGCTTCAAAGAACTGATACGGAGGTTCTATCACTGCATCTAATTTATGTAGTGTACTGGGATGACATTGCGTAACTAACTTCTTTTTTTGGGGATTCTTTGAAGTCAAGTGGTAACAGTTCATGCAGTAATTAGTCCTCAAATTCAAAAATTCCTTCACCCAGAATCACAAATTCAAGAGTTTCCTGTATCTTTGAACAATCCTACTTTGCCCCAGTTCAATAACGATAAAATTGCTTATATCCTCCGCACCTGTGCAACTATCTTCAAGGCGATCAGCTTACAGCGTGTTAAGTGCTTACAGGTAGCCTGGCAAACAGAATTCAAGACCCGATATTGGGCAACTGCAGATTAGCAGCCAAACTACAAACTGAGATTTGAAACACAAAACAAAAAAGTTGCTCTTTGTGAACACAATGCAACTAGTGGATTGGAAAGGTGGGGGAAAGGTCATCCCCCTGCTGTAGCCAAGTCACAGAAGCCTCCACTTTTTCGTACAGACATTTCATCAGGCAGTGTGTTCAATCTAGCTGAAAACACAAATGTAATTTTTTTCAAATTCTTGTCTCTAGTTAGAATTAAGAAACACAGAGAGACATATGTGATACAGTTAATATTAAAACAGATACACTGAAGCACAGAAGTTTCATACTTTCCACAATTAATAGTTTATTGTATCTTTTATAACAAAGCACAGACTGATTCACTTCTTAAAAAAAAAAAAGTAGCCATTGCTGTTCTGCCTTGAAAACAGTTTAGTTTTGTCTGAAAGATAAAAATGTAACTGCAAAGGCATCCCCGTGCCTTCCACATCCATAATATCTATCAGACTAAAAAAGTTCTGCACAGATTAAGCATGTGCCTGAGTTAGAGTGCTCAGACAGAAAAACCAAGGACCGTACTTTCAGGTACAGAACTGCTGCCTCGCCTTCTGTCCTAGCCTGTTGTTTCTGTACGCAGGCAACACAGCCAGCTGCATAAGATGACCATGAAACAACGCTTCAAAGCACAGCTATTCCTGCGATGTCCCACTCAATGCCCACCAAGAGAGAGGGAGATGGTTTTGAGATTTATCCATGCTTCAGGAATCCCTAGATGTACCTGCTGCCTCCTGGGGCCATTAACAACCAAACTAATTTTGTCTTTTCAACAGTCTTAGATCTTGGAGGACTAGTTCTGTACATTGCCACAAGCAGGGAAAAAAAAAAAAGAAAAAAAAAAAGTCAGAGATTCAGTGTATCTTTTAACCCCAATGTAGACCCAAAGTCATACAATGGATTTAAAAGAAGTTCATTACAATTAAAAGATAGGACAGTTTTAGTAACATTCTTAAATTGATGTGCCATTCTATTACACACCTTTTGGGGGGGATGGAGGAATATTTTTCTGTTATCTTTTGTTCCTCATTATTCCATTCATTTTACAGATGCCGATGAACCAAAATCTAAGCCTTAGATAAAATATCACATTGATTGACCCAGTATGGCAGCGTTTCACTTATATTAACAGCTGAGACATTTACATTAACAGCTGAGACATTTACCGCTAGCTGCAACAGCATTCTCTAAGTTTTAGTACCCTGGTTGTTTTACAAGTACAGAGGTATAAAAAAAGTAAAAGTAAGCACACAATAAGAGAAACATACAGCCACAAAGATTTGTATTAGAAATGTTAATACTCATATGAATGGAGAATCAATGTGAATGCAGGGGAGTGGAAGGAAATAACAGAAAGGAATGACAAAAGAAGGCCTATATGAATGCATGTATTGGTGAAAATTACATTAATAGGCCTTAAAGGCCCTCCACACACAACTTCATAGCACATACCAATTAGATAAACAAAGAACACGCTAAAGCAAGGTACGGTCTACTGCAGCTTAAACCAAAGTTCTACAGATTCAAACCATTAAGAGATGATGGCAGAAGGTAAAGAACAGTGTTGGACTCACCCAGGTAAGGAGACAAGAGATAGTGAGTACATCCTAAGGACTCATACAAGTGGGATAGGATGGAGAGAAAAGATCACAATCACTGTCAGCTCCTAAAGAATACAAAAGGCAAATCCCAAATGGTCACCAACCTAAGAAGCAGCAGCAAGCATGATGAGAACTCTGTAGTTATGTTCAGTGTTAGTATAAATATGACTACAGTATAGGTGTACCAAAACTAAACTGAAAAGCATCAAAGAAAAATCAAAGAATATTTATAGCTTAAAATAGTTTTTCACTTCTAGCAGAGTGACTGATGGCTCATGAATCCACATCTATGATATTAACCTTTATTTTCTTCTTGTCTATATCTGACCTTTTAAAACAGCATGTCGTGTATACTCCTTTCTGAGAGGTATACAGATACCCTATGCTAGTGTCCAGACTGCATATAAATCATTTAACTTTAAACAAAGCGTCCTGGTTGAATTTCTAAGTCGTGAACTCCATCTATGTTACTGCATTATACTAATAAAAACTACTTTTTAAATACCTACTAGCATATCTCTGGCCAATTGTCTTATTAATTTTTAAACCTATAATGTTAAGGTATGCTTACAGCAAGAGATACCAGTTATTATAATTCATTTAAAATTGGAGTCTGCAACTTGGCAGAGATGTGGGTGGAAGAAGGGAAAGCAACACTGTGCCCAGTCAGTCCTGGGGTTCGCTTCTGAGCTGGCAGTTGTTACAGTTCCAAAGCAATTCATGGCCCCAATCCGTTCAGTCTTTCCGTGGGAGCCATTTTGCTCCATCCCTTGCAGAAAGCCTGAATTCCCAGGTGGTAACACCCCTGTTCACTAAACGAACTCTTAGTAGATCCAGCTGCATTTCACATCCTCCAAGAGGTTTCCATTCCAGGACACATCAAAGCTTTCAAACGTCTATGACAGAGAACAGGTTGCAGATTTAAAAAAACCACTTGTGTATTTTCTAACACAGCAAAGAAAAAAGGATTAAAATACTAGCTGATATTTAACCTTAAATTTTTCACTCCTTTACAAGTTTTGTATATCACTCTTCTCCTGGCTTACCATGCCACACAGTTCTAGAGAAGACAGACTGCACTTTGCCTGTTACTCTCGAACAGCATTTCCAGTTTACAAATCAGTCTCTCAAAAGATACTTTGTGCTGTTTCGCTGTCCCCTCCTAAAGCTATTTGATTCCCATCTCCAGGAACGACAGTGGTAGACTTTCAGCAGTACATTTACATTTCAAATCAGGACGTGAACACAAGCCATTTTCTGACCCTTTTCATTTGCATTTCCTCTGACAGAAATTGCCCATGAGAACAAGGGCACCCCACTGAACCCCTTGTCTTGTCACACTCCAGCAAACAAGAAACAAAACACCGAACAGCAGCAACAACACAGATTTATTTTTCAATACCCAAAAAACTCAAAACCAGAAACTCTGTTCCACAGACATGCTATGCAAGGGTACACTGCCTAAACACAAAATCAGATAAGAAATTTTCATATCTAGAACATAACTGTTGCAGTGTATCGGTTGTCCCACATGTTTAAAATACACAGATGAAAATAAAACTTTTTTTACAACTAAGCAAAATGAGGAAGGTACAACTCTTCAAACAACCATTTTAGACGATTTTTGTTTTAAATACTTTCAAACATAAGAACGGCCATACTGAACCTGATCAAAGATCTCACCGAGCTTGGCATCTCATCTGACAGCAGTCAGAAAATGAGCTGCCTTCAAAAGTGTTTAAGACAGGGAAAGCCTGTATCACACTTCCCTCCCCCTTGACGCCATATTCTCCCAGCCTCCAACTATTTTTATCTCCACGAATTTTGGAGCCAGGTGTTGTTTTCCTAAAACTCTATTCAATCTGTAAAACAGAAACCAAGTGTGGTGTTCCATCACATCGATGTCTTGTCATACGGATTTCACCTTCGATCTCAGCAGACGGAATACTTTCACTGTCTGAAGCCAAACAACCAGCCAAAGGAAAAGAAAAACCATTTACTGGTGGGTTTTTTGTATATTCACAATAGGAATTTTCACGCTATGAGAAAGGATTTTAGTTGTCAGAATTAACAGCTTTATTGAGCATTAACTTGACAGAAAATTAGCAGTTTCCATCTGAAAATAAAACCTGAAGCAGATATATTTTCAATAGGTGATCAAAATAAATACATAAATTAGGGATCACTCAGGATTTGATCATCTCATTCGCCCAGCTGACAGTAATTGTAAACATAACAAATAATTTGTGTATACAGGAATATAAAGAAACCACTGATGAGATCAACTATTAAAGTATTTCAGTTGTACTTCATTTAAAGTCAAGTCCAGAATGAAGCACGTTTCAGCCTATACAGGATCATTTTATATCTGGGTATCAGAAGCATATTCTGTGATGTTTGAATGTTTATGCTACCCTATGCTACAGATAACATTCGATTTGCCTCCTGGGATTTACAGGACTTTGGTTTCTAATGAGCAAATCTACTACTATTGCAAAATACAGAATGTGTGAGCTAACACACACAGAAAATAATGCAAAAGACTATGATTATCCATGCATCTTTACCTATATTTAACGTTTGCTATTGACAACAACTACACTAAGAAGCAAGTATTACACAGTAAGTGTATTTCGCTATTATGCATTGTAGAACACTGGTTATGTGTAAAGAAAAAAACAAAATGTTGGCTACTCTAAAATTGTTATTTTCTTCAGAGAAAAAAGCATTTTAAGTTATACAAGAAATTCATTTCATGGTCACAAAGTTAAAATTACTATAGGTAAGAGGATCAGGAATAAGAAAATAGTTTTTCAGCAGGAATAAGTGAGAATAGGGTCCTGTTAGACTGTGTATTGTAAGAAAATAATTGAGTCTCTGAGCTTGGAGTAATGTTCACAGCCCACCTGAGCCACTGGCAAGACACAGCAGAGTTTAATCTGACCTTCCTCGACATCCTGCCCAAGCAGTCCCTCAGGCTTACTCCAGTGTGAAAAATCATGGATATACCCAGAAGTGATTTTTTGTGTGTTTTTGCATGCATCTTAAAATTGTATTTGGATAGTTTTACGGGTTTTCCACAATAGTGTGAATGTCAGTTTTAGTTTTTGTTTATCTACACTAGAATTAGTGCAGGAGTTTAATGTTATTGTTGAAGATTTACAAACAAATTTTTTCAAAGCCACATCACTAAACACATGGCTTAAGAAGTATTTCATATTATTCAAGACTGCAACCAACAGGTAAGTATGATGGAGAATAATATACATATACAGACTGCACCACAGATCCAGAAAACATACCTAGCATCCAATATCATAAAAAAACCACTTTTTCAGCTTTGGGCTTCCAGATAAAAATGTCATTTACAGAACCTATAAATCCTTATTTGTTAAATGAGTTTATGAAATTCAAATATTAAAATTTCTATACATATAGAATGAAAGCATATTGAAGTCTAATATATAATTATGTCAACAGTATTTTCGCTATCTTTGATTTGTTCACATTTTATTACTTTTTTTGCTATATACTCTAAGCAAATGAGGAATGACAACTCTACCTCATATTTGTCAGAACTGTATCATACATCCATTATACACCATTTCGTACTTTGCAGGTTTATGCCTTTTGAGCAAGCTGTTACACAGCTCCTCAGTACATCCCATTTGATTTATTAATAGAAAGCAGAATGTGATTAGACTACCACATCTCAGTGAAATAACGTTCAGGTACATTAGCACTAGTTTCATTTCAATAAAATGAAAGTTGACATGACAGCTTCCCTTCCTTCACGTCAAAAAATGTCTTTCATATGCTCTCTACTACTACATCTGTAAAGCACTATTTCAGTTTTCTGCATGGATCCAAGCCTTTGCAAATGTGATTAATGTGAATGCAGCATGCAGGCTGGCTACAGTCATTTGTGTGCCAGTATCATTGCTCTGTATTTTACATCTCCAAGGATGCTGTGACTGGATTTGAGGTCAGAAAAATCTGTTGTTAAAATCTGAACTTATTTAGCATTTCTTCACCTAGACAATACTCAGGAACTTCACAATGTCCTAATCAATGAGGACTAGTGTAACATAAATATCCTGCAATGGGAGTTCAAGAAACAACATCATCGCATTGATATAATTAAGTTGTAAACTAGAGTGCAGGATTTCAGTGGGGAACTAAAACTGAAAATGAGGACTCTTGCCTACTTGTTTCTATTTAACTACAATTCAAAACTCATATCAAGGCCCGCCTAATAGGGAAAGAATATACATATTCATTCTATTCAGAAAAGTCCTAATAACCATCTATAGGGAAAAAAGTCCTTTTGCCTTCAAGATTTGCCATTATAGATGGCAGTCAATTAGATTCAGTGTCTAGGCAGGAACACAAGATGCTTCTTTTAGCTGAGAAATACTTCTAGTGAATTGCCAAATGAATATTCATTGCTACCCGATTTCAAACCTTATTGTTCCGAACTCATTACTATAATTTTAGAACACGTGAAAGCAAGAGGAAATATCCAGTACAGATCACTGAAAGGGACTGCATTGACTGTGGCCAAATAGAATCACTGCAGAACATCACAGAGTACTGTTAATTGTATGGGGAAAACTTTTTTTTTTTTGTTAATAATAACAAACTCCTTTGTTTCTACTGCATTTTCTGATTCAGGTAATATCCTGATGCAGTTCAGTAGCCTATCTACTGCCTCCTGAAATGGAGCATTTGATGATAGATTAGTCCTGTAAAAGAGCAAAAGAATATTTATGACATTTACACACTAGTAAAAGTAATTAGATGAAATGGCAGTTCTGAGAGCTGTGTGCCTGTTGTTTGTTACTCCTCTTACAAATGTAGATGTCTTTCTCTGTCCAAGCTGTCTCCTGGCTCTCTGGCAAGTATTCAGGACAAAATTGTTTTAACTATTTCCATGGAAGAAGGCAACTGAAAATCAGATAAGGACCATTTCACCCACCCACACTCTTTGTCACTTCTCAAGGTTGCACTTTCTGTATTTTAGAGCCACGAAGAATTTTCGGATAACTTACAGAGTACAGAACACACATTAAAAGCTGTTAACTGTTTTTCTGATTAAGGGTAAACTATTGCTTTAAGCTGATGGTTAAATTTGTGCTTCTGAACTGCTTTTGTCTAACCCTTCAGGGCTTTCATGAGATTTTGGACCAACCAGAGCCATCTGCTGCAACTGTCTTATCGAATGGGACCTTTAACCTTCATCTGATGAGAAACCCCAATCCGGCATAGTTTCTGATTTGTTCCAAACTTTCTAAAGTATTCAAAAGGCTGCTAACAGTTCAAGATATTAATTTAAACAAAATCACAGAAGAGAAAAAATGTAAAAATAATTTCAAGTACTGTAACAGTACACAACATTACAACCGACTTCTCTGGGTTGGAAGAAAGGGATTTTTTGTGTTACTAAAACAGTTAGGTAGAAAATTTCTTGGATTAAACACTATGCTTCTGTTTGGGTAGACTACTCCTTTTTGTCCTCCCAAGGGCACATCTCTTATAGAGATTGTCCTTTAATTATTAAAAAAAACTGCACAATTACAGTTAAATTGTTGGTTTATTTGCTGTTCAACTCCTTCTGAAGCTTTCTGTTTGTTTGATTGGTTTTCAACAAGTGTTAATTACCTTTCTCTTGACTGAGTCACTTCCCACTTTGTTTCTGGCTTCCTTAGCCTAGCCTAGTGCAGCCTACTCTTGCCTAGCCTTAGTAACTAAAAATCATTTGCCCTGATCTGGTACTTCATCCAGGACATTAACCCAGTAGGTATTTCTCACAGAAAAATGGTAAGAAAATCATCAGGAGTAAGTATACTTGAGTTTAAACTCTGTATACAAACATTTTCATGGTACAGAACTTATGGTAGAAATATTACATTAAAAGCAGTTTCATACACGTTCATATTTGCACTGTCCTCTTATAGTCTTCCAAGCCATAAAACTCAAGGTATTTTAGAATCGTGGAATGATATTGGTTGGAAGAGACATCAGGAGGTCTCTGCTGCAAGCAGGCTCAGCCAGAAAGGTCAGGTTGTTCAGGGCTTTATCCAGCAGGGAACTTCCAAGGATGGAGACTGCACAACCTCTCTGGGCAACCTGTCAGCTGTTCTACTGATGAAACACATTTCTTGTTTCTGCATTTTCAGGTCAGCATAGCCCGTTTCACTTCTCTCAAGAAAAGCTACTTCTCTTAATTCTAATGAATCTCAGATACCCTTAATAAATCTTCAGTTCCTGAGGCTCTCTCTCAGTCATCTGTATAAATTAATCTCCCAAATTTGCAGCAGTTGATTATCTCGGCAGAGCCTCCTACTAAGCCTACCCTGAGGTAGAACATAATACGGCGTCTGTGCCCTCTGCAGGTTTACCTAAGGCTCCTACTAGCTCCTTGCATTTGCTATTGATTCATTTTGCAGATACCCCATAGAGCTTTTTGAGAAAGAAACAATTAATAACTCAGCAGCATTAAGAAAAAGAGAAGCACGAAAACAACAACAAAAAAACCCCAGCAGAAAATCCACCTTGATTTACCCTACTAGAAAATTCTCACGATGGTAATTGTGACTATTACAAAAAGTTTTCTTCTTAGCTACTTTAAGAAAGCTTCATCTTCACATAGTACTTCTGTTAAGTTTTGATGCCTCTCTATAATTTAACTGCGACAAGTTTAAAAGAGAGAGCACTGGAAGCATAATGCTTTCAGTAGTCTTCACTTTTGAACTGCTACTGCAAACTCAGCTAATGTGAACGGTTAAGCACACTAGTGTGAAGAGATGCTTTTTGAATAACAGGGCTAAATTAACTGAATTATGGTACAAAACCTAAAGATAATATGACATGCACTCGAATAAACCGATTTTTAAATGTTCTGCATTAAAGTAAGGGATAAAATAACATCTTAAAAAAGCATAAGATGTCCACCTAGCAAATAACAGAAAAGGAAAATAATAACAAGTATAGCATATAATGCATTTGTTAAAATAATGTGAAAAGACACTGGAAAATTACTAAATTCTGAGGCTTAGCATATATTACCTTGATGGAACACAGAAAATTACTAAAAATGTTTAAAATTTGGGAAAAACTGATAAATAAGTTCTACATATTTTTTAACTCTGTCCTGCACAGAGACTACCTGGGACACTTTCTTTGAAGAAGCTCTGACATTGGTTTACGGAATCTTTAGTGAATTCTTACATCAATTCCAGCAAAAAGTGACACAGCACAAAGCATCATTTCCTAGTAACCAACAATACAGGACTATCTATTCATAATTGACAGTGAAATTCAGTCATCCATATCGAATTATGATGGCCAAAAATGCCATTAAAAATTTGCTAATTCATGTAGCTTCTAACCATGTTTAATTGCAACGTTACAACAGTAAAATGCATTCAGATTGGATTGCAGAACACGAAAAAAACAGCTTGCCTGTTTAAGCCATTTTCTCAAAACATGTTTTTCAACTTCATTTTATCTGTGAGTTAAACTGCTTAGTACCAGAGGCTCATTTGTAAACTTGCACTACGAAATTTAAATCAATTAGCATAATCAAGTCCTACCAAGTGTTTGCCACCAAGATGAATTATGTCTTTTCTTTTAGTTTGCCCTTGAGATATTGTGATGAATAAACTAAACACAGTAGCACTAGATAAAATTTAGAGTTCTGACAGAGAACCTTACACTATTCCATCGAATTAGGAATGACCATAAATGCAACTTATGAAGCCATCATACTTCTGCATAGGAACCCTTTTATTAGGATTGATTTAGTGTCAATGAGTATCTTAAATGTGTAAACACTTGTACATTTTATGTGAAGAGTGTCTTGTAGGCAGCACTTAAGCAGTTGTGCCATGTCTAGCCCAAATGCTTTCTCAGACTGATTAGTACCAGGCATTCAGAAAGAAAAGTGTGAGAAATCTCAGATGACTTCTACTTGCTTGTAACTGTAGAACTTTTCATAACTTCGTACTGTTCTGAATCTTAATACATTCTTAGTTTTATTTCAGTACTATTTGTCCTAATGTTTTTAATGTTTTTTAATGGCTCCCAAATATATGTATCCTGATAAAGATATGTAGTCTATCCTACCTTTGGTAATAAGAGGAATGAAAGTTTAAGTTAGTATCATTATACTTACCGTCATCAACAGTTTCATACAAGGTATTCTAATAAAACATTTTTTGAGAGGTATGAAGTTCATGAGACACTTCACCCCTTCTTGCATATCCAGATTATATAAATAATCTACTGTCTTTTTTTTTCACCAGATAACATTATTTTTCAACTCTTATTTTTCCAGATGCCTTTAAATTTCAAAGCCAGATAGTCACTTTACTATTTACTTTCCTGTTACATTGACACAGAGAGCAGAAATGTTCCTAATGAAAGTGAGTAGCATCCACTGCACATTGTAAAAATCACGTAAAATGTCTTCTTTTTTGCAAAGGAAACATCATGGCAACTATGAATTTATGCTGATTTTTCTCGGCCATGAGACAGGGGTATTAGTCACAATCCAAGAGAAAGAGAAGCTAAGTGCATGGGCTCTTCAGTTCATGAATGTAAATAAAAAGAACTTTATCTTCACAAAAGACTGAAAAAAAAATTAAATGACAAGGCAAAAAAAATTATTGCAAAAAAAAGTAAAAGCAGGTTTTCTGACAACGGAAGCTTCAAAAACTTAATGAAACACGATACTAAAGTGGAAATCAAATTCAGTAAGTCTAAAGTAAAAACTATACTGAGAGCAGAAACCTTCACATTTCAGTGGGAGACATACATTTCAAAGGATCAAATTGTTCTTATAAACTGAAAATAAAAGAGCAAGTTCAATAAATCTGCTGGAAGAAATCCATAAGGTAGTAAAGTTCAAAACATCAGAAACAGTTTCCAATTTTCCTGAAATGAATAGTTTACAGAAAGCATTGAAGATTCTGTATTAATTTTGTTAGGTGACTCTTCATTTTATATCAATAATAGAGGAAAAATGAGTATTTTTACAGCTCATTATATCATTCATTTTTAAATATTCTCTAAATCATAGATATTCAGAGGAAAGGGTTTCTATTTGAGAAATACGATATGATGTTTTTAAAGGAAAAATATTTTTGAAAACTTTGTTGGAAACATAAATCAAGGTGGATATTTTTAGCTACTGAGTCACATGAACCATGTCTAAACTGCAGAATGTATTCTCTAGAAGAAAGATTAAATACTAATCCAAGTTAATTGGATAGGAAATAAGAATGAGCAACATTTTCTGGAAGAAAATCTGTTGCGTTTCTTGTAACAAATATCAACAAGTCTTGAGCAAGAAATCCAGCACCAACTATACCAAAACCTTTTGTCAGTAGAATTCTGTGTAACCAATGCCTAGCAGAGCTATGGCTTAAAATTCAACCCTAAAAGCATACATCAGGCTGAAGATTTCACTACAAAATAAAGTTATTTCCCATCGTGTTGGAAAAGCCTATACAGAAATACAGGTGCTTGCATTGTGTAGCACATGCACAAAAAACACCATATTCTCAGCAAGTACCAAACTACCCACATACACAGACACGCATGCGCATATGTGTAAGTCAAGTGCCAAACATCTAGTCCATCCAAAGTGCAGCAGACATGTACTGTGATTTCAAGGACAGACTATACTAACGTCACCAAACACTGCATCAAGTAAAGAAAGTATTCTCCTCACCCTGCAGCTCCTTGCCTTCACCTTTCCCTCCTTCAACACCCCATTCCAACTGCGACAGAGCATTTGTAGAGCTCCTCAGAGACCTGAATTATGGAATTGATCTGGTTTACAATGTTCTGAGAAAACAAACAAACAAAACCAGCAAAAAAAAACAAATGGCTGCCAGTGGCCCAGTTCATCAGTATGACTTACAGGGCGGTTACACATACAATGAGCCAACCAAGGAGGAAGCCTCTTGCAGCCGCAGTGTCGCCTGTTTGGGAAACTGCAGAGTTATAGGTACGTAGAGAGCTCCCACACATGCAATACAGCTGCTGCTTCTGGAAAGTCCCATCTACTGCACAGGTATGACATGACTGTGTACCACGTGCTACCAGGCCCTGATTCATTCACCACATTCTACATAAATACAGAAAGTTCTTAAAAGTCCACTCTGCAAACTGTTGTGGATGTACATGTGAAAACCAGATATACAGAAGTCTAAACAGACTAAAACAGAAAGAAAAATTGATTCTGAATAAAAATCTTTGAAGGTAAGTGCATGAATTTTTAATAGATTTTAACTGAAAAAAAATTTTAGTTTTGAAAAAAACATTACATCCATTTTTATACAAGAAAACACTAGCAATAATGCAAATTAAGGAAGCTGGTTTTAATTATATTGTAAATACATGACTTTCAAAAATGGTATGGATCCCTTGCACAAAAAAGGAGAAAACTGAAAGCTATGTAGAAGTTTTCTGCACTCTCAACTTACCAAAACAAGAAAAAATAGTGATGCTTTATCCCACTCAAATTAAAATGCTGGGCAATCCTAGAGCACTGTTTTGAACACACGGATTCTGTCAGACTACCAACTTTCAGAAGCACGTCCCAGAGAACCACATAATTCAACCACCATTCAACAGTCCTTATATTTGATATAATTCCCATTGTTGTGCACGTCACGTTCTGAAGCAATATTTCTTTCATTGATGTTGAGCTCAATGGATATAAATGAAAACTGTTCGACTAAGTAACCACAGATGTTCTCTCTTCAACTTGGTTATTTTGGATTACAACTACGTAAACAGAAAGTGTTATAGAAAACCCAAACAACCCCTCTTGAAACAAAGCTGTCAAAACACATTTTTTTAAGTTAGATACTCTTATTGGGGTGTTTTAAAAGTAGAAGGTTCAGATTCCCCTCTCAAACACAAATTCAATTACACACCTACATGACTTTTCAACAAAATAATAATTATGTTTGGCACAGGCCTTTTCTGAGAGAAAAAGACACTTCAGTTCTGAGTTCAGAAATCAGAATTCAGGTGTCTACATGTAAGCATCTGTTGCTTTCTTGGCTGTACTGATGGTCTTGACAAGTTCTCCACTGTACTTCACAGGACTTTAAACACCTAACTTCCTAGATACCTGCAAGTAAGTACTTACATTCAAGCATCAATCTCCCAACAGAATTCAAATCTTTCACTACTGAGCAAAACTAAGTTTTCCTTAAGCTATAAATGATTGCCAGCAGAGAATAGACTTCTTTTTAAAAGGTGAAAAATATGCAATAACAAACATTTGCAGCCATATTTTCTACTGTATTCTGGCACCAGTAGTGACTGAGCTAAACGTCTGCTGCTCCAGAATCCTTAAAAGGAAGATACTTGAGGATTTCTTTGAAGTTACCCTAGGAGTTTCTTAAGCTGTACGAAATGGACTACCACCAGAAAAGTCTGATTTGTCTAACCATATTTATTAGTTCTCTTGACTCATCGTTGCTGTTACAGTACGATAGTCACTTCAGTGAGTTCATCTGAAAGACTAAATGAACATTGCATGGAAATTAGAAAGGCCTAGAGACCAGTTCCTGAAGCAACATGCATAACAATTTCATTTTAGCAGCAGATACAATTAACAATATTGCAAGAACAAGCAACCAGTATACAACAAAAAAACCCCATGCAATTATAGAAGCTGACATTTGTCTCAGTGACACAGGTGATTGTGTTAAAAACTTTAAAGACTTTGTATGAAGGTAGGCCACTTCTACCTATTTTTGTACTCTACTTTGTCTAAACTGACTTACAATTAGGCTTCCGAAAAAGACGTGTATTTCTCCCCTATATTCCTGCATCCTATTCTTCCTTAATTCAATTATCACCTTTAATTTGTGTTACTTTAAAGGACGTTGCCAATGAAAGTATAAAACCACTGTAATGTATCTCGCAGTATCTTTGCCATGTACCCAGCTCAGAAAGCTCATGCATCACTTCTCTAAAGGCCATGCTTGCTTTCTCATGAAGAATTTATGTTCTAAAAATATTTTCAAGATATCTTGCTCTATTAATACATGCTACCACTTCTTACAAGAAAATAAGCAAACTAGTTTTCTACCTAGGAGCTCTGTCTTACTTTCAGCCCAAGGAAACAGTGTTAATTATTTTTAGGTTTTTTCACTCAATAATCTTTCTTGCAAAAATATGAACATATAACGTTGACAATATCCAAAGTGCTGGGTCAGCTCCAGGTAGGCTATAAGAAGTTTCTGTCTTAACGTTAACAGAAGACAGAAAAAAGTTTAAGCAGCTGACAGATCTGGTCAACATTAATGTAAATGTCAATACGTGATATTCATAACATTCTTATACAGACAAGCCAACAGCCAAACTATTGAACTAATAAATAAGGAAAAAAATTGGATATTCTAAAGTGTGCAGTTCATACAAACTTTCAGACAGCAGACTGCATATGCCCCAGAACTAGTCTCTCCCACACTGGTCCTTCTTGATCTACATTTCTATGCTTCTAATTTTCAGCAATCCTACATAATACTGTTTTATTATGTACACTTCGAACGTTAACACTTACCTTTCCCATAAAGTTACTTGTTTCACACTGCACTACAGATACTACTGGATTTCATGGACCTTAACAGCCAGTCCTCATATAAAAATAACAGAAGGATACGCACCAGATTTAAAGTAGACAGTCAAGCAATACGGAACTGACACATCATCTTCTAAACCGTGACTTAAGTCCAAATGAAGACAACTGCTTCAATACTTTTGCAAATATAAATGATTTGCCTGATGTTCCTAACTGCTCAAGATGAGTGAAAGACACTTCTTTCAACCATGAGGAGTGAGGATTTTCTGGGGAGGGAGGAGAACAAGAATAACAAGCTAGGCTAATATCAGGATTAAAGGGAACATTATCAATGGACCTAAATCTAAGTTAAAGCATGGAGTTGAAGGAATTATTTATAAAAACGCAGAATAGACAGAAGCATGCAATATATATGCTCCTCTGCAGAACAGCTACTGATGGCATAACAGTCTAGATGCAAGACAGCTAATCTTTATTACTTTAGATTTAAAATAGAAGTTATTACGCTTCCTATAGTTCTCATGTCGCTGAAAAATGAGCCACTGTGCTTTGCAAAACTTAGGAATCTAAATTGAGAATAACAACAGAGGTAAGAAAAAACAACATCAGCTTGTGTCCCTGATCCTACACACAGATGGTGACACAGGAGTGGTTAAACACAACACTTCAGAACTCTCCAGCCACTTATGCGAAACACTTTTTTTCTTTTTTTTTACTATGCAAATAACTGAGTTGGAGAAATACATATGATCTTAGACAACAAAGCACATGAAACTGAGGGGTTGTTGAGAAGGCTAGAAAAACTCAAACCCAAGAAACAAGACTGCAGACCATGAAAGCAAAACACAAAAATACCTCTAGACTTAAAATCTAATACAAGTTTTAAGACTCTAAATATAGTCAAAAACTGAAAATGGATGCCATCTGCAGAGCATTCTGCTCTTTCTGGTGGTCTTTCTGAAACTGTCTGAGAATATGAAGCAGGAAACAGTGAAAGCTTGCAGGATTTCTGACTCTAAATGCATACAGTGGGACCAACATAAGACGACATTGGTGAAACACTTAAGACGACAGTATGCTGAGTAAAATACAGTGAAGGGAATGACAGGTCTCATCTCAGATTCCAGGCCTTGGATAGATGTGTTACTGAAAAATGACTGTCATATATTTTCTAAGTGTGGGACACACTGTGGTCAAAAATTATTTAATAATCTATGAAATAGTTTGAGGTGTCACATACCTGATGAGTAAAGGGTAAGCTAAAAATTTCCAGGGCATAAACTTTTATTAGCCCACTCCAGTGTTCCTCATTCAAGTTAGGTTTTGGAAAGTATATGTATATAACAAATCTAGACAACCATGTATACTTGCCTCCCCCCTATTTAATATTCTGTTGTACAAAGTCATGGCATAGCCTTATGCACTAATTACCAAATCTTCTCTACATACACCTTAGAGATCATTAGAGTAAGCAATGAAAACCTTAATAGCAACTCTGCGTTTGACTTACTTGCAATGTATCACCAAGAAGCAATCTGTGTAATGGGACGATTGTAGTCATTGCTTTCTCACATCAATATAAGTTCCATCCTCATACAGCTCCACTACCTTTTCCCCTCTTTTTATCTTGCTGTCTCACCTTCTATTTTTATTGTCCATCTGCTTCTCCTTTCCCTTGCTTAACTTCCCACCTTACTGCTTAACAGTAACACGTGGGGCAGAAACGTATCTGCTTACAGGCCACTAAGAAGATATTAAGCCATTCCAGCACACAACAGCAATCAATATTGCAGTAGAAGCAGAATATTGCACAAAATGCAAAGATTACTGAACACAGAAATGTTGATAGAAACCAGGAATCAGCACAACAATGAACCTCCCACAGCCTTGTTTCATTTTGCCCATTTTTGTTATTATATTATCTGGATTTGTTGGAAACATAAAGTCTGCAGACACCAACAGACTGGCTATTAATGCTGCAAAATTATTAATGGATCAATTTTATGGAATGCATGCATTCTCTCATTCCTTGATCTTCCCAGCTGTTATGTAAGGCAGGAAAATACCAACTGTCTGGAAGAAGAAAATGGATGGGGACATGCAGGGAATATATAAAAACATAATACAAGCTTGAAATAAAGCAAGAAAAAAAATCATCTGACTCTGCTGCTTTCCCTCAACTTCTCTGCCCTGTGATTCTATAGAGTGAATAGAACTGACCCATGGCACAAAACCCAAACCAATGTATCAGTAAACCCATCAAACAAAGATTGTGCACTACGAAATGGAAGGAAATTTTTGCCAACCTGATAACCTCATCAGCTAGTATTTAAACATGCTAAATACTTAATCATTGAAGAAAGTAACACAGAAATAGATGATTTATATACTATTACAGCTGTTTGTAAACTGGTATTTAGCTCAAGTCTGTGTAAATGTAATAGACAATAAAATTGATGACACAAGATCAAAAAGCTCCGTTGTAGTAATACTGTCAGATTCAACTACTTCTGTAATTCATTCACAGAAAATTTTTGTGTTCAACACTAACTAAAAACACTGTAAACTGGCATGAGGTCACCCGCTCTCCTTAAAATTCTTAACCCTGCTCTTAAAAATTAAACGAAGGCTTAAAACATTTCTGCTTCTATTCTCCTTCTAATAATCCCTCATTAGCTTTAACTACTTACACACTACACAGTAATGTTATTCCTGCAAGCAGTCAAGCCTACTTAAAATTACTGTCCTAGAAATAACCTAAGGAAACTTTTACCGCTACCCGATTTTTCAGTATGTGAAAAATCATTTATTAGTTCTATATACTTGTGCTGCAAATCTCTCGAAACAGAAGATGTGAATGTACTACTTCTGCAGTATTGTTAATTCGTATGTTAAGACTGCATTTGCCACAGTGGAATCTGCTCCTTTTACAGGCTGAAAGGCTTTTGGTTTTTCCCCGCCCTCTTTCAAGAATCTCTATTCAATGTGAAGCTATGATTTAGGAGAGATGCTCATTTTCCCTTCCTTTACCACACACCAGCAATCCCAATGTTTCTTCCTTGTGTGCCTTATTATGTGTTAACATCAACAAGTCCCTTCAGGTTAATATGTTATTCTTACAGAATCACAGAATGGTAGGGGTTGGAAGGGACCTCTGTGGGTCATCTAGTCCAACCCTCCTGCTGAAGCAGGGTCACCTACAGAAGGCTGCACAGGACCTTGTCCAGGCGGGTCTTGAATATCTCTAGAGAAGGAGACTCCACAACCTCCCTGGGCAACCTGTTCCCCACTGTCTGAAGCTTTTCCCCTTTCCCGCTCCCACCCCCTGTATCTCTGGCAAGACTGGTTAAACCTAGAACACGAGGACTGAGGTCCCACAGGGCGCCTCTGTGCGAGGGGGATGCGCGGGGGCTAGTGCAGCCGCGCAGGGATGCACGCCATGTGTGGACTGCAGCCAGGGACCCTCCTCGGCACGTCAGGCTCACCAGGTGGGGAATTCCTCCTGTGGCTCACCTCGGCCAGGCTGGGCTGCTCTCACTCTTGATGAGCGTTCTGAAACACGACTGTGTGCTCAGAAAGAACAGGGCGGGGGGGAAGCAAGCTCTTTTGTCTCTGTAATTACCTTTATACGACACCTTTATCAAATGAAAATGGCACAGGCCACTGGGATCACACGCTTCATGGTGCAACTGGAGTTCAGTAAAACCTTGCACATGAATGGTGTCTAAGGTTTCAAGGCAAAAGGGGAGCAGTGGGAGCATTCAGGCTGACCTGGTGAAATCTTCTAAAATACCTAACATATTGTACACATGATTGTCTTTGTGAGATTTGCATACAACTGCCTACAAACAGCTCACTCCTATTTTCAGACTGGTAACAGTATTCATTTTTTTGTTAACAAAATCTTATACACAGTGCAATCATTATCCCTCAGAATAACTTACAGTTATTCACTACAAGTACATTTGGTCGTATGGTACCCTACATGTCAAATCCATCACGCTTAATTTCAGCCATCTAAACGATAGACTTGTCTAATCTATTCTAATCATCTAGATCCTCCATCCAATTCATTGGGACAGACATACATGAAAAGATGACAATTCATTCCATCTATATCAGATGTCTTTTAGAATGGGATAAACTGCTCACTCAGGGTGCCAGCTTTCACTGTTAATTATAAAGCAAGTCCAGGTGACTAAGTTTTATTAAAAATCTCATTTTTAGACAGATACATTGAAATAAGACATAATCCGGCCATTACATGGCAACAGGAGTATTTCTGATAGCATAGTTACATCACCTTCTCAGAATGACACAGACTAAGCGGACAAAAGGTATTTGCTGTCAGCAGAGCTGAATTCAGTCTAAGAGCTGTCCACACAGCACCTTTAACTGGTTTGCTATTCTCCTACCATTACCCAGCACATCTACACTGGCAAAACTCCATACAACAAGCTCGGCCTGGAATGCAACTATAAGAAAGCTGAGTCAATAAATTAATAACCTTATTAACTGAATATTACAAAAGTTCATAGCTACGTATGATTTCTAAGATGCAAAAGAATCCTGCTGGAAATTAGTACTTATTCTGCGCCTTCATAGGTTATAATATTCTTTAAACAAGAACTAGAAGTACAGTTCACAGTAAACATTAAAAAAAGTTTTCCAAGAAATGTACTGAAATACAGAGCAGTGTGTGCTGGAACTAACTGGTTTTTAGACCTATATACAAACATCATCCCCCATATCTGAGAACTGTGATGGGATGGTAGTAAAAACAGCACAAATACATTTTTTTGTGAATTTAAACAACTCAGTAAATCCAGACCTTTGATTCTGAAGTCAAAGCAAGGAAGACAGATTCTGATGTTGCCTTAACTACCTGTTCATGTTTTTACATTAGAAGTTTTGTCCTTACCAAACGTACTTAGAATAAAAATTCTAACAGGTATATATATTCTTTCTAAAAAGAAACTAATCTGTCCAAACCAAAATAGCAAGAGCAACAAAAGCTTTATTTAAAGCTGATACTTATCAGGCAAACATAGCATGAAAAGAGAGCAATAAATTTATGTTCTGTTATGCCTACTGGACTCATAAATACTGCTTTGTCTTGCCTGCTCTCAAGTCTGTGATCAAAAGGCAGAACACTCTTGGCAATAATACAGAATCACAGAATCACAAAATCACAGAATAGTGGGGGTTGAAAGGGCCCTCTTTGGGTCATCTAGCCCACCCCCCCTGCCGAAGCAGGGTCACCTACAGCAGGCTGCACA
>Ga0181612_171924_pt1 | contig 23994 bp, 13 predicted proteins | sample HoacroProtozoa21_FD_119630 | JGI IMG/M metagenome (GOLD analysis project Ga0181612, IMG submission 119630) | Hoatzin crop microbial communities from Cojedes, Venezuel. Combined Assembly of Gp0051906, Gp0051904, Gp0051908
GTTTGTTGGCATACAGACTTCATTGATACATTAACTTGTCTTAAAGAGGCCAGATCACTTAGAAAAATCTGCCAGGGCTAAATCAGTTTTAATTTCCCTGCTCATAGTTGTTCATCATACCAAGCTGGCTTTTTTTAGAATGTACCTTTCTCTTTCCTCCTCTGCAACTCTTACCATCACAATGTGGTGCTGAAGTGAGGGAAGTTCTTGTGGTGGGGTGCCTGCCTAATATTTTAAGTTTAAAGTGTACAAATAACTTTTTAAGGCTATAAAGGAGCAACTTCAGGAACAATCCAAGAGAATCTTCTGAATTACTGTGTCTGGGACTCTGTACTGTTCCTTGCCAAGTACAGAAAGACTTCCTTCCTTCTAGAGACATGCAGCATGTGAACATTTTATTTTACATCTCTGCGGTTAAATCGTTTGTTTGGATTGCTTAACTTCAGTGATTTGTACTGTGTGTTCTTTAAACACCTAGCTGACGTTTTAGAATTTAGTCTAAAGTTGCAGAGAAAAATGAAAAATAGCTTTCTTTATATTGTTACAGAGATGAATCTCCGAGATGGCGGAAATTGTTTTAATACTTACAAATAAATGTGCTAGAAGTACTGTTGTTTGATCAAAGCTGCAAAAGGTCAGATTAGATATTAGCACCTGTAAATACTGTTTCTGTTCAACAGCAAGTAAGTTTTTGAGGGGAAAACTATGTAAATCTTGCTACATGAGATTGCTATTTACAGTGCACTGTGCTTTTCATGTTACTTGCCTGCTTGAGAAGTTCGTCTTGCACGTGTTCACTGGGTGTAAACGATGTAGATGTGGGGTTTTTTTTCCTTTATTTTTGTAACTGTTAGTTTCCTAACACATGGGGAGAAGGAAGAGCATACATACGTTGAACTATTCTGCAACCTTATAGAAGAAGGAAAGTTCTGCTTATGTCTTAATGGTTTGTTGGTCTGTGAACTGTTGCTGGTATGATGGAAATACTTGAGAATGATGAATGTTCTTGCAGGATGACTGGCAAGGTCAGACTGCTGCTGATGGACTACTGCAGGGGGCTGAGCATGGTGAACATGTATTATGGAAGTCTAGTGTCTTTAAAAAAAAAAATTCTCAGGACAGCCTGCCTGCTTTAACACAGAAGATTTTTATTCTTACAAACTGGTAAAAGCACGAATTATAAACCAAAATTTTGCTTATGCGGATTTAAGCACTTGTTTAAATAGGGTAAAGTTACTTTAATATGTACTGAAGTTCAGTTTTTCCATAATATATGTAGTATTTTGAAATGGAGTTTCTCTGTAGCTCTCTTGCATTTTTGAGCCTAACTTGGGTTTATAAAGTGAGATGTGGTGGAGGGTTGGGTCCTCAGAAAAACTTCTCTGGAAACAGAATTGCACTTTGAGAGAAGTAATCATAGAATGCTTGGGGTTGGAAGGGACCTTTAGACATCATCTAGCCCAAACACCCTACAGTGAGCAGGGACATCTTTAACTAGATCAGGTTGCTCAGAGCCTGGTCTGTTTAAAGATGTGATATTTTGTGACGAACAGAAGTGTCACTTGTGAAGTCTGAGTTCATGTAGTCCTGATGTGGATACTCTTTGATTGCTTAGTGTGAGTTCCCTTTATTCTGATCAGTTTGGAGAGACTAGAAATGGTGGCTGCAAATCTTAAAATCAAAGCAAGCCCTACTTGGCTTGGGGAAACTGACTTCTTGTTTTCCTCCCAACTGCTTTTGGATGAATTTTGGTAGGAATATTTAAAGGATGTGAGTCTGAAGAGAGGAGCCATCATCGTCACTAAACTTTATGTCTGCAAGTGTGACAAGCTAGTGCATTTCCCAAAAATCTGTTTGTGACAAAAATACATGTTGCTTCTAACTTCATCCTTTGAAATAGTTTGATTGCCTTTAATGAGAATTTTTTAAGGTTTAGCCTGTCCAGGCATTCATATCAGAGATTTGTTTTGCCACAGAAAGGTCTCAGTGGAAATGTTGACCTTCCTTAATGTGAGAATTGATTAAATCGTCTCTGCCTATACCTCTTCCTCCAGTGCACCATCAGTTGAAATTATTGAATCATAGTATTAAAATTAACGTAAATATGCATTTCATATTTTTCCTTCAGAGGATCAGTAGTACAATAAATACCATGCAACTGTGCAAGTAGAAAGGCTTAGATTGCCACAGGAAATGCTTTTGTGAACTTATTTAGAGTTTTTATTTGCACAAACATATTCTCCGTACAGAATATACAAACACAACTTTCCGCTTTACTGTTGTTTTTCTGTTGGTTTGGTTACGTGACTGGCGTTCAGGTGGATGCTGGTGGCAGCACAAGGGAGGGGGAGGAGTGGGGGTTTCACCCCAGCCCAGCAGGGACACAGCACTGGGGAACCACTCCCTTTTCACTTGGTGGCGGTCTGCCTCATTCAAGTCCTCGTGGGTCTCTCAGCTTATTAGGCTCTACTTGGTAATTTTGCTACTACAGCAGTTCCATACGAGGTGGTCGGGGGGGGGTGTGACACAGTTTTTACCTTTTTTTCCTTTCTTTGTGTAGGAGAGTTTAGTACTTTCAGCATCATTGCTTATATTCTTCTCTGCTCCCTCCCCTGAAATGCTGACAGCAGACTCTCTTCAATAACGTCAGATCGCTTTTGGCCTGTGCATGTTGCAGATAGACCTATTCTCTTGAGATCGGTGTTACTAATAGATTCACTGAGTACGCAAGTCGTAGCGTTTTGTGCCTATTTCTTCCCTATCACTTCATTATTTTTTTTTACAAGTGAAAAAGGATTATGATTTTTTTTTTTACAAATTGAAGAATGTCTTTTTTGGTAGTTAAATGTTGCTCATAGAGTAGTCTAGTAACTGTCTCTAATAAAGTGCTACTTTATTTGCCGTCAGCTTTTCATATAGGCAGTGCAATGACCTTAAAGGTAGGTTTTCCTATTCTGTAATTATTACTCATGCTTGTCAAGAGGAGAAATGTTAATGGAATACTGCTCAGCATTCCTGTGGGAATCTGTTAGGCGATATACTTAAGACATGAAAATTCAGGGATGTTTAACTTGTCATATATTATGCAGCAAATCCCTGCTTACTTTGTAAAACCATACGCTAAGCTGTGGAGTGTATGCCATTCATCTTTGGGGTTCATTCCATGTTACCACACAATAGTTCACTCTTGTGGGGTACCTTTCACACAGATTGCGTGTGAAGTTTGTGTTGTCTTTCCCTTCTTGTGGGCTGTCTTCACAGGAACGTTATATATGTACATACTCTTGGCTTGTGTGAAGTAGTTGTGGCTGGAAATTTGGAGTGTGAAATTGCCTACTTGCAAATTAGCAGCTTGGCATGGATAGCAAAAGGCGATTCTAAGCACGTTCGCTTCCTTCCTCTGTCCTTTCACTGTGGTGCTTTCTTCTGCTGCTTGAAAGTTATTTCTATCAGCATAAATTATCTTGTTTCTCAAACAGACATATATAATTTTTTTTCCTTTTTCCCTCAGGACAAGCGCTTTAGCGTTAAACACTGTTCATAACATTCAGACTTGGCTGTTTGGACTTCTAATCTGTATTCTTTCTCATGCTCAGGGTTTGCAAGTAACTGAAGTCTGTTGTCCACAGCAGTCTGTGTGTAGAAACTGAAGTGAAGCCAGTGGAAAAAAAAAAAAAAAAAAGGGTTTAAAGGCATGGATTCAGGTGCAGGAAAATGGTGCTGTTGTGCACATCTTTTTGTTAGGTTTAGAAAGATGTTGCTGATTAAGAAGGAGATTTGTGGAATGCTAGGATGAACATGGTACCAAGGTGGGGATTTTTTTTCTTCATCGGGAAGACCTTGCATTATTTTTACAGTATTCATCTCTGGTTTATATCTTAATATAATGCAAATATTCTAACTAAAATTGGAAGCTATTTAGGGGCTTTTTCAGTTTGCTTGTCATCTTTGGGAAGAAAGGAGCGCAAATTTTGCCTGAAATGCCTACCTGATATTACGAGAGTATCTTTGCTGCCTGGAGAGGATCTTCTCTAAGTGGATTAAAAATTGCCTTTAGAAATTACTGTGTTGGTTTCTGCTTTTGGACACAATACCCTCTAAGCAGGAGTGGTCTGTGGGCTGGCCCTTTTTTGGATTCTGATCTTGCACTTAGTAAGGTGCCATGAAAATGGGATGGAAGTACTTTTGGAAACTTTCTTTCCCTTTTAGTAAAGATGATGTTTTGCATAACCCTATATGTAGTGAATTTTCTCTGGATTGTTTCTTCTGCTAGTCAAAGTCTGTTGTTTGTCCCTTTTGACACTGGCTTTTGTGCATCTGTTTTCTTTCCTGTCTTTTGTGTTTTGGGGAACTTACTGTCATATTTTTGGCTGTGACGTACCACATACTTTGGTTTCCTGGAAAATGATAATCCTGTCTGCTCTGGCATACTCTATTCAAGCTTCTACGAGGAAACACAAGTGTATTTACTGTTAATGCTCATTGCTTCATCTGCTTATTTTGTGTGTGAAGTTGTAAATGGTGCTAACAAAGCAGGAGTAGTGCATTTTGATAGTGACTTGCAAAACTCATAGAAATGCACGAAAACATGGGTTTTGTGGTAAGATATTGTGTGGAAGGGCAAAAGTCAAAAGCAAAAAACCTCCAGAACAAAAACCTGGTTTGAAGCTGAACACCATCCAGTTCTTTACAGACTCCTAACATCAAGTAGTATTTATGTCAAGCTTCATTAAATGTGGTGGTAAGTTGCTCCCGTAATGTGGTAAATACGCTGATTAAGTGAATGTTGTATACTGTGGAGGATGTCTTTCAAACAACAGCTTAATTTCTGTTTGTTTCAGATTAAGGGAAGTGTCAGAGAAGCTGAACAAATATAATTTAAACAGGTAAGGCATATCACATGCTACTGTAATCATTTAGGAAAGTACAGTTTTCCTAAGAGCAACAGGAAGCAAATTATTCTACTGTAGGTATAGCCTTTGATAGATCTACTTAGATATAGCCTCAAGACTACTAATACTAAAGTTCAGAAATGCTTCAGGTAACACAGTTCTTATATTAGGAAGAAAATGTTAGGATGTTAGGTTTTCAGTTATGATAATTTATATTATTAAATACCCTCCTTATGAAATGACTCCTTAATTTGAACTATAACGCTATTGTTTATTGCTGATCAGATTAAATGAAAACTATCACCTTTTAGTTTTTTTTGTTTCCTGTATTTTCTGTGCTTAATGACCAAAAATACATCATAGTTGCTTCAACTAATGCACGTTTAGTCGTTCTTGATCTTCTTATATCTGTAACCATCACTGCACATTGTTCCTTCCATATACTGCTTGGTTTTTATTTTTTTCAGACTTTAAATGTTTAGAAATGTCTTACATGCTCACTTTTTGTTTTCAGCCACCCCCCTTTGAATGTATTGGAACAGGCCACTATTAAACAGTGTGTGGTGGGACCAAATCATGCTGCATTTCTTCTTGAGGTAAATTACTTAAATCTACTCAGATAACAAACTGGAAACCATTCAGTTAAAACTTAATTCTTCTGACATTAAATTGATCAACATTCTTTACTAACTGTAGACTTGTTTTTGTTTGTGTTGTTTTCTGCAACTTGTCTTAAATCTCAATTTTGGATGCTTGGTTTTCTTGTTTCAAATATAGGATGGTAGAGTCTGCAGGATTGGTTTTTCAGTTCAACCAGACAGATTGGAGTTGGGTAAACCTGATAATAATGATGGGTAAGAAATGTTTTTTCTTCGTATTAAATCATTCTTTTGAACTGGATAAGCAGCTTGACTGCTTGTTTGGTTTTGGTTTTGTTTGTTTGTTTTTAAACTAGATTGCCTTTGGAATGGGTACTTTGAGTAGATATGTAATAGTTATAGTGATGCAGCCAAATAGCCTAGCTTGACAAACTGGTGTAGGAATGAATAGTAGTTGTGACTCTAAAAGAAGTGAGACAGGATCTCTTTAACGTCAAGAAACAAACCCCTCCAAAAATAGTCCTTATGAAAGAAACTGTGTTAAATTGTTAAACTTCATGTAGAATCCACTCTGAAAGTGGTCCCATCTGGAGAAGCTCGCTTTCTAGACCTGTTGTCTTCTGTCTAGGTAAGTCCCCTGTAATAGGACTATTTAAAGGCTCATATTTGAATGTGGACTGCTTCTTGATACCGAAGTAGCATGCTCAGGCTCAGGTTTACAGATAGAACACCTGGTGATTACAATTTGTATATATATGCTAACTGAAAGCTTAGTGCAGTGGCTAACTCAAATCACTAATTAGCTTAATATGTATTTGCAACTGTGCTATTATGGATTGCCAATGTACATAAGATCTGTTAGGCATGCTTTCCACTTTCTTTTTCCAGTGTATCTCTTAATATACAGTTAGATTAGTTTGGAATATTCCCCAAGGGTGTTGCTTAAGCTGGTATGTTACCAGACTAAGTCCCTGAGAATTTAGACCTGGGATTCCAGGTTTTGTTCTTAACCCATTTGGGATTGTTTTGTGACTGATTTACCATCTTTTACTTTCAGTTCAAAGTTGAGCAGTGGCTCAGGGGCAGGAAGGACATCCAGGCCAGGCAGGACTAGTGACTCCCCATGGTTTCTGTCTGGTTCTGAAACTCTGGGCAGACTGGCAGGCAACACCCTTGGGTAAGTTTTGATAGGATTGAGGCTGCAATCTGTTTGTTCCATATTTGAGTATATGTGTATACACATATATAAATTGTATGCAGTATGTATGAGGGAACGTATAATTAACAGCAGTCGTGTAGGTAGGGTATGATAAAAAAAACTTTACTGACTTGGTTAAAATAACATGTGCGAGTGACCCTTCAGTACCTAGGATATGGAGCGTTCTTCATATATGTGTGAAGAATAACTTGGGTTTGGCTGTGTTGTCTTTTTTTGAACACTTTTTAGTTTCTTGATTTTGAAAAGCAGTTTTAGAGGGACACTATCAATTTAAACCCTGATAGGCTAACAGCATAAAGTAAAATGGGTGCAGTTATGCAGGAAGAATCTTCATTATCTATGTTTGCAGACCTTTGTGTGCTCAGTTTTATTGTGCTGCCTTCTCCCCTGCCCCAGGTAGCGAGCAGTGTTTTGTTAGCTGGGGTCTTAGTAATAGGAAGGGAACATTTGGAAAAGGTGGTCGGTCACTCAGAACTTTAAAATTGCGCTATATACTAAATGTACTATACAGATTCATTTTTTTTATCATTAGCTTTAAGATTGATGGTGTCCCTTTTATACAGCAATGTAAATTAATCTTCATTAAACAATCACAGTGCACTCTTGTTTATATGCTTTTGTAAGACATACTGAACAGTGCTGCTTCCTGAGGTTACTAACAAAGTAAGGAGAATTGCGTTTACAAACTGTGATTTCTACATGTGAATGGTTTGTTAAGATGGAGGAACTACAGCTTTTCCACAAAAATGAATTTGCTATTTATGTTACCAAATAAGCTAATTTCGTCTGGGGCTTAGTTGCGTGAAAGATAACCCACCTGCTTATCTCCTCAAGCTTTTTATGAAACCTTTGTGCATCTGAACCTAAAATCCTTGTATTAAACTTTAAAGGCAAACTGGTATTATCATGTTTAAAAAACTTACTGTGGAAGGTGTAAGACTCTTATCCGTGTTGTTTTAACCTGAGCTTAACTGGTTTAAATTGTTTGAAGCTCTGTGCTTAGGAGACCAACCCTGAACAGTTCCTAATTTCTTTCCCTGCATGTTGCAGAATGAGGTAGCTGAAATTCACCGAACTAATGGAATAGCAGTAGACACTCTAACTGCTCTGTTAAATGAAGGGAATACTTAACTTTATAAATTGAGTCTAAACACATTCGAACTGTGGAGCCCTTAGATTAGCTCTCTGCATTTGGAAAATTGCTAGCATGCTAGTGGGTAGTGGAGAGATGTGGAAAACTAGTAGGTGAGCAGAAATGAGCAGAAAGATTTCCGTTCTATATTAATTTTTATTCTAGGTTTAGACAGCTTTAATAGGAACAGCTATGTCCTTGTGATTTTTTTTTTTTTTTTCCCGACAACAGGACCAAGTTAGGACACACTTGGAATATTTGAATTATTGTGTGAATATAAATAGTTTTAACTGTTAGATGCCTTAAGTCTGTCATGGGTAGTCTATGACTTAAAGTAGAAAGTGCATCTGTAATAAGTATTAAAATAAAATGTGTAACGTTTTCTCTAAACCCATATCTTCCCTGAGAGTTGAATTGAGAATTGTTGTGTAGGAAGAATTTGACTTCCTCTCAGCCCACTTCTTTTCCCCTCAGCCCCTTCCTGCCCTTAGAAACAGATTAACTGTCTCATTTTATTTAAAATGTCATGTTCTTCTTTGGTTTGGTTTTGGCTTTTTTTTTTCCATTTTCAATAGTATCTTTTTTTAGAGCTTTTTTCCTAACTCATGAGACAAGACTTTTCCTAAAGACATTGTTGAAATGCTTTTTGTCTTGTCATTACCTGTGTGGTCGCTGGCTATAATCCTGAAAATGTAGATGTCTCTGTGACAGGGCCTTGTCTTAGGCAGATGCTTGAGTTATTCTGTGATTGCGTGGTCTCATCAGGAGGGGAAAAAAACCTGAACAACAGAAAAAGAGGAGGATCTTAGTAATCAACTTAAGCCACAAAATGCAAGACAAGTATTCTTACTTAATTAGCTTTTATAGCTACATGTGGTATACTTTTAATGTGAATTTATTAGATACTGTTTCAGAGAACCTACGATTTTTTTCTTGTCTTATTTTAAATGCTTTTATTTTTTCTTGAGAGGAGATGGAGGAATAGGGTGATTGAGAGCAGGAGAGTTCTGCTGATACTGATTATTAAACAGCAGTAATACCATATCCAAAATCCTTTAAGGTAGATCTGTACAACAAAGTTTAGTTAACCTTGAAGAGCAAACTAGAGTCAACTTCTGGTTGACTTTCATAACAACGGAGTATCTAGTCTTAAGTCCAGAAGAGATTTAGTTGACACCATTCTATGGTGTTGGGATTAGTGAAAAGTTCTAATGATGGTGGGTTGTCTGTTTCTACAATCACTGCCTTTCTATTCCCTTGTTTTGATACTGAGTCATAGAAATGAAGTAACTGTTGAGTCAGTTTAGGCATGTTTTTGCAATGTATCCAGTTGATGTTGATTTCTTCATTAGGAATAGGTCCAGAGTAGAGTATCTCTTGAAAATCATTCATGAGGATCAGAGAACTATCTAGTGTAAGATTTGTTTTGCAGTAGACTACTTGATTTTTCCAGTGCAATCTTAAGCAATTTCTTAATGTAAATCAAGTCTCAGAAATTTTAGAAGACCTGAGTATAGTGATCTTCTGTCAAACAGAGTCCACTGACCGTGAAGCTGCTGCATATATGCTTTTATAGTAGGAAATTAACATCTGAGTGTTAGATGTTACACTGCTGATACTGTTGCTTTTAGAAACTCTGGAAAGTGGTGCGTGCATGTATTTATGTATGTGTACATCCACACAACTGTATGAGTAGGAAAGAGTGCAATTTCCAGTCAGAGTCCTGTTTCTTCCGTGTAATTCTGAATTTTATCAATTGCCTGATGCTCTTGTTCTTACTAGTTTTGAGATATACTGCCATGTGTTTGTCTATGAAGTATATCTGCAGTATTTTTCAGAGACTGCAAGTTATTGATAATAAAACTAAAGTCTTACTTCTTGAAGTAGTCCTCAAAGTATGCTGCTATAGATTAAAAAAAAATTATAATCTAAATCTTCTAGAAGTCGCTGGAGTTCAGGAGTTGGTGGAAGTGGAGGAGGATCTTCTGGTAGATCATCTGCTGGAGCTCGAGATTCTCGAAGGCAGACCAGAGTGATACGCACAGGACGTGATAGAGGATCTGGACTGCTGGGGAGTCAACCACAACCAGTGATTCCAGCATCAGTCATTCCAGAGGAACTCATTTCACAGGTACATGAGCTGGAAACTGCTTGTTGCCAGAAACCTGGAGAGCTTCTCATAGCATGTGAACAGGAATGTGTTGTAATAGTAGTGCATTTTCTTCAAGGAGTAATGACATATAATTGAAAAGATTGACTTTCTCTGGCTGAATTGCTTTTTTTCTGAAATGCATAGTGTGAGTGACAGACTTTTTTTGGATTCTAGAATTTTCATTTCCCAAATTTCCATGAAGACAAGGTATATGTTTAATATAGGTGAGGAATATCGTTCATTGTTCATTTGCACATGGAAGGTGTAGTGAGAAGATAAAATATTTGAGAATCGTATCAAGCACGTAGCTAATAAAGTTCAGTTTCTTGAAGGAGTATAAGGAAGGGGGGCAGGTTGAGTTTTTTCTTCTTGTTTGATAAAAGGAGTGATCCATTTTAGATTTAAATGAAAGGCATTAAGTATATTTAATCTCTTTAAAATACTAATAATTTTTCTTCATGGACACCTCTGCTTAATTTTTTGTAAATGTGTCTGATGAATGTTGGTTATAAATTGTTCTGCTTTTGCCTCTTAATGCAGTAGAGCCTGAACAAACTGACGGTGTTTGCATTGTGTGATTAAGTGGAGTTTGTTAAAACAATGGTTTTCTCTGTGTTTGAAGAAAATAGATTCAGAATATGTGACTAGTTAATGTATTATAATTCTTAGTTCAAAACACATTGCTGGTTTGCATTTGGAATACAGATGTTAGTTACTAGGCCAAAGATAATCTGCTTGCATGCTTTGAATGGCCTATAGGATGACTGGCACAAGATAGGAGCTAGCGGGCAAGGTGTCTACAGACCTACCAGTGACAGACTGGCTTCTAGTTACTTTCTCTTTTAGAATTCAAAACCCAGTAAAAGCTGTGAGCTTCTGCCTTCACAGAGGCAAGATACTGGAGCTGTTGGTTACTCTGAAGTTAGCGCTGCTTTCAGGGGGTAGTTTGGTTAGATGACCTCCAGCGGTCTATTTCAGCTATGGAGTTATGCGGTTTCTTTAACTTCATAGTTCACCACCAGGTTTTTTGAGAGTGTTTACTGACATCTTTCATACCTTACGCGAAATAGAAAAATAGACTAATATCCCTTGTTGCAGACAGTTCCATTCTATAATGTGGTGTACGGTTTGTTGGTGAAGTTCTCACTTTGCTTGCCTTGCCTTTTTTTTTTTTTTAAATAGCATGCTTTGTCTACTCTTGAAACAGAAGGAGTCTAAAATATTTTTGGGGTAACTCTAAAGCAGACCAATGAGAAATATCTTCACAGCTGGTCTATATAACATAGATTCTGCCATGTCTCAAAAATCTGTAAACTTCTGGCATAGACTGCTATGACAAAAAGTTTATATTTGTGTGCTGTTAAAACGTCCCTCTCTTTTTTTTTTTTTTTGCTTGTCAACAGACCATTTTATTTGGTGCCTCATTTTCACCATGTTACGAAAACATTCAGTACTGATTTCTTCCCTGCTTCACACAGTTTGTGTCTGTCATCTTCTCTGGCATTCAGTAGAGGGTAGTCTGTCTGGAAAAACAAAATGCTCTGAGTCCTAGGGTTAGTGGAATAGATAAGAATGCTTCTGGGTTTTGTGAATTCATTGGATCTTTTTAACATTTGGAAGGTTTTTGCTGCATTTGCACTTTGCTAATAAAAGTCTAAATGTTGTAGAAACAGCTGAAGATAAGCCTTTAGAAACAGAGTGAGGAGAAAAACAGAGGAAGGTGGTTACATATTGAAGGGCAGTGGAAAGAGAAACCAGTGTCAGAAAGACAGAGACTGAGGTGTAGTTTTGTAACAACAGTTGATTGCAAAACTCTGTTGATTGACATAGTAAGTTTTATAGAAACATAGAGAGCATTTTCAGAAACAGATTTTGCTTTATCCTTTAACTACAGCATTAAGCATTTCAAGGAGTAGATTCCAAGATTTCATTAGCAAATTCAACACCGAAGTCGGAATTCAGTGGCCTAACTTGAACTGAGAGAGGGTTGACTATCTAGTACAAGATACTGTGAAAGATCTATGTGAGCGTTTGTCTGTATGTACTGTATGTATGTTTTTATTAGACTTCTTTTAGAATTAGGCATTCTTTTCTTCTGAGTGGTGGTTGGTGAGCTGAGAGTGACCAGTAACCAACTGTACTCTGCTCTTACAGGCACAAGTTGTTTTACAAGGGAAGTCCAGAAGTATTATTATTCGGGAACTCCAGCGAACAAATCTTGATGTAAACCTTGCTGTAAATAATTTGTTGAGTCGTGATGATGAAGATGGAGATGATGGGGATGACACGGCAAGTGAATCGTATCTTCCTGGAGGTTTGTATCTTGCAGCTTCTGATAAGAAAATGCCAATGTGTTCTTATTTTTCTGTATTTAAGCACTGGCAGTGCGCTCCATGCTGTGCAAGGTATGCAGCGAAGACAGTTCTTGCTTATAGGAGCAAAGTCTGAAGATGCGCAGAACAAAAGATGCACTGAGATGTTTTGAGGGATTAGGTTAGGCATTGAAGAATAACTGTTTGTGCGTGGTGTGAAAGTCATTTTATTTTATTTTTTTAGGATCCCAGGCTTTGTAACATCAGCATTACTTACGTCTGCATTTTGCTGCTCAATGAGATGCTGAGACTGCTGTGTGGCTTGCTTATAAAAGCTAATTCTAAAACCTTCTAGTGACTTGCATGTTTTTTAGTACTAACATATTCTTAAGATACAGCAGTTTTTAGAGCAAAAATTATACAGCTCTTTTTAAATCAAAACACCTCAAGTTGAGGACAAAACAGCTTACAGTTTTTACAGTTAGATTGAGAATTTATTCTTCATCTCAAGTTCCCAGCTATTTTTGAAATATTTTCTGTCCCATACAATTGCTTTTTATAAAAGACTTTGAGTCTTCTTTTGCATTGGCTAAATAATTTAGGTAAACTTTATTGCTGAGTAAACCTGTTTGAAAACATAGCAGCCAAATCTAATGTTTGCGTTAGGTTCACTGCATGAAATGAACACATCTAAACTCTGACTACATATTAGCTTTTCTTTCTGTGTGTCAAAATGACGTTTTGATATTTTTCTAATAAATGGGTTTTTTTCTGCTCATCTGGTTCACCAGGAAGGTTCATGGGCTTCCTCCATCTTTATCTTGTCAATCATGTGATTAGACAAAGGGGTTTTTTTTTGCTCTGCAGCAAAGGCTTTGTATTTCATTTTGCCTCTTCTAGTTTTAGTTGCATCTGTCAAGCTTCTTTATTTTGCTGTGGAATCAAGAATCCTCTGGTGAGAGGGGCGAAAATACTTTGAGTCTTCTTTTTTAATGATCAGCTTAATAACATTGGACAGGTGCATTGGAGGAAGTAAATTCTCCTAACTCTTTCCAGATATTCAAAGCAGGAGCTCTTACTCTTAAGCATACTTGAATGCATTCCTCCAGAACTGGCCTTCAGAAGATAAATTGCTGTTAGTGATCATTTATGGTAGAAATTCCTTGTAACCATACTGACCAGCTTTCTACAGCATTAACTGTTCTCTTAGTACCTTTTGAAATAGTAAGGATCAGTTAGTAGGGACTGTCTCACAACCTGTGACTGGTAACTTTTATTTGAAGGTGCCTGCGCTGCAATCTGTGAGCCTTTTGTATTTGAGATAGGTTAAAGCAGTACTCAGAGTTTCACTGTCGTCATTAGCTGCCTTGAAAACAATTTTGTCATGGCTTAATTTTTAAAGCTTCTCCCCTGTTTAGACTAATCTTTCCTATACGGGATTTCAACCTCACAATATTAGTATTTTTCCCTTTTTTCTTTTACCCCACAGAAAAACTGGGCTAACTCTTCCCCAGTTCTTGTGGGAAAAGTCATGGAAATGACAACTGAAATGAAACTCAATATGTCTTAACCTCAGTCTTCAAAGATGTAGCTTGCAATTTGTAGAACATGCTATGCCTTCTCTGACTGTCTTAAGCTATTTTAGTTTTATTGGCAAAAATAAGTTTGTGGTACAGAAGTGAATTAATCTGATATCTGAATATGATCGGAACAGTAGGAAAAGTCTGGCTGAACATTAGTCAGTACTGTCATGACTCTACTGTTGGTACATTAAATAGTACAAATTACCAGTCCTCGCTTGTGTCACATAACCATGCAGGCTAGTTTTCAGGAAAACGTGATGGTCAGAGAAACTTGCCTGTAGCTTTCTGGAAAAAAACCAATATTCTGTCCTTCAGAACTATGTGGAACGCTTTTTGAAGTCTTTCGGTCTAGAAACTTTGTGCTCTTCTTGCTTTCACTTGTTATCCTGCCTCTGGATGCTCTTTTGAAACTACAACATCGGAGTTCATAAAAGAAACTGTAAACAACTGGTAAATGCTGTATGTATTCAATTCTTAGTCAGGTTTTTATAGACGATTCTGAAAGATAAAGATTTTTTTTTTAATTATGTTAAATTGTTTTAAAGCCTTTTGATTTTGTTCCTTCCAAGTGCCAAAAAAGCAAATGACAAGACTGCTGTTGCCTCAGGACTTTTGAGGCTCTTGCATTTTGATTAAAAGCATATGCTAATTTTTACTTTCTCTCTTCTGCATGTCTGGTGTTTTGTGACCCTTAAATTTAAGGGTTACTTCTCTAAGCCTTCCAAGATGGAGAAGCATTTTTTAAAGCACTGAGAGTAATTTACATTTGATTTTAAATGTAAAAATAAAAAGTAATTAAAAAAGCCAAGATAGTTTACAACCACTGAGAAATTCATAAATTCTTGTTTAATACATTATAACTTCATTAATATATTAGTTGTGATAATTCCAGTTAGTATTGTAAAGGTTATGCATCTGAATTTTTTTTAAGGTAGCAAAAACCGTCTCAGTTTTTCCAGAATTCTTCACAATGTCTTAAGTAAAGGCCAAAATTCTGCTTTTCTGTACAGATTGTCTTCAACAAGTGTCTCTTAGATATTCTTCTTTGGAGCCTTACGTACTTTGATTTTGACTAATGTAGTCCTGGTTTTTATGTTTGATAGTAGTTAGTGGAGAGGAGTGTGGGTTCATTTGATACATAACAAGTACAGAAGGAAAAAAATTAAGATAAAAACTACATAGAACAAGATTGTTTAGCATAGAAAAGACTTGAATGTCTCTAAGTTATTTTTCCAGCTCATGTCAAGTTGTATTACAGCTTCTTCTGGGCTTTACATTCTGTTAATCTTCTCTATAGAGGTTCTATAGAAGTTAAAATATTTTGTTGTTTGTCTAGTTCAGACATGTGCATGTTTGCTCAGTAACTTCTGCGTGGTGTAGTGGGTTCTTGCTGGTAGGACTTGTGAAACATAGGTTTGGCAACATCCAGACTACTTTAGATTTTGGAACTGAGATGAGGTTGTTTAAAATTCCCTGTTTTTCTCAAGAAGAGAAAAGAGACAGGCTGGTATTGCAGCAGTACTTATTGTATTGGCTTGCAGGGAGATGGGAACCGGAGCATAGTGTAGGATCAGTTCAGTGGCTTGCCTTTGGGGGAAACAATTAGCTGTATGGGTTTTTTTGTGGTTTTGTTCATGTGATTTGGTGTTCTTTTGTGTTTTTTGTTTGTTTGTGTTTGGTTTTTTTTTAAGGCGAATGTCAAGTTGGGTAATGTTTTGAATAAATGTATCTTATCAAGATAGGAGTTGTGGAGTTCTGTTTGAGTCTGGTTTCCTAGGAAACCAAAATACAGGTTTCTCTCCCTTCTCTGTCACGGTTTTGCCAAGTTAATCCAAACTTGAAAGAGGAGGAGATACTGAAGACATCGAGTTCTTGAATATTTCATAAAAATATGCAGCTGAGAAGAGGGGAGAGAACTTGTGATTGCCCCCTTAAGGGAAAAGGTTTAATGTGAGCTCAGCCTGAGATCGGAATCGATCTAGGCAGTGCTTTCAGTTAATTAATCCAGAGATAGTGCTACGCTACCTGAATTGCTGCTTATGTGCATACTGAAACTTGGGGGGTTTATTTGGTTCTTTTGGGTTTTTTGTTTGTTTTTGTTTTTTCTCTGCTCTGGATATCCTTTTTCTTCCGATTTTCAGTGGTATTTACTAGTGAATCATAAATACTTTCTTACCTACATAGGTTGATCAGAATTATCACATCTAAATCTGAGAGTTGTGGTCTGATTCTGTTCTAATACTGCACAGGAGATGAATGATATAATCTCATGAGATTTTTCTGAAGAGCAGGAAAATAAAGTCATAGAGAATGTTTTTTGCCCCTGGATTCTTAAACTGAATGTAGCCTTGCAGTATCTGTGTTTTCACAGCACTAAAAAGATCCCGGTGATATTTGAAAGGGAGTGGATTTGGCTCCTATCCCTATTGATTTTAGCACCTTTGTTTGCTGGTATAGAAAATGGAAGAAGGGAAGTCTCTTGCAGAAATATTGGAAGAAAATTAAAGTCTGATTTGTAGCTGAAATAAGAGGGTGAGAAAAGGCTTGGTTTCCTCACTTGTCTTAATGCACGTTTAGCCAAACCCCACGTAGTTTTGGTTCTTAAATCTGATGGCTTGAATTCTTACTTACCTTTTTGGAAACACAACTGCAGTCAAGATGCCTAAAATGATGGAAAGGATGGATGGATGGAAGGGTTGTGTGTGTATGTCACAAGTTAGCATGTCTGTCAAGAGTATTTCTGGCTTAGCTTACCTTAAAAAAACGTATTGCCCATTTTGAACGAGGCTAGAGAGTTCTCTTCTGTACTGGCCAATCCTATTCCTGAAACAAAGGTTTTCACAGTTTTTTGCTAGATAGTGGCAAAAAAAGTGAGAACGAGTTGCTAGACTGTAGAGAGGCTGGAGCTTACCTAGGAAGAGATGGTTGCGGTGGGTATGGGAGGAAGGGAGAGGAGCAACGTGTGAATATCGGGAGATACTACAGAGTCTCAACTGTGTTTCCAGCTCTTCAAGTCTGGTACTTACAAGGTGACACTCCTAAGGTGAGGTGTACTGCTGCTTTATCATTGCAGAAAGCCAGTGAAAAGTAGATGAAGTAGCAGGCAGGATAAGGCCACTCTGAGAGATTTGAAGTGTTTTAATAAGACAGAGCCTATTTGCCAAATTCGATTTTTTTTTTTTTTTTTATTTTTTTTTTCTTTTAACTGGGATTTCCAAGCAGTCTGTGAAGGATGACTTCCTAAAATGTACTGCGTGGACCATTCAGTCCCAAATGGTGTGCTTTTAGAAGCACAGACTACACTTGAGTGGATTACTTAATGCAAAAAGCATCCGTGCAGGTCTTGCTTGCTTTGAAACCCACAGCACTCACTGGTTACAGCACTGTTTTTCTGGGGACGTCTGGTTGTAGTTGGTATGTGTTACATTTCCTGGAGAAGAGAGCTTAGAAATTTAAGGATGAATATTCTGATGTGCAAGGATGTGAAAGTCTGTTAACACTTCCGATATCAGTAAGTGGAACAGTTAAGTGAAGTAATACTGGCTGTAAATATGGGCTTCTGGCTCCTTGTGATTTTTGGGAGATACCCTCTCCTTTCTGTTCCTCCCCCCACCCCTTTCATTCCAGACACTGAGAAAAAGACCCATAATAACCAGTTCCTACTGTTAAGAATGCTTTTATTTAGCTTCAAACCTTGATTTTTAGCCACTGTTTTGTTTTATGCTTACGATGAGGTTGAGTCTGAGAACCGGTTGTGTTGAAACTGAGTATGCTCCTGTGTTTTCTGAAGGGACTCTATGTATAGCCTCATGCTAGCTTCAGGAGTGGTTTAAACAGATGAGGTGGTCCTGCTGCCAGAAGGACCTATTTTGCCATTCTCTTGCATGGTGATGAGGTTTGTATGCCTGCATGGCTTAGCTGAAACCTAATTTGAGGAGCCTGAATTTTTCAGTCAGATTTTCTTGACATTTTGGGAAGGGGCAGAACTGTCCTCTGTGCAGCAGAAGGGTCCCGTCAGCTTTGCTGCATGTGATGAGGCAGCACCTCTGGGGCTCTGTTTCGCTACCTGGTTAAGTCAGTCTGAAGATTGCTTCCCACCTTGCTTCTATACCCTATGAAATACTGTTTCAAGCCAGGTGAAGTGCACTGGTTGTAGATTTAGAAATGCACCTTGCCCCAAGGAGATGCCTGCCACAGGGATGAAGAAGGGAAGTAGGACTGTCCTTTCTGTAGCAGCAAGATGGTAGTCGGGCTTAGTTGTCTTGTCAGTCCATGTCGCCAGACTTCAATAAATTACGTGAATTTTCAGTAGCCTCTTTTGTGCGTGGATAGTAGCTATAGTTTAGTAAACAGAACAAAATTGTTTTGTACTTTAACGATGATCAGTACTTCAGAGAAACTCAAGTTTTCTAAAATAGAAGTTAGGGCAGTCACAGTATTTGAGGTCATCTTTTTGTTATTGGTGTTTTGTTTTTTTTTTTTTTTTTTTAACTGCATGGTATTAAAAATTATGCTTTTTCCAAGTAACTGTTGTGGTTCTGTAGTTACCATTTAAAGCTTTGTACTGAGAGCTGTAAGCTACCAGGCTGTGAATTAAAGCACGTCATTCTCTGAAGGAAACGTTCTGTGGATGAACGTGCAGTCTTTGATATCAAAGATGTGGCTTTGTGAAGGCCACCTTTCACCACCAGTTCTGTCCTCCCTTAATTCTAGGTCAGCTTTGGAGTGTGTGTGCACATGTATGTACACACATGAGTGTGTGTGCACATGTATGTATATGTATCTGTCTTATCCTAGTGCTTTGTTCTTTCAAGTGAGAGGCTGAAGTTTGAATTTCTGGGTTACAGAAAAACACGTTTAGGGCAAGTCTTGTTTGGGAAATCTGGCTAGATAAGTGGCAGAGCAGTTCTTGTAGGGAAAGTTGTTTGGTTTATTAGTCTGCCAAGCTTGATTGTAAATGTGGTTGCATAGGAGGCACATGAGTTTGTACTGGTGAATCTGAAGAGCAGAAATTCAATTAACAGATAGGATTTTTTTGTTTTGATATTTGTTTAGCTGATGGTCTCTCTAGCTGATTACTACTTAAAAGTAGCTGATTATTCACTTAAGACCCTTGTCTCCTCTTATAGAGGATCTTATGTCTCTTCTGGATGCTGACATACATTCTGCTCACCCAAGTGTCATTATTGATGCTGATGCTATGTTTTCAGAAGATATTAGTTACTTTGGTTATCCATCCTTTCGGCGCTCATCACTTTCCAGGCTAGGCTCATCCAGAGGTAATTTTGCACCTTTTTTCTTTGTAATAAGTAGTTTGCTGTGGAAAAAGCTAGTGATAGTACACACTGGTGGTTTAGATTCTGATTTAATGCGTAAGTAGACTGTGATATGTTGTCAAATATAGAGTAGACAAATAGATTGTTACTCTTTATAAACATTATTAATGAATTCTGAATATTAGCAGGTAAGTTCTGCAAGAACCTTGATAGTGGTGTATTTTAAATCTAATTGTTGATCATTGGTGTTGCAAGGTGTTGTAAAATTTTTGCATGTGAAGTTTATTGTAAACTGTAGTCTAGTACCTACTAATACATAGATTGCATTACAAATATTTAATTTGGTTCAAAAGTGAATAACAATTGATGACATGCAGCATTCTTAATCTCCCCTCGACCTTTCTTTTGGGTTGCTCTTTGTTCACTGTTCTTTGCATTTCCTTAATTGTTTCATGACAGAAGTTACATTTATCAAATGAGGAACTTTAGATACCAAGGAGGGAGAAGAAAGCAAAATTTCACTGTTTGGAAGCATTTTTGTAGTTGGATAAGGAGAACTATGGGCAGGTGATAAAAAAAACCTCCTTGAGCAGTGTTAAGGCATTTTACTTTTTTTTTTCTTCAAAAAAAAAGCATATTGCACTTAAAAGATTTATAACAGACCATGCGACAATTTCCTATCTTTTTGAAGCTGTTGCGCAAATACTTAGAGTATTTCCAAACTGTTAATCCAACCTCTGCTGTGAATGTTTAGTACAGTTTTGTTGCCTTTCATGAACAAGTTTTAGTATATTAATTGCTGAACATGTAAGTTCTTGTTACAAAATTATTAGTTAAATATCAGTGTAATGTTTGCTAGAAAATAAATACAGTACTTTATGAGATATATCTAAGACAAGCTGTCATGTTTGGCTTATGTAAAAACTTTCCCATTTGTCTAATACAGCAAAAGACCCAAGACTTGACATAATTTGTTGAAACCATGATACAATAATGCGGTCATCTCATACATGTAATTCCAGTTGGTTTTTGTGAGCATAAGTGACGTACTTAATAGGTTAAATGCATTATGTGCATGTACGAATATTCAGCATCTGACATAACTCCTTCTAAATTCCTCCTTTTTTTTCCTTTCCTAAGGTTATTCTATATAAGACGTTACCACGAATTTTATAATCCTTATTTTCCATGCATAGTTGACTCTTGGAAAGTTAGTTTGATTACCTGGTTTAAAAAATTATCTGCATGAGCGAACTGCAGAGTACTGCCTTTAGACAGTTTGTAGGCCAATTGGAGGGGAAGCATTTTGGTAAGGAACATTTTCCTACGAGGATCCTTTTTAAAACTTGTCTGACTCTTGAAAAGTTTTCATTTGATCTACTCAAAACAGATACAGGTTAATTTATTAAATCCAGTCCTATGGAATATTGCTTTAAACGAAAGGGGTTGGATTATCAAACATGTATACAAGAGCTTTTTTTTAATGCTTGCTTTCTTTAACCTTTTCAAAGTACTGTTTTTTGGGGGAAAGTTGTTATGAAACTCTCTAATAAATACTCTTTTTTGGTTTGCATAAAGATACCTAACAGATGATATAGACAGATTTTTGTTGTTGTTACTACATTGACAATACTACAAAATTCTGCATATTGTACTTTAAAACTTTAAATTGTGATGTTAAATGTATTTGGCCTCTTACGATATAAGTGAAAATGCTTTAGCATTTTTTTGATAGTGCACAAAACTGTAAGGCTTCTTTATTTCTAGCTTATGTTTATGTTTAGAAATTCTAAAGTACGTATTCCTGAAAGGGTTAATACATTGAATGTTGCATGTCAGGACTTTATTTTTAATCTGTGTGAGTAGATTTAACTGCTGATAGTTGCATCCTGAAGGGTCTTTACTAGAGAGTGGCTTACTTTTATCCCACTGGTGTGACCCAATTGCATACCAGTTCTCCTTCTTCCCTTAGAGAGAGACTCTGAGCTGTTGCGTGAACGTGAGTCCGTTTTACGTTTGCGTGAACGAAGGTGGCTTGATGGAGCCTCATTTGATAATGAAAGAGGCTCTACAAGTAAGGAAGGGGAACCAAACCTGGACAAGAAGAATACACCTGTTCAAAGTCCTGTTTCTTTAGGAGAAGACTTGCAGTGGTGGCCAGATAAGGTATTGACATGTTTTTACTTTTTTATTTGTCTGCTGTGAAATAGATCTGTTTGTTTTTTCCAAATAAATACTCTGTGTTTCCTTTTTGAATATCGCATGTCAATTTATGTGAGATAATGTAATAAAGCATATTCTTTATTATGCACTTAGGAAAATTATGAGTAACTACTTACACCCTTATAGCTGCGCTTCTCTTATTACTGTTTTAATTTTCTTCTCCATATGTTTTGAAGGCACTGCTGTAGATAATAAGGCTTGGGTTTTTTCTTATTGTCTTACTCAGGTGCTCAAAGCTGTTAATAGGCAATAGGAAACTCCTGAAACAATTTAAACTATCCTTCATCAAGGAAACCTTTTTTGATTAGCATTATTATTCCTGGAGATACTTTCAGTTTGAGTTGATCAGGCTTTTAAGCAACAACAGTGAAAGCTGACGTTTATTTGCTGTTGTGTTTTGAGTTGACCAATAACTAAAGTGACTGTTGGTTGCTGCTTCAGAATCACTTTTGCTTTGATTTGCTGTTTTCTTTGTAACCCTAATTCCTTGTTCAAGGCAAGAAATAATTCCCACATGAGATAAAAGAATAATAGGAACACTAGCTCTATGTTGCTAACTAGGTATCTGTAGTAATTTTCTTTATGAATTACCTTGATACTTGGGGAAATGTCTTTAAAAAACAAAACAAACAAGCAAACAAACCAAAATATTTCCTAGGAATAGAAGTGATAACCTATGTTTATTAGACCAAATTTTATGGGCTTAGGGTGTCTCTCTAGTGGTCCCATTTCTGTCTGTCCGCAGTATCTGTAAGGCTGCTGTTTTGATACGTCATACTTTCTTTTTCTATGTCTCTGTTTTTCCCTTTCAGACTAAATAGAGAGAGCTTGAAGAGGGGGGTGAATTTGGAGGCTTTTTTCTGCTTACAGCAGCTCACCTTTAGCCACTATCATCTTCATTATGGCATTCAAATTGAGAAATAGAGAGACCTAAAAAGAATGTATGTCTAATAGTTGCTCTCCCAGCCAGACCTTTCGTATCTAAAGTGTGATATTATTTTTTTCAGCCAGAAATGTTGAACTTGTGTCAGTGATAACTGGCAACTTTTGTCCCTCTTGCTTTCTTGTAATGGTGGAGTGAGAGAGTCACCTAGCTTGGGTAGAGAGAGATTTCAGGGGTTTTAGCATCAAAGAATAAAGGTAGTTTAGATTTGGAATACTAACTTATCTTTTGTGTTCCCACTGCTGTGTTTTGGTAACATTATTGTGACCATTATTACTGTTCTGGTTTTTTGATTTTGTTCTGTTTTTTTACTGCTTCAGGAATGTTTTTTCCTGTTAACCCTATTCTTCTCGCTGGCCCTGAAACTTAGTTACTATTTTTTTTCCCTTCCTGGATGGAGTTTTTATTATTTGCAAACTCAGCAGATCCTGCCCAAGGAGAATTATAGCAGTCTTTTATTTGGCACCTTTTATGGAATTAACTTAGTGTGATGTCTAATCACATGCTTGTTCAATTTAAATATACTGAAAGTCTAAGATACCTGTTTGCATATGCACTCATGTAAACCCTAGCTTCCAGTTAAATGAAGGTGTCTTACTGAAAAGGTCTTTCATCTTTATCCAAAACTAGTTAAGACTTTTCATCCTGTCCTTCAGCTGGACGTTCGTAAGAAATTGATCTGCATCTTTCTTGCTATAGACCCACTCTGAAGTTTTGTCGGTGGTATTTTCCAACAGAAATTCTTCAAGGTGAATTCTGAGGGAGATCATTTAGCTGAGAGGCCAGTTCAGATGTTTCTTCCATTTTGAAAATCGGAAAGGAGAGCTTGAAATGTTAATGGAAAAGACACTAAGCTAGGGGAGAGACTAAAGCAGGGGAAGATTAGCTACAGAATAACCAATCTGATTTGCAAATATTTTTCCTTCATTTTTCATTACTTTGACATTTAGCATTTGAGACAGAACTGTAGTAGTCCATGATGAGGATGGTGAACTTGCATTTATGGGAGGTAAAGTACCAACCTGAGAGGAATGGATGAAACTTTTGGAAAACTGATAGTGTTCCCACATGCATCAATTTCACCCACAGTCAGACTAATGATGTTGAGACACGTTGCGTAGGTACTTAGTTTTCCCCACTAAATGAGTGAAATCAGCTGCTCAGGAATTCAAGTCGGGGAATGACTTCTGATAGCTCAAATCTTGTTGAATGGTAGTGCTGTTAGTTTACACTGCCATGTATCAACATTGTGCCATGCGTATCAGAGCCACTCTAGAGTATGGCTGTTTTTTTCCTGCGAGACTGTAGTTAGGTGCAAGCTGAGCCTTTAGTTTGTTCAGGTAGGTATATTCTGTTTAGCTATTGAGATATTAAGATTTTGTCAGCAATCTGCGTCATCTTCACATGTGTAATTCCTCTGGTCTGAAGTCAGAATTTATGGTTGAACACAGAAGACTCCGGTTACAGAACCATGGCTGTCATGTTGTTTGTGCAGCTTTGTGCCATTTGGATGGCCTTATGGAGGTGTGGGTGGCATTGGTCCTGATTATTAGATCATGACTGCTAATATTTTGATGGAAGGGAGAGTAAAAAATTTGGATGGCAGGTCTCTTTAGGGTTGAGCTTGTGGTATAAAGCTGTTTATAAAAAATTGTAAAATGTA
>Ga0181612_182488_pt1 | contig 23991 bp, 8 predicted proteins | sample HoacroProtozoa21_FD_119630 | JGI IMG/M metagenome (GOLD analysis project Ga0181612, IMG submission 119630) | Hoatzin crop microbial communities from Cojedes, Venezuel. Combined Assembly of Gp0051906, Gp0051904, Gp0051908
ACTGTAGGTGACCCTGCTTCGGCAGGAGGGCTGGACTAGATGACCCACAGAGGTCCCTTCCAACCCCTACCATTCTGTGATTCTGTGATTCCGCGCAGCACCACAGAAGTCCCTACTGCATTAAGTCAAGCACACTTAAATCTGTGCAGGATCAAGATAGTCCCAGGCAAGGATGTAGGAATGAAGTAACCAGAGGGTCACAAACTACAAAGTTAAAGAATCAGAGATTAGAATGCCTGTTTATTTTGCACAACAAACTCACTGCTTTTATCCTGATTAACCGTATATAACTATATGTAACTTGCACAGCTGCCATGAGGGTTGTGGCTTTAACGTGAAATAGTAAAACTCTACTCACATCATTAAGGTAATTACTTTAACGTAATTATCCATAGTAAGAAAATTATATAAAATTATAAAACTGTCATTTATCTCTGGTACTTTAGGAATAAATTATACCACAATATGCACCTTACTATCAGCATAATTGTACACCCAGAAAGGCATGCATATGACACATGAAAATTAAGGAGCATATACTTAATGGTTATTTAACTTTCAAGGAAAAAGACAGTTTTCTTTCTTAAGGTGATTACTCATAAAAATATCGAATGTAATCAAATATTAGAAGAGGCAAATGGCACACAAGGCTGTATTAAAGTTTTTATTTAGGTAGTCGTATGTATAGAGAGTGAATTGAAACTCATACCACATTCTTTTAGAAATATCATTTGTCTTATGAAATAATGCTACAAGATGAAGTGTCATGACCAAGCATATTAAAAATACATCCCAATTTTAGAGCATCATTATAAGTAAGTAATACTAAAAATTTCTATCACAAATTAAAATCTAAGGCTAAAAATGGCCTGCTCCACACAGACTTAACATCTCCTACTGACAGATGAGCAGTAAACAACTGCTAAGAGAAGCAAAACTCCCCAGATTTTCAGTGAACTAGCAAAAGTAAAATTCTCTCCAATTTGGAAAATAAAGTTTACTTAAGTCCCTGTGTTATCATCTGAAATCCAGATAAAGGTCATAAGCAAACTTCCTTCCCAATTAGCACATTCATACAAAGTTATAGAACCCATAAAGTATGAAAAAACATGTACAACTCTTTGAACCTTGCTTCCTGCTGACTGCTTTGATTATTTGGGGTTTTTCTTAAGTGATAAAAACTGAAAAGCTTTTGCCAAGTGCCGACTACAAAAATGAAAATAAATGTAGTATTTTGAAAGGCACCATCAAACTACAGGCTAAAAATCCTATATCTATTATTCCAATTGAAGTAAGAGCCAAAGCAATGCTCAGGGAAACTGTCTTAGAGGATTTTAAGAGAATTTAAGTTTTATTTCTGGGTTATTACACAGGTTGTGCAAGAATATATATAAAAATGATTTCTACTACTCCATTTATAACTTAACCTTTTTAATTTAGGCAAAGGCCAATATTTTAGGATAGTCACAGTGTCTGAGCGTTCAAACTGAAACACACCAGAAACTTCAAGAAGGCTCAGAACTCGTCATTTTAACAGCTCTCCAGAAGAGCTTAGCTCGTGCACAAGCATAAAGAGAAGAATTAAAAGGAACACAACTCTGCAGAAGGATTACCCAATACAGTTTAAGTATTTCAGGAAATATTTTTTGAAATATATCTGAAGGAGCATTTGCTGGCAGTTGAAAACCCTGAAAAAACTGACCCATATACACACACGTTACACAACTGTACTGTGATGTAGCTACGACTGGCTAAGAACATAAGGTAAGGTGCACACACAGGATGAAAGAAAACAAGCAAGCAAAGGCCTTGCATACACAAAATCTCATCTTTCCCCCTTACTTCAGTAGGGCTAACATAAGACTTCGTATCTCCTCTCTACCCTGATAAACATACTGCCATATCACATATTTGCACACTGCATATATACATTTATTTATGTTATACAGTATTTTGCTTACTACAGTGTAGCCATGTCTTTTAAATTTTATAGTGAGAACAGGAACATCTTCTGCATACTTTTCTAAAGTGTCATTTACTGTGTCAGCAACAATGCAAAAATCATCCATTTCCAAATATATTTTCACAGAAAATGAAATTACACTTAGAAAGTAATAACTGAAAAATCTTCTTCTACTGGCTAAATTAAGCTGCATAACTGTACAAAAAGCTATGTTAAAAAATAATCTTGCAACTCTGTTCTTTCCAGGAATCCATCAATCCTTATTTTAAAAACTGTTAGAGGTTAATATGACTATTTGGAAATGTCTCTTGCACTACTGAAACTCATTAGGCAGAATCTCGCCAATTAGACCAGACGCAGTCTTATTTATACATGCCTATTTCCCACACTTGTGAATTCACTGTGTTCTACTTCCAACTTTTAAAAAAAAACAAAGAAGCATTAAAAAAAAAAAATATCACTCGGTGGACAATGTGCAGCACACAAAGTATCTAAAGGATACAAACTTCTCATCCAAGTGAGCTCAGGTAGTAAAAATCTCCAAGCTCAAGATTTCGCAGCTATTTGTTGGAGAGCCATGCCATCCCTAAGGTATTCTTTAATTTAATTGTGAATTAAAAAGGCACAAAATTGAGACAAGTCAAATACATACCTGAGCATACAAACCAGATCTTCTGTGCTTTAATAAGAATCTCTTTACACATACAGATATTATTTAATCTCTGACATCCTAATGATTTTGGTCCCGAATTCACATTCAATTCTAATAATATTCTGAAAAAGTCCTGGCTCATCTTTACTCTTCTGCCTCCCCCACGTTCTCACCGATATGTCACTAGAACTACTGAAACTAGTTCTGATAAAGCACAAAGGCTCCGCTCAGAAAACTGCCTTTTGGGGTTGGTTTTTTTTAGTGACCAATGAAATGTCCCAAAATCATTGACAAGTTTTTCCTGTGATGAAAAAAGAAAAGCCTCAATACATTGCAACCTGTGATCAAGTTCTCAGATGTTTCCTAAAAAATTAAAAAGCCTCTTGCACATTTACTTTTGAGAGGTTCCCTGAAATACTATCAAAGATGATATTGTTCAATAATTAGGGATTCTGCTCAAAATCTCACTGCGCTAAGCACAGCGGAGAAGGAGCTCAATCCCAGAAGGCTCAAATCTGCATATCAGATGGAACAAACATACAGATGGAGGTGAGGTAGGCTGGAAAGACGAACAGATCAAAGGGATGAATAAAGAAAAACATTTTCATTGCAACATCCGCCCTCTCCCAAAGCTTAAGCGTAAACACACACAACTCTTATTCAAACTATCTGAACGTGCAACTACCAGCTCAGGATTTTTCCACTAAAATCCAATTTTACTTTTGTTTTGCGAAAAATAGGGTCCTAAAATAATAATAAATAATCATCATCATCGTAGCACATGAAAACTTTTGTTTTACTTGAAAAACTCTCCATTTCCATTGGGAAAGCTGAAGACACTTCCCTTCCTCTCTGCCTGGAGACACCCAGGGGCCTTGGTTCCCAGCAGCAAGGCAGCCGCACTGCCTCACTCCTCCACCAGACCCAACAGACTCCAGAGTTTCCGAGCCCCCGGCTCTCCGATTCGCAGGTTAAGCTGCCAGGCTGGCATCCTCCCTGCTTCCTGGCATTCTCTGCCTTCTTCTGTCTGCTGGGCTGCCAGATTTGCCAGACCACCAATCAAGCATCGTGACACGTGGGCTTGTTCTGCCAACTGCCTGGTTGTACAGCAAGGCGCGCAGACTCGCTGGGATTCTGTCCTCCACACATCTGAATCCAAGTAGAAATCAGATTTCAAGTCACAATGAAAGCTACAAAATCTCAGCAATATCTCTTTTCCTCATGAAGGAAAAGCCCGGTTGCTACATGGCTCTGCCCCTCTTGCCGAGATGTGAAGCAAAGACACTGTTCAGACACTTTTCCTTTCTTACGTGCTTTAGAAATACTGGAAGAGAAGCATTTATACAAATACAGAAATAGTGCTCTAATCCCCAAGTTCCAGGCATCTGCCACTGATAGTTGTTGCTATCTGGCAGTCTGCAGTCTGCCTGTGAGCATCATGTGAGCATTGGCAAGACGCACAGGACCTCTGCATCTTGCCAACGTGACCTGCTGCTAGGTGAAGAGCTATCTTGTCTTACGTCACTGGCCACTGTGGTTAGAAATAGTCTTGTTTCCTGGCATCCCTGGCCCTTCTCCTTCACCGTGTTTTGATTCTGCCTGTTTTTCTAGTGAAAAAAACAGTTTTTCTGTTTTGCTTTACTAGTTCAAAGTTGTTTACTTCTATTTGATTTAACATCTATTTCATTCTTTCACTTAACTTTTTTAATTGCATTCTGGAAACACAGCTCGTCAGTGGAAGCTCAGACATCAAATACAAGCCTACAGAAATTTGTTAGAACCTGCCCACACATTTAGATGATTGTCCCACATGGAGGAAAGAATGTTAAATGAAGCATCTTCAAAAGGAGACTTTCGATATCTATTATTCATGAAAGCAAAAGGAACTTCTCCCTACCCGCCTAAGCAACAGTGATGAGAGCCACAGCCAGCAGACAGAGTGTGGAGCAGCGGAGTTCAGTCGCCGGGGCGGGGGAAGGGGGAATACAAAAAATAAGGCTTCTGCCTTTTTCTTCGGTGTGGTTTTTTTGGTTGGTTGGTTGATGGTTGTTTGGACAGGAGTGCATGCTTTTTTTGCTTTGCAGCCGCTGCTGTTTTGATCCTCTCTACCATGTTTTGACCTAATACTCGTCTCCATGCTACATTCTTTTTATTTCTCTTTTCCTCCACTCCCTTACAGTTAATCTAGAGAAGATTATAAAAGCAACGTGAAGACAAGGTTGTGCATCTTAATGTTTTTCTGGACAATATTGAGGAAAGGAGCTTATAGATGAAGTTTTCTTAGTACAACGAAAAACAGTCTGCTCCGAAGCAGGTTTTAGGCCATTTCATTAGAAAAGGCTGAGCCCATCGGGATTTCACAAGCTGAGAGTAAAGCCTGTCCACCAACGTCTGAGCACTGCTGGCATGATGAAGCTGTTGTACCAGGCAAGATTAAGGATTCTGCAGATGGCACTGTTCCTCCTGAATCAACACAGACATAACGCCCCAGAGCAAACTTTCTGAGCTCTTATCAGCAGTGTCATTTTTTAATGAAACATTAAAAACCCAAGTTCCATCTACTCTTGATAGGCATCTTACATGACCCTTCATCAGAGAAGTGTCAGTCCTAAACAGCACTTGGGTAATGCTAAACCTCCCCTTCAGAGATTCCTTAGGTTATCACCACTCTCCTCTATCACAACCCTTAAGTGCCAAATACATAACTGTACACTGTTCAATAGATATTTATACAGCCAATTATTGCACTCATACGGCTAGATAAACCTCTAGCCACAGCTAATCATTACACACACAAAGGCAGCAGCAAACAAAATTCCATCACCTTTTAAGGACTACTAAATGTCATCCTTGTTAACAGGCTGAGAAGAGCTACATTCAGCTACCAATTGCTTCCAACATACTGAGAGTCGGTTATTGCTCTGTTCTTTCCTGAAGTCTGTCCTAAAGACTCACTCTGACGTAACTCCTGAAGAGCAATATGGCAAAGGAATAGTTCTGGTAGGAAGAGTAATAACCTCTGCATTGTAAAGCTAGAAAATCATCATATTGTATAATTCATTCACATTCTTACATAAGCTTAAGTAACCAGTTGTTTATCAAAGTGATTTGAAGGTGTCACAGAATTTTAAAAAAAAATTTAAAATACTCCTATTTTCAAACTTGACAGTTTATCTGTTTAAATGTGGTAATAACCTTAGATAACCTCATCCTTATAAAAAGCTCACACAGATAACGCTGACAATGCAATCTGTGTAGGTCCACAGACAAAGCGTCACATCACTCAGCTGATCTGTACAAGAATACAGAACACAACATTTACTCTTGATTTAACCGCATCTATTCCAAAGAAGTTTGTACAAACTATCACTCTGTTTCTCTTTCTCCTTTCCTCTTCACTTCTGCATGTTTAAAAGCAGTTGAATCTTTCCGGCATTTTGTCAATGATAAATTACCAGGACACATCCTAATTTATATATCAGTGCCTGAAAGACTAGCATAGTACCTTCATGAAGGCAGCAAATCCTTTGCCAGCTACTGTCATTTTTTCATTATTAAAAGGAAGATCATTACTCACAGGTGAGAGACAGAACAATTAATACACAGGAACCTCCAAAAATTAATTCAACAAATTCTATTAAAGGCACACAGGATCTTACACCTAAAGGTAAAGGGTGGATTGAAAACCAACATTCTTTTCCAGCAGGTCCCTTTCAGAAGTTTTCCATATACATACATACATGTACATAAACATCCTTACAATCTATGGGATTTATTCAAGGACTACACAGCATCCATAAGGAGCCATGAGACAATGTGCTGGTTTTCTGGTACTATTCCTTGATAAGAAACAGCGTTGCTATGAATTCTGCATTATATTTTGGTTTCTCAAACTCTCCACATTGTGGTAAGAGGGGAAGAACACAACTCGGGAGCCCAAAGAAAAGGAAAGGCTTAAATGGTTCTTGTTTGCTTAGTGGCTGTGACTATCTTACACAAAAGTTGTTTTTTCCTAGAGATGCTAAGGCAAATCAGGGAAGGCATTCAAGAACAGCAAAATGGAAAGATGTGACTATACTACTTAAAACTGTGGATTTCGTTTGGACTTGATAAACCAGCCAGTCTGTTTTGTTGTTTGTTTGGTTTTTTCCCCCTGATATAACAACTTGTAGAAAGCAATCAATATCTTACAGCTGTTAGAGCCAACCATATCTGGTAGTTTTTATAGAGGTTTGGGAGCCCATGACAGCCAGGGATGGGCTTCCCAGACTGCCCAGAGGCAACTTGTGTCATTTTGGGCCTGGCCATGGCCATGTGAGGTTTTTACTGCCCACAGCACAGCCATCTCACACAACTGTGAGTGCCTGAGCGCTGTGTCCGTAGCACAGAGATACAACTTAAGAAGAACAAGTTACAGATTAAATAGAGATTTCCTAAAGAACATAAGATTACAGTGAGAACTTCCTGCCTCCACTTCAAAGCTTATAGCAAAGAGTTTCTCACTGTGAGGTTTGCACGATAAGCAAGTCAACTATTTCCCTACTAAATGAGGAAGCCCAACCAAGGCATCAGGCAGAATCCATTAAGAAAAAGTTCAGAAAAAATGATCTAGAGAAGAAAGCATTACAGAAAGATAGTTTGAAAGTCAGAAATCCTCACATACTTCCCACCTTTTCAGCAAAGACAGAATAAATCCCCATACCAGCACAGAACAAACTCTTCTGTTATCTGCAATATCATCCTCTCAAAATCCCTGTCTCTATAGCGTCAACTTCAAGTGCAGTAGGAAGCAAACGCATCTTACCATTGCTCTTTGAGATGTGACCCACTGCTACTACTTTCTCCCCTTCCTGTATACTTCTTTATACCTCTCACAGGACTGCCCCCCCAGCCCTGGGTTCTCAGCTTTTATCTTCCCTTTGTTCTCACCTCCCACCCTTGCCCTTCCCTGTTGTCCCTCCTGGCCACATCCAGCTGCATCTTTGCCTGCTGATGCTGCCCACCTCACCTGTCCTTTCCCAGAATAGCTAGGGATGGCTCCTCACCTCCCTGTCATCACTTTCTTGGTGCTGCATCCTTGCCTCTCCTCCTAGGCTGCTACCGTTTCTTGCATTTTCCCATATCTCTTTACTGTCACCGCTGCTGGTGGCAATGCCAAAGCAGAGTCACAACTCACAGGTCTGAAAGAGCCTGCACTAGCTTGAGTATTTCAGCTAGCTGAAGTTGACTTTAAATGTTGGCACACCAAGGAGGCACACCTCAGCAACTGAAAAAATATTGATCGCAGTCATTTAAGAAAAGGAACAATAAACTCATTATTTCCTCAATGGATTCAAACAGATATACAACAAATAGGCATCTTACATGAAAACTGTCTCCAGGATGATAAGCAAGCACTCCAGATAACCCTTCTGGTTCTCTCCATTTAAATAATAATAATCTGGATACATGCACAGGAACAAAAACAAACCTGCAGGTAAGCTCCTGGGCCTTTGCTTCCATCCTTGCTTCTGTCATCACAGACATCACCTGAGAGTATCCACCAACCTACTAAGGTCCACTTATACCATAGTTCTCTTGTCCCTCATCTTTGTACCTAGTAGCAGCTTGAAGTCCCACTCCTCTGAGAATTAGAAACCCTCTTCTAATTTCCAGGGTAAGCTTATTCACGGTCAGTTTATACCCTTTTGGTTTAGTGCCAACATTGTCATTAAGCTTAAACTAATTCTTATCCTTCTCTGATGTTTACCGCTTCAACATTTTCAAAGGCCACAATACAAGTTTATATCGTCCTACGCTAAACAAGCCAAGCTACTCCAAACCTCTCATCAAACAGTCTCTCCTTTCTATAATCAGCCCACAGCCTTTATATTTACTTGCACCAGTTTAAATTCACACTTCTTGAACAACAGGGGCAAGAACTACAGGCAAAACTACAGAAGTCTCATCAGCGACTTAATACAACGGTCCTAATAATTTTATGTCTACTGGAAACACCTCGACTGACATATCCTGCATTTTATTTCCTTTCTTTATAGCTACATCCCATTCTTGGTTCACAGTGAGCCCCACTAAACAGGCAGTTTAGATGCTTTGTGCAGGTTTTGGGGGAAGAAAAAAAAAAATCACCCAATCCGAAATTATTCTTCTGTATCTACACTGCACGTGCAAGTGTGTGAATGTAGTACAAGATTTATTCTTTTTATTTTTATCATTACTAAAAAAAGAGATATATTTTCTCTGTATATGCAGCACAGTATTGTTCCCCACTTCAGATAAGTACTTCTATTTTCTCCAAGTATGAATCTTGCAACTGTGCAACACCATTTACACTCTGGAGCAAAAGGAAAATAATCGCAGTTATCTTGAATACGCTGATAAATTGAATACTACTGGAAGTGCAGTTAAGAAATTGCCAGACCGGCTAGCAAGAAGTAACTTCAAGACTACAAGTTTCAAACAAATGAACTATTTGGAGGGAAAAAAAAAAAAACAAACAAATGGAAAAAGGGAAAAAAGAAAACAAACAGCAATTAAATGAAAACTAACATCTATCATGTAAGTCAATATTTATTGCATTAGAGCAACCACACCGATTAACAGCTTTAGAATGAAATTTAACCAAAAAGTAATAACAACTATGGGCTTAAATCAATTGTGCAACACTACATATTGAGGAAAAACAATCCTCCTGACCCCGCAAGGGATCAACTCAATCCTCCAGAACAAATGACTTTTTAATTATTGTTTTCATCATTATCTCTACTAAAATGCTCAGTAAGGCAAATGGGAGCCTGGGGAACAGCCCACTCTTGAGAATTCCCTTGTGTGATCTGTGGAGTGATTTCAAACCAAGTTCCTTGATATTGGTATTAATGAAACTGAAGCATTACTGTCTTTTTTGGTGCACTTCAGTTCCAAGAGCATTCCTTTCTTTCCTCACATTATCGTACAAACTTGAAGATAACAACCACTTTTCAGTGTTATCTTTAGAATTTTGACACTTTCAAGTCTATAAAAATCTATATTTGTTAGTGTTGTATTGCCATTCCTACTTTTCATTATTTCTACTGTTCTCTAGACAGCTTCAAGTTTTGATTTATATTTCTGAAGGTAACGCAACAAAGAGCACATAGCCACATGAGGACTACTATTAAATGAACAGGTTTTACATTCTTTTTATTCTTATTGCCTTAGTCAAGCATCTTCACTAGGCTACCTGCTTTTACCTAATAGGACAAACATTCCTCTCATTCTTTCAAAGCCTGCGATCTGACAAAAGAATATTAAGCCGCTTTAGATAACATCACATTCATCCAAAACATATTTCTTCTGCAATTTTCCGCTCCTTTCAGTCGTGCATTTAAATTTCACACTTCAAGTCTACAAACTCAGCACGATCCTCAAACCTTGCACTTTCTCACTCCAACTCACCAGCAAAAGTATAAGCAACACTGCTTCCAGTAGCCTTCCTCCAGGAGAAAAACCTTCAGCTCTTTAGTAGACTGTATTCGCCTTTAGGATATACAGTATTTTGGGGACCACAAGAACAGTCTTACGAACACTGAGAGCCAAGGTAAGACCCAGGAAAGCTACTGTACATCCAAACATTTGGAACCTTTAGTTACCAAGAAGTTAGAAGCACGGTACCAATACTCTACAAACTTTGCTCCTCTAACTTTCATGCTCCATGCAACTCAGTCAGCATTTTCCGAATAATTCACAAATGCTGACATCAGCATTGCCTGACCTCCCAGTATTTTAAAATAGGAGAAACAATTATTAGGCAATCAAAGGCCAGCCACGTGCATGTCAAGGCACAGCTCCATTGGTGCCAGGCACCAGGAGCAGTGGAAGTGCCCTATGGGGGCTGCTGGGGCAGGGCCTGGCAGCCAGGGTCCATCCCACCCCCTCTCCCAGCCAGGAGCAATTCCAGCCCCAGGCATTGGGCACCTCCCTGGGGACGGCCAAGCCAGCCTGGGATGTGAGCCTGGCTCAGCACTGCCCATGGCTGGGCACGGCAGGACTATGGAGCGCTGGAGACCAGCCCCCCCAGCGTTGTTGAGGCAGGGGCTGCTGGCCCCGGGAGCTGACATGGGGTCCTGGGTCTTGGGCAGGCTGGGGAAGAGCCCGGGGAGGGGCTGTGCTGGGACAGTAAGTAATGTCTGCAAGTGCTCTCAGGGTCCTTACAGTGTGGACAGAAATGAAAGAATGGATTTATGGTGGGGTTTTTCCGTGAACAGACACTCTTCCCCATCTTCCCTTCTTTGTAAGGTTCTCCTCTTGCTTTTGCAGTGTTGATTTCTCCCTAATTTAGTGATGTCACTTTCCCATTCACACGGCTCCTACACAATACTGGCTGTGGAATCACTGAACCACCATTCACTCTATCTTAGGATGGAGTTTCTTTATCCTTTTCATCCATTTCTTCACAGGAGAGAAAGTCCTTCCATCTTATCTTCTTTCTGCTATGCTCTAAGCGTCATCCTCAAAAGCATTCCTCAATTCTTGTCCTGGAATGGCTTCCTCCAATTTTTTTTTTCCAGCCTCTGTTCACTTTTTTTACCTTCCTGTTGCTTCCTTTTTTCACCTGCACCTCATCCAAAGCACTTTTCTCCAGTGTCCTTGACATTTTCCCACTCTTCTCAGCCTTGAGCCTGTTCCTTCTCTCTGTCTCGCCAATGATGTTTACCATCTTATTTTTAACTCTTTTCCCTTTTATTTTACTACCCACTGATGATATCATGCATTCCAATGGCATTCAAAATTCAGGGACCAAAAAGACACAGGATGAAGTCTGAATGTCTGCGTTGCCATGATATGCTCTTCCAGCTCCTTCATTCCCATTCTGAAGTGAGAGTCAGCTAGAAATACAATAAAAAAGAAGCTCCTCAGCTCTGATCCTAAATGGACTTGACCACTAAATTTTCTAGTGATTTTTTAAAGTGAATTCATCTGCATCATATCGTGTTTTGTTTTTTGTCGATTTTAAAGGACAGGAAAGACAAAAGTATTTTAGAAACAAAGGGAACAATTCTCCTCCCCCTCCCACCCCACCAATAAAACTTGCGACTCAACAAGGAATTGGATTTCAAAAAAAACTTACTGCAAATTAAGGAAATACCAAAAACACAGACCTCAACAAAATAAGTTCCTTTGTATCACCATTATGCTATTTTACTGTGTTATGCCTCCATACGTAACCCAGTGATCTTCCACCCATGCAAATCCTCAGAATTGAGTTGTTCTCCACTCTGTTAGCATTGCAACTACTAAGCCAAGGCCACTGTATAGTCACAGGCATCTTTATCAGTCTTGTCATCTTCCTGGCATATTCAGTAAGTTATCTCATGCTAGGCAAGTAACCATTTAGTTCTCAAACACTGTAAGCTTTACTAAGGGTAGACTTATGTTATGCCATTCTCTAGATCTTCACATTATACTATCACACACCTCCAGGGGGGAGTGTGTGTGGGGCTGGGGGCAACAGTCATAGAATCACAGCGTAGTTTGGGTTGGAAGGGACATTTAGTCATCTAGTCCAAGCCCCCTGCAATGACCAGGGACACCCTGAACTAGATCCTGCAGTCCCTGCAGGAGGACAAGCTTTCAGTAAGGAAGAGAACATCAGACCAAGCGATTGGCTGCTGCTTTCCCATCTTCCAAAGTTTTTGATGCCTCCTTCAAGAATTTAGGACACACCTCACTATGTACGATGAAAGCAGCCGCATAAGCACTGTCACATGTGTGACCTGTTTGCTGTTGCATTCACGGTAGTTGTGTGTATGTATGCTGTGGGGCTTTAATTCAAGCTGCATTTTATTACTGAACGCAAATGTGGCTAAGGGGATGCTCACTTCTCCCTTTATATTTTAAAGGGACTAATCCAAGGCACTCTCTTCTTCCAGCAGTAATTTCATAATCCTCAAATGACCTGACAGCTTTACAGCTCTACCTGACACACTTTTGCAAGTGCCATGTGACATTATACTGAGCCAAACTTCTCCTAATGTCCCACAGTAAAGTTAAGCAATTTCTTTCTGCAAAATACAGCAAATCCAACAATAATCTAGGGTAAGAAATCACTCTCAGGAAGATCTTGGAAATAGCTGCATCATTCTGGTCTGAGGGGAAAAAAAAACTCCTTGCAAGTCAAGTGCTCAATGACCAAGGGTTAAGCTTCTTATAATTTTCTAACATGAACATCCCTCTAATGAACGGTGACAAACCACAAGATCCTAATTTGCCAAATGTAAGCCTATATGCTGTGCAAGTATTTGTCTGTTGAAGTTTTGTTAACACATTTACAAAAGGTATGTTATGTAGCATGTTATATAGTTTTCCAAAGCTATGGAAGCCATGAATACCAAATCCCCTGTTGCTCATTCTTTAGAGCAAATAAAGTAGAAACATAATGTATTCTGACTGGATTATTTTACAGAGATTATTTTAATACAAAATGAGACTCTTCTTTAATGATCTTCGGCACAATCCACTGAGCCTAGAGAGGCAGGCTCTGCAGAAGTCAGACTTATCTAAATTTCCTGTACTTGTTAGCTGAAGCACATACTATAGGTTAAGCATTTTTAAACAACCTTGCAATGTATCACTTCAAGAGAGTCGTCTCTTCCCTGATGTGTTTTGCTTGCCATTGCTTAATATCTTTCAAGAAACTGGAATATACTAACACAAAATCTTTAAAAACAAAAAAAGTAAGATGCAAATGGCCTTTTCCCTTTAGCTGTACTGATATTACAGTGTCAAGAACATGGCTACAGCTAAACAAAGGCCCTCCATGCTAATAACTTCACAAAGAGTATGGTATACATTCATCTGTGCATTGGTATCACTCTCTGATTTCAGTGGAGCTCCTGAATACTACAAGTAAAAGAGAAGCAGGGGTCCCTGATGACGACAGAGAGTGACTTGGAGTACTCTTAAGGGAGACAGTCCCAAACTGGCCTGTCTTACTGTCTCCAGGAGCCTTGCCTCTCCCAGTGGGAATACAGAAAGATGGAAGACGCTGGCAGTACTTGCTAATCTAACTGCAAGGAGAGACGGCAATTAACTTAGTCCTATGTGACAATTTCAAAGAGGAGCACAAGGAAGGTATGCGATCTCCTAGGTCAACAGTCTTTTTGCTTGAAATGGAAAAAACAGTTAGGTTGGAAAGAAAAAGAATCAGACTGGTCCAGTGCACACGATGTTGATCAAGCTCCGAGCTTCATTCTCTTTTCAGGTTTAGACTCTTCAGGTCATGGAGTGGCTCCTCCTGCTCCAGAGCACAGTGCCCACAGTACAATAGCACCAAGAAGAAAAACTCATGCCAGAAGGCAAGTTTTAACCACAGCAAGCAGAGAAAAGGAGAGACGCAAGACGATTCCCCCACCATGTTAAGATACTTAAAACAACTACGCCCAAGAAATTAAATATGTAAATATATGCCATATTTATTTGGCACATATATATATGAACCTACTATACACTGTGCAGAATATGAAACTGTTTAACTGAACAAATGCTTTGACTACTACCTATAAACATATCTGTCAACATTTCTCATTCCAGAAATACCATATACCTAACTCCAATAGATGATTTTGCCATTTTCAAAAGCAACACTTTGCTTCCTGCACGTTCTTAGGCTTCAGAGACCCAGTGTATACTGAATGTCTGAGCAATATGTTGCTTGTGAGGCTTTCAAGTTACAACTTTCATGCCTATATATCTTAAGTTCAACATGGAGGGAGCAGAAAGAGCTAGTTTCATATTTAAGTAACAGGACAGAGAAGATTCTGCTGTGGGACTTTCATTTTCCTTAGAAGTCTTTCATTGTAGTCAGCTGACTGCAAATTCAATCTGTCGAAGAATAATGAAGAAGGACAAGGCCCTCTGGCAGATGAAATTGCCTTAATTAAGACTACATACATCCTAGCTAACAGATGAAATTATTAATACATGCAATTGTGCACTTCCACCAGCATGGTTTTAATGCAATACAGTTCTTACACAAAAGTGACGGAAAAAAAAAACCTGCAGGGAACTTTGAATAACAATAGAATAATCCATATGAACAGAAATTCCTTAGAATAAACCTCTGGTCTAATTGCTGAATTCACAGAAACAGTTAAAAAAAAGAAATTATTTAAGCTTCCATATACCCAGAGAGGGAGGAGAGAGTGTGGTTACTGTCACAGCAGCTTCTCCCTTTTGAGATACCTACTAGGACTGAGCAGCTTCGTGACACAACGCTTCACAAAACATCCCAACAGCTGAGCATGTCCCAGAGCTGCACCAAGGCCACATAGCTCCCTCTCTATCACCACAAGCCATAGTTCTTCTTCCACTGGTTTCACATGGGTCCCACTTTCCATTTCCACTGCCCGTCTGGCCAGAAAACATGACACTGCCACAGCAGCATGCTGACACAAATGTCAGACAAATCTTACCATTAAGTTCAATTTATATTTATCTAATTAAGTGGAATACAGATCAGTCGAGAGGATTATAAAGCAGTGGAATGTCTGCTGCGCTGCAGCTAACAGTATGCTGCCTGCTAGGGAACTTGCATTTACAGAAGCCAAGGCATGTAACATGTATGTCCTAGCCTCACAATCTAGCCCAGTGCATCAGACCAGGTCACCTCCTGATGATAAATACCTGTTCTCCTGTTACCAGATGCATGAGGTCTTAGCTGCTGACAGAGAAAACTGTTGGAAGAGAAATGCTTACATCAAACTGGAAAAGTCAGCAGAAGTACAATGCACAAGAATCTGAACTATTTAACCTATAGGTTTCCAAGACAGATACTTTATTCCACTTTTCTACCATCTTGTGCTTCCCACCACCAAACAGCTTTCAGTGTATCAACCTGCCATCATCACGCTTGCAATGGATGCAATTCAAAAGAAAATATGCATTGCCTTTATATCACTAAAGTAATAAAATTCTGACATATCACACACTAAATACACGTACTGACTCAGTATATTTGTTGTGAGGACCTAACATTTTCAGTCTCCATAATCTGTAAAAATGGAAGAAATCAGAGGCATTTTGAAATCAAAATATTGCATAAAAGTTTAAAATTGATCTGTAAAAATGGAAGAACTATTCTTAATCTCACACCCTCTTCCCAATTTTTTTACACAAAGATTAAAGAACTACAATCAAGGTCTGAATTACTAATCAGGTCTGGAAAACAAACCTCTCCTATTTTACAACACTTGTATCACTAAGAGGTATTTTATGGCTTAGAGTAAATTCAGGAATACTTGAATACTGCTTTGGACTTAATGTAATGTCAGTGACTGTCTTTAAAAACAAACAAAACAAATCCCACCAACACATCTGGGAGAATCCTTAACACAAAGTAATCATGACCTTTCTTGGAGTTTCTCATGGCTTGTCATTAGTTACCCTGAATCCAAACACCCTACTATCTTGACCAAAGTTCAGTTCGCCACTCAGATAGTGTTCCTTCATGAAATGGAGATAAACTGTAGCATGTCTGCTCTTTGTGAGCCTGGAAATTCTCTGGAACCACTTTCTATTTATAAACACATTCTTTAGATGGAAAGTACTGGCATGCTTTAATTTTTCCCCTAATGAAAGGCAGTATCCAACACATTCTGACTGTCATGAACACACACGAATTGTTCCTTTGTGACAATGCGGTTGTGGGATATAGTGCATATATTGCTAGGTTATATATAGCTCTTGGTGAGAGGCTAGAGAGCACAACTGAACAAATCCAATGCAGTGTATACTTAGGAGAAAAACTAATGACAACTTGAACATCGAACTACTGAAGAGACTCAAAACAAACCAGCATTTGTTCTTGCCTATAGCTACTTCATATTAGATAACAGAGTGATTCACATTGTTTCAGCTCCCATATATCAGTACTCTTGAGGTTGTAGATCCTGTCTATTTGAAGAAGAGTAATTACATTGTAGATTAAACCTAACGAACTGATGGAAAAGCAGACCACATAAAAAAAAGCACTGCAAGACCTTGTACCCTGTTGCAAAGATGGAGCTCTGACAATACACAGTAACACAGGCCAGGCAGGCAAAAAGAAACGGTGGTGGGTGCTGCTGCTGCAATCCCGCAGCAGGCAGGAGTCAACACACACCCACGTTCAAAGGGCACTCCGTACTTGGCCATGGCACCTGATACAATGCCTAACAGATCTTGGTCAATCCCCTCTGCCAGCTGATGTCTTCTCCAAGTTCCTCAGCTTTGACCCAGCTCACTCTCAGCTGCATGCCAGTCTCATCCAATGCGCAGCCATTTTACTGACCCATGTGGCTACACCACAGCAGTGCCACAAGCACGGCGTTGCATCTGCTCCCTAAATCTCTCATCAGCACAAGATACACACACACCAGAAGTGGGCAGCACAAATCTGTAAAGACTGACAGAAGATTTCCATTCCTTTCCCCCCACGCTCACGATAACCAGAGCAGGAAGGCAGCAGCGAGGTACTGAATTTGGGTTTCACTGGGACTCACAGGAGAGCACTGCATACAGTCAGAGCCATATTTAAAGGAAAACACCTGAAGATGCAGTCTTTGCCTCTATCAAAAGCTATCTTCAAATACTCATCAGAAAACACCAGTCTCAGACTACAGCACTGGCTGACTTAAATATTTGAATCGCCACTAAGCTTACACACGTAAAACCCTGCATTCTGCTTCAAACTTGCCTGCCCATAATTTAACCTGCTCAGTGTCATTCCCACAAGTGATAAGATGATTTTACTGCACAAAAGCAGTGTTGCATGAAGACATTTAGTGTTGTCTTGTCCCCAGCTGCTATTATCTTTATTGAAACCTGATATAAAGAAGGGAATGAACTCAGCAAATAATCCATAAATAATTTTATGATGGGATCTGAAAAAGCAGCATATTACTGAAAGGAGATAATGGCCAGCTAGTGACTTTATGCTATTATTTTAGACCTAAGGCTGGATGAAGTCATGCATCACTGAAAATATAACTGCACCCACAGTAGTTTCCTAGGCTTTTATGTGACTTCAGGAGCTAATAGAAATTAACTGTTTTATCTCTATAATGCCATATGACCAGATGCAAACTGCAGGAACAAAAGTTTGCAGATCCAGTTGGTTAATAGCTTTATTGTATTACGAAGAAGTAGAGCTCTCACCAGTCTGCCATTGTTTTCTGTTCTGAAAGAAACGAGCAGTATAATTTGGATATAATCACACTGGAATCACTTCAGCATTTCTCATTTTTTATCCCTATTGTACATCAGTCATTAAGGGTGTAAATCCATTAACATTTGCCTTTTGCGAATCAGCAAGCAGCTTCCTCTCAGAATAGAGCTGTCTTTCAGTCTCCACAAAGATGTTCTTTTGCTATTCCAATCAGATTTTTAAGGGGAAAGCATTACTTTCTTGATACCTCAGTTCAAGAAGGTACTGAAGCGCATCCTGGCTTCCAGCATGTATCTGAAACCTCCTGGGCCTTGAGTAAGATTCTAAGTGTTTTTCTGAATCAAGAACCAAGGTTCCTAAAGAAAGTATCAGTTTAAAAAAATACACATTCGAATGACAAAAAAAAAGCACGATAGCTTCTGTGGGTCCACCAGAGAACCACTGGCCTACTCAAGTTCTTCTGAAGAATCAGACACCTAAGTACGAAGCTAGGAATTTTATCTCCTTATCCCATTTTGGAAAGTTTTGGTTGACAGTTTTAAATTCTACGGTGCATAAACAGCAATAGTGAACAGACCAGAGAACTCTGGATTCCAAAAATACTCCTATACAATAAGTGAATACTGATTTGTTTTTTAATATATCAGAATTACACATTAATTTGGTGACTATTTCAATTAATCATTTGATATAGTTCTCAGTGTACTATATAGAAACATATCAATTAATATAAAAATCAAGCTCACGTCCTGGGACTACATATTTAAATAAATGAACTAGCTATGTTCTATAACCCTTTTCATACTTTTCTTCCAATTTGACCAACTGCAAGAACATTTTTTTTAAATGACAAAACAAAAACCCCATAACTAGCCTTTATATCTGAAAGACCACCTAAATTGTGTTATATCAATGGAAGGCCACCTAGTTTTCTTAAATTTTCAAAACAGCAGAGAAAGAGGAGATGAATCTGTTACCACATAAAACCACAGGTATTTCCCTTGTCTCGGAAACATACACAATCTGCAATATTTTATATATGTGCTAGCATGCCCAGAAGTAACAGCTGTTTGCTACGGTCTTGTTCTTGCTCAGGGTATTTGTATCAGATGACCCTTTGAGTTCTTTTTCAGCCCACACTGCCACATTTGTAAAGGATGAAGGAAGTCTTCACATTTAAGCTTAACTTTCTGTTTAACACTCAGGGTATTCATACACATAAAAAAGCAAACATTTTTTTAAGTTCAAATGTATCTTCTTGGCATAGTACCTTGGATGATCAAAATACATATGCTTGATTAAGAATTAAGAAACCTTCCAATGGTTTCTTTTTTGTTGGATAGATCGACAGGCAAAAGTGCGGATCTATTTAGTATGAATTTTTCCAGGAGAGTGGGAACATACAGAGCAGAAAAGGGAAACTAAATCAGGTTTTTATGCCAATCATTATTATTAGCCTAATAACTCTGACATTAATACTTTGCACAAGTCTACACACAAATATATTTTAAAAGACTATTTGCAGCTTGAAATAAAACACTTTGGAGAATTATGACAACATGTATATAGCTGTATTCCGACGAACATAAAGGTAAACCTGTAAAGTTCCATAAGGATTACAGTTTATTTAAAATCTATATTTTATTCAGCCTCTCTTATTCTCAAGTAAAGATTGGCTACAGAATGTCCCAGTTTCTATAAGCATTTCTCAAAATAGAGAAATCTTACATCTCTACCGCATACAATTATCCTGCATGCATGTGGACTCTTCACGCACTTCTATTCAGTGTACATTCTAAAACTACCAAAGAAGGATTATCAGCAATATCTCACACTAGCTATGACCACTATAAATGCAGTTCATAATGTCATCAAAATAATACGCTGATTTTACCAAGAGATATGCTATAGCACTTCAAATCTTCACACTAGAAATCAAGACCACATGTTGACTTTTTTTCTGTTATCATTAGGGTGACATTTCTGCATTTTTGTAAGCAAGTTTGCATTCACTATTGACAGCCCTATCATCCTCTCCTCGGATCAATGGACAAGATGGGAGCTACAAAGCACACATCTAGAACAGTATCTTCTATACACATTAAAAAAAAAATATATAAATATAGCGCTGGTTTTGGCAAGATTGACTTTATTCAACCTTCCTCCTTATATTTATTCTTTTTGTTCCTCCCTCTCCATTCCTTTTTATTTTTCCTTCCTCTGCTTACATCTTTTGTCTTCCACATGTCGTCTTCATTTACTTTTCTTTCCAAAAGTTGTGTTAGCTCTTCCCTGCTCCTTTCACGCAGTAGTTCTCCCTTCATTCCTTTTGCCCTCACCTATCTCAACTCTGTTATTCCTCTCTAATCCATTTCTCATCCCCTTTCTTGCCCCAGCACCCATCTGCTTTCTTGGTGACTATCTTTCCATCCTTTCCACTTCTTCCAAACCTGCACCCATCAGCCCTGTACAAAATCCTTGGTGTGTAAACAGAACTGTGGATTCTTCTTCCCCCCTATCTCAGCTGGCTGTTCTATGCAATATGAAAACATTCAAGATTTTCAAGTGGCCTTTAAGTTCTGTGTTTTCTACTGTTCCTAAAATCTAGGCCATACATGCTTGTCTTAACAGTGGTAGTTAAAAATCGCATCCATAGGTTAACTACATCTCTTGTAAGAAGAGGTGTGAGGAGGCTAACACCATCAAATCCATTATCTCATCAAGTTATTCCAAGCAGCAAGGGCACAGACGTAATGATGTTATACTTTAGATCTTACTCCCTTATGTTCCAAGAGTAGTTTAAAAGGGAGTTATATTGCAGGCAAAGTTTGAGTCAAATTGTTCTATACCGTGCTACTCTTCTTGAGTGAAGGATGATTAAAATCTCTTGGTTTACTGGCAGAACTTTGTTTTGGGTTACTTTGCTGGTGGAGTATCAGCATTCTAAAAGCACCCAGAGTCTAAACAGTGCTGTTTAAGTTAATTGTTCATTATGTTCGCTGTCTCTGCTTCGCCCTCTCTCCTCTCTACCAGACAGGGATGTCAGGCAGATTCAATCACTGCAAATCCCAGAAAGGACAACTAACTCTTAACTGCCAACAGGGATTTGACTAGACTTCTACTGCAGAGATCTGCAGTCTGTATCATCAAATATTCAGCAAAGCAAAGCTTCCAAAGCCAAATGAAGGTCCTACCTGCCGTGCTCTAGTATTTTTCCTTATGACTATCTGGTTTTTGAAGCTTTCATCAAAGCTCTGCCAATGCTTTTTTATTCACTTTTTTGCTACATTTTCTTGTAGGGCACTTAGGAGAGAAATTCACCTGTGCCCACATTGTCTCATTTCTTTTAATGCTACCAGTGTAACACACTGACCAGTTACTTGCTTTTTAGACACCCACCATTAAACTATTTATTTTCCAAGTTCCAGGTTTAACTTTACATGAATATAATGATCTCTTCATCCTCAACCCCTGCAAACGCACAGAAAAACAGAGCAATTCTTATAATGTATATCAATTTCTGTACCAGAGTTTTATCAAAGCACTACTGGAACTTACACGCCAAGTGAAGCTTTAATAAAGGAATGATGAAGAAACAGTTCTCAGAGGAAGAAGAGTTAGACGCATAAAATACACTTCCTTATCTCTCAATAAAGAATGCATTAGATTTCTATTCATTAACACAATTAAAATGTAACATTCACTTGATTCTCTTCATTTCATATATGCTTATCCAAAAAAAATCAGTTATTTATCAGAATGCAAATATAATTTAAGCAAAAGTCTGCTTGTACGGCATAAGAAAATGATAGAATAGCCTTTCTTAATATCTTCACAGCAGTGGAATTAATTCTTCCAGGTGATTAAGAAGTAACATTACTTGGTCCACAGTCACCTTGACTCAAACCTCCGATTACATTATTTCATGAGCACACGCATATATTGTATGTTTACTCATCCTGGACACGTTCAACAATCTGAAGATAGTCTTATATTACTTTGTGTGTATTGTCTGTAACGCTATTTTGCGGGCAACTTTCAGAATGTTATTGATATTATTCGAAACATAATCTTACAACAGGGAAAACTTTTTCACAAAGCCCCCTAAGAAGAGATGATGTATAGTCTTCATGTCCATTACTGAAGTCTACAAAAGCAATATAAATGCACTGTGTCACCTTATTAATTACATTTTCCTTATGAAATAAGTATTCCACGAGAACACTACTTTGCACAACATAATCCAAATCACTAAATAAAGAGAATTAGTAAATTAGAAGGCATGATTTACTTTCCATGTACAAAGACACAGTAAAAATTATTCAGTAATTGGTATGGCATTCCATTTGCCCCTCACATCTTCATGATTCACCTGCCATTACTAAATAAACATCAAGAAACCATTTTTTTTTTCCTAATAGTATTCTCCAATAAATTGTTATTTGTTATAAACACCAATTCAAAATACTGCACATCCCAGACATAACTTACTGATGAGCCTAAGAAGTTAAATTTCTTTGGGAACATACCAGGGAGAAAGTAATTACTTATAAGCCTCATCTAAAAGATAATTAAACTGAAAGAGGGCAGATTTCAACTGAAAGAGGGCAGATTTAAACTAGATATAGGGAAGAAATTCTTTACAATGAGGGTGGTGAGGCCCTGGCCCAGGTTGCCCAGAGAAGCTGGGGATGCCCCCTCCCTGGCAGTGGTCAAGGCCAGGTTGGACGGGGCTTTGAGCAACTTGGTCTGGTGGAAGGTGTCCCTGCCCATGGCAGGGGGGTGGGAGCTTGATGAGCTTTAAGGTCCTTTCCAGATCAAACTAGTCTGTGAGTGTGTGACTGTTATCTGTTACACAGACACATACAGCATGGAAAAATTGCAACACCGTACAAAATTAAAATCATCATCCCACCAGTCAGCAAGGTGGGGGGCAAAAATATATTTTTATTCAATTCATTTTGGAGACATGACAGACATTATCAATATGAATTCTAGACTTCCATTCCCAGTTTTTGAAGTCTGCTCATGTTCCTGCTATTTACTTTAAAGTGGTATGCAATTTTAGACTAACACACTTCAAAAATAATGCGATGCAATGGGTGAGATACAGAAAAGTAAATGACTAGCTGTAAGACTGACTTTCACATCACTATGCAAATAAATAATTTAACCCACCCCCATAACAAGAGTATCATCTAAGAAATTCTGATATTTTGACATTTTGCAGATTTTAAATCTGTACCTATTTTCACCTATACCTTCCAAATGATTTTAAATACAAAGGAGCTTTTGTTTCCTTCCACCCTGTACTTATCCTCATATGAAGTCCTCCTCTTGGAAAACAATTTTATTCAATCTTGCTGCACAGATTTGGAAAAGATGTGGAAGGAGTTTGGATGAAAACTTCCGTCCTCTGGGTGAAGTAGAATGCAGGCAAGTAATATACTATCTGACTGCCAGAGTATAAGGACCGCTTCAGCTTCCCTCTCAGGACCAATTACAATACACATTTGTGCTTCTGCTGCTGATACACATTCATTATCTGCTGTGTTATGTATTTCCTCCATACTACTGAAAGCAGCAGTATTTCTCTTTCTTTCTGTTCTTCTCTGAAAGAGGGGAGATCCATACAAGCAAATGAAGAGGTTACTCAGGTTTTGTAAGGACTTTTATCCTTTAGAATTCTGACCAACAACGAATTACATTAGTTTGCCATCAGGCCTAGAACATCAACTACAGAAAGAAAAAGGTATCATCACATGACAATCCTTCCCACTGAATAGCTGTACCAGTGAACAGACTCCTGACAAGCCCACGTATCAGAGATACCATGCATACATGGTAAGATTTGCCCCAATCCAGTCATGCAATCGAAACACAAACTCAGCTGTATTTTCTAATTTATGGTATAAATACTTCACGAGGTCACCAGATGGCTGGAAGAAAACTTACTTGTGGTTCTATATGCAAAACAAAATAATGGTAAGTAAAATCTTTTCAGAGGACCACAGGTACTGGTTACATCAGCTTTCTCACTCTGAAACAATTTTCAAAGTTTGTGACATTTTGTCAAAATATTTATTCCTAAACAAAAAGGTAATTCTTTCTACTGTGAAAATCTCAGAATGATTTTTAACAAGCTGTAAACATTCAGCTTCCAGTTGATCGTTTAAAGTTTGTGGCCATTTTTGG
>Ga0181612_144788_pt1 | contig 23990 bp, 11 predicted proteins | sample HoacroProtozoa21_FD_119630 | JGI IMG/M metagenome (GOLD analysis project Ga0181612, IMG submission 119630) | Hoatzin crop microbial communities from Cojedes, Venezuel. Combined Assembly of Gp0051906, Gp0051904, Gp0051908
CATCCTGGGGTGCATCAAACACAGCATAACCAGCCGGTCAAAAGAGGTGATTATCCTGCTGTACTCAGTGTTGGTGAAGCCTCACCTTGAGTGCTTTGTGCAGTTCTGGGCCCCACAATTTAAGAAGGATGTGTAGGTCATAGAATCGTAGAATACCAAGTTGGAAGAGACCACAACGATCATCTGGTGCAAACTTTCTTGGCAAAAGCACGGTCTAGACAAGCTGGCACAGCACCCTGTCCAGCCAAATCTTAGAAATGTCCAATGTCAGGGTATCCACCACTTCCTTGGGGATGTTATTCCAATGGCTGATTGCTCTCCTTGTGAAAAATTTTCTCTTGTGTCCAGTCGGAATCTCCCCAGGAGTAACTTGTACACATTATCCCTCTTCTTTTCCGTGTGACTCCTTGTAACAAGGGAGTCTCCATCTTCCTTGTAGCCACCGTCCAAATACTAGAACATGGTGATAAGGTCTTCCCTAAGCCTTCTTTTCTCAAGGCTGAACAAACCCAGTTCTCTCAGCCTTTCCTCATATCACAGGCTTCCCAGTCTTTTGATCATCTTTGTGCCCCTTCTCTGGATACTCTCCAGCCTGTCCACATCTTTTTTTATATTGGGACCAAAAATGAACAGAGTATTCCAGGTGTGGCCTGATAAGTGCTGAGAAGAGTGGGATAATGACTTTATCTTTGCTGGTGATGCTCTTGCTGATGCAACCCAGCACCCAGTTTGCTTTCTTTGCCAGAGCAGCACACTAACCATTCGTACTGAACTTGCTGTCCACCAGGACCCCCAGGTTTCTTTCCACAGAGCTGTTCCCCAGCTGAGTAAATCCCAGACTCTGCTGCATTCCTGGATGAAGTTTTCTGAGGTGCAAGACCTTACACGTTCCCTTGTTGAACTTCATAAGGTTCTTGTTAGCCTGCTCTTCCAGCCTATGCAGGCGGGTCTCCCTTCTGAAGCGTCCATCACCCCACTCAGTTTGGTATCATCAGGGTACACTTGATCCCATCAGCCCGGATCACCTGTGAAGATACTAAACAGCTTTGGGGTTGATGTCAATCCCTGGGAAATGACACTTGTGATAGGATGCCACTTTTTTCAAAGGAGCTATTTGTCACCACCCTCTGGGTGCTGCCTGTCAGCCAGTTCTGCACCCACCAGACGGATCACTTGCCTACACTGCAACTCATCCGTTTCTGTAGGAGGAGACTGTGGGAAACCATACTGAAAGCCCTGGAGAAATCCAGGTAAACCATGACCACTGCTCACCCCACATCAACCGAGCAGGTTACGTTGTCATAGAAGGTGATCAGGTTTATCAAGCACGATTTGCCGTTGGTGAATCCGTGCTGGCTTTTCCCAGTCATGTGTTTCATTTGACTTGCGATCACTCTTACATTCCATAACTTTCGCAGGGACGGAAGTAAGAATGATGGGCCTATAATCTCCTGGATGCTCCTTTAAGCCCTTCTTATAGATGGGGGTGACATTAGCCTTCTCCCAGCCTTCTGGGATGTCCCCCAATGTCCACAACTTCTCAAAGATTATGGAGAGCCACCTCGCAATGACGTCAGCCAACTCTCTTAACAGCCTTGGGTGATCATTTTCAGGGCCCATCAATTTGTAGGTGTCAAGCTCCTGTAATAGCTCACATATCACCTTTTCTTTCACTGAGGGTGGGTTTGTGTTTGCATAAATGCGGATTTTGGTTCCTAAGATCTGCGGCCCAACAGTTCTGGTGAAGACAGATGTGAGAAAAGTGTTGAGAACCTCTGCCTTTTTGGCGTTCTTGGTGATTAAATCACCTCTCATGTTTAACAGTGAGCCAATATTTTCCTTGTTTCTGATGTTGTTTACATACCTGAAGAACACTTTCTTGTAGTTTTTGACTTGTGGTTTTTAAGATGCTTTCAGGTGTCCTACCAGGACTCCAGCTAATGATCCAGAAGGGCACAGTGTTTCCATGGGTCTTGTGTCTTAACTGTCTCATCCATGTGTGCATTTGGGATATCCTAGGGCAGCCATCTCAAATGGCGCTAAATGCTTGTGTTAGGTTAATAAATGCTGGTAACAGTAATGGGAGTTAAGATGCTTATCTCAGATTTAGACACAGTTTTAGATGCCTCAGGCTATGAGTTGGTATTTTTTTTCCAAACCCCGGTAGGATTTAAAGTTAGGATAGGTATCAAATTTCTCTACAGAGGCACAGAGGCAGCTCTGTGAAAGCACGATGTAGACGTAGTTTTAAGTAACTAAGGTAAGAACAGGTGTCAAAATTTCAGTTTACAACTTGATTCCATAGATATTTTTCACCATTTTAGCCTGATAAGATTTATTTTTAGTCATAACTCTTCTTGAAAACTTTCTTCTGAAATACAAATTTCTTGCAGTCCTTTTTATCCATTTCTGAATCTTTATAAAAATGTATGCCACAAGTGTAGTCCCATTCTCATCAACTCTCTCAGTAAAATGAAGACACTGGATTGAGATGATAACTTTAAAAACTTTGTGTTCTTATTCTACGTACGATTTTGTGAAATATACTGTTTGAAACCAAAACTTCCTGATTAAAAATCAATGTATCTATTGCATTCTAGTGGTAGTTAAAATTACAAAGACACATGTTTTCAGTACTCCGGACTACATGTGAATTAAACATCTGCCTAGTATTATAACATCTATATAAAGAAAAAACCTATTAGATCATCAAATTATCATCATGCTGCAAAGCTGGGAGACTCATCCTGTCTTTGGGGACTTTCAGATATTAGACTGATGCAATACTTGTTCTTAGCCAAGTAAACTCTGTGCTACTTTCTTTGTTTCATTATGTATAGACATGTACATGCATTGTTTATAGACTGTTTATACCAAGAAAGGCCAGGTCTGATTCACATCTGTGAAATTAATCATGGTCTATGTATAGGGGATTTCAGGGAAAATTGTTTTGTATTAGTACTCTGACTCCTCACAGTGTTTCTTCTTTTGTATGGTAAAGCTTTAAGGTCAGGCAGCAAAACTGATAAATTAAATCTACAATTATATAACAGGCTCAGAGAACAGAAGATTAAAGGTACAAGAAACCAAAAGAGCACAATAACTTAAAATATATATTAAAGCACAAACTTGCAGCCTTCAAAACATAAGTCAACAGGTTCATGCATTCACTGTTTGGTATAAGAAAGACATTCACCCTACAAACTGTTCCTTCAGCTATCTCCTTCTCTGATGCAGATAACAATGCACAACAATGGAAAGTTGGCAGGCCTGCCTGAATGTATGGGTGAGACGAGCTCAAACGGAAAAAGATCAGCGGGTTTCTCTCAAATTGTGAATCCAGATTAGTTTGTGAACAGCTTCCACACATCATAACAGCAGCAAATGTTGTTTGCTGGTTTGTAGCTTGAATTGCCCTTTACAGAGCTGTGTTGTTGGTGATTTTCTAAAATTACTTTGACCATGAGGCAGCACAAACCAAAGGGATTAAGATTTGCCTTTCTCTTACAATCAGGGAAATAAAAATGCAGGGTTCTGAACACAAAGACAATTTTTTTGTAAAGTAACATCTGCATCTTTCAAATGTGGAACAAGTTCTACTTCTAGAAATGTTGTGTGGGATTTTTGGAAGGAAATCAACAATCAAAAAGGAGGCCTATGCAGTAGGATTCATTGCTGGTGCCTGATAACACCATGAAAAAATGCAGTGCCATAGGTCCTATGGGACTAACATTCCCCTGGAACAGAAGCTATGGACTGAGCAGGATCCCTGTAGCTCTGGAAATGACACTAGAAGTTGAAGTAAACTGAGTCCTGCACATTGTTTCTTCACTTTTTCCAAAAAACTCTAGACAGACTTCTCCAGATGCAGAAGTGTTTGATGGCAGAGTCCCCAGAAACACATGCAAAATACATTCTTTCTTCACTCTTCTTTTTCACCCTTCCACTCAAGAAAGGCTTGTTCAGAGGTGTTCTGGATCAGGGGCTGTACTCCATTACCAATCCTAAATGAGACAGGAGAATAAGATCAGGAGTTTCAGAGAAAATCCAGTCAGTCTTCATTGCACCCTTACCAGGCTGACCCAGGCTTAATAAAAATATCCAACTGATGGAGTCACATGCCTCTGAACAATAATTCTGAAAGCTTGCGTACTGAGCAAAGATCCTGCAGTCACGGGACTTTTATGTCCCTTTACTTGAAATCCACATTCTAGGTGTCTCTCCAGAGCCAGGTGGTTAGCATCTTTCTAAGAATTCTGGGAAGACATCAGGCAGCTCCCTCTAAAACAGTTTGCACCAGCAAGACTCCAGTCATTCCTTTCCTTAACCACAAATTACAGAGTAAACGTCCTCCTGCTTTCTCTGATTCCATCACGCCTCTTTTTGAACCTAGCTCCAGTGTTTGAAGGGGAGGTCTTCATTACTGTACTGTCTTTTACTGAGAACTGATTAGAGACTGATGGGAACAGTCTGACCCACAGAGTATTGTGTGAAACAGAGAAAATCGATCCAATAACAACTACATTTAAGAAAACCAAATGATTTGGCACCTAAGCCCAGAAGAGGGTTTCAAGCACTAAACTACAGTTTCATAGGCATTCTTCACTGCAGCTTTGAGATGTACACCAAAAGGCTTTGGTGTAGGAATCTCAAACAAGCTTCTCTCTTTGGCATTTCTTATCAATTGTCTTAGTGTTGTTGAGCCAGTTTCAGAGCTTGTCTCCAACTGAGTACACAGGATACAGAGTGGAGATCTAACTCTGCATCGTGAACGCAACCCCTGTGTTTATGGTACCTGAATTTTAGGCAGTGTAGTGCTAAGTTGAATCAGCCCCGAACTCTTCACTGAAATTCAAGCAAACAAACAAACAAAAAGTATCTTTTGACTCATGGAGCATTGGACTGCAGCAACTCTAAACATCTTCGAGAATTACAAATTTTATGGTATTCTCTGTTTAACACTTTTTGCAGGAAAATCTAGATTACTGGTTGCAAAATAGTAGAGTGGAAGGGATATTAAACAGAAAAGTAAATCATGAACTTAACAGCTAAAATTTGTAGAACTCATAGTTCTTCCTGAAGGCGTAGGTCCACGTAGGGAACAAGAGATCATTAAAGTTAACGTTTTTCCATTCCATCTATCCACATTAATTTTAGGACTTTACTGCTTTAGACTTTTGAAGCCAATTCATACCGAAATCATGATGTGCCATACAAAATAGAAATTGGAACATGCTTATTTTTTTGGCTCATGACAGTTAAGTAGGTGAAATCATCCTGTTTTAATTACAAAGCATCTCCCCCCAACTATGTTTCTTATGTTTAATGTTTTTCCCCTAATAAAATGCAAATGATTATTGCTATATAGAAAAACTTATGTCATTTCTTGACAGAAAGAAATATATTTCCTGTCTACCATGTGTCTAAATATTGTTCACTTTTCTAGTTCAAACAACACCACTGAGTCAAAAGCAACCTTTTCATAAAGCAGGATTTGACCTCGTTTAGATTCATCCTGAAGAAGATTTTTAAGCAAAATGAGTAATCTGCTGAGAAATGTTAGTCTGAAGTCACAGGACAAGAAAAATGGTTGTAGCAGTCTTCCTCATAGTAAAAGTACATTTCATTTTGTTTAATAAAAGTAAAATGAGCTACTCAAAACCAGGTTATGTTCTCTGTTACGCTGGAAATATCCCTATCAACTGAAGAACTGTCCCTCATCCTACAATGATTCATTATGTGGTTTTGATTTATACCTCTAAGTACCAACTGATATAAAAGACACTATGCCAAACATTTCTCACAGTTGTTGTAAAAGCTTGTATCCTGAAAGTGCCATTTCTTGGGCTCAGAAAACATGTAATTCTACTTAGAAGTGGTGACTTCTCCTGCAAACACAAATGCCATGGGCATTCATTCAGAAGGACAGCTGTCAGAGAAGAAAGAGTTATGTTCTTTTCTTGATGTCTGCCTCGATGCCAGATGATATATTCAGAGGCAAGAAACTTGGATTCAAAAATCCTTAAAAGTGAACTCTACTAGACATTTTTCCTCTTTCAAGAAGATGGCCTGCAGTACCAAACTCTTAAGATGTTGCCTGCTGCTGGTGGAATTTTTGAAATAGCCTCTGTCTGGGGTTGTGGAGCAAATAAACTTACTTATCCCAGCCTGTGAGCACACTGTACACCTGAGAAGAGTCAGTGTTTTCAGTGTTTTTTCTGTGTCTTACCTGATTTCTCTTTGTATTACAAGCATAAACAGCCCTGGAGAAGGAACTAAAATTTGCAGTCCTTTGCTAATGTCCAGAGTGGGAAATCATATTCCCTTCTTCACATTCAATAAATTATTGAAGATATCCCTGAAAAATAGATGATAAGAAGTTGACTCCTTTCTGTAATAGGAAAAACACTGAACTAACATTTCATATGATCTCAAACAATGCTTCAGCTGTTGCTTTGATACTGATTCTTCAAATCATAGAATCATAGAATCATTTAGGTTGTAGAAGACCCTTAAGAACATCAAGTCCAACCATAAATGATTGTCTTAATTTGTGCTGAAACTGATAGTTTAAGGAGTTTTCCAAGCTGTGAATCCTAATCTCAAATACGGTAAAGCATATGAGCATCTGTAACACAAAATCTCTCTTTTCCTCAAATATGTTATTAACAGATGTCTGCCTCCCGCACACTCTGCAAACTGCTTACAGGTGGCAAGGAAATTGTTTAAAACATTGTAACAAAGACTTAGAGTAAGCATGTACCACTTACCCAAAGAGACCTTAAAAGATCCCCAGAAAGTCATCATGGAAGAATAACACAGAATATTAGAAACAGAAGGGCATTCTTCAAGAAGTGGAAAATGCTTTCAAGCAAGAGAAGTGGAATTAAGCATAAACTCTGGCAAGTCTAGAATAAGATGGGCCAAAAATCTCTTTGTTGAAAAATTGCATGAGGGATAAAAACTACGACTTAAACATCTTCAAAAACATCAAAAGCAGGAATCGTGCCAGTTTGTCTTTAAGGTTGATAGATGATACGAAAAGTAAAAATAATTTCTCCAACAAGAGGTAGTCATAGCAGAAATACTAAGTGAATTATTTGCATTAGTGTTCACTATACAGGAATACAGGTAAGCTCTGACACTGAGCCTCTCCTTATGGCAGACAAATCCAAGGAAATAACTCAAACTGAAGTGTGCTTAGAAGAATTTTAGAGTTCTGAAAAGTTTTTTAACACTGATAGCATGAAGAAAGCAAAATAATTTTCCCTTGAAAATTCAAAATCAGATTATATTTGAGATTGTCAGGATTGCTCAGGTCAGCTCAGATGCTGAAAGACTGATGGTGCATACTGAAATGGCATGTTTTCAAAGAATCTGTAGGGAGAAATCCAGAAAACTACACACTGGTAACCCTCTTTTGTCTTGGACCGAGCAACTGAACTGCATAATGAACTACATGAATAAACATGATGTAATAAGGAAAAATCAGCATAGGTTTTGTTGTGAGAAATCGTGCTTCATTACAGACTGTTTGAGAGAAACAAGGATTGCAGGTAAGCTACCTAATATATTGTACGAGGATTTTCAAAGAACTTTCAGAAACTTCCTCACCAAAGATCTTAGCCTAACAGGAAAGGTCCTCTCACAGATTAATGGTCAGATAAAAGCTGGGAAACAAATAATGAGAACAAATAATGTGAAATGTTACTAGTGGTAACCCATGAAGATCTGCACTTCAATGCATGTGGCTAAACACAAATGGCCTGGGACGAAGAGGACATGAAAACTTTGTTGATATACATCTTTTCAAGGCAGTCATGGCAGGAACTGACCTTAAAGAGCTGAAGATACCATATGATACTGGATGATTAGATATTAAAAAGTCAAAAAAAAATGTGTTGATAAATACAAAACAGTTTAAAGGAAGTCTGATTACTCATATTTCACAATGGACTTTAAATAAACTCTTCACAGTGAGGAAAGGGATATTTGGGTGACTGTTATTTCTCTAGACTCACCAGTTCAATGACAAACAGCAATCAGAGGAAAACAGGACACTAGTAAAAGCAGAATAAGAAACCATGTGCCACTGTAGAAATCCGTGGAAAACGCAGGCACTTCATCCTATGTAAAGTACTCCTCGCCACCCCCTTCTCCAAATAAATATAGTAAAACTTGTAAAGGTATAGAGTTGTGACAAGGATGATGAGAGGTAAGGGATGCTTTCAATAAGAAAAGATTTTAAATAGACTAGAACTCTTCTCAGAAAAAGAAGGAATTTAGAATGATTTGATAGGTTGTAAAATCATGAATGGGCTGGAGAAGGTGCCTGGGGAATAATCATTCACTGCATTTTATAACACGAGGATGAATAAGCACCAAGTAGAATTATCAGGCAGTAGGTTTGAAGGAAGTAAAAGGAGTACTTTTTCACACAACACCTCATTATATTGTGAAACTCACTGCCACACATTACTTCCATTGCCAGAGGTGTAAATGGGTTCAAAAACACATTAAACAAATTAAGGATTTATATACCTATCAAATCTAATAAACCTGACGATGTGGTGTAATCTTCAAGAAAGCCCCCACAAGAGATGGCTGGAAACTGCATGGTTGTGCAGTTACCAAAGCATTTGCTGACCACTACCAGCAATATGATATTGGCACAGATGAGTTTTAAATCTGAATAAAACCAGATGTTTTCATATTCTTAACTTTTGTCACAGTTTTCAGTGAGTTCCCACTACCCTCAGCACAATTCCTGAGGTACATCACCCCTGTTTTCAGTCTTTAGTGGCTATCATCATCTGACTTCATTTATTTGGGCCTATATGTTGCATATGCACATCCTAATTCATATTTAACCCTTGGATTACATCCATGAAGAGAAACTGACATTTATTTTAGGTCAAAGCAGTCCAACAAAGATTATATTTTTCCCTCTGGAAGTACATGTCCCTTCCCTACCCCCACCTAGGTTTTTAAAATAGACGTCTTAGTTCTGTCACAACAGTTAGGTAGGAAAGACATGGATGATAGAGTAGTTTTAGATTCGCTTGGCTTGATTACAATGAAAAAGGAAAAAAGAAAAGAGTGAGAAGAAAGACGAGAAGATATCCAGAAACTCCACATATCTAGATCACTCCACAAAAACGATTCAATATGAACAGCTCAGAAAGAGAAACCAGCAAATAGTACTACTAAACACGTAAGAATAAGATAGAAGTCATTAACCTGAAGATACTGGGTTCACGTAAAGAACAGGGCAGATCAGTACAATATCCTGATCAGAAATATTGCTTTAAATATGGAAATTAAATGCATTCAGAGGGTAACAGACACAGGTTACTTGACTATTCTGGTAAAAAGAGACAAAATGCTATATTGTTGTTTAATTACGCTACAGTGTTACCAAGTAATATTAGACCATGGCCCTTGTAGATAATATTGACCAATTTACATACGTCTAGGTTCCAGTGCCTGCAAGACTCTCTTTTACACCTCTGAAGCAAGTTCCCCAGATCCGTCACCCGTAAGCCAGGTAATATCTTGAACTCCTTCATGTATGGCTGTAATTTCAAACTTTAGTGAAAAAACTTACAGAAGATTATCCTGATTTTTATAGTTTCTGTTACAATAGGAATTCACTGATGTTTTCTAGAGAAAAATTTAAGCCCAAAATGGGCAAGATTCTTTAGGTACTTCAAAACAGGTAAAAATTAAATATGTTTGAAAATGTTGAAATACTTTTTTTTTTTTTTGTGACAGAGCTTCTGTGAGAGACATTCTGCCTTTACTCTGTTAAAGTGAAAAAAAAAATGCTTTGATAATCGACTGCCTGTCTTGTTGCTGGGATGCTCTTATTTTGTGTTTCAAACAGTTGGATATTGAGAAAAGGTGTTCCCTTTCAGTACTCAAATTACATGACACTCTGCTATGTTTTTCCCATCACATGGGAAATCCCACACAAACGAGAGGATATGTATGAGTACAACTTGCAGTTACTTTGAGATGAGAAATATCATGATGAAACAAGAAAAATTTCCTATTAAAATAAAACATATGTCAGATTTAAGCTCAGATTCAGCCAGCTCTCAACTAAGGAAATATGCCTTAGCTGTAGATCATGGCGTAAATATATATCTGCTTTACTCAAAATGGCCCATAGAGAAACAAACAGAAATATGAGCTAGCGCTGACTATGAGAATAAACTGAAAAGCCTTCCACGAGCAGACCATCTCATGTTTTTACCAATGTACCCCTGAAAGAAAAAGATGCACACATCTCCTTGCCTTAAGCAATGCTTAATAATATATATCAAAATAAACTGTGGAATTCTAGGCCAAACATATCCAGTGAATGGTGGACCTCATACTGCTTAGGGTATTCCCTGCCACTGGGTACAAAAAACATGAAGAATTCAAGTCTAACACAAGGTCCAGCAAAATATAATGAATTTCCTTTGCCATAACTAAATGTATTTCTCAGAGACATCTATTTAACCAATTAAAAATAATTAAAAAATTATATGGGGAGTAATGGAAATACTGGAAATGGGGAAAAAAAAATAGAAAACTTCCCTATTACCAATGATTAGCTTTCTCCATCCTTTAATTAGGCAGACCAGGGATGTATGCTACTTGCTTAGCATTCAGTTTAGTCCACTCAGACTGACTCCATCCTCACATAAAGCAGTGCTGAAGTGTTTAGGAATTTTTTGATAGATTTTTTTTCCTTAGTACTGTATTGTTTCAACAAAAGGAAAACAGTTTTCAAAAGTGTATAAATTAACAAATTTTCTTTGGGCAAAGTTTTATGTCTCCCAGGAAGAAGACTCAGAGCAGGAATGCTATTACTGCCTCTACCACCCCTGTCTTTCTCTCTTCCCCTTAATCATACCCCATTCTCAATTTCATAAAACCTAATTTTGTCTTGACTCATACATTCAACAAAATCTACACAATGATTGTTTTTGGGTCAGCCTGCTTTGGTGTAATTCCTTAGATACACACTGGGGAATAAAGTATTCCAGAAAAAACAGGTGAACTAACTTTCCTGATGTGAGAAAAAGAAATCTTGAACGGCTGACCGGGTTTCAGGCCTGATATTTGAAATGTCCTGGCATAAGGTACACCTTGTCCTTCTTGGATGAAAAGTCAAGATTAATATTTTTCTAAAATATTCATTTCATTCAATCCAAGACTCAGTCATGAATAAATTATGTAGGCCTTAGTAGGTCATCAAATGTTCTTTTCTCGGCTGAAGCAGTTGAACATCTTCCAAGGAGTTCTATGAATGGGACAATTATTATCCACATACTTCATCACAAAGACATATGAATGGATTGTTGGAGGAATCATAATCTATATGTAATGTTCCAATTCCACTTAAAACAAGCACTATACAGTAACAGAAGTAACAGCAATTCTGTTTGTGGCCTTCTTCAGAAAAAAGCAAAATTAAAAAATAAACTATCTCATTCATAATTGTATTTCAGCGTAAAACTAAAACTATGTCTGGTGAAACTGAGTTTAAATAAAAGTCAGTCAAGGCAAAATGACTATTGTATATTTCATGGACATAAAGCAGTCATCCAGTGCTTACTGTTCTAATTGCAAGGCTATACCTGGGAAGAGTTGCATGATGGTAAAAGTGTCCATTTCTATTACAGTGTTGAATTCACATTTCTCTGAAAGATCCCTTTGGTAACAGCTTTACTATTTTATGGTTTTGCCACAAACATACATTTATTGCTAGCACTTCTAACTAGATATCTTGGATTTAAACTTCATTGATAAATGTTTACTTAATTTTTGAAACATTATGTATATTATATTCTAAAAGCACACACACCCATTCACTGATCCTTTTTGGATCAAGATTTGATGAATACAAAATTTAACTTTTCAAGATGAATTTGCACAAAGAAAATGTGCTTTGACAATTAATTTTGTTCTCTCCTTTAGGTTGTTTTATGCAACCCATTCTGTAGAAAGTAGGAGAATCAGCTGCATAGGTAAGGTAAGGTAGAGAAGTCCTATAAGACAGAAGAAACTGTATAGCTTATGTTTTCAGGGATAGGCTGGATATCCAAGGTTTCAGTTCAGTTATTGATTAAAAATAGCTTCTTCTTGATTATTCATACTCAATTATCTACATTCATTCTCATAGTCTCAGTATATATTCCAATATGGGATACCTTAAAGCTGTGGGATGTCAACAGTCCCTCTGCTTTTTGCTAAACAGGCACAGATTAGTTCCTGAAGGAGAGGTTTCACGCTGGGTAACTCATCTGATATTAGCAACCCTAGTTTCATCTTGCTGGGAAACTACTAAGATTCTCAAAGATTTTTGCCATTGGAAATCAAGATACTGAAGTCATGAGCAGTAATGAAACAGAAATTATGATGCTTTATTTATTCCCCTGTACAGATTAGCTCCAAAATAAATTGTAGATCTTGTTGAAGCATGAGTCGGTAGATCACGTGATGGCTCCTTTGCCCGGAGTGACTTCCCCCATGAACATTATCACTCCTTCAACACAACATTTAAGCTGACTCCAAAACAGATCCCATATTATTTTATATTCTCATAATTTGTAATTCTGGCCCATATTAAGAAGTAAAAATTTTAAAATTGTTTGTAGTCTAAGGAGCACAATGCTCCAAAAGTCTTTAAATGATATGCTGACTAAAACCTGATGAAGACTGAACATAGAGACATTTTTCTTCCACATATTTCAGCTTTCATTGCACCCCATGATTTTCTGTATTTGCTGAACTTTATATTATGTTTGTTTTACCTCTCATAACTATTTGGAAAATTAATAGTTCACATGAATGTCATGACATAATGTTTCTTTCTCTTTTGTGTCCCACAGACAGTAAGTCACCTGCCTCTTTTTTCTCTCTCATATAATACAGCCAATTTAGTTCTCTTGCAAATACCTCCTCCCTCATCTTTGTTTCACAGTTACTATCTTTTCTCCCCAAAGATCTAATTGTTAACTTGTTTAGTAAACCTTGGAGCAATCTCTTTGTGGCTTTGAGGATTGCACCATTTCAGACCTGAAGAAAGGCTTCTGTGCTGGAAACCCTGTTTATTCAAACTATATCAGTTGCTTTAAAAGTAAAAACTAAAATGAAAGGCATTCCCTTACAGGAAGCTGTCTGTCTCAGTGAGGACACCAATTCACTAAGAAAAAAAATCCAGTTTCCTTTATCCATTAGTCTATCATTTATTTTTAACTCAATAATAAAAAAGAGACTAAATGCGACTAGCATCTGATATAGTGCTAATATAATATGGTTAGCACAATGTGACCAGCAACTAATTACATACAACTAAGAAGAAATAATTCGTGACTTTGTGAATAACCACTGAAATTTAATATATTCACAAATTTAATGATTACTGACAAATAAAAGTAAAACCAGAAGTATACAGAAGTCAGTATCAATGATTTAGAAAACAAAAGACTAAATTTTGAATGAACAACCCAGCTGAGCTTAGGCTAAACCAAAAACTTCAAGGCATCATCATTACAATTACAGATGGAGCTGTATGATTTCACCTTTTTTGGTATTATATTTCAAAAACTGTTTGTTGAAAGAAATGGCATGATGGAGATAGAAGTGATGAATGCACTGAAAAATAGCTTCCTGTCATAAATGACTTTATAAACCTACAGGGAAATTTTTCATGTCTACATCTGCTAGATGGTGACTAATGTAGGATAATCAAATTAGAAATCATTCAGCCAGTGGGGACTAGTGACCACAGGAAGGTCCAGTGACTAAAGCAAGATTAGAAGTTGATATGTGTAAATCACAACTGATTCTAATCAGAAGCAGATGCCTGATTTCAGACAGGTCTTCACGGACAAGATGTCAAAAAAGATTAGAAATAATTGAATAGATGGAGGCAATGAAATGCAGACTGCATTGTAGTAGAAACAATTGACAGAATTCTGTGCAAGTAGGTACGCACAGTCTAAATGCACAGTGTCCACAGAGAATATCTGTAACAAAAAAGAAATCACTTTCTACTGATGATTGTGTAATTTAAATGAATACTATTTAGTGTGTATATCATGTGCAAACATATCATGAAAACGTGGAATAGCTGATTAAATTGGACATATGAGATAACATTCCCATTGTCTGATTTTCTGGGGGATAGCACCATTAGAATCAAGCATTTGTTATTAGTTTATAGACTAAAAATATGCTTTTGAGGATTACATGTTTGTATTTATCTTGAAACAATTCTAAACTGCAAGTTTACACTTTAAAATGTTCCTGCCAGTGAATATCAGTTAAAAACCGTAGAATAACTGCAAAATAAATTTGCTGTGACATTTATTATCTCAATTTCTTTGTTTTCTTCTGGAAATTTTACTGAAACTCCATGAAACCTTTCTATAATTACTGACATAAATCTTTGTTTTTATTTTATAGTCCTATGCAGAATGTATACCAGTGTCTAGTAAAGAATATAGCAACTAAATAAAAGGGCAGTATAATTTTTTCTGTTCTAATAATTTTCACAATCTGTTGTCATAAGTTAGGGGTACTGAATATAGTTATGTGTCTCCATCAGTATTTTAAAGAATAAATGATAAACATATAACACCTCCTCCTACTAATTTATTACTTTGTCCACATAGGCACAGAAAACTAAATATCATCAATCATATGTTATATTGCACAAGTTTGAATTTATGCAGTGCATCTTGCATAGAGAATGATCTAAACAGTATCTGGAAGGATATGTTGTGCCATCGAAAGATTTGTAGTGCTAGCAGAAGACAACAATACACTCTCTATAAAGACATGAGAATATTTTACTTGTGATTAGCACAAGAGTGAGCATTGAGAAAAGAAGTTTGACATTCAGATAGCTGACAGATTTCAGTAAAGTGCTTGTGAAAAGTTGGGGTGTAGGTTAATTTTAGTAATGAGATATTTTTATGATTCTTCAGTTTTTAGTTCTTTTCTACTTTTGATTAGGTGATTTTTCAGACTCTGATTGTTTGCCAGCTTCTAAGTCTGAATATTCACGTGACTCATTACGCATTGCTCACATATTTTGATTGACCAGCAAAGTCTCACACGGCTCCATCTCCTGTCTGGACGACTATTTTACAAATCGTATTTGCTGATATTTAGCATAATTCTGTACATAAATATTCCTGTGAGCTGAGATTTAGAGGAACACGTACACAAAAACTGCACTCACATAAATGTTCTTCTAATCCAAAGAACAATGCAGACAAAGTAAGAGTTGGAAAATATTAGTAAAAATGTGAGTCAGAGGTTTTCCTGCAAACTGGGTGGGTGGGTAAGGTAAATGGAAAGGACGGAGCTTACAACAAAGTTACACCTTTACTTTTGCTGACTGAAAAGGGCCATCAAAAAAAAAAAACCAAAGTGGATTTTTCCTCCAAGGCCTTTTAGCTAAATGTTCTTTGCTGATTTTAATGGTAGGATCTTCAATATGGGTTTGGGCATAATGCAAAAGCTTTTTTCCGCTGTCACTTTTATAATACGCCTGGAATCCTTGCAGGTAAATGTGATGACATTTGAGCAACAATTCTGCACCACTGAAAACAACGTCAGTAAGAGCAGGCTCAAGCTGCTGACTGCTATTAGAGCACTTATAAATCATGTATACTAAATATTGTGCCATTAATCCAAGAGATGAAATCATACTCCAGTGCAGAAAATAGGAACTCTGACTTACTCAGCCAAATAGAATAGTTTCCTAAAGATCGAGACAAACTTTTTCCCCTTTTACTCTTTGTACAATGAGTGGCAGGTTAAGAAAAAAGGGAATTTGTGTAAGTGTATATAAGATATATCTAGAATGATAAATCCGTGACTCAAAGCACATGTGTAATTAACATCTAAGTCCTTTTCAGCTTCCGAATGCAAACACTTAGAAGTAGGAGAAATTAGCAAAAGCAGAAAGTATATTACACATACTCAACAGACAGGATTTTTGAGCATGAAAAACCCACTCTTATGTTAATTATTTGAATCAACAACATATGTTGTTTATTTACTGTTGCATCTTGCAGAAAAAATAAAGTTGGCTTCATCAAATAATGAGCAGATGAATTTTGAAGAAAGCGGACTGTGCATCTAGCATTACGAATACCAGACAGTAATGCCATTATACTGTGGGATTAAGGCTTTTCCACAGCAAAATAATAGCCTGCCAGACAGACAAACAAATTAGCTGATGATGGACCTCCCTTCCACAGCTAACCTTTAATCCAAGACAGCCCATATAACTAATGAGGAATCATCCTTTTGTACTACTACGATAATATGAAAGTGGTGTGGAACTGAAAAACTGAAAAAAGTCAGTCAAGATTTTGACCTTTCTCAGAAGTACCTTTGACATCAGCTAGATGAGAATGTAAGGACTCAGCCATTTGAGTAAGTCTCCGGTGATCTAGCCCCTAGAAAGTCTCAAATAACTTCCTTAGTCATAACAGGCACTTTGGCCTGACTCACAAAACAGACTAGCACTTAAGTTCAACTCCTACTTAAACCAGTTAGTGGTTTGAGTTCATCTCACTCAGCTTTAACCAACTTAAATATAGGGATCTAGTCTAAACTAGTCACTTTCCAAGATCCCCACATACGCTGAAGTTTAAGCCTTAAGCAAAGGCAAAGGGCTAGGCAAGAATATCATGAAAAGGACAATGCTTTTGGCTTATTGTTTGATATAATCAACAGGGCTGCAACTAAAGACTACTGTCATTATTGTCCTCAAGTTTTGTTATGAACTAAAAATCATTATGAATTACCAGAACAAGACCTATTTGTTCATATGCTCCCCTCATTCCCACAGTACAATACCATTTGAATGATGTATTATCCCTCGAATGAGGAGCTTCTGTGATTCCTCTTAGCCTGCTGTTCCACACTCCTGCAGATCTCATGCTAATGAAATATTTGATTAATTGTGCCCTGGTCTTTCATTTTCTTATCTATTACTCAAAATTCTTCTTTCTGCCTCATGCTTTCTTTGATGAAGACTGGATATCAGAACTTGTGGAGGAGGCTAAGAGATGTACTAGCAATAAAGTTTCCATGAGCAAGAGGTGGTCTGAATGCCTCATTATCAAACTGCCAGAAGACAAAGTTAAGGAAATGGCAGGACCCAGAGATAAGGCAGGCATGAACTTTTTCTTTGTTATCTTGGTGGACTATAGTAAGCACAACAGGGCAAACAGTATTCCTGAGAGCACACGTGGCCTCTCAGTGCCTATCAGTATGTTAACAAGTGTCCTACTCTACTGGTAAGTGAGAGGTTGCACTAGCTGATTTATATAGTTTGTACCACAGTCCAAATTTCTTGTAACACTAGGTGATATGTGTATTCATCTTTCTACTTATAGTACACTCATTTTTGATCTAGCCCTGCTTTTACACATTTTCCTATAACAATACAAAGCATGAAACAATGTTTAGCTGCTGTTGCATCCACTCTGTTACTTCTGTGCTAGACAACCTTTCTCTGAACCACTGAAGTTAGTTCATGGCGTCTAAATTTCAGTGGAGTTGTGTTCTCAACCAGAGCAGTGCAGAAATAGCTCTGGGATCTCATCCTCTCCCCCTTCTGATCATGCCAGTACTACTATGATTTCAGAAGGATATTCCTTAAGAAGACATACCTCCCCACCAAAGCAATTTGTTGAAGCATTTTGATAGGATACTCCAACAGAACAGTTTTATTAACTATAGGCCACGAAGCAGACCCTGGTTTTGCTTACAAGCTTGAAAGCTTTTTGTTTAAGACTTCAAGAGCTAAAATGGGATCTCAGCCTCTCATTGCATAGATTAATTAAGGATACTTTCTGTTGTGCAACAGTTAAAACTTCAAGACCACTGATGAGTTTACCTAATGACAAACAATTAGTATCACATTATTATAATGAATGGCCATAAAAATTAACGATATAAATCTGGTCAGATATTACCAACTTTCTACTTGTTTCTTTTCTCTAATCCCTACTTCCTGAAAAATCCTGTGTTCCTCTTAGACTGAAATGATTCTACAGTATTTTACAGACACTGGTTATGGGAAGACCAGCACATCACTGTGGATCTTCTCCCCAAAAAGAAAGTTATGTATCATCAAGTCATATAGCATGTCTATTTTACAATCAGTTTTGGTACTAAATGAAGTAAAAAGTAGTAAATAGTACAGGCTCAAAGAAGAATATATGTTATGGTCTTATTAACTAAGAGGAGGTGATCATGTATATCCCATTTTAGCATTTCCAGGAAAAATGTATTTCCTTTTGGTAAGTTACAGATGTGCTACTTACCCTTTACTACTACATGGATTTCCAGAGAGTATAAAGTAGATGGACTATGAGAGTAAAACAATAATCCAGGTAGTACAGAACTGTGGTGGTTTTTATTAAGAACCCACCCACCCGAATTGAATGTGATTTCAGATGTCAGAACAACATTGGCTGTTAGAAAAAAATCCTTCAAGATATGCCAGACATAGGCAACAGAAAATATAAAATCTGGTGATGCCAACATGCAAAATGTTTCCTCCAATAACTGCAGGGTTAAGTGTTTTGAAAGACTGAAGGAGAAAAGGGTCTTATAAGCCTTAGGTATGAATTTCTTTCAAGGTTGGTGCAGACAGACAACAGTAGTCAAAATGTGGGAAGCAGTACATTTTGGTCTACGATTCCCTAAAGAGAGCCAGATGAACAGCAAATACAAGAATATGCAGTAGAAAACAGCATCAATGAAAAAATGACATCTCCTTTCTCAATATGTACGCCTTCCCTCAGCTTATCTGATTTTATTAGAAAACTAATATTTTTATTACTCTTTTTGATTCACTGGCCTCAGACTTCTGATGCCGTCTGTAGGTGTTGTAGCCTGCTGTGTACAACAGAACTAAACACGCAAACTCAGCCAGCTTAAACTCGTCAAAAATCCGTCCAGAAATCAGGCTGTACATGCACCGAGGGCAGACAGAAAAAGCTTTCAACTTTAATGAAATAATTTACGTCCATACCTTTCAATCTAGTCAGTCAGTTGAGTGGAATCATTTTTCATAAGGACATATCTGAAAGGCACTTCAAGATGGACTTAGTCTACACAGTAGTTTAGAATTTAATGCATTATTGTTCTTCTAAGTGACCCTTTCAAAAATGCAGATTCTTCCTTCCTCATGCACATATGTCATCTACAAGCCTTCTCTGTTCTGCTGAAATTCTGTCATCCTTTGAGGCATCAGGAGTTGGCTGTTATCAGAGGACAGATACAAATCTTGATTGTCCCTTAGATGGATAGGACATGACAAATTTTGTTTTGATCTGCCTTGGGGCATAGGAGATTTCAGTTCTTGTCTTAAAAGGATGAAGTGCAAAAGTCTTGATGTGAAATAAATTGGAATAATTACAATAACTGTCTAATTATACATGGCATGAAGTAAACCTCAATTTCAATATAGTTCAAGAAAATCTAATGAGGTCTGATGTTTACACCTATTTCTTGGCTCCAAATCAAGTTAATGTCCTCATCAAATCTGATTGGCTCTGGCAGGATCAGAATATCTGGCATTATAGCAATACAAACATTGAAAGTAAAATTTTGTAACACAGTATTTTAATCCATCTTTATGGTAAAAGTAACAAATTGTCTATCTTTTCTCTATTTTTCTACCACTTATAGTTTTTACCCATATTTTTAAAATTAGGTTTCACTCTCTCAGCAATCTTGATATATAAGGAAGACTTACTTCATTGGCAAATGGAGAACTGTGGCACAGGCTGGAATGAATAATTTGGCTGAGCTATGGAAAGTATGAAATCCAGAAAGTTTGATTTTGCTTAATATGATTCAATTCGCCTGTACTCATCATTCGCGCCTAGCAAACCAGAATTGTTCTATTAACCAACAGCATCTTTCTGATGAAGAAGGATAGAAGAAGCAGTTCTGTTCCCTCTCCCACATAAACACCATAATGTTACCTACTGCTGGATATACAGGACGAACAAAAGCAGATTAAACCTAGTGCCAGAAGTCGTACACCTGTTGGGACTTAGATCTCTAGAGCATACCACATCCAAAACAGCAACTCTGTTTTCTAGGAGAGCCTCTTCTTTTATTTGCGAACTGCCTCCCTTCACAGCCTTAAAATTCCTTTCAGCATGATCACAACTACTTCTGATGAGATGGCAGTCTTTTAAATACCAGATAAAGCTCTGCTGCAATCCAGTTTATAGACAATGACACTAGAAATCTGTCTAAATGTTCTGGAGAAACCCTGAAATTTTCATGCTGTCATAACTGAAGCCAGCTTTGATAGGGGACAGACACCTGCATGTAGATTAGGTAACTTTCCTGTGCTCAATGACTGCTCCAGGTCAGTGCCTGCACAGTGATTCAGGTCAGCAGAACATGGCCTCAGGGAGGGAAAAATTCTGTTGGGGTATTGGATTATATCCTGAGCAGAGCCTAGAGTCATGCAGATGTGGTCTCATTTGTTTTGCAGATTTGGAGATTTTCACTTCTGCACAGAGAAAATTAGTAGGGTGCATCCCAAGTGAATGGAGCAGATGAACGCTTCCTGTTATTTCACTGTATTCTCAATGGAAAAGGATAGACCTGTACCTTAGAGTGGACTCTTGTGGTACCAAAGTTGCATACACAGGCCACAGAGCAGACATTTGATTTCATTAGCCTGGAAATTCATCTGCAGACCTCAGAAGTGCTTATTTTTTTCAAGGGATGCAGGGAGATACATTAGAGAAGCTCAGATATTCTTTCTTTCCCTTTCTGAGGCCAGGCACTTCACACTGGAAAGGAACCAATGTCTAAACTGAACAGACTAGACACCACCATATTTTAGAATTAAAAGAAAATTAGAAATCCTGAAAGAAGGAACTCAAGTCTTTGGTTCACAGGAGAGGCTCAAGGTCCTTGTCTGGAAAGGAAGTTCATAACTGTGGATCAATCTGCAAAGTCCCAAAATAAGCCATGGGAAGAATAAGAATATGCATATGAAAATAGGAAAATCTGTCTGGACACCAACTAGGCAAGTCTGATTTTATGCTAAAATATGAGGAAAAGGGTAAGGTTAAGCCTCAGCTTTCCATGGGCTGCAAATTCCTGTCTCTCTGTTAGAATAAATTATTTCTTTAGGATTCAATTTCAGCATTTAATGCAGAGAGTCAAACTTCATCTGGGCACTGATGCCTTCACAGAAATTAATCAGAAAGAAAACTGTGCTTCTCTGTAGTTATAGTGACCCTTTGGCAGATGTGTGTGGAAAAATTGCAGGGAGATTACCTTATAATAACCCAAACCCTCTCCTCTGCCAGTCTAATCTTTCCCACTAGATCCCCATCCCTGTCTTGCAGCCAGTAGTGAACTAATATAGAAATCCCAGAAAAGAGTACTGACATTACCTTGTCATTGCAAAGTCAAGTATCAGGGTAGGCTGTAGGAAGTACAGGCTGAACAGGGGCTGAGTTTCATGAGTGTCCAAACTGATTCTTAAGGGAAAATATGCTGTAATCCAAGCAAAATTGATTAAGATTTGAGTACAGAAGTTGGTTTTGCACAGAAACCACGGGAAAATCAAGCAGAACTGACACTCTTGCAGTCAGAAGGAAGGATTTTAACTGGTATAAATTTTTACCCCTCAGAAATCAGGCGGACTGCTGCCACTGTTTGTCAGATAAACCTTTGGTCTTATAGATTTGGTTATACATATTTCCAGGAGGTAGACTGGTTTGGGAAATTAGGGAGATGGTGTGCATGATATAGACATTTTCAGAGACCTGTGGGAGATATTTCACCAATAGAGGAGTTTTCGTTCTTGACCAAACAGGTCCACGCAGAGTTTTAAAACTGCTGAACAGTGTTTTATAAACAAAGTGAGCACACTGAAGATACACTACAAATTTAATTTGTATCTTTCCTTGTTTGCCATATTAACTAAAACAGAGATTTAAATTTACACCAGAAAACTTCACAGAAACTTGGCAGAAACATAGTACAAAACCCAGAGGGACTCAGAATAATTGTCTTAGGTAACACAATGAAATACATTGGTAATGATTCAGAAAACATGCTAGAAGTCTGCACTGTCCACATGATTTCAATATATTTCAGAACAAAAAAGAAGCAGACAGAGTAGTACTTCTCAGTGAGGATAATTTTACTATTCCAGACATCGCATGGGAATAACAGATCTGTAGAGACGACAATAACATTTTCATAACAATGAGTGTAATCTCACTACTATATCGTTGGAACGAAACTATAATTTTCTGAACACAGTGATCTCCACTGGTCATTTCTTCCAAATGACTACTGTGTGTTAGCCAAACAAGATTTCTTCAAACACTACGTGTTTTACATCACGGTGTGCTCATGTTTGTGCATATGCGCTTCTGTGTGTGTAACTTAGATTTTTTATGATAGTCTCATCTGAAGAAAAAAAATCATTAAATAGTATCCCAGCCACTACAGAACATCTTCACAAATGAATGGGTATTTTTCTTTTTTGCCTAACAGCTGCTTTTAGTTTAAGTAGTTTACTGTAGCTAAAAGCTCTGACAATCCAGATACTTTTTGCTATCAAGGTTTATCTCAACCCGCTAAAGTCTAGATAAAGGGTTGCCAGCTTTCCTGCTTCAAAGGAGACAAGAGTAATTGGAACTATAAACTCTCCCATTCATCACTGAAATGCACATTTTTATAGGACCGCAGAAAGCATCTGTATCTTTACTAAGACAAAGCATGCATTAGACAGATTTAAACTGAGACTGCTCAATACAACAGACCACTTGTCTGACATTTACAGATGTTAATGTGCACACACGCCTTTCAGAAGAGGAGAAAATAGCACATCCTTAATCAGAAGATTATTTTACAGAGTGAGGTCCTCATCCTCCAAGGTTCTTTGCTTTAGCTGAAGCCAAGGGCCCTTCGTCCTTCACCAGAAGCATTCAATACCTTCCATGATCAGGCTCTATAACTTTTTCAGTGCAGTTTCTCTCCCTTGTGCCTTGGCACAAAAACAGTTTTGTACATCTAGATCCAAGACCTACGCAATCCTAAGGATAATTACAAACACTGTGCCTTGACCAAGTCTGAAAATTATTCATTTCCACAGTCCTTTAACAAAAAGTGGAATCTACCTAGAAACTAAACAGCCCTGGTTTGTAGAAGATGTACATATTTCCTTATGGTCAATTTGATGGAATATTCACTTCCTTTTTAATAGATTGCAAATTCATCAAAGAGAGAAAAAGTTTCAAAGTCAGTTAAGTTTACTCCTACAGGCTGCCATTATCATCAGAATATGTAAATGCCACAGACTAAAGTAAGGTTTGCCAGAGAACAAGTCCAAAAAAAAAAAAAGTTCAGTTCCTTTCCTTTGTGCTCAGTAATTCTAAAACAAGTCCCTGTTTGTTTCCACCGGATCACTGTAAAGAAGGTTGCCTCATACGATGTCCATTAGTTTCTGTAGTAAAAGATATTTTAGTGTTATCATAAAAGAGGATTTGGGTTAACAAATCACTGACTGATAAATGTACAACACGCCTAACAAATCTATAGGTTTCCAACAAGATTTTTCCATTCCAATGCTGTCTCTGTATACTCTAAAAATGGCAAGTTTTGCAGGATATGTGAGCAGCCTCCGACAAGCAAAATTACTTGTTGCATAAGAATGAATGAACAAGAACCAATTACACATATATTTTGAAGACTTTATACATTTGTGTTTAGACAGTTTTCCTGAGGAAACAGGATCATAGAATCACAGAACAGTTGAGGTTGGAAGGGTCTTTTGGAAGTCATCGTGTCCAGCTCCCCCTCTCAAGGTAGGGTCTGGTTGCCCAGGACTCTGTCCAGGTGACTTGTGAATAGCTCCAAGGATGGAGATTCTGCAACATCTCTGGGCAACCTGTTTCAGCGTTCAA
>Ga0181612_175203_pt1 | contig 23990 bp, 9 predicted proteins | sample HoacroProtozoa21_FD_119630 | JGI IMG/M metagenome (GOLD analysis project Ga0181612, IMG submission 119630) | Hoatzin crop microbial communities from Cojedes, Venezuel. Combined Assembly of Gp0051906, Gp0051904, Gp0051908
AAAGCCTGCCCTTGTGAGGATCCAGTTTAACATGAAAGTCTTAGCAGTTCCCTGAATGTGAATAAGGCAGCAAAACTCACTCCTTTCATGCCTCCCAATCATGCCCTTTAATTTAGCTACAATAACTTTAACTGAATCAGAATAGCAGTTCCAAAAATTGAGCCCTTGATTATCTTGATGACTACCTTACTCCACACAAGAAGTTGCACTGATTCCAAGGGCTTTTCTTCCTACTAAGTCCTATATTGCAATAGGCAACAGAAGTGGGTCAAAATGGAAAAACAGTGAAATTTATTTTGGATGCTTTTTGTTTTAGCTTCATATTTTTTTTCTCCTGAGGCCTGCAATGGAAAAAAAAAAAAAAAAAGGAAATTTGCAAAAAGATAGAAGAGAAACATTTATGTAAACTGTTTTTGTTCTCTAGGAACAGCAAAATAGCTTTAGAATACTATATAAGGTGATATTATTACTGCCACACTTCAGACTTTCTGCCTGCACTAACTAATACATTTCGAATGAAGTTACTTTGTCAAAATTTATAGCATCTGGCAATTACAATTCCTATCTGTTACAAGCCAAACTTTATTTTTAGTCCTTAGTATTGTGTTAATGACATTATAATTAGCATATACACAGGAATGGCAAGTTAATTTATTTCAAGCTTTTTCTCCTGAAACACCACTTTCCTTTGAATGTGAAATAGTCTCTATTTTTTCATATCCTAAATTCTATACTGTAGCTTTAATTTTGGCTTATGTCAAAACCAATGATGGTTTTTCAGTATTGTCTTTTTTTTTCTCCTCTCTTATTTTGATACATACCAAGGGAAAAAACCCAAACTAACCCTAAAAGTTAACGTGTAGCACATCTTTGTCGCTATTTCCAGATACTGTTAATGAAGTGAAGAATGTACTCTAGTCACTTTCATGTGTACACCAAGTATTACTTTCTTTGTGTTAAGTAATTGCACACCATAGAAACCTCACCCTTAAAGACGTGAGTAGCACGGAGTTTTGATATATGCTTTATTACTGTATACATTTGTTTTCCTCTATCTTTCTGGATTTTTTTGCCTTTTTTTAAAAAAGAAGGAAATGAAAATGAGGGAAAAAAGACCAAATAGAGGCAAGGAAACTTCACGTTTTTAGCATTCCTGGAAGCTCTATTCATCACTTCATGCAGGGATGGTGCAGTTGAAGCCGCATTAGTGGTGTGGTATGCATGCTGCACATTCTTTTCTAGCAGTGCATCCAGCACAGGCCAGCTGCCGCTGCCTCTGCTCATACAGTGTTCATTTATTTGTCTTTAAGTACCTCACTTAGAATGCCGGAGGTCTGCAAATTTGACTCACTCGCAGACTGGCACTCTTGCTCTTCAAGCCTTGTCTGACTTGATTCCTGGTTCAGCTGCTCAGTTTGTGGGTGGTGGCAGGGATGAGATGTGGTAGGGTAGGGTTTCCAAAAGCCTCCGGCTAACTTGGGAACTTACATCCACATTTCAGAGATGACAGGCACTTAGGAGTCAGAGTCCCTCAGGAAGTCAGTGTGCCCAGACATGCAGTTGCTTTGATAAGGGACCTGTCATATCTTAACTTGCACTAATTGCTTGTTCCCTCCTTGCCTCATTTCCAAGGCAATAGAATTGAGAAGCCCAAGCTCCATCACCTGCATGTGACTGGGCAACTTCTCTGCCAGGTTGCCTGCAGCAGACCTTGATAGTGAAGCCTGCTCTTTAACCAGTGTTTGGAGTAAAATAACATTTCATCGCAGTTTTGTATGCACGTGAATGAGCCTGGCTAAGTTTTTAAGCTGCTCTAACATAACTTTGTGTCTGAACACTCGCCATCTACCTGCTTTGTCCCCTTTCTGAACTGGATTAAACCGTTTCAGTTTTTTTCTCCATGGTCATTACTGAGGGTCTAGTTTAACATATCCAAATATGATAGAGATTGCTATGGTGCTTAAAGGAAGGAAGGAATGGCCTGGAGAGGGGAGTGTGTTCTGGAGTTGAATCCATTCTTGGATACTTTTTGTGAAAAGTGAAAGTATAGATCTGCATCTTTCTTTAAACTAGAAATACTTTGTCCTGACTTACTACTCTGGCAACCTGGAGATCTTCTGAAGTCTGAAATCATGTAAGGTTCATCACCAAAGTTTGAAACTGAAGATGCAGCAGACTGAACTGGCCAGGCAAGGCAGTATGGCTTCTACTCTGAGAGGGTGGAAGGGCGTCAGAGGGGCAAAGTCAACCAAGAGGCAGCTGAACTGGCAGAGGAAGTTCAAGCAGCTCTCCAGCTTTATACTGAAATGGTGCCCAGAGTCCTCTTCTGTATAGTGACGTGGAAATGTTGTTGCATCCATGACAAAATAAAGCTTCTAAGTAGCATTGATGTCTTTATCAGCTTCTCAGCTTTCAGGTGCACAAACTTATCCTTAGGCCACCACTACCCAGAGGTCTTTTCTGTAACCTGCAGAAGGGTGTGTGTACCTGACGATGTGCTTGTCCAAGTGTGCTTGTTGCCCTAGTAAAACATACTGGGTTTGTCTCAGAACTTTGTTTTTGCAGCTCACCCTTCTCTGAGCATCGTAACTATAGCAGACAGCATCATGCTGGCCATCTCTGCACGCGGCTCCATATTCCCTGTTATGGACTGAGGTTGCAGGTGGTCCCACTTTGGGAGACCTGTGCAGACTCTTGCACTGAGGTTGTGGCTGTCAGGTGTAGTGTTTCCTTCATGGCGCATGCTTTACTGGGTCACAGATGTTGTTCTCTAGCAAAAAGGGGCAAGAACAGACTGGGATCACCTAGCAGTGCTCTGGAATAGCTGAGGCTTTTGCCCAGGCAAGCCTGAGCAACCTCCTTTATGGGCTTCAGACGAACTCCTGGTACTCTGTGTCTGCAGTTTCAGGTGAGAGCTCGTGGTGTGAATGGCACCACCTGAGCCAGAGGCAGAGAACAGAGAGGTGATTTTTTTTTGCTTGTTTGTGGCCAGCCTTCTTTGACCAAGCAATATAAATATACACGTGCTTGATCTTTGTGAAAATAAATACAGGGCTATGTCTTACAATGTGGGAACTGGATCTGGTCCAGAATGTGGCAGCTTGCTTGTTATTAGACATGGTCTCTCCCTCGAGTGCTCACAGACAAAGCTCCTGTGCTGGCTGATCTCTGGCTTCAGGGCAGAGTTTATTTTAGTCTTCCACCCCCCCCAGTCAATCCTAGCCATAAATGGAAAGGGACTTGCCTCTTGCTTTGAAGGATCCTGCCTCATTTGTCCTTTGGGGCTTTCCAAGCAAGAGTCACAGCTCCAGCGTTTGCTCACTCCCTGGTCCTGAAATAGTTTGTGGATCTGAGCCATCTTTTTTTAAGGTGATGATAGGGATGGGAGCTAGGAGAGAGAAACTTGTGCATGGTGGGATGGGAATTTGCGCCTGGGGTGTCTGTTTTAGTTGGCAGATTGTTGTTTTGGACCTGTCTGCATGTCTGCTCAAGCCAAAATCATTGCTGTCCAAACTACATTGTGAGATGTGCACATCCTGACCAGAAATCATGCCCAGCTCTTCAGCTTCTGAACAAGTCCACAGGCTGGAGGGAGGACCCTCGCAAAGAGGCACTCAGAATGACTCAAACTGGGCCCTTGATGGTCAAAATGCTCAGCTCTTCCCAAATTACCATGTTTTTTCAGAAGTGTGAAATCAAACATTCCTGCTGAAACAAAAACTCGTGATGAGGTTACTGTGTCATGCCTTGCTTGAAAGAGGATTTTTTTTCTCTGTGTGTGTGCTTCAAGAGAATGAGACGGGAAGTCCTACAGAGAAATAAACCTTCAGCAGCAGTGATTTCCCTTTCCTGGATGATCAGGATCTGATCCCTAGGGGTAAATCTGTCACACCAAACGTCTGACGTCAACAGGGTTAGTACAGATCCATTTCCTTGTAACTGAAATCAAAATACTGTTGCAGATAGTCCCAGGGAAGATTTGCCTGTCTTGTTTGGCCAAATACAGCACTGCTTAGTGCTTCTCACCCCTCGGAGATTTGCTAAGGTCTATATAGGAACCAGGAGAAAAGGCTTACTTTTAAAATTGTATTGACTTGCTTTAATCTACATGGGCTTCTGGACCTTCCGAAGGTGGAGAAGGTGGTTTATAAAATATATTTCCCTGCCTGGGTGGGTTTTAATAAGCTCCTTCAGCTTTAGAGTCTAGCACCTCAACTGAATTTCATTTCAACCCCAGATTCTCTCTAGCTTATATACAATGTAAGGACCAGTCATGTGCAGTGCACCATCTCTTGGAAGGTGTTGGGCACCTCCATTTGACTGGTAACCATCCCCAGGCCCTGGCTAATGTTATCCTGCTAGTATGAAAAATACGGCATATGAGAAAGGCTCCGTTACAAGAACTGTTATCAGAGAAAACATTACTTATTCTTACATCTTAAACAAATTATGTCGCATTTTGAATTTTCAGCAATGATAATTTTCTGGTGTTCAGAAGGGGAACTGAATTTTTCTCTTAGTGCTTTTGTTCCTCTACGATTAAAACTGAAAAGGAGGAGGAATCTGAGGAACTCCAGGGTTGGTTTTTTTTGTATGAAGCAGAGTAATTCTTATCTTATAATTCTAACATAGCCTGTGATGCTTAAATATTTTTTTGGTACTGTGTTTGGTTGTTCAACTGTCACACACTTTTTTGAGGCTCGAGTTATCTCAACTCCCTAATTTAAAAAACAAAGCAAACTGTTGAGTTCATTTTAGCAGCACTTGGGAGTATGGATATATAAGCAACTTAGGAATGCAGAATTTTGTATTCTTAACCCTGTGGGTACTTCATTAGTAAAACTGTCTTTTGTTAGTTACTGGCTGCAGGTCACAATCAGATTTACTGTTAGGGTTAACCCCTGTTATAAAGCCTGACCTCATTACATAAATTACTAATCCACAACAAACCGGACATATTATCTCTTTGCTCGGTGGAGCAGTTTGCCGAAAGCACTCTTTAGTTCGTTTCGGTGAGTGCGTGGAGTAATACTTGACACTTTGGCGTGGTTTGCAGCCCAGATGCAATGAATCCCTGGTCAGTGCATGCCACCAAAAGGACCTACATCCGCTTGGACTTGCTGCCAAATCTAGTTCCCACTCAGCTACCAGGGGTCACCATGGAGACATTTTGTACTAGAACAGCTCATTTTAAATATTAGATTTCAGCCTTTGAGCACATATTGGGAGTTTACAGTTGCTGTTGCTTTAGAACATCTGCTTTTTCATAAGAGGGAAAAAATGCTTCAGGAAAGTTAAAAAGCCTAGATGACAGATTTGGCATAGCATGTTTGTTACAGTAGTAACCAGTTACGTAGCATAGAAGGGTCCATCTATAAATACTTTAATATTATTTAATAAATTATAGTGGATTTTATAGCATACCTAATAATAACATTAAATGTTTCTGCATTTAACAGGCATACACATTGTTTTAACAATATCTCCGTGTTATATGCTTTGCAACAGTTTGTTATGGCTTCATCTGTTAGGCATTTACTATGCATTCGCTTTATTTCTTCAGGAAAAAAGGAATGCTTTCTAATAAGATGCAAAGGAATGTAGCTGCATCTAATGACCAGTTAACAAATGTGATCAAGCATTTACGAAAGAAGTCAAACTTTAAAGCTATATTTAAATCCAGGCATAACTCACCAGGGGCAGGGCTTGTCTGTTGCCATCTGTCTCAAAGCCATCCTAAAAAAGTGACCCTCGATAAGGTGGCTTTACTCTTTCAGTTGTCATTGCCAGTGGTGTGAATGCAAGTGCAGTACTGTCTGGTGTGCCGGGCTGGGTTCCTGCTGTGACTGGAGAGATTGAGTGGCTTTAATGAAGAAACAGCCTTGGCCATTGGTACCAGGAGTGGTTGGGACTGCCAAGTAATGCATTACGATGAAGATATTTTGTGTCAGGACGCAGCCTATTTTGGTAAGTAATAGTTTTTCCAAAGCTCGCACAATGAATTAGACCCATGCCTCCCTCAGCTCCCGTGTTCAATGAGTTTTGTTGCTCTTTGAGAAGCAGCATCTGCTGGAAGAATTGCAATGATGTGTTGTCTGGTAGGCTCCACCTCATGAGTGTTAGGCTGTTCATTGCATAGCACTGGCTGTCTTCAGCATCCGTTTATTTTGAAGGAATTCGAAGGCAGAGTTCAATCAACTGTTACCAACAGGTAAGATGGCTTTATTTAATAGCATTTTAGAAATAAATAAATCTGATACTGTTGAAAAGTTCTGTGCGTGTAGCGCTTAGAGAAAGCTCTGTCTTTGAGCTTAAAAAAAATCTTTCTGAATATTTAGGACAAGAATATAATTGGAGGTCATTTTTGGTGATGACTTTCCTTTGGGAATCTGGAACCACAAGATGTTTTATTCCAGTGAGTAAATAGGAGAGGCCAGCCAGTGATTCCCAGCTCGTGGTGGATAGCGGTTTCTCCTGCTTGTAATCCCAGTGCAACCAGGGGGGCTCCCACTGTGTGGGACACTTTTCCACCGAAGTGGAGCTATCACTACCTGAGCCTGTTACAATACCTGGAACATCTGTGTCCTCTTCCAGCCATTGCTGGCTATGCCATGAAGGTGGATATGTGTTAGAGAACTCTTAACCCAGGTATGTGCTGCACACTGGCAGGTTTCTGCCCCACCAGAGATGCAGAATAGAGAATCGTTTGCTTCTGTGGCCAAGTGTTAACTGGAGAGGAAACCTGTGGCCAGTAGGAAGAAGACATTGGGTTTTATCCAGTTTTTTCCACCCCGAATATTTCCACAGGTTGAACACTATTAGCTAGAGTTTGGTGACTTGGAGACACAAAGACACTGAACAGTTAAGGCAGATATTTTTAAAGCAAGGGTAACCGATATTGGCCTTGCAAGGCTGCTGGATTCAAGGCTCCATGTTTAAGTGCCTGAATATGGATGGTGGTGCCTTGCTTCAGGCAGTTGGATTTGCAAATGCTGGTGTTGGGTATTTGCCAGGAATAGAATTTGGATCTCTTGACTTTGTGGTTTAACTCCTAGGCAGCATTTGTTCTTCTCAGTACAATGTATACTGTGCTTATTTATATGGAGAGCAAACATGAGGTGCTTCCAGAGCGAAAATGATTTTTAATGATGGATCAGAATATGTGGAATTTGGGGTTCTTGTTTTTGGGGTGTTTGCTGTTGGAGAATGGGGTTTTTATTTTCACAGTTCATCCCTGTTTTGGTTAATGCCTTTTGGAAGACAGCTCCTTAGAATGGCTTCTTTCACGGAATGAATGTATGACCTGCAGGTTTCTGAAACAGAGAGCGTAACTGCCCAGCCCAGATTAGGGCCTCCTTATGCAGAAGAGCAAAGCAGTTTCTGCTCTCCATAGGAATAGGTTAGCATCTTGCCACCCCAAAACAAAGCATGCACATCAGCAGGCATACTCTGCCTATGAAGTGACAAGGAAAAGGCAGGAAGAACCATGCAGAAGGAAAGGACTCCTTATGTCTTTGCCTTCCTTCCAATCTAGGTTTTAGCACAATTTGAGAAGATGAAGAAAGAAAATTAATTTGACTTTTGGAAAATTACTGTTGTGGCTGGTGTAGGCAGATGCCTGGCAGGGATGCTCCTGGGAAGTTCTTCTCTGCCTGCAAGAGCTGAGCGAGTCTCGAGTGTATTCAGAGTGGTCTTCTCTTGAGAGAACCTAGCTGTAATAAGTGCCCAGTGAAGGTGCCTGAGGTGAGAGTCCGCTGCAGGGTTAGAAGTTGGCCAAAAGCAGAAGCTGGCTGAACGGGTATGTGAGGGGCCAGCAGCAGGCTTGATATGGGCAATCCTCGCCCAGTGCTTTAAGTTCCTGCTCCAGAGCATGTGGTTGTGAGAACTTCTCCATTAAATGGTTGTTACTTTTTTTTTCTTTGCAGACAAATTGTTTTTTCCCCTCACTTCATTCTGGGAAACAGCTGAACTGTTTTAACTGAAACTTTCCCAAATAATTCAGCCCAAGACAGACAGACATTGGCTAGGAAAATATAAAACCAAGCATAGAGAGTTTGGCAGTGCCTTTAGTAAATGAAAGCTGGGTTTCTTAATGGAAAGTGTCAGGCACCCTCAACCATAAGTAGTGTTAAAGCACAACCTATAATTATGCAAATGAAGAGAAGGTATCTTTGCTAACTGGACCCGCTTCCCAAACATTGCGTTCACTTTTAAGAATCTGGATTAGTTGCATGAGATTTAACAAGGTGGTTAGAAAATCAGGTTTTGAGTGCGACTGAGCTGCCGCTGGCAACTGTGAACAGCTGAGGTCTCTGTTGGGAAGCAGTGGGTCAAATTCAGCCCCAGTGAGTCCTGCAGAACTGGGACCATGAGGGCTATTAGATGGTTTGGCAAGGATTTTTTCTACTGGTAGTGGAAACCAATCATCTTCTGACTGTCATTTAGTTTTTTGTAAACGAGTTAGGAGTTAAAACTGACAGGTTGTGAAAGGCAGTTTTGATGGCTGGGATTAAAAGGGGTAATCGCTGATGCTGGGACTGGGATTTTGTACTGTCAGCCATGAAGTGACCAGGAAATACTTTCTTTTGTCTCTCCTACAAACATAATTTGACTCTTGGAGGGTTTCTTCTCCTCTAAAGGAGCAGAAATTTGCCAAAGGTGGAAATGAGTAGTTGTAATGAACATACTGAGCTAACAATGGTGGTTGGTATGTCTTATTTATGAGCTCAAGATTAAGGCATTACAAACAGTGGCAACTGTGTTTTTGCATTCTCCATACCCTGTTGTGCTGTGGAGTGGGGACTGTCAAGGGTCCATCTAGACATTTTCCCCTAACTGGGTTTTGGTGATTCCCTTGTTCTCCTCTGCTCTCTTCCTTTGGCACACTTGGATGCATTAAATGTGGAAAAACTAATGCTATTTAGTTTGTTCTATGCTCTTGGGTTTGTCCTGCTTAGGGTTTACAGAGGAGCTCGGAATAGATGCTCTGTAAACCCTCTGGGCCATGTGTCATATGGCGGTCTTCCATACGCCATCACACAGATGGTTCCTGCCAATCCTCTTTCTACAGAAGAAAGATGCCAGCATTAACTAATCCATAAAGCTCCCTTACGCTGGGCATCCACCCAGTTATAACGGTTTAAACCTCCATGGTGTCTTAAATGCCGTTGTTGATGTTGTTGCCTTGGTGCTCCATTTCCTCCCTGTGCTAACTCTGAGCTTTTATTGGAGTGCGGGTAGACGACCCAGCACCAGGTGATCAGCATAGCAGAAGCAGAGATCACAGTGGCAGTTTCACGTTTGAAATACAGTTTCTGCTGTGGGAAACATTGCAGTGGAAGGGATTCTGTCAGATCTGCTCCTCTGGCTGTTTTTCTAGGACATAATCCTTACTAGAGAAATGGAGAGTATCTTTGATGGTTTCAGTCTGGGATTTGGTGGTCCAGGCTATGTGGTGGTTTTTGAGTGTGAGTGAGACTAGGATAAGTCCTGATGGCTTCTATCTGGAAGAAAAGCCAGCCAAAATCCTTTGGGAATAAGTGTCTTGTGGGTGAATATCCCTGGCCATTAGTACTCACAGCTTGCTGAGAGTGGGGAACAGCCAGAGCAGTGAGTCAATCACTTTGATTTCTAGAGGGGCAAGATAGAAATTACTGAGCAATTCTAAGAGATAACAGATGACAAATAGAAATGCCTTGCTCTCAGTTTTTCAGCAGATGATCTCATTTTACACCAGATCCTCAGCTGCTGTAGATCAGACTACTCCCTAGAAGCCTGTGCTGATTTGCACCTGCTCCAGATCTGGCAGTGGCATGCTTGATTTTAAAAAGAAAATAATTGTGGTTGTAGTGTAAAATCAGCTTAGTTTTGGATTAGAGAAGCTTTCAGCATTTCAGTCACTCCAGAGGTTGCATGTACCACATGTTTCTGAAGTTGCAGGCTGGCACACACAAACTTCCTTCATGTCTTTCAGGTGAATTTGTATGATCATCTGCTTCAGTGGCTGTTTTGGAATATTCTCTGACTTCTCCCCAAGTATTTTTCTGCATTATGTATTTTGAAAGCATCAGTTTTAAGAAGAATTCTTACTAGACCCCTTTGGCCCCATACTTTGTCCTTGAGTTTAACTCATTCAGTCCCACCCTGCAGGATGGATCCATGCAGGAGTATGAATATTGTGAGACCTTGGATGCTGTTGTCTGATTAAGCTGCAGTTTAAATTCTGCCAAAAGAGAACATTTCTTCCCCAGATCAGCCCCCCACAACTCAATTTATTAGCTGATGCTGGGAAAGCAATATGGGCCCCTGTATTCTGTTGTCTCAAGGAAGTGTTTTATCTTTTCTCTCCTCCTCTCCTCCCTCTTTGCCTCTCATCTCCCACCATTTTTTTTTTTCCTACATGTAGCTGAAAAGTCAAAGATGCTGCTGTTAATACCACATCATGTGTTGCCGGGGTGCAGGCATATCCCTAGACAATACATAGCAAGCGCATCATGCTGAGAGTTACTTACAACATCCCTGTAATGCAGCTGATTTACATTGACCCAGGGGAAGAGGTGAACTGGAATCATGAGGAGGCTCTTAAACTTAACCACGTCTCCTTCAAGGCAGAGCAAAATATCCGTACCATCTGATAGGAGAGAGGTGGTTCAACTCCCCCTGCTTTTTTAAGAAGGCAAAACAATACACTGCATATTTACATAGAATCCCCTTAAGGACATCTGTCATGCTGGAGATTAAACTGAATGTCTCTCCCCAGTTTAATGTTATGCCTTCAGGCAGTCTGAGTCCAATAGATTTAGTTACTCTGCTCCAGATCCTAGATTACTAACACAGGCAGTTTTTTATTCTTGCCCTTATTTTCCAGAAGCATAGAACCTTTGCTTGTAAATTACTGTCTTTGTGTGGGTTTTCTAGGCCACTTCCACTTATGTTTTGGAGCCTGGCCCTGCGCTGGATTTGTGGTTAGTGTTTTTTGCATTAACTTCTAGCAGCCGCACTTTCCTCGCTTCTATCTCCATATGGTGCATTAGGCAAGTTATTCAACTAATTTCCTTTCTCTTCATTGTGAGACACATCACAGAAGCTAGGTTTCCATCCATCACCTTTTATCCAGAAGAAGTTTGCATTGCCTTTAGGACTTGAACTCCAACTCCCACTAAAAAAACTGGCCAAAGAGCAGAGACAAAAACAATTACTTGAATGTTATTATGTTGACTTCTAAAAACAAGTTTACTTTTCTTACTCAGGGAATTACTCACTTTCGCTGTCCTGCTTCAGTTGAGTCTAGATGTGTGCTGTCTGCAGCAGGGAATCATTTTATTCTGCCTGCTTGCTTGCTTGTTTGCTCACTCTGTGTGGCCTGAATCATAGCTTGGGAAGCTTAGCCGCAGCGGCATTTGAAAATACATATTAATTTGTGGAAGAAGAGGAGATTCATTTGAAGGAGGAAGCTACAGTGGTTTCCCCAGTGGAGGCACCACTTGGCCAGTTGACTTCACAGCCAGAGACATGTCTCTATTAACGTAATCGAAGGAAAACAAACAACAGACATTTTGGACACCTTCTGCAGGATGACGTTTCTGCTTCTCAGTTTTCACCAGTCAGTTACAAACAACGAGCTACAATTGAACAGTAACTCTGTCACCGATGTCAAAATTCCCTCTGACTTGATTGGGAGAGGGTTTTTATCAGGAGCCTGTTGGCAGGTGATTCACAAAGGGAGCAAGCGATTAACTCCTTTAAGTGACTGTTTATCAAGCCAGCTTTACTCATTAGATGTAAAGTTCAGTATTCTGCCAGCAACTTTCATATTTGTGAGCTGAATGTCCCATCTTGTGGCAACTCCTGCATTCTACAGTGTTCAATTTGCCCATGTATCCTTAAGGCAATCCCAATAAATGAGGCAAGTGTGAATCCCCCTTTCTTTTGCTGTTTGTCCTTGATGGTTTTATGATTGTGTTTAGTTGCAAATCCGACGTATTATTTTGCAGTTTCCATGCACGTTGCCAAGTCCACAAGTCTTAGATCAGGCTCCACAAGTCTCAGATCAGGCTCACCTAGTTAATCCTTTGACTTCAGTCATTAATAACAACAGATGAATATGCCTCATAACGTATCTTCCAAGATGTTTCCAAATGAGCAGCCCGTGGTCAGTGTTACGGCTCTGCCACATATACTGTCATTCTTTCCCCTTGCTGTCTGGTTATACTATGAAACTTGAACCTCATCAGGCGAGCGTAGAATTTGCTAGGGGACTTAAAACACCTCGTTAGCTATATAAGGGCTTTCAAGACTCTTAGCAGATTTCTCCATTAAACTCATAATTTTCTCCATAAATTCCATTTTATATTTGAATCCTAGTCAGTACCACCAACTGTGGCATCACCAAGGAATAAATTAAGACAGTTAGGAGGCTCTCCTTACAAGTCCTTCCTATTAAAGCTCATTTGAACTGTTTTGCAGTAGGGTAGGTGCCTGTATGCACGTCTCCATGCACCACCTCCAGAGCCCCTCTCTTGCATTCTGGCCACATTTCAAGGAGGGCTGTTGCATTCTGTCTCTCCAGCTTTCCCCGTGCATCCAAAGGACCCTCTCCTTCCATCACTTTCCTGTGCAGTGCTGCTGTGTGGCTGATAATACTTACATCCGAAGCATGTATACTTTGGCCTCAAAATGGTTAAACTGTATTCCATTTGTGTTACAATAAAAAAGCATCAGCAAAGCTATGCGTGATGACTCTTCATGGACGAGCACTGTTCTGGCTCTCAGTAGCACCAAAAACTAGAATATAAGAGTGGCTGTACTCAGTGGGAGTCTGTCCAGTGCAGAGACCTGGGCAAAGGCTGCAGCGATAAAAATGCTTTCCCCACGATTTGTGCCGGACTTAACTGGCCTATTGCTTTGGTGAAGGTTGTAATCCTGCATAAAGGATGAGCGGAGCAGAATCATCCCATGTCTGTGGGCCATTTACCTGGATCATAAATGGTTTGAGTTGGAAGGGACCTTACAGATCATCTAGTTCCAACCCCCCTGCCATGGACAGGGACACCTTCCACTACACCAGGTTGCTCAAAGCCCCATCCAACCTGGCCTTGAACGCTTCCAGGAATGGGGCATCGTCTTTCTCTGTATGATCTGTGTGTTGGGTAGAAGGACAGACAAAGCTGCCTTTCACCCCTCAACTGCTCATAAGTTGCACAGAAACAGAGTTTTAGTTCTTGAAGCAAGGAGGAAGCAGAAATACAAGAGTAAGGAGAGTGGTGACCCCCTTGCAGGTATCAGCCCACAAAGCTTGTAGGCTGTTTAGGGGAAGAATGGGATATCTTTCAAGATGTATATCAGAAAGGCTGTACTCAGCCCTTGCATCCTTTCAAGTCTGTTTTTTGGAACCACACAAACTTTTAAACTATTCAAATCATCCTTTGGCAAGGAGTTCCATGGTTCAACTAAGCCCCATCATAGTGCACCAGCTCTCAGATGCACCTGCCAGCTCTGAAGGATCTCTGGGGCTTTTGGGGGCTGTGATTCTGTGGTACCCACACTACACAGGTGTGACCAAGGGACAGAGTCCAACTCAAGAGGATCTAGCTTTCAGAACAAGGTTAAACTCTTTAACTAGCAACTGGAAAGGCCAATGACATTCGGCTAAGAGTTTCACAGCTACATAACCTGTAACAACAAGTCTTGATAACTCAAGAGGGATAATCCAGGGATTCTTAGTTGAGACTAATGCAAACCTGGTGCCACATCAGAACTGAGCTGTGTAAATACCTTGTGGAGGCAGGGGTGATCCTCACCGAACCCACTTCTATAAACTGTAGAATTTATTCTGTGTGACATGAAAAGACACATGCAGTAGTTCAAGGAGGGGAAGAAAAAACCTTCAAGGGTTAGATCCTGCGTCTAAACTCAGCCTTCAGGAACAGTTTCCATAACCAAAACTGTGATTGCGCTATTAAGGTGGCCCTTCATGAGTTAATCCTGTTCAAGTTATAAAGCTGCATTATTACACTCCATGGAAATATCAGCTAGAGAATACAAACCCAAGCGCAGTCCTAGAGGTTGTAAAGCTTCACGGTTAGGTATTTCCTTGCTCTGGAGTTCTTGAGAGAATTAGTCAAATAAACAGAAAGATCTTGGCTCTGAATTAAGCTCTGTAGCTCTTGAAGTCTCTACAGTGCTTTCATTGCTCTCTTCCCCTTCAATTACTCTAAGGCTTTTTTCGTTGAGATAAATTAAAGGATAGCAAAGACGCGCCATTTTCAAATGTCAATAGATGCTTTTAAAACCTCATTAACAATGGCAAAGGTGTGGTGAGCACATGCTTAGTGCACGGGGCCCAGATCACCACTCAGTGCAAATCTGCAGGACTTCTGTGAGTTTGGGAACACTGCAGATTTGCACCAGCTGGGAGTGCAGGCTTGCCTTTCCACCAGAACATATGCTAACCCTGGCAAAGAGTTTAAGCCCAGATTGTGAACTGCTCACTCACAAGGATGAACAGCTACTCATAAGCAGTTAAATTGACTTCACTGGGCCTCTTAGGTGAAGAACTCCTTACTGGTGAGAGTACAGGGTTCACAATGCAGCCTTTAATTTTTATCCTATAAATAGCTGCTGGTGGGTTTGCTCAGTGCTGTGAGTGATCATCGTTTTACAGTGCATGACCAGAGTGGATGATGAGACTAAAGGGATCGATACCTGCTAACAGAATAAGAGAAAGAAGAGTTTCTTTTACCTCAATTTCATTACCTCCCTCTAAAGAGATGTTCCTTCAACTACAAAGCAACAGAAGCAGATATGTGGTTCTGTTTCACCAAGCCATCAAACATTATAAAAGTCAGTTATATAAATGTTTGAATCTGATGATGTCTGAGTCCGGTGCTGTGTGGGCAGCCTGGTTTACAGCTGAGATTTCTAAACAGGCAATGCAGTTTTCCAGGTAATTAAAAATGTTTGCACAGGCTAGTAGATTTATCTTTTGAAACCATTTTAGCACTAGTGCTCTCCAGAGTGGTATCAGTTGACACAGTGCATAATCTAGAAGAGACTAATTGCTGCATGATTTCTAATTTTTCTGCAGTCATGTAAATGAGCTGAAGTCTGCACAGGTGGAGCCTATTAGAGTGAATGATTTTGCTCTTATGTTGTTATCTTCATTTGCTGTTGTCTTATCAACTCAAAGTAGGAAATCTGCTGTCATGAAAAGCAGGCAAGGGAACAATGTCTGACTGAAAAGTCTTGTTTCATTATTTTTTAATTCATACAGTACTACCTGCCTAATGCAGTTTTCTGATTACCATGCGAGGCAGCCAGTAATGCAGTTTTATTCAAATAAGGGAAGCACTGGTTTAATTTAAGCTAAGAAATCATCCACATTTCTTACCAGGCAACAAGGACTGTGATTCAATAATACATGAATTTAATAATGCATAATGGTAGACTTTGCAGGTACTAAATAGCAATATCAGAATGAATTAGTATGCTATGTTATTCTATGGGAGTCCATCTCCTTTGCACATGTGCTCTGTCTCTGTTTCTGCTTTGCTTTCCCTTGAGCTATTTCACTCTTGAAGAGGTGGTATAAGCAGATTAAGTTTTAGTTCTACCAACATACTATTACAGATCTCCTCAAACCCTTTTTGGCTGCACAGGAAGGCCCTATCACAGACGGCGTGCAGCTGTCCCATGGTACATAGTGACCCAGGACTGCAGCAAGAGAGGGAGACAAGCAGTGCTGTTACCTATCAAGGAAGTTCTCAAGGAGCACTCGCACTAAGGGACACATTGCTCAGCAAGCATGATCCCTGGCTATCATCCTGGAAATGCTTTAATATATTATGCAAGTTCATTTTCAAGATAGCTGGCCATGGCTGCTCTTAGAGGGTCATACCAAGATATAAATGCTCTGCTAGTTACAAGTTTGGTGCTTGTTCCAAGCCTGAATAAAATCACAGCTTAGTACCATCCTTATCTGTTAATATGAGAAGGTATTCTCTTTCCCTGGTGTTTTACCCCAGCGTGTTTCAGATAGCAATCACACTTTTATTGTGTGGTGTTCTGTAGCTGTACTCAAGCTAAATTAAATTGATCTTCCTTGGGTATTCGTAATACTATGTCCAGGTTGCATGAGCCCTTTCAAGTCTTTAGATAATGGGGAGATGCGAGAACAGAGCAGAATCTGTATTTACATCATCTAACTAATGTGGCTGAGTTAGGAGACTAATCCTTCAGGGCTTCCCCCTCCATTTTTTAGCATCTGAAGCTGGCAGGGCTTTCTCCTTCTCATGTTTAGTATGGGCTGCTGAGAAGAAGTGTGAGCCCTTGGCCTTCACCTCCATTCATCAGATATGATCTCCAACGTGCTAGCCATTCCAATAGTCCTCCTGAGCATCTGCTTATTAAAAAAGGAGGCATGAGATCCTGGTCAAAATACAAAATGAGGGTAGCTTCTCACTCTGGTTCTTCTATTTCATGATTCTTGACTTCCCATGCCTTCCTCAGGAGACATCGCCCCCAGTCTTTCACACCTCAGAATGCCTCTGTCTCACCCTGGTCACCTCTTTCAAAGGTTTGTGATTGTGTTATTTTGCGTTTCTTTGACTTTCTTCAGTCAAGCAAGTCCTACCTTCCAGTAAGTTTGCTGGCTTCATTGGTAGCTGTGTTTGTTTTAGTTGAAAGGGATGTTCTCGCCAAAGTCAGACATGAGTGCCCAGATGCAAATCTAGAGGGCCTGCTGCTCAAGAAAAGAGAGTTTTCTGTAAAAGCACATAAGCAACTATAAGAGTGAGGAGGAAAAACCAAAAAGAAAACCATGGGCCTGATTCTGCTCTCACTAAAAGGGTATGTAGATCTTAGTTAGTTTCCATTCTGCAGCCCTCAAAAATGTTCCCTCAGTGCAATCCTGTTGATTTCAATAGAATTATTCCTGATTCACACTGTCCTCATATGTTTATAATAAAAATTCTTACCAGTGACATTAATACCCTGCAGATCGTTCAAACTGAAAGAATTTTTCAGAACAAATTCAACTTTCATCATTTATGCTCTTTGTACGCTCCTTGCATTTCACTCATCACAAGCAATAAAAACTTACTGATCGATTTCACTTTTATTTACAATCCAATTAATTGCCTGGCACAATGACATCCTATTTAGGTTCATGACATTGGAGTGAATTGGTCTGAATTTTTTTTTAAGCAACCTATTTCCATTGCATTTTTTTTAAGTTGATCGTGTCCTTTTATTGGCAGTTTAGGAAGTAAAACATTTGTATTTCTTAATAGTGTTCCTCCTAATTCTAAAATGCCCCTGGGAAAGCTCTGATTAACTGTACTACATTCAAATGTAGAATGATCTAATTACTGTTTCTGTACCAAGAATTTCCAGAAGACAACATTATGTTGTTTTTAGCTCCTTTGTATTTGGAGAGTACTTATACATAGTATCTGTGTGTACATGCTACGTATATACGTGTGTAGGGGTGAGCGTACTCATACAATGAATATGTGGGTTTTTTTAAGAACTAGAAAAGATGACATTTTCTTCCTTTTATATTTAGGCCATTTTGCTTATATTAGTTTTCAGCAACAAATTATGCTCATCTTCTGCAGACAGAAGCTCGCTTAAAGTTGTAAAATAGATTTCCTCTCACATTGTCCTGTTCAATAAACCTCTTGTTCCATTGTGGAATCTGTGGGAGCCTTCTCCAGGGACAAAACCAGAATGTGGAATTCATTACGTATTGCCCAGTGCCCCATGTGGAGCGCTCATCTGGATTCCTTCGACACAAAAACGTGCTTTATGCCATTGCAGGGGCTTTTGAGAATGTTGAAGTAAATCCAGCTCAGAGCTGGTATATCAATGGCAAATCCTCTTAGCTCTGGTTACAGGAGATCAGGATGTTATTTCAGCATTCATATCTGGGAGCTGTTCCATTAACACCTACAACAGTAGATGCGGATATATATTTGGCTGCTGTTTAGGAGGATCTGTTTGATGATTTATCCTGAAGACAGGGATTCAAATTCAGTTCTTACTTGTATGTATGTATCTCCACGGAGTTTGCTAGTTTAATATTTCTAGCATACCATCATCTCTCTGCCAAGGTAGGGACAGGAGACACCCACTGTCTTAAATCATCAGCGTTGTATCCTGTTAACACCCTCATATCCCTAAAATGTTCTTATTCCAAGGTGCTGTCTTTAGATATGGATTTATTGCAGGGACTAGTCCTGCTCATTAGCACGGGCCCATGCGGTGCGGTGTGGGCTCTTCCTTCTCCACATAGCTCATGACTTGTACGCCTGTCCCTTAGGTAGTGGCCTGCTTCTGGAAGAAGGTACAGGGTCAGGCCAAGAAGCCCTTTTTCTAGGACACCATTCACAGGGGAAGATGTGGGGAGGGTTTCAGAGCCACCATTCCTGCCTGTAGGAAGAAATAATGTTTTGTGTAGAGTGTTCGTGGGGTGTCTTATAAGCAAGAAGCTTCTCACCTGTTGTTGGATTTGGAGAGTTGGGTACTGTGGGGGGTAACGTGCTTAGAAACCACTGAGAAACTCAATGGTACAAATGACGTAAACAGAGGCACGGCTCAGCCGGACCTAGGTGTGCTGAGTAGCAAATAGAGAACAAAGGCATCCAGAGAGGTGGTTTTCTCTGGCAAGCCCTATATAGACGGTTGTCAAGGCTGGATTATGACAGTGCTGAAAATGGTATTTCATATTTTCTCTTGGTGTGTTTTGAATGTGGGATAACCTTCCAGGGGTTATAATTGTAACTCAGGAATGAGCTCGGCAGTGAATTTAACAGATTAGCGCATATCAACTTTTATTTCTTTCCGCCTGGCCAAGATTCTTGCATCAACTCAACTAAACGCCTTGAAGGGCACAGAAATTTTGGTTGATGAATGCAAAGCTGGATCACTGGTGGGGCGAAAGCTCTGGTAGCCCATTTCTTGCTTTGGATTTGCACTGAGTTTTTAAAAGGTCTGTGTTTTAGATGGCTGCAGAGATGAGAGGTACTTCGGTGTGTCTAAGCCTCTTGTGGTATGTGGCGAATGGTTTTTGCTAGGGTGATATTTATGCCGGTGGTAACCACACTAGTCATAGAGCAGAGGTGGTGGTAGGGAATTAATGCTGCTTGTGTCTGTGAGGAAAGCTGTATGATTAACCATTTATATGCTTTAAGCACTTCCTAAATAAGCGCATCACTTTTTAAACACCAAACTAATACGTAACTTAAACTGTTATTTTCCTGGCTTTCTTGAGAGAAACTTCCTGCGTTTTATATCAGAAGTTCCCTAATGAACTGACCTTCTGTCCTCGTTGTCAGCTTATCCTTCTTTTTTAACCGTGAATCTTCTGGTACTTGATGTTTTGCATTTGCTTTTGTATTTCCCTTGATCTCTGAATTCTTGGAGGCACGTGCTCAGAGAAAATCCTCACTTTTCCCTTGAAGAGCTAGTCTTCATGGCTGTGGAAAAGACCGTGAAAATGTGGCCGTTAGAGAGTATCACATCCATGAAGGCATACAAAAGGATTTTAGAGTAGACTATTTTAAGTATATCACTCTTTCTCAGCTTATCTCATGATTTCTGGGTGGCTGTCCTATGGTTCTGAGATGCAAGAGACTGGCAACCGTGTTTCCCTGTGTGTGTACTGGAGGACAGGTTCTTTCTGCAGCTTGGGTTTTTTTTTCATCTTCCAGTTTAGATGTGGTACTTTCTTTTGGACTCAGTCTGCACCATATTCTTTTTCCTTAATTTTAACCTTAATTTGTTTCATTTCCTTGACAGTTCAGGGCACTTTGTAGGCGTTGGCTCACAGTACTCTCTTTCTTCCGGGGAAAGACAACCCACCCTGAGAGCCTGCGTACTTGATTTCATGGACAAAGCCTGGAGGTTTTCACTTCATTTCCTGGACAGAAGGATAAAATCCAGCCTCTACAGTTTACTACTCTGTTTGTCGCCATAACTCTGAGCAAGGTGCCAGATATTTTTTAAAGCCGCTGACCTCTTTTTCTGCCACTGTGAGGATACAGTACCTCTGGGTGACTCTGCTACTTGCAGAGGAGTCACTTCTTAGTTATGTTCTGAGCCAAGGCTGCAGGTTAGGGCAGTATTACAGGATGCGATCATGTAAGCTTTCCTGTCATTACACTCTTCTGAAGAGTTCTGTATATGGCTATTCCTGGAGACAGGAGCACTGGTGCGGTCCAGAATTACCATTCCTGCAACCCAATTTGACTGCCGTTGGGGAGTGTTAAGCCCTCAGTGTTGACTGAGAAGAACTCTGAGCTGGATGATTCCTTGTGTTCCTCTCTTGTTCACACTAGCTCAGATCATGAGTTTAAAGCCGGGCAGAGGCTGTGCCAGGTATTTGATCCTGAGGGTGTGCATTAAATAGCAGGAAACATGGTTGTTTCCACTGGCAAGGATGCAGTTCCCTTGGGAAGGTGTGTGCTGTATTTGCAGCCATAGGGTGTAAGTGGGTGCTTTGAGGAGCACGGCTAATGGTATGGGAGACTCCCAGCCACAGCCTAATAAGCCCTCCTCTACTTTGCTTATCACCAGTTGAGTCTGTGGATGCTGGGGGGCTGCTCTTCCTCTTCCCTTGGGCAAAAAAATTAAAATTTAGATGAGGGCAGCCCTGGAGTGTCTACAGAGTACATGGCAGGAATTTGTGTTTTTAATACTTCCTCGCAGTCCAGCAAAGTATGGTAAAGCTTAAAGCACTGATCATTTTGGATGGGGTTAAGCACAAAATGGTTTGAAGGTTTCTGCTTTTGTGTTCTAAAGGTGCTTAATCACTGTCATTAAAACATGAAGGGTTGTTTCATTGAGCTTTTGAGTCATGAATTGTGTTTATTACTGTACGGCCTTTGAGGTCAATGCGAACGTCCATCGCTGCATGAACATGGAGCTGTAGGTGGCTCGTGTCTCAGAGAGCTTCCAGTGGGAACAGAAAAGGGAGCACAGTCAGGGTGAGTAGAAAATGCCCTCATGGAACAGTGTGAGGCTCTCTTAATTCCCCAGTGTGGCAGAACGAGCTAAATTTTGTGAAAAGGTGATCAGTTCATCTGCAAGGGAAAAATAAATAGAGGAGAGGGCAGAAGAAGGGAAGGTGTGAAGTGGAGGTGAAGAGAGGCTGCAGTTAAACAGCTTTGGGGAGGAGAAGGCTAGTCACAGTTGGGGGATGTTTCTGTGTGTCCAGAAGCCTCTGTCTTGGCAGTGCCTACAGCTGCTCTGCGAGGTTTCTTCTCTGGATTTAGCCTTCTGGGAGAGCGGGGCCCCATCTGGAGCTTGGTGGGTTTGGAGGGCAGCAGCTGTCTCCGGCACTTTTCTGAATCCATGGGGAAGAGTAGGCGATTGGCTTGTCTGGGTCTTTGTGTTTGCTTTCCTCCCAATTCTCCACTCATTTCCTGTGTTGTATCGTGTGCCGCTCCTGGTAACTCTCTCACTTGCTTCCGTTAGTATCTTGGCAGCGTATGATGGGGCTGGAATGACGTGATCAGGAGCTACTGCTGTCTCAGTTGTTCCACAGGCACACCAGGAGTGTGTTCTGGAACAACTTTAATTAAGGAGAAAACACTCAGAAGAATGAAACAGAGAACTATAAAATCAATGTTAGCAATCTTTTTAAAAGATGAATTTGTACAGGGTTTGAGTGACAAGATTCCTTCTTACTGCACAAGTCTCCATTTTATAATTTGATCTCCAGATGGCTGTGATTATTCTCAGGCTGGAAAAAATATATTAATGAAGATTTTTTTAAAAAATTGTGTGTGATATGAATTCCCTTCATAATTGAAGCTATCAATTTTTCTTCATTTTGTTCAAAGATAAATTCACTAGGGAATTGTAGACTCTACCTATGAGACAGGATTGATGTCATCATCTCAGCTTGTCATCTGCATCATTTTGAAATACAGGGTAACATTTTTTTTCTTTGAATAAGCAAGTAGATAAGAGAAAGACTTGCTGTAGCTGGTTAGAGCGTAAACTCTGTACTGGGAGAATTATACAACCCATGAGAAGAGGACTCTTTTGTACTGTGTAGAAAAGGTTGCAGCAAAGGGAAAACCATGAATACTGGTGCAATGAGCCATATGCTGTGCCAGCAAAGACTCTCTTCAAACCTGGTATCAAGGGAGAAGAAGCTGCTGGAAGGGGGCTGGCTTGTTTCAGTAGGAGGGTGCAAAAGAAGAACAAGAGTAATGATTCCAAATCTAGAATTTATTTTCTTTGTGAATAGAGTAGTCCATCTCTTACCTCTTTTTTTTTTTTTCTTCTGGCTGGAGCTTGCTTGGTTTTGGTGCCTCCTGGCTCTGTCCTCTTCTTGGAAGGCAACAAGATGAGAGAATAAGGGAAGAGCATTTCCTCTTTCTTGCGCAGCTCTTGCTTGTGCCTCCTCTCAGTATCTGCTCTAACAAGCCGTGCAGGGAAACCTTCTTTTCTAGCTGGCAGGTCACAAAAGTTCTTTGAGGCAAGGCAGGCCCTGTGCCCAGTTCTCACTGCTGCAACTCTTTATTTTCTGTTGAATTTGTTGCGGCTTGCATGCACCGTATTCTTCAGCCAGCACCCTCAATGCAGAACATTGGCCCAGATAAAATCTTTCTTAGTGAGGAAAGTCTGTATCACAACACATCACCCTTGCATCTAGAAGAAATGAGAGGAGACATTTTTTTGGTTATATTTTGTCATTTCAGGTGGAAGGAAAGTATGTTAATCACATGTTCTTTTCATAAGTGATAATGATGGAGAATTTAAACATCCCGTGTAAAAATTTCTCCTTGGTTATGGTTTTCTCTTGAGTCAACTACTTTCTGATTAGGCTGAATGCCAGCGCACCCCATTTACTGTTTGTCAGGGCAGCACTGTCCCCAGGACTGCTGGAGGAGCCATGGTTGCAGAGAGAAGAAGGGGGTTTTGTTTGCTTGGCTTTTGTCATGTCAAAGCTCTTTTGCGAAAACTGGATCTCTCAGAATCTAGAGGGCTACGTTTCTTGCTCCGGCCGTCCTATTCAACCCAAGCTTTAATTAGACCACAGCCTCTGAAGAACGCTGCAGCCGTTGCAAATCCAAGCGTGGACGAGGAGAAGCAGCAAGCTGTAAACTGATTGGACTCTTGTGGAGTTGCTTTGTACTGGTAAGGGTGGAAAAGCACACGTACAAATTTGAACTTCACTCAATATCTGTTTATTTGACCTGCTCCTAGGATTAGCTCTCAAGATAGTAAGATTTAACTTCTGTCAGCTTCTCTCAGGTAGTGTTTGTTGCTAGAGTACCTAAGTGACTCAGGGGGGAAAGGTGGTTTCTGGGTTTTGCGGGAGGGATTTAGCCTGTCCTGTAGATCAGCAAGTCATCAGGAGCAGAGTTACTGTGCTGGTCCAGGGGGCTAAAAGATTTAGTCCCTCAACACGGAAACACATGGCTGCTCTTGCGATGGCAATGAATCTGCCTGGAAATGTAACAACTTGCAAGACGTGTAACCGAAATTGTATTGTTCAAGAGTGGAACAAATTAATTAGACTAAATGGAGTCTTTGGCTGTCATGACTCTGGTAAGAAAACTCACAGGAGACAGGCTGCCTTTTTCATAACAACTTTCCTCCTCCTACCCACGTGGACTAGGGCTTTTTGTACCTTTTTTGCTCTCTGCCTTGTTGTTTGAGTCTCTGTCCCCAACTGCAAGAACTGAGGGAGTCCTGCTCCTTCCCGGGATAAAGGACTAGCAGCCCAGTGGTGGGGAGGAGGAGGAGGTGCCCTTCCAGCCTCAGTGACTACTCAGAGAGTCATGGTCTCTCCTCCCCATTGAACTTAATCCCTCTTTTGAACTCTCTTCAAGCTATTCTTGCTGTGCTGCTCCCTATCCAGCTCCCTACCTGCCTTTCTTCACGACATGCTTCCCCTCCTGATACAGGGTGCTGAGGGCCACCAGGAAGACTTAAATCTCATCCTTACTCCTTGGGCACATAAAGTCTGTTCTGCT
>Ga0181612_161853_pt1 | contig 23987 bp, 13 predicted proteins | sample HoacroProtozoa21_FD_119630 | JGI IMG/M metagenome (GOLD analysis project Ga0181612, IMG submission 119630) | Hoatzin crop microbial communities from Cojedes, Venezuel. Combined Assembly of Gp0051906, Gp0051904, Gp0051908
ACCCACAAATAAGGAATTGTCCAAATAAATCACTTCGGAATTTTGAAAGTTCATACAAAAAAATAGATGCCAATGGCAGTAAACAGCCTTGTATCTGTTCTTACCCTCTGTTCTGGGAAACATTCTGATGACATTCACCTTCATAGTTTAATTGAAACTAAAGTCAACGGTTAGTGTACTTCCACTCAAATAAACAGAATTGGTTCAGCACTTAATTTTACTTCTCAAATTTTGTCAGCTCCATATGAGAATTACATTCCCTATGCTGTAAATAGCCACGTTTACATCCTAAAACTCAGAACTCTACTGATCTTCTGTTCTGTAGCTATTTGACTTTTGCAATGGTTTCAGTGATGTAAAGCCAACCAAAATGCTTTCAAGTATCTGCCTGTGTATTGCCCTTAACTGCTGTTTTCTATGACACTCTTGAGAAAGATCGTTATAATTCTTGATGTGTAGCCTTCAAACTTGCTGGCTTTATTCGTTTCAAACATCACCTTTGGGTGATTCCCAATTACCTTTTTATGTGAAGATGAGAGACACGTGGATAATTATCCTCTCAAATATATTGCTGATTCAGTTCTTCATTGTTTCTGAAGATTACGTTCAAATAATGAATCTTAAAATTTACTGCTTTCTCCTCTGTTAGTCTTGACAAAGTGTTAATGAAAGCAATGAAAAGGCTTAGCAGTGAGGCAGTACAGCGGTCTTCTCTCTTTCTAGTGATAGATGCTACTTTTCCATGTCAGTGGTCTTTCATTAGTCATGAATAAGAGCATATTAAAAGCAGGTCTGTGATTCTTGTGATCCTGTGTTTTCACCAAGAAAAAAAAAGAAGTCTGTCATTCTCACCCAATGTCACTAGACAAATATCTTCATTTTAAGATGGCAAAACCAGGACAAATCAAACAACTGAAATACCTTTGTTCCAAAAGGATCTTTTGGTCACATATCCCAAATCTAAAACTTAGGTGTTTCCTAGCTCACTTTTAATGTGAAAGATAAGCAAGAAGGCTATTCCTTTAGGCACATCATGCTTTTCAATAGTCCCTGCCAAGCCAATCTCTTAAGTTGCTGAAAACCTTAAGTTGGGGAGAGTAATACAGAATAAAAACAAATTAAGTTAAAAAAAAAACAAGGAAAGAAGAGAGCTTTGCAGATATACCTAGACTGAGATGAGATAGCAGATGAAATAGTGGAAGCTGCTAATGACATGTTCTTGGACCCATGGAAAGGCTTAGGCTGTGAAAGAGAGCTGGGGGCTGCAAACACTCTGCAGAAGATACATGAAAGCATGTACAAAATAATTTAACAGAGACAAAAATAGTGACATCAGAATCAAGCTTTGTCGGAGTTCAGATGCTAGAGGACTGCTGCATAGTTACCAGGAACAGCTTTTCTGGAGCATACATCTGCAGACTTACAGAATAGCACAACCAAGCACATTCCTACAGAACACAAGACAAAATGCATACATTATGCAAAAAAATCTTAAAACCGAAGTCTATGGATAACAAAGAGAGACAGTATTTCAGGACAGGACTTGTGTCAGCGATACATGTTTTTATCTGCAAGATCTGAAGATGTTTGAGTATGAATTTAAGCTACACTTTTTAATATGCAAGCAGTACCAGACAAAGGATTCTCCTCTTTAAAACACAAGTCATTGGCACGATTAGTTTAGCAGAGGCATTTATTTTTGAAGCATATATTAGATAATCCATTTTCTTCGTGTTACAGTTTCAACGGAGGGATAAAAACTACTTAAACTGTATCATCATTTCATGTGAAAGTGCCTCAGCACAGTTCTGAATGACAGAATAATACCTTGTTCAAACCTCCTTTGCTGGCTGGATGATTGATTTTCTTGCACTGGAATAAAAGCACTGGAGTGCAGTAGGTCACAGTTAGGTAAAAACTGACTAAAGGGAGAAACTAAGTAGTTGGTATGCATAAATAATTTAAGGCAACTAGCAAAGATTAAACAAGAAATAAAGCCAAGAGAACATTTCCAATTCCATGTGCACACATCTAAGATATGAGAGACTACGTCTCAGGTCTCAGTTATTTACAGTTGTTTACATTACTGGAGATGTGTTTTTACTTGGATTTTTAAAGCATGCTAAAATATATATCTTTGAGGAATATTCATGTAGAAAAAAATGTAAGAGAAAAGAACAATATGCACCAACGTATTCGCTCTTACTATCCCCAAAATTATTATGATGTAAGTGACAGCAGTATAAATCCCATGCATTTCTTCACAGACTGTCTGACAACTTTTAATGTACAACTGTAACTCCTACTGTACTACAAGTGCCATGAATGCATACCTTCTTGGAACTCACTCTAGCTCTATAGCTAAATCTCATTAGAGAAAAGAGAGTTAAAGAGATAAATCTAATAGAAATTACTTAATACCTTACAGAGCAAGTCAATCATCAAATGTATGGTTTTATTGACATATTGCTCATTGGCCACCATGTTCTACTGACATCTGCTACAACATGGTAAGCTCAATCACGTGAGTAAATGACATTTTCTAATTTTCCATTTCATGTCATACTGCAGAAACACTATTATTAAAAAAAACCTTCATTCAACCGCTGTAACTACTATGAGGAGTTGTTTTGGTTTTATTATAAGTGGTGAAAAAACATTTCTAGTTTTAACCCTAGACTTGATTTCTGGAAAGTTAACTGTATTGCGGACTTAAAGCTGCCTTTGATTATTTTTTAGGGCAGTTTTATTTTGCAAATTCTTTGCAAACATGAACAACATACTTCAAAATAAGAAAACACACCAAAGTATATAAAAGCATATAAAATAGGCTACAGCTTTTCCATACTACATTCTTCAGTTAAGAATGTGTATGCGGCATTTCCAGAGCCACACAGTGGTGTATCTGCGAAAGGACAAAGCGAGGAAGCATTACCTTTGGAGGGAGGAGGAGAAGGACTCTTGCGCTACTGAGGTGGTTGCTGGTGGGGTCATCAGACTGGCGGCATTTTGAGCAGCAGCAGCAGCAGGCTGATGTGCTGAAGCATGTGGTGCAGGAGCACAGGCAGAGCTGATAGACACCGGAGCATGCTCAACAGGGGTACTAATTAGGGTTAAATTAAATAAAACAAGAAGCATCTTAAGAAGCTGCATGTTTAAATGGAGAGCATAAAACCTACTATGTTTGAACTTGATGCTGCAAACATAGTAGCAGGCTGTGTTACAGGAAAAGCACAATTATGCAAAGAAATAAAGACATTTGTTAGGCCTTTTCAGATGGGCAGTTAAGACTGTAATGCAGTTTTGGTCCTGCTTGGCTGAAATTTATCCCAGGTGTCACACAGCACTTAAGTCCTGCTCCCACTGAAGCCCGTGGGAGGAAACGTGGCATGCAGTACTGAAATGGCTGCAAAGAGCCTGTCACAAACTCTTTGAGCTGGGATAAATTTCACCCAATACTTACTCCTGCAGCTGAAGTTTACACTAGGAGTAAACTTTTCAATTAAATGAAGAAAAGCAATTTAAAGGATATTATCATGGTCTTGCATCAGCAGGTTTCCTGCAAGTTCTGATTGTCTAGAAATCCAGTCAGCACAGGTTTGTGTTGGGATTAATCAGCAATACAGATAGGAGAGAGATGTTTAAAAGGAGTCCATTGATTGTCAGTTCATGTCTGACCTAAATTCACCTTACATTACACTGGCCAGCCCCTCCAACACGAAGATGACTTTTGACACATAGAACAGTATGCGAAGTACAAGGGGAAGATGTAGCATAAAATTCTACTACACCAGTTCTAAAACCACTTGGGTAATTAAAGAGCAGGAGTTGTTATCCTGTGGCCCTCTTGTACTGTTGTGGCCCAGATAACATGGAGCAGAGAAATATTGATATTTAATTTATTTTCTCTTAATTTGATTGTAAAACTGAATAATTGAAATGAATAATAATAATAAAAATCTAGTCTTGTATCCTGTGGCCATTTTAGTAACCTACTGAACTACTGGTGTCTTTCATCACCTGCTATCAGAGCACCCAGCGCTCAGTGATGTATTTTAGCCTTCCAGCCTCACTCGGATTTGGAAAGCGTTACTCACCTCTTACAGACAGACAAATGGGGCAGTTATCTATAGACAGCTTTGCAAGATGGTGTAGTCAAAGCCATCCACTGCTAAGAAATGAACTGATCTTTTGGGAGGTTCAGTTTACTGTCTTCCACTAGCTCTTACATCAAATGAAAAAAAAGAATCATTAAGTGGACTTACAAGATTCACGTTCTTTGCTGAACTATTTCAATGAAATTAATTAATTATTCACTTGTCAATAAACCTAACAAAAATCACTAGGTCATTTAAAATTAAAAGGAGGTTAAAAAAAAAAAAGAGACAGAAACAAGAAAAGACAAAAGCTTAATTTTGCGTTTAGGCAGATTTTACTGTGGATTTTATTAATTGTTATCCACAGAACAAATAAGCCACTGAAAAATAACTAAATGCAATTCTATTTTTCAGATTATGATACTATTTTGGAGCACAGACTTCAGTGATAATTAAGCACATGTCCCCCAGGCATAAGGGACATTTGTCTTGATGGCATATTATTGCGCTGTAGATTCATTTTCTTTAGTAGTTATCCTAATACATATATATTTTTTTTAAATCAGGGCATTGCTGTGCATGACATAGCTGTCTTGTCCACAAGCAGTGGCGTAAAAACATAATGGGTACATTTTTAATTCTTTTGACCTAACTCGTAAGTATATGGCCACATCTCTGGGTTCTTACAAATGGCTCCTATCAGGGTGACAGAATTGGGCAATTCTGTGGTGCAATGTACAAAGAACACCCAAAATATTCTTTCCTGAGCACAGCCACTATCAAATAACAGCAGAAATCTTAGAGCTCCACAACTGTTTTTCAGCCAAACCTTAGTCCTTTTAACATTCTTTCCCTCAGGTTTTTTTCCTATGCGAATTTGCCATTGTGCAAATATTTCCTCTGTCATTCAGCCATTCTGACATTTTCTTTTGCTTCTCTCGGAAGCACTGACTCAACGAGTTCTGCTCCTCAGGATCTGGAGTGAGTGCTTGGTACTTCACAATTCATGATGCCCCTTGCTCTGCAAGGGACTGTCCCATTTCCCCTGTCCCCCTCCTCCACCTTCTCGTGTGGTTTGGTAGTCCTAAGTGATGTTGTCTTCTATTTGAGCTGAATATTTTGCCGTTTGATTAGCTGAAATGGAAGTGTCGTTGTTATGCCCACCAATTTCAAAGCTGAATGCAGCCCACGACATAAAGCAGAAAATCAGTATTTTCTCCCTTATGAGTTTCATCTGCAATTGTGCGCATAATAAGTGAGCTCCTGAAAATACTCACCGTGTTTGGAATTCTGGTTTGCAATTCACTACACCAAAAGTTCTGCAACAGTTTTGCAAAAGTTTGTCCATCCTAACACGCATTTGAAATTCAGATCAGTTTTTCCATCTTGATGCTTTTGCGTTATGATGTAAACTCTTCCGCCTAGTCTCTGTTATTGATCCTGCCGTAGCTCTGTGGCAGAGCAGCTGTATCCTGCACATCGCAGCTACGGAGCACGGGCTAGTCTCTTAATGAGTTTTAATACTCGCAGGATTTTTTTCACCCCGTGCAGCAGCGGGTACTGGAATTGTCACATTAAAAGCTGTTCAGTCAAAATCCAGTATTTGCACATCTTTGGTTTGGCAGACAGGACAAGACTGAAACTGTACTGCACATAAAAATGGAACTTGATGCATGTCCTAAAACCAAATGCAAACTAGCGTTTCACCTATTTTGTCTTTCTGTTTTCACTGAAGTGAAAGGGAATTTGCTACAGATCTCAAAAGAATAGAAGAAAACAGTGAAGTTACTTAATTATTCTAACGATCTCCAAAATGTTAACCAAAACCACATACTCACTGATACATATTTAAAAGAAAGAAAGAAAAAAACCCAGTATCTGTGGACATGGACCTGTGTGGAGACAGATTTGAATGGGACAGACATGGAAGTAAAATAAATGCAAATATACTGGAATACCTTGTAAAATGTAAAGGAAATACAAACAAATTTTATCTTGCATGATGTTTGTGATAATTCTTTTTATGTGATTAAAATGTTAGAGGCTTGATCACCTTCCTGCAGAGCCAGAGTAGAATATATTAATTGATGGAACAAGGAATTGGAATAAATATAAATGAGGTAGATATAAACCTGAAAAATTAGGGTGATCTGGTTACATACAAAATATGCCGTTGGTAACTAATTCTCTACTCAGTTTTATAGAAAGAACTCACACTAACTTGACTGTGTTTAGTTTAACCACTATAAATTTTAAATAATTTTATTACAATACTCAAATAAAATAACATCACTTCCTTCTCAAGATTGCCTCCTTTCTAGATTTTCAATCTGAAAGAGTGCAGAAGAATTTTAAGAACTGGTAAATGTGAATGCTGCTTTATAAAACAGATCGCCTGTTATAACAGCTTCATTATTACATGTGTTATACAGGTTTTTGTTGTGTTCTTGTTTTTTTAAATACAGTCATTCTGTACACTATTAATCTTTACAGTATTTTGCATTTTAGGGAAAATCAAAGGAAATGGATGTTCTCAAACATCTCCATATTTGTGGTAACAAACATAAAATGCACAATGTGAGTAAGTTATATGGATGAAACAAACACACATCTCTTCTCAGCTGGTTTTCACTCATGAAAAGGAACACAGATCAGTAGAGGTTAAGAGGATCATAATGGTTAACAACCATACTGAGAAAACACAGCAACAAATGCACTCTAACATTTAAAAAAATAAGTGCAGTTTACACTTGTCTCTCAGTAAAGTCCTAAGTTCTGAGACTTTCTGTCCAAATAAAAATCAAGTGGATTATTAAAGCAGTACTTAGTCTCCCAAATGAAGTTCTTTTTGTTTCAAATCCTCCAAAAGATCTCTTGTAAAGAATTGAAAACATAGGGAACAAAAATAAAAATGAATAGGCAAAAATTATTTCTTATTGCAGCATTTGTAGGAAAAAAGTGCCAGAGAAGGTGTTTAGAGAAAGGCCTAATGTAGAAGAGATTCGCATCTGACTATGGGAACGTCTGCAGAAATACAGTGCATAACACAGCTGCTGTTTCTCTGCAGAAGGTGCTTCATGACTGTTGCCACCGTTTTGCAGGCGAGATCCTTCGGAGTGCCACTCAAAATGGAAAACCCTCGTGAATTAGAGCTCGCTGGAATCTGTGGAACTTCGACACCTGCCCTTTAGGCAATGGGCATTTCCGTCCGAGGGAGTTAGAGGCTGTTATTACCAAACCATTCCAAAGCTCCAAACCAGGTCAGTTATGCAGTCACACGCCCCGTGTACCTTCGGTTACTGGATGCAGCAAGAGGGACTTTCTGGCCAGCAGTGGTGAACCTGGCCTCCCTCTGACTTGTACCCGCTCCGAGCCTCCCAGACCCCTTGGAGGCCAGTGGCTTAGCACTGTCAGTGCTGGCATCCGTGGCGCCCGATTTAGGATGCCAAATACTTGAGGTTGCATACTGTGGCGCATGCGTAGTAGCTGTAGGCCTGGGTAACAAAGATTACAAGGCGATTTGTAAATGAGGTGTTTATGGTCCTGTCACTGATTTTCCTAGGTAATAGCAGGCTTTTGAGGCTGAGACAGAATTCCAGCCACAGAAGCAGCTAGTAGTTTAATAGAAAAAGGGTTGTTTGATTGTTTAGTTTTCAGAGATACGTGTGATTACTGTCTACCATACCAAACAAAGCAGCATTTTAGCATGCTAATACCTGGCCCTTTGAGACAGCAGTCACTATTTATATGGAGTAAAGCCTTCGGGATAAAAAAACCCAAAACCAAAAGTGTTGAAGCTCATACCTGAAAAGCCAAGTTAAGCCTAGGTTTAATAATGAAGGCTTTCTTTTTCTGACTTTTCTTTTTCCTGGAAGAAGGTTTATACCTGTAAATATCCAGCATCCTCTTTTTGTATCTCCAAATTCCTTCTACCATAGGAGACCATCATGATATTGCAGATGAAGTCATGACAAATCTTGAGAGTGTATTAGTTTATTACTGCTTAAGACCAGGAAAGTCTTTAAGAATTAAAAAGGTACCTTGTGTTAAATCTGGAAACCATACTGCTAGGAATATCAAAATAAGACATATAGCAGAGCTGTGATGATAATGGAGGTGGAGAAAAGCTATGATATGACAAACCATGCAAGATTAAGGTAACGTATGACACTAACACCAGTCATATATCAGAAATTGTTCCTGGTAAAATAAAATGAAATAAAATAATAAAAAAAAAGAGAGATTTCAGTGGAGCAGCTGCATAGTCCTGTTGATGATTTTACACAAATGAAACTGCTAGTGAAATGCTAACGTGTTACTTGTTCTTTCAATTTAATTTATATACAGTTGTTATACAAGAATCAAAGGGTTTGTTTCATTCTGTTGACATAATTAATTTAAAAAATAAAAATCAATTTTCCCTACTGTTCCAAGTGCTGGTGGCCATTGCTTGTGTCATTAGTAATGATAACGCTTGCACTTGGATTTTAACTCTGTGCAACCTTTGTTCAAATGTGAGCTGTCTTCTTAAAAAAAAAGTGGTTGCACATTGTTTAGGCAGGAATCAACAAGACAGAGGAAAGCAGTGCAACAGAAATCTTTTCGCAACAAACTAAGAGGCATTTCTTTGCTCCATTAAAGAATGTCAGATTCACTCAAGAAGTACCTGTGTTTCATTACTTGTATGTTTTAGTATATGAACTAATAGAAAACAACACATTTCTATATGTAACCACAAAATGTGTTGTGATTCTTTGGGAGAAAACAACTTTTGAAATGAAAGAACTTACTTCCAGAGATACTATGTTTTGAACCTCATAACACATCAAGGACCAATCAAGATATGCAAGAATCTGATACATAAATGTTCTTAAAGTATCAAAAATATAATCTTATTTAGATTTTAAAAACACCTTGAACAATGTAGATAAAGTTTAAAATGGAAATTATTCTTAAAACTCCATCACAAACTGACAATACTCCATTGCAAGAACATTTGATAAAAGCTTCTTATTTTTCAGGTCTATAAGTTGTAAGAAACATGATCCCCGCCTGCCCCATCTCACAGAGCTTTTCGACTTCTACATTAGAAAGAAATGCCAGCAAACTCGGGTATCCGAAACCTCCACTGCCATCATCTGCTCAAACAGTGTACAAACTTCACGGCTTTGAGGTAAGACAACACGGGGAAAGCAGAGGTAAACTCTGAACAGGAGGTAAGCCAAACACACAGAGCAAACATTACCTGTTTTCTGATGCTGCAGCAACATTCTCCTTGTCTCTGCGGAAGGAGGGATACAGTATGAATAAAGTAAATGCAGTTGCCAGTGGTGGAAAAAAAAACAAATCCATAACCCACAACAGGGAGAAAGAAGATGGGTTGACAAGAAATGTTTGGTTGCAAAAAGCATCCTAGAGTGGTTGCTCATGAATAGTTGTGAGAAACCTCTTCAGTTCTCCAAGTGAATCCCACCAAATATGCAAGTTTACTGTATGCTGCTTCTCAGTTGCAAACAACTGTTTCAATATTAAAGTAAAATGAAGGAAAATTAACAGGTACAAATTAGACTTTGTATGTATGTGTATAATTTCAGGCATAGTTTTGACTTTAAAAAGTTCCCTCTTAGAAGAAAATTTCAAGAAAATTCCAGCAGAACATATTCTGATGCCCACTCCAAGTAGTAAAAATAATCAGACTTGGGCAGTCTTCAAAGATGCAATATTTTGAAGTGATAAGCAGGTAAATGCTTAACAGACTCATACAAGATGGATTATACATGTCAGCATCACTTAAAAATTCTCTGTCCTACCCAAATAAGTAGTGGTTTTCTCAATCTAAGTTGGATTAGAAACAAGTGAAATCATTCCTTCACTGAGGTGAGCAGTAAGTCAGCCTGAATTTCAGTGACAGAGAATTAGGCTGTTATTCTGTAAACACACATACACGCTTACAAAAATAACTGTTCAGTTTAAGTGCATGCAAATGTGTATCTATGTGAGGATTTAAGATAGAGGTATTTTCATAAATAGAATCCTTTAGCCTTAGACCCCTAAGTTTGAAATCCAACTAAGTAATTGAGATAATCTCAATACTTAGCAATTTAGTGAGTGGTTATGTCCTTTCCTATTTAAGGAATTATGCTGGAATTTCAACACATTTAAAGTTGAAATATGCCAAATGAGAACGTTTTTCTTAACTGGGATCTCAAATTACAAAACACAAAGCCAATGTCTTCATTTACCCAACTGAACCTTCTTTCTAAAAAGTCCTTTGGGAAAAAAGGAATGCATGTATTTATTTATGTGGATTTGCTGGTCTCCAGTCATTATCTTACATTATGTTTGGAAGGCTATTCTTAATATTTTCCACATTATTAATAGTATTTCATATATTTCTCTCTGTGTTTATGTATGTGCACATATGTATATACATACAGTCACATACTCTCTCCATAGTTTAGCTCCAACAAAGTTATAAAAACCAATCCAGGTTACATCAGCAAAGGTTTGGGCACAGGTGTTGTCTACCAATTTTTAAAACCTCGAACTAAAATGTAACCCCTGAAATACCCAACTTGAAGCCAGACTTTCAAACACAGAAGCAGATCTGAAATGACCTTCAGATGTGGCTGGCTGACTAAGAATGATATTACAGTCAGAATGGAAGAACCGGTCTTGAAAGTAAACACCCCCAAAAGATCAATTGGTTCACCACTCTAAAGCAATGAGAAACCAAACACGGTCTTTATGGTAACCAAGCCGTGAGTTCACCGGAACATCAGGTATAGGAAAGCCAGGACGAAACAAGGTAGAGGAGGGTGGATTAGAAACTGCGCGTGGGGGGCGGGGGGAAGTGTTAGTATACCAAAAGCCATAATCATGCGAGAATGTTAACAAACACAGTCACAGCCTGAAAAGAATAAAGCATTGCTTATTTCCAGTGTTACCAAATATTCTATGAGAAATTATAGTCAAGACCAGAAGGCAGGCAGTTGGGGTCAGGCAGAAGCGGCATTAGGCCTCTGTTGGTGCTATTAATCTGACCCAGACTTTTCTGCTCCACTAGCTGCGGCTATACTGACGCATGCAGGAAAAGGTCACTTGACCTTGAGGTCAGGATTTCATGAAAGCTTCTTCCATGAGTGCGCAGGTATAGGATAATGGCAGGGGGGTTGTGCAGGTTAAAAAGAGAGAGAGAAGTATAGTAAACGTACTTCCACAGAATACAGCAAAGGAAAAGGCAGAGAGTAAAGGGAAAGATGAGCTCAAAGGCACACAATACTTCTTCGCAGTTTTGTTTCCAGGAACTATTTCTCTTCCCAGTGAAGAGCAGTAATTCCCGTTTGGCTAACAGCGAGGAAGGCTCAAGAGCAAATGTGTCTCATATTGGCAATACCTGCATTCTGAGGAATGGACTGTTGGATTTTCAGCCTTTACAATCAAACATTTTTTGCTAACTGAACACAGAATTAATTTCACTTTTGAGTCAAATACAACCCTGGGGCAGGCTCAGTGAAGTCGATACCTTCACCAGATGAAAGAATTTGGCTCAGAATATTATGAGCATTTTGTATCTACAGGCTGCTCAAATAACTGACAGTAGTGAATAGTAGTTTTGAGCTATCTGGGAGAGATTTAATATTAATGTTTCTTTGTCTGCAGCACTTTTAGTCCCCAGCTGAAATGGCTTTTGACAGAAGGGCCTTAGTCAATGATTCTGAGAGAACAGCGCAACTCCCACAGATTTTATTAAATATCGGACATATATCTCAAAGAAGATTTATTTATGCAATACACTGTCTTCCCAATCACACAGAATATTATACAATGGAAATTATGAAATGTTTCCTTCTCTTAAAAATATGCTACATGATATGGCCATAAAGACAGAGCAAACGAAATGATAGAGTCTTTCCCTTCCACACACTAGCAAGACTTATAATAGTTTGACCAACAAAATGTAAAATTCATTTGCAATCCAAGCTCGTGTGTGCTACAAGATCCTAAAAAGAGCCTGAAGAAACTTCAGAGAGTTTCCAATAAGGGAGTCTGTTGAATCTGAACTGTATGTTCAGATCTGGACATTGGAATACTTTCCCATTCTATTTTATTTTTGGAAACCAAATCTAAAAGATTCCCAAAGAAACATTTATATGTAACAGGTGACCTAAGATGTAGAGCTTGTGCACCTTCCATCTGCCTTCTCCTTAGGGAATAACAGATCAGATTCTCTCTTGAATAGCTCTTCTCTGTTCCATTAAAACGCTGTAGAATCATTTAACCTGTACTGAAGATCTGATGACACAAGGAACATTAGGCATCCCGACAGACCACATGGTCCTTCAACTCTTCTCTGTCTTTTAGTACTGAAGCAATAAGTGAATATTATAATTGATTTTTTTCTCCGTATTCTAATGGAGCAAAACAATATTTTTCTCATTTTAGAAATGAGGAATGAAAATTTAATACAATTGCTCGTGGTCAAAAAGAAGGTCCATGGCAGGGCGAAGAACTGAAATAAGTTCTCCTGAATCCCAGCTGAGTATTTAAAATATCAGCTCACCCTCTTTAATAAGAGATTATGGATTTTTTTTACAAATATTACTATTCAGTTTATCAGTATTTTCCTGTATCAACCAGTAGTCTTCTGTTGAACCTGACAGATATATACTGGCCTTTTTTCAAAGAGGAAACAGTTATTAAGACTTACAGATTATAGGGGTCTATATATATAGAAATAAAAAATTCAGTTTTTCTAGTGGTTTATTGTGGAGATTATCTCCCCCCTCCCCACCAGCTATATTTTTGTTATCTTCACAAAGACACTGCAAGACACACAAAGAAATCATAAGCAGTTAACTGGACAGGACAGAAGACAACTATCATGCGGGTTTAGTGAAAACTGAAGCTTGGGATCAGAAAAAAAGGGGTAGAAGAGCGAGTCTCTCTTTTTCAGCCACTGTAGTTAAGAATGTGAGCAGCCCACTCAAAAATGGTTGCAGTATATCCTACTGGTATGTCTGCTTTCCAAAACAGGGAAGTACATTTCTCCCAGAAGGTGTCCTGGTTCATGCAGACAGTGCCACAGGACAGGAAAAGCATTATCATATATTCAGTGGAAGAAAAAACAACCAGCAACTCATTCTCAACAGGTAGTATGGAACTCAGTCAAAGCAGCTCACTAAAATCAAACCAAATGCCTCCCGTGGATGCATTTTAGTGGCATCTACTGGTGTGCTGTTACATTTAACAGTCCAAGAATAAATGCAGCTGGTAATACAGCAGCATCGGTGTCGGTGAAAGTTAACTCTTCTCCAAGATTTACGTAGTGATATTTGGCATGCAAGTGTGTGTACTCCAATTTGTCTTATTGGGAAACACATCACTTCAATAACAACAAGGACTGCAAAATTCTGAGCGTGTGGACCAGTTTGAGCCAAGGTATATTTCACGTAATTATTCCCTATCTTGGCCTTAAGTGTGCAGTTGCATTTATCCGAGTGGTTCCCTCGAGCTTTTTGTAGCCTCACTGGTAAAGTGCGGGTATGTGCTACCAGGCACCCACGCATGGGATCAGGACTTTCAGCTCGTATTTGTGACCATTACAGACAAAACCAATGCACAACAAGTTCAGGTACTGTACACCAGGAAATTATTGCCCTTTCACCAAAGTGTTCCTTCTCATCATGACTTCGCTTTTCTCCAGGGAAGATGAGAGAGGAACAAGAACCTACAGATCTGAGTTTCAGCTGGTAGTTTTTTTAGAGCTACTTTTTAATTTGTGCTCATCCATGATAAGAAAATTCATACTTTCTCTACATGATATTATCCTAGGTTTGAAGCTGCATCTGAAAGACACTAATGTGTCTTTTCTATTCAGTTGCTGAACCAAATCAGTGGTTTGAATTAGAGCAGATGTCATTCTTTCAAAATATGGATTACATTTTATTTTATAAATTCTCTTAAGGATTTTCTTACCTTCCCTCTCTCTCATTTGTAATCATATAACATTCTGGGTCAACTACAACAAATGCTTACGTGGAAATAAACTACTAGGAAGTTATTAGTATTCAGGGTAATTTTGCAGACATTAATGCAATTTAGAAGCGGAGTAAAGGAAGCAGTGCCAGTGTGATGCGATCAGCTGGTTCTCCAGCTCACCCTAATCAAAGCTCTGTGAACCAGTCTGACGATCCACAGACCACCGCGGAGTACCTCTGGGTTACACGTGCCTGTTGGAAAGCCTGCTACACGCAAGAGCTGCTTTGCCCTTGTTGGGCTGAAGGCAATGCAAGGGAGCGGTCAGAGAGAAAGGCAGCACTGCGCACTGGGATCGCCGTTAGCCATCTGCGTCAGCGGAAGGATGCATACGGGAATTTTAAAGGTTGCTGAGTAGGCATGAAAGGGAGGTTAATTCCTGCCCATGCGAAAGTTAAGTGCTGGACAGGAACACGCAGAAGACTGAGATGGTAAAGACGAGATGTTAAATATAGGTCACTACACACGCACCCACACGCAAAATTCAATCTCGAGCTTTAATAAGCTCTGTTAGCTTATGCATTACTTTCTCTATGAACTATTATGAGAAGAGCTTCATAGTATTTGCTAATTTGATTTGGAGGCCTCACTCTTTCAATTTTAAGTGAGTATATTCATGTGGATACACCATACCTTACAGTCCCCATCTCTGATCAATTGGTTCTATAAAAAACTGGCTTGAAAACAAAGAATTTATGACCTCTAAAATAATTTTTCCCACAGAACTTTCAGGAGTATTTTGGGGAAAAAAGACATGATGTTTGATCCATTTTCCCTTCTGGTTTCACTCAGAATTCCATAGAGACAACTGAGTTATTTCACTGTTCCTATGGTTTTGTCACTCTTTAGGTACTAAAAGGTAAATGGGGATCAGAATATATTAAACTGATGTGCTCATTATTCTTTATTGCAGTTACATTCCTTAGATGAGAAAGCTATCTATAGAAGTCTGCTTTATTTCATGGGGTGATGTGGAAAAATAAGGTGTAGATTTTAAAAGGATTTTGGTAATCTGATTAGCATACAGATAGGAAGTTTTTGTCAACTGGGCAGGTCCGCAACGCTTATAATGGGAAATTCTGGTGAACGAAGGAAGGGGATGAAGGTCCCTTAGCTTGTCGTGGTGGTGTCGGATGACCTTGATAAGCAGCCGCAGAACAAAGAATGTTATTGTGCTTGAGAGCAAATTTTAGTCAATTCATTTTCATGTATATTGCAGAAAGCTGTTGATTAAAGGCTAACTGCCTAAAGAAAGTCATTACCTGGTAATGCCATGTACCATACCAAATTCTAGTTAACTTTGCAGACTAAAATTCGTGCAAGAATGCATGTATTTTCTGATACATGTAATGGTAGCACAATGATAGTCCCAGTCACTGAAACTCATGGCAGACACTGCTAAAGCACCCCAAAATCAACTTAGCCCCTGTGGGAACCTGAGTGCACAAGTGAAAAATTGGTGTCACCTCTCCTGCCTCTGAAGAAGGCTTCAGACAGCCCTGTGATACGCAAGAGTCGGACTTTTCAAAAGTGATAAAGTAGTCCCTCAAATACTTCTTCCTTGCTACTGAAGATAGACTCCACACAGTTGTACATAATGAGAGAGAAACCACAAAGAAGAGAAAGCGACCTCTTATTTATTACATAGCAAAAACTTAACTCTCCTTCCCATGCGGACAGGCGTGAAAAGAGGGAGGCAAGGGAAGGAGCTACAGAACCTCTCTTCTTCTGTAATTTCTTCATGCATGAAAGGAAGAGAGGTCAAGTTCTCACGCCTGCTTTCCTAAAGCCACACTCTAGCCACGTCCCATCAGCACACACAGCATGCAGTCAGTGTTCCTGCTGCAAACTGCGCACTGCAGGAGTTGAGGAGGAGACCATTTGAGTAGAAGGCAAGGCAGCAGTATTCAGGAAACAGGTTAGTTTAGCTCAAACGGTCTTACACCACAGCAGAAAATGAACATTTCCCTGTGTCATAACCAGACAAGCAGATTTACCTGGAAAGCCTTTTGGGTTTGATTTCCTACTGGCATCAGCTTTGCTGTATCTTCATTAAATGCTTCTAACACTATGTTTTACTGGCAATATTGGGAAGGGCAGGGGGTTAACATCCCTATCCACACCCTGCGTTCTACTTTATTTTTGGCACAGTGGCTATTTAGAAGACAGTATTGTCACCAACCATTGTCCTCTGCTCAGCAGAGCAGTGATGGTTCAAAATATATTCAGCATGGGACAGACATGCCTGCCTGTCATCAGTGCCATTTAGAAGAATTACGCGACTCATCGAGTCTTCAATCAGGAACCTATTTTAAGCCTCACTGTCATTAACTGAGACTCATTTTCTTAGGCAAAACAGCAGATTTCTTCAAACGGTCAAGAAATACTGCAAGATGGGGCTGGTCAATCAGAAGCAACACATAGTGAGATAGGCCTGAGCATATCAAAAACAGGGCATAACCAGGCCAGACTTGACCTTTTGCTAGAAGAAAGCTAGTGGTTTCTTAAGGCTGTTGATGATTTCTTCTCAGCCCTAAGCCTGTTACAGTCTCTAGCAATAAGATGTAGTAGAGTGACAAATCCAGCCCAATTCCTCCACCTTACAGAAAAAGCCTGCCTCCTTCTTGGGAGGGAAAAACAAGACTTCTTAACAGTTATACAAAAAAAGATCTGTAACATTTATTTTCTTGGCTTGAAGATCGCCATGACAACATAAAGGCAGATTTTTGAGGAGTAAGAGTTAAGGAATTACTAGTCTGACTAGAAAAAAGAAACAGGACAGAAAAATTTGACTGACAGTTTAATTAATAAAGCCCATCCCTTGGGAGGTTTTTTGACAGGGACTGGACTAAGCAGTAGAAATGCGCTGTAGTAAACAATCTTGCCTTAGGGATTAATGACAGCACCTTCACAAAAGGTCTTCACTATTGCAAAAGTTCCCAAAGTTACCAACTATTGAAGAACGTATCTATTACTTTTTTTCTCTAATTACATGAAGAATTGGAATTCTATAAGCTCAGAGACTGTTTAGATTCTGTTTTGTATCCTCCAGGAAAAAGGATTACAACTATTTCTGTATCTGATTACATGGTCTATATGCACTGAATTTTTATCATTAAATCCACTGAAGCAGAGCTAAGGGGAAGGGGTTCCTTAATTACATCTGCATTAATTTCATATCTCAACCTATGCTTTTCTTATTATTAAGAAATACCTTTAAAAATAACATTAAGTGTAAACATTGAGATATCATCTAGACATTTTCTTTTCCATTATAGTACATGCACTAGGACTATCTGAAACAAATAGTATCTGTATTATGTTCATAAAACATTAAGGATACACAATTCCCATTTAAGTGAAAACACTGTATTATTACTTATGCAGAAAACCACTTAATGTCATTGAAAATTAGAACTGGAAGATTTTTTTACTTAGGTACATTTGATGTTTATGAAAAAAAAGAGTTAAATGCCTATTGATACTTAAAATTCTATGAAAATTTCCCATATATAAATAAAATTCACCCACTCTGAACCAAAGTTTGATCTTAGCAACATTCAGGAAAAGTTAACATGTTGCTCTGATTTCATGCAGTTATGCTGATTTTCCACAGGCACTAAGAAGATGGTATGATCAGAATCTGTTTGTGTTCCCCTAAGGAAAATACAGATGAATGTTGTATATTGAATGGCATGCCGACTGAATTGCTATGGTACTTATCTAAGAAAAGTGAAATGCAATGTAAAAGGAACTAGTGCTCACATACTCTTAAATCATACTCAAAAATTCCTTTTTTTTTGTAAAGTATGATAGCTAGATTTTTTTTTTTTCTTTAAACACTCCAGTATTTGGTTGTTTCATGCAAAATGTTCCATGAACAATAGCTTTTCCTTCCTTCTATAACACAGAAAAACAATGGGAGTTTGAATGAACTTTGTTCTTGTATGGAGTGCTGATATAAACCCCACGTGTTTGGAAGCAGCAAAAAGCATAAGAGTTTCAATCTAATCTCATGCACTAGTCTCTTTGATCAGAATTACTGCCACCAAGTAAAGGTACCCAATTTGCAGTTTATAGAAGTTCGAGGAAAAAAAAAAGTTCTTGATCAGAGCATAAACTATAAAGGGAAGTGACATTGCTCTTGGTGTGCTTTAAACAGAAAACAGAAATATTTGGGGGCCTTTGGTATAGGTTTGCCATATCTTGACTGACACATCTTAAAAGCAAATTTAAAAAAGGAATATTGTAATGTTGAAACAAAAAAATCCCATTCTAAGGACCAGCAGTGTCTCAAGTGCCTTCGCTGTGGGCAGAAATTAAAAATTATTTCCAGGGAATTCATATTATTCAACTGGAAATGCTAAACGATATTATCAATAGGTTGTCATCTAACACCTCTTAACTATGCGTTGTTTTCATTCACACCTAATACAATCTTTGTTCCTTTCTATTGTTCTTCCAACTGCTTTGTCAGGTTTGTTATAATTCAGGTAACTTAAAGGTCAGTAAGAATTATAGGTAACAGGGGAAAGCTTTTTGACCAAATTTTCTATTGTGGAAAGTAAAGTTCTCCTTCTTTCAGTAATCAGTTGCAGCAGTTCTTGTTTTAAAACAGAATAAAGTACTGTGTAAAACAAGCACAGAATTATTTTAGTTTTAAAACCTTTTATTTCAGATAAAGCATGCTGCTATATACAGAAAAAAAAACACGTGGGTCAAAGCAAGAGCAATACAGAATGGGCAACATATTCCTTAAAACTTACAAGATGCTTTTAAAAACTTCAGTGCACCAGCAGTACTACATATTCTTCTCACTCCTAAATCAGCTCTAGCAAAACATCATTTCCTCACAGATCCTGAGCAACCACAGCTATCTCTGGCTTTCATATAATGACAAATTCAGGTTTCCAACAGAAAACTTACAGCAATGGTTTCAGCAAATGACTTCTACCAGTATAAGATATTGAAGAAATAGAACTTCACATTGCTAATATCTTACTTCAAACGGCATCACTCAACTACGCAAACTAGGTATGTTGTACATGTAGCAAAGTCTAGGCCAGGCTCAGTCAGTTTTCCTTTTCATCCTTCTTTCTGCTACTTAATTATCTTTACAGCAGTAAAACTCAGTAAAAGTCTCTTTCCTCTTCCTCCTAAAGAAATACTGTCAATAACTTCCCTCTCATTTTCATCTAGACTTAAAGTCAAGGGAGTACTGTAGTGATGTTTTCCTGTATAATGAACTTACATTTGACATAGGAAAGGACAAAAGCTACTCTACTTTATAATGAAGAACATGAACCAGGTTGTAGCATTGTTTTTACTTTTGGTGACGGTGAATGGCTACCAGGCTATCAACAGAAATCTACAGAAGACAGGCACTCAGAGCAAGGCCCTAGCAGTAAGTCTTTCCTGCGTGTTTGGCACTCGTAGGCTCTAACTCAGGACAGCAGTTAATTTTTACTGTAATTCTGTCTCATCCATTTGCCTGCTAAATGTGGGCTTTTAACTTTTAACATTAAGGATTTGCGCCGATAGGCCGTGATGCCAGTTGCGCAATTTGGCAAAGCGTGGGCTGTTACGTTCCGTTTCAAACCTTTCCCTGTGGCATGAAGAAAGAGAGAGAGAAACAGAGACAGAGAGAGAGAGAGAGACAGAGAGAGAAGAAAGAAAGGAGGGAGAAAGAAAGGGGTTAGGGACCATGGCTTCCACTCCCCTGCCTTATAAGTAGGGCAATGGCAATTTATTTGGATTTTTTCGTCAGCTTTCAAATCACCACAAAGAAGGCTGGGTGTTCCTTTTTGGGCTGTATATGAAAGGTTTTTCAGTTGTTCATTTCTGAGAAGTAACTCAATATAACTTCATATTCTCTGACTTGTGCTTGGTATTACAGGGCTGCTTTTGCTAGAAATGCAGTGTAATCCCATTGTTTTCCTGCCAACAGATTCTGTCGGCTTTTTCCTCCCTCCCCCCCAGCTGAGCAGTCAGTGAAAGTTAACTCCATACAAGAGCAAAATTAATGCAAATATTTTCCATTCTGTAATACCTAGGTCAGTCTATATATATATATCTATATCCTGCTATCTGTCCTGTAAGGACCATCAGCCACTTTTTATAGCTTTTCTCAGTATAAGTGAGTATAAGTGTTGACGTTTGTATAAATATTTCTAGTCATTTGAGTCAAAAAGCAGAATAACATGGGATTTTCAAAGCACAGTCCTCTGAAGTACTGGCCATCTCCTGCAAATGCCCCCAGCTACCTTTGCAGACTGGGTCAAGTTGTAAGCAATGTTCAGCACCTCTCGGGATTTAAGCTTTTCTAGATATTCTATAGTTTAAATTCAGATTTTGCAAATAAAAAGGGGAAGGAGGAGAATGTGGGATGAGAGCACAGTCAGGGAGAAATACATCAAACAGAATGGAAAATAAAATGTTCTTGTTATTTGCAAAATGTATTTGAGTCACTGCAAAGAGGGTAGTTTTCCCCTCATTATTTACACCCAAAACGCAAGACAATTGCATTAATGCAGTGGAACTTGAGAGTGAAACCAGCCAAACAGAAATGAACAGACTGGGCTGGTTTTACTCCTCAGGCTGAATAAAGCACAAAACAATAAACAGAGTAAATGCCAACAAATTCATTGATATTTCTAAATCTTCTGTTCCTAATAACACAGTGTCATGCAAGTAACACTCCTAAAGGAGTCTTGATCTATGACTTCTCAAAATTGTATTTTATGCTTTTGAGTAATTAAAAGATATCAAGTATTCCTAGCTGAAATGCTGAAACTTCATGGTGGCATTTTTTCAAGTTACATGGGAGCATACTAGCTACAGTGGGTCTTACATGAAATTTAAGAATTCTTTTACTGTTTTTAAGGTTTACCCCTCCATTCAAGGAACCGGTATTCAGAAACACCCGTTTGGCTTGAAATGGATACCATCTTTCCAGACAACATTGCATAACAATCATCACAACAGCAAGGGAAAGTTTTCATAGCAAGTTATAATCTTAGGTGTGTCTTCAGAACAGCAGTGGCATGAGCAAAGGACACTCGTGCAATGCGCTCGTTAATATTAACTGGAAGGAATATTCTGCCACCTGAAAATTGCCAAGCTTTATGGGTTGTTCGGAGCACACGTCATGAAATTAGAAGCAGCAACATAGAAGTGACTATTTTTATGTAAAACAGTTCTGTCAAAAATAAGCCACTTTTTTTTTTTCCCCCCAAGTGTTGGAAGAAACCTGATCACCACTTCATGCAGTTCATGCCGACTACACTGCAGAGCTGACACAAAGAGACGAGAGAAAGCACCAGAGAGAGATCGCTCACAGCATGCCCCAACACCAAAACTCCCCACACTGTCAAATCTCTGGCAGTTTAAGTTTTGGAACATGAAGGATTTTTCCAGAATGCCAGCACAGCATGGGATTCATGCAACACTGAATTCTGGCAAGACTCAGGTTCCACAGCTCCATGGAAACCTTTTGCTTTGGGGAGCCCAGGAAACCTTCCAGGTGATCCCAAACTGTGGGCATGGAGAAAGGTGTGGTTGTCCAGGCTGTCTGGAGTAGACACTGAAGAGGAGCTTCTACTCCATTATTGTGCTGCAAGAGTGGAATTAAAGTTCTGTGCATCTGACATAGGTTGTTCCATTCTTTACAAATCAAAAGTGGCAGAGGCCTTGCCAAAGGATGAAACAGAAGGGGTACAGCAGGCCCAAAAGAGCAGTACGTGACGGATGTGCGCCTAAGCCAGGGCTGTTGCTCCCAAATCGGCGGTGGATTCTGTGCAACGTTTGAGGTAGGTCCCAAGCCACCAAGACAGGACAAGCACCATCAGGTAGGTAAGAAGGAGACCTCATTTTGTTCCCTGCAGTAGAGCTCACGCCAATTGCTCTGTACCCTGTAACCACCTAGTATAGATTCCCTTCTGCCTCTGCTACCACTGAACGCCCTTGAACCTCTTTAGGTAATACAGCTGTGCCTAAATATACTCATAACCATAACTGTCCTTGTGAAAAAAAGGATAACACGGTGATACCTCAAAGCTGCAGAAAATGTGCAAAGCACAGTGGATATAGTCACGTACTTTATTATGCTGATTAGAACGTGCAATTTACACATGTTGATGTGTTAGTAGATAATTATTTTCAACGTATCTGATACCATGTTAAGTTCCCAATATCTAGCGTTTTCCAAAGCCACAGACTACAGCTAGAAAGATTATTTCTTTAAAACAACATATTACTCTCAGGCGTGTATGGGTGGACTGTTAAGTTCAACACAGTGCTTTAAATCCCATCATGGTAAGGATTTGGATGTGTGCCATTACATCAAAACAGATAATGCACGATACATTTAATAAGAACTAGGCTTGCACATTGGAGGGAAGAAATAAATCCATGAGGGATGTAATGTCAAGCCTGATGTCCAGGCACCTTGCCATGAACTTCGGTGAACTGCAATGGAAGGTTTATAGCAAACATAAACTGAAAGTATACTTAGTGTATTTGCACAGGGAAGTTACAGACCTCTCTCTCACCAGTTCAACACTTGTAACTTGCACTGTGATCAAAAGCTCAAAACCTTTCCAGAAGCCACAAGGCAGTAAAAAAAAAAAAAAAAGAAGAAGAAATGGATTGAGTATTGAACACATCACAAACCCAGCCAACGGCTTCGAGTAGCTAACGTGATTCAGGAATTTTAAGTATGAAAATAGAAAATCAGGCGTGCATGCAGGATGCTCTGATTCAACTGTGGTTTTTAAGCTTAACAGAAGAATCTCTAATAGATCTATTTCCCGGCTATGCAGGACAACATAAGATGATGATAAATCTTTAATTCCTTGTCATATCTCTGAACATATCCACTTTTCCTGTATTTTTGGTAGATCATATGAAAGAAATACATTTATCCACTAGCAAAAGCAGTCCTGTGCTTCCATATTCTACAAATTTGGTTGTATTTATTCCAAATAAAACATAAGCATATGATTACGGATATGGATGGAAACAACTCCTTTACTGTCTCATTTCAGGAGACTCAGATGTCAGTCACAGGGTCATCCAAATAAATTGCTCACAAATTTCAGTGCTGTCACAACATTATATATGTTCATCCAGTTACACAATCAAGTAGTTAAGCAGGGCTTGGTCTCAGGAACTCATTGCATTCACACACCCAGTAAAGTACATGGAAGTTGCATGTGCAGAGAGCTTTCAGATTTGAACACATACTTCAGAAATTGAGCACTGTCTTTCCTAAAAACATGCTAATTTGTTATCCTTTTCATTCAAATGCCTCTCACTGACAGCATTTAAATTCTAGTAAATTTTAAAGTAAATGTATTAGAATATTTTAAGACAAAAAGATAACGTACACTCATATTAATGCTGTTTTAAAACATTATTTGGTTATCAGTAAGGATAAAACCGTATTTTTCACAGGGAATTAATTGCCTACCTCGACCTCCTCAGGGCTTCTTCATCTGGATCTTGCACTGCAGGCAAAAAAATGATTGAGTTAAAAAAAAAAGAAAAAAATTAGCTTTATGAAGAAATTATACGTTATTTAGAAATGTATCAAAACCTGTCTAAAGGTGCCTTCATGCTGACTTTGCAGCTGTGGATTTTGTAAGAACAGCCTGAAGGGGAGCATTTCCGTAGAGCTCAGAAGAAGGATGTTAGTAGGAAAGTAGCTGTTACAACTACTTGCTCGTTCATGTATTATCACAGCTGTAGGCAATGATTCTACAGACAGGGTGTGCTGTTTTGTAGGAAAGCACAAGAGGCAGCAGCAGATTCACAGGAGGAGGAAAAACTAAGTGTTTCCCCTTAATGTGGGAA
>Ga0181612_116536_pt1 | contig 23979 bp, 16 predicted proteins | sample HoacroProtozoa21_FD_119630 | JGI IMG/M metagenome (GOLD analysis project Ga0181612, IMG submission 119630) | Hoatzin crop microbial communities from Cojedes, Venezuel. Combined Assembly of Gp0051906, Gp0051904, Gp0051908
GACACCCACCCTTCAGATATTTGTAAGCATTTATAAGGTCCCCTCTCAGCCTTCTCTTCTTCAGGCTGAACAAGCCCAGCTGCCTCAGCCTTTCCTCATAGAAGAGTTGCTCCAGTCCCCTCATCATCTTCGTAGCTCTCCGCTGTACTCTCTCCAGTAGCTCCTCATCTTTCTTCTTCTGTATCTGAGTATATCATAGTGATTTCAGCATATAAAGTAAAGTTCAGCAGGGTGTCTGTCAAAAAGCCAGGCCACAATGCTGTCAAAGACCTCTGCACACTTTGAACATTTAGACAAACATTAGTTTATCCAAATTGCTTTACAGTTTTTCCCAGTGAAAAATACAATACTGGCAGTGGTGAGGCTTTGGCTACTCTTAGCCCATTTTCCTTTTATTTTTTAATTGATAACCAATAAAAATGCCTATTGGTATGATATGGTATATGTTTTTTTAGCCTATACGAGAAAAGGTGAATAAAGTTATTTATTTGCATTGTGTTCTCCATTGTGTGCTCAGACTACCAAGAAAGCCCTGACGAGATGTAACGCCCGTGATTGATCTGTGCCCTGGGATTTGCTGCACCTTAAATGTGGGAATTGAGGAAGCTCCAGAGCTGCTGAATATCAGTGACACCCCTGATATTGGAAAATTGACTCCATCCCCGGCTCTAGGGAGGGGGCGGGGATGCAGCAGGACTGCGTCGTCCTTCTCCTAGTGAGCAGCGTGCACACTAGCAGAGGGGGAGACGAAGGGAGTATCTAAACCATGAGCCCCATTTGGAGCTGTTAAGTGGTGTATAGAAAGCACTGAATGGAAACAACATGGTGAAGCAAATTTCTCCTTCACGACTTCAGGGAAGTTAATATGTCTGCATCAGCATGGAGGAGACTGGACTTTAGTACCTGCTGGTCAAACCAGGAAAATGAGATAATAAAGCTTTGTCTCACTTGGTCTGGAGAGCATTTTGCCTTCAGTCAGTAGAATTCAGGGGTGTTAATGAGGGCAGGGTTTGGTCCAGGGGTTTTATTTCCCCACTTGTCTTATGCTGGAAAAGAAGCCGAGTTTCACAGTGCTTTGTCCCTGGAGAAGTCATTTGCACCTGTGCAATGTGTAGGCAGCCCTGCCAAACTGCAGGGAGAAGTGGCTGCGATGCCAAACGGGCCTTGCAGATTTCTTATTAAGCAATCACACCTTGGCACATTTTTCCTTCTCCCCATTGTGTCTATTCAGCTCATACGAAACGGGTGCTTCGCAGCTTTTGAGAGCGGTTTTTCACAAGCACAGATGCACACACACCTTCAGGTGCTGAGAGCAGAGCTCACCAGAGGAGCCAAAGCACAACGTTCACTTCAAATGCACACTGGCAAGCAACTTCTTGTGGAGCTCAAGAAAAGATGAGTTGCAAGGGATTTAACCCATCCTCCTCCTTCCCCAAGACTGATGTTAAGACTCAGGCCGCGAGGGAAACGGTGAGTGCTTCCAGACTGTTAATCACTGTGTGTTTACAGACTTGGAAACCAGATTTAGACACCCTTGGAAATCTGGACCTCAACATTTCTAGGCTGGATTCGGTATCGCTTTGCCCCCGGAGCAGTTGCTTACATCTGTGTAGGAACCTGCCGTGGTGATTTGGCAGGGCTTTACAGCCCTGCTGCGCAGGTGCAAATGGCTGCTGGGGAGCCGTCGCGAGGAACCAAACACTCTGTACCCCTGCCAAGGTGAATGCAATCGCAGCCACCGGAGATGCGAGCTGGAAGAGCGGTTCCATATGTGACCTCCTTTCATCGCCCTTTTCGTGGCCATCTCGGAAAGCTGACTGCTTGCCTGAGATAGCTTTACACTTTTCCTTTACAGCTGGTTGGAAGGGTTTGGGGGTTTTTTACCCTTTTTTTTAAAAAAATGAAATGAAGAACCATTGAAATCCACACTTTTCTGGAGGAGGTTTGACAGATTTTTTAAATATATCATTGAAGCTCATCGAACATTTTATTTCAGCGTTGAAAGAAACACCAGATGATCCTATTGTTTGGCATCTAGTCTCTTCAAAATTCAAATTATAGTTGTTTTCTGTGATTTATAATGGCGTATTGCATTTATAAATGCAATACTTTGAACATACTGTGTAAATGTGTAAATGACTCAAGACAACTGAGGCAGTCTGGTTGAGGGTACAACTGACACTTCCTACCCATGGGCTCTTCTGACTATTCACAGAATTGCACTCCTACAGAGAAAACTTCCCTTTCTTCTGAAAAGTGCTGGAAAAACAGCACAAAAATAGCTTTACCCACTTTCTTAGTTTAGGTCTATGGATATAGTCCTTTTGTTTTATTTGTATAACTGGATTCTGTAAGTATTCAATGCAGCGACTTTGCCAGAGATGGAAGTTCATGTCATCCTGATGTCCCAATGGGAGACTATCTCTCCTGAAAGGTTGCTATGGGAATTTTTATTTTTCCAAATGTCAGATCTAGGAAAGATAAGATGTGCTCTGCTGTACATGCTGGGGAGTGGGTACGCAATCCAGAAAGTTCTACAGAGGTAGAAGTTTATTGATTCAGTGGCTGAACGGAAAGTTCAACACTTGTTTCAGGTAAAACTGAACTAAAGTCAGCTTGTTCTCAAAAGAGAATGAGTCAAAATGCAATGTCTGGCCTTTCCTAAATGACTTCCCTTGCTTTCTTCTTGTTTTCTTTCAACCAGCTAGAAGTCAAAGCCCTGTGCTGGATTTGACCTTACCTTGTAAGTAGTTTCTGGAGCCCAAAAATGGCACCATTTGGTGAATACTGTGAACCCTGCCCAGCTCCAGCCACAGGGGCTTTTCCCTGGGGTCCGTAGGGGCTGCAGCTGGTCCATGGCCAGGCACAGGAGACAGGCAGAGAAGGAGGTATCCCTCCATCACTGCTGGGTACAAGATGGCGGCCCACCCATCAGCATCACCCTCTGCAGCTGCAACACAGCTGTGTCTCACCCCTAGAGGGACCAGAGCAAAGGGCCACTGCCTCCCCCCTACCAGCATCCCTCCTCTGGGTGGGCAAGGGAGGGCTCGGTTCAGTTGGTGCTATAACAGAGGCTGGAGGCTGCAGAGCTCCCTGCTTTAGGAAGGAGCCACAGGTCAGGTCCTGCAGCTGCTGTAAATAGTCGCAGCACTATTTAATTCAATGCAGCCTTTATTTACATCAGCTGATCTGGCCCCACTTCTCTTGTTTTCCTGTGCTTGTTTCCTTTAAGATGTACTTTTATAGCCTTGTAAAACACCACTGTATATTCCTGTATAACCTAGTAAAGATACAAGCACAACGCGATTCTGCGGTTGTTATTACAGCAGGGACCCCAGTGTGCCAGGCTTTTTGTGGCTCTCTGAGTGACGGAGAGCTTGTGTCCAAAACTGGCAGGGCAAGCAGCAGGGAGAGACAGGAGGGGATGGGAACAGGAGAGGCTGGCCCAGCCAGGAGAGAGGAGACGAGGCAGCAGGAGTCAGGGGCCAAGAGGAATGAAGCTGAGATGAAGAGCCGTGAACCGGAGGGGGAGATGGGGTTTGGAGCAAACAGCAGTGAAAGACCAAATGTGGCCAGTGCAAACTGTGCAAAACTCTCTGACGTCTGACTCAGCCGCTCCTGCAGCTGTTCTGCCTGCGCCTGCCTTCGCCAGGCTCCTTCCTGCCTTTCCCTTCCCAAAGGCCACGCGGTGGGACATGGGGGCGGGCAGTGGGAGAGGAATGGGGTGAGAGCAGAACTTCACTGAGAGGTAAGAAGGACGTCTCCCTGAATAGCTTCGGGTCCAGCCCCTGAAGGGAGGAAGGTAGCTCTTTGGAGCCTCAAATTCCCTCTTTCTCCTCTGCCCTCTTAATCACCATTTAACGCTGCTTGGGGATCCCCAGCTACCTGAGCAAAGTGCTAGAAATAAATCCTGGCAGAGGTCTTGGTTACTGTGTGCAAGTTTGACCCACGTACCCTTCTGAGGGAAACCTTTTTTCTACCCAGAAGGAAAGAATAATATGCTGCAAAGCAACAAACCTACCTCTGAGTCCCCCAACATGCAGAAGGAAGGACCTACCTCATCTGGGAAAGTTGGGCAGGATAAGCAAAAGAGCAGGAGGTGACTTTTTTTTTTTACTATGTTCTGATCAGGTTCAGACTGCATTGCTCTGTGGCTGGACAGCTGGGGTGTGATCACCGGGCATGCCACCAGCCCTCCCAGCCTGAGGAATGCCTGAGGGGCAGGATGCCTGGGGAGTCTCTACAAGTACTCCTACTCAGTCTGACACAGGTGATGGTTTTCTGTGGCCTCCCTGGAGGGAAGGACTACCCTTTCAAAAGACTCCCACAAATTACAGAGGGGTTGGGCTCTCTTCCCTGAGTGGCAATGTTCACCAAAGTTTCTTTCTCAGATTTCTTGGAGTTTGGGCTACGCCTTCCTTGGGTTTCCCTACACACATCCACCAGGAGTGGGGAGGCGGAAAGGGACATGTGTCACAAGCCATGGGGAGAACAAGATGGGATTTCACATGTACTGCAGATATCACTTCTGTAACTTTGGAGAGTAGCTTCTCTGTAAGCGACACTGATGTTCCTCTGATGTGTGCTTTTAACTCTTCAGATCTGCCACTTCACATACATTTTTATACTGATTTTTGTCAAGAAGGAGAGGGTCCCATTTTTTTGTTTTACATTTCCTTGACTTGGTATTAGATCTTCAGGATCTAGGAACTGGAGTGCAGTATGCAGGAGGCATGGGGAGAGTTGCTAAGGCACCCAAAACTTCATCCAGATATCACCATGTCACAGTCCCAACAAGGCATCACCATCCTGGGGAACCACCTGAGCATGGAGGTTCACCACCATACATGACCAAAACATAGCTGTGTCCAGACTCAGGACACTTCCTTCAGAGGAGAGGGTGGGTCCCATGTCATGGTTCCCCATTGCCTTGTTATGACCAAGGAAAGGTGCTGCAGCATGATCAACTCAATAAGACCACAAACGACAGATGAGAAGGCATTTTGGAAATAAACAAATATCACACGGAAAGCAAGTGTTTGGGAGTGAAGATTCCTTATGAATCAGGGAAGGTTAAAGGCAGTGGCTGGAGAGAATAAATCCAAGAAGAAAGTGAATAATGCAAATAAAGGGAAAACAAGAAAAGAAAACACCACAGGCAAATAAAATCAGTTCTTCTATACAGAAGGCTTCTAATTGCTCAGTGATAATCAGTGATTACTCCAAGTACTGTGCCTAGAACTGGAGATATGAATCTGAGAAAGGTCAGGAACAACAGGGAAGGGACAAATCACAGCATAGATGGAACTGCAGTATAAAGAGAAAAGTTGTTTGCTTCCCTTGGCAAAACATGTTCAAGAGCCTCAGGGTGGGAGATTTCTGCATGGACAAATGCAGAATGCTGTGCTTCTGGTCCACCTGCACTTGGAGCAATTCAGAAACCCATCAGTTTTGGGCCACATAGTGGCTATGGCACAGCACAGTATTGGGCTTGAGCTGATAATATACATACTCTGAGCAGGACTTACTCTTTCAGTCTCTGGACCATACTAATGTGATTGCATGGCTTGCAGAGAAGATCTGAGGTAGTGCCTGAACAGAGTGTAATCACGACTGCCCAGACCTAAGTATGTCAGTGGACTGAGAGCCATTTGTAAATACACACTTACGGTAGCATCTGCTGTTGCCTTTAAATAAAGAAATGTCTTTTCCTGTTTCGTTCCGATATATGTCACTGCTAGCTTGCATACCAGGGTATTACCAAGCATAGATCTACTCAATGAGATCTTTTGCTTAATCTACCAGAAAAACATTGATTTGTCTGACCTTTTTTTTCAAGAAGCACCAGCTCTGACCAAGCTTTGATGATAAGGGGATTCTCAGATCTATAAGGGAATTTGTGATCAAAACACGTCAGGCTCATGGTTCTCAGGAGCTGGTGGGATGTGGGAGGCTCATTCACAGAATCACAGAATCACAGAATGATAGGGGTAGGAAGGGACCTCGGTGGATCAACCTCGGTGGATCATCTCGTCCAACGCCCCTGCTGAAGCAGGGTCACCTACAGCAGGCTGCACAGGACCTTGTCCAGGTGGGTCTTGATTCCAGCCCAGCCACTGCCTCTGCTGGGCTTCTTCAGTTTGGGACTGGTTCGCTGTGCATGGACAACCATTCCTTGGCACAGTAACCTGCACCCTTTTCTCTGGCACCCCTGAGGGGTGCAGCCTGCATGCTCTCTGCCTGCTGCTAGTCTTTCCTTTACAGCCTCTCTTCCTGGCAAGAGAGGAAAAGCAGAGCCGGGGGACAGAGGAGAAGCAGAGCAAAGCTGGAAGCTGGCATGTGAGTGGCAGGGCCATCACTGCCTGTCACAGGGGCTGAAGTGCTCACTTGGTGGTGTCATCTGAGGCTCACCACATCAGCAGTGCTTGAAGGAGCTGCTCGTCCATTACTCCCATTATAATCTTTGACCATTTAAACCATTTTGTTTATTCCAGGCAACTACCTGTTTTGTCTACACTGCGTGCTTCCAGGCTAAGTGTAGGAGGTCACAATGGGATGAAAACTAAAGCAATGAGCAAAGGATGGTGTAGGTGGAGAAGGATGATTTCAGTTTATACCTTCTTCAGCTGAGATGTACCTTTTCAGGATGGTAAACAAGGGGTGTAGAATCAAAGACAGGTGGTTGTATTTAGCCCAAGCTAATTGCTGACATCATGCATTTTCCTTTTTTTCTCCCCCTGGCATCTCAAGCATATTCCACCAGGGACACCTATAGCTTGTCAATCATCTAATGAATTTGTTTGAATAAACATTTTATGTCAACCTGAGAACCAAAAGACAGGGTCCTAGCTCAGGAGAATAAAGTGCAAAAAGTACGTAGAGGAGCTTTCAACAGTAGTGAAAATCAGCTCTTTTGAACAAAATTGTAAGGCCCCAATAATAGACCTTGATGACAAGTGGAATTAAATAAAACATGAGTGATGAAACCCTGTAATGTTTATGGTGAGGTAGTCCAGACAGCTGATTATTAACTGTTACTAAAACAGTGTCTTGGCAGTAGATATGCAGTAACCAGGATGGAGACTGGTAGCTAGTTTAAATCATTGGTAAAGATCTGTTACACTTTTCAAAGAATCCTTCTAACACAATGAAATAATAGCATGAAATCAGTAATTATGTGTGTGTGGGAACAGCGTCTGACAGATCATATTCAGAGGAGGGAAAGGGGCTATTTCCCATTTCATTCAGACTTGCTGTCATATTGCTGTGTCTAGTTTCACAGCAAATACCTAAGGAGTAGGTTTGGGGCTCATGTGCTATTTTTAGCTAAGCAGCCATGCACATACCACGTCACACCCAGCTTGAAAAAGAAAAAAAAAAAGAAAGAAAAAAAAAAAGAAAGAAAAAAAAAGATGATCTTTTGCTCCCTGACACACCTGAAAATAAAACGTTGGTGACCCCTAGACGTAACTCACTCACTGATTCCAGTCTGACTGGGACGCCCAAATCCAGCCTCTCCTTTGGCCAGGAGCGGTGACGCCTGCCAGGCTCAGGACTAAGTACCGAAGAAGCCCTTCGGGACCAGGAACATCTACATCTAAGCTAGGCAGGCGCAATTCATAAAAGCCTGGATCTACTGGAACGAACTGTTTCTGACCCATCGCAGACCCCAAGCACCGTCACTGCCTGCTGCAAGAGACCACTGTTTATGTCCCCTATTGACAGGCTGTTCCCGTAAAGGCTTGAGAGTCCTCAGGGAGATGGACAGAAATTTCCAGGACTTGTCACCCTGCTACAAAACACTGCTTGTCTCGCACGTCTGCTGCACAGAGCCGTTAAGTACCCCATTGCTGTAGCCTTCGTAATGCTTAGGGCCTGCGATCTGCAGCTCCGAAACCTTTTCCTGAAGCTGATGAGGCAGTGTTTTCCAGACTCTCTTTGGCAGTACTTTTCTTTAATTGTTTTTACGCTGTTGTTCTTCTGCTGCTATTTTCATGGCCCTGCACCTGCAAATCCTGGCAGCGTCGTCAAGACAGGGCCTCATGGGAAGCAGCTCCCACTGCTGTGGGAATTGACCTCCTCTCCCCCTGTTTCTTTGTCTCTTGGTTTGTACATTTTCGTTTATATTAGAGAAAACCAAATACAATGCACAGTGAAGTTAATAATAATAATAACAGTAATAATAATAAGCAATATAAATATATAATAATCACAAATACTTGGTAAATGTTATCCAATAATGCCTATCACACAGAAACTTAACAATCAGTCAATGTGAAACATTTGCACTTGATTAACATACTTCAATGAGCATTAATAACATCATAAACAGGAACACCCCATAGTTGAGTGGTTCCTAGTGAGTAATATATTCTACTAGGGGAAAAGCATGATGAAAGCCATCCTCTTCATCCTTATCTTCATTCTTGTCAGCTGCTGCTCTGGAGAGAGCCTCAGAGGAGGACTGTGGTCTGGGACCTTGATGCTGTTATTCCCAGCTGGCCCTGGACAGAATTTTCCTTTTATCTTTTTGCTTCTGTTTGTTTTTATGTTTCCCTGGAAGTAGCTGTCACAGTTAGACATATGCCTTCAGCTACAGACCAGCCTGGTGGCTGCAGGGTCTGGGCTGGTCCCATTGCCAGCTCCTCTGGTCTCACGGGTGCCATGGGGCTGAGGTCCTTAGACCTTTACATCCCATTGGTAGCACTGACTCGCTGTGCAACACTGAGGCAAAATTTAACACAACTCCTTACCTCTTGTACCACTCACCTGCTTCAGTTCATCAGCCATCTCTGACCCGAAACCTGCCCCAAACCCTGCCCCAGTCTCAAAACTCACTGGTGATGCTGAGCCTACAGGCAGCTCAATAAGGCAATATATTCCTAAACCAAGCTTAGTGGTGTCTCCACAGAAGAGGAATGCAAGTCCATGGGGCCAAACTGCAACTTTATCCTTAACCCTTAATCTCATTCTGAGGCTTCCTAGCCACTAGCCCAAGTGCCATGTATGGCCCCGAATTAATTAACTATTGCTTACTCAAATACATCAACATCTGTCACCAAGATTTTTTAATACCTCACCCTGACATCATCTCCAGTCAATCCTGAAGTAAAAGACATACAGTAATGGTTGTAAACCTAAGTAACCCTTATTAGATCCAGTCATAATGCATGCTTCCCACTTTCACCCAAAACCCAAACCTGTTTTACAAGAGAGTACAGCTGTGTTCAGAAAAGAACAGCAAGCTCTATCTGTTTTCAATACACAGATACATGGCCCCATCACAATAGTCCCACACTTGGATAAAAGACCTCTCCAAAAGCCATCAGTCATCCTCATGATTATTGTTCTAGACCCCGTCTCTACTCCTAATTCTTGCTAAAAACCCAGTGCTGGGCATTTTCCATGGATTACAGGGGTTTATTGATCCAGTTTTAGTATTGCAGATGAAATGGATCATCTGGCTGCGAGCAGTTTTCAATCTGGCAGAGCCATTGATCACTCTGCAGTCACATCACAGATGGCAGTAGGACCAGGCTTCGAGTTATGTGTAGATTTGGGGTACAGTCAGGCTTTCTCTTGCCACAGAGCCAGGAATTCAAGTTGTTCCTGAATCAAGGCAGTACTTTTAAGATAGGCTGGGGGATATTACTGTCAGGGTCCATCTTCTGCACTCAGATGTAGTCTGATAGTCATCACTGGCCTAGTCTGGGATATGGGTTTAGAGTTGGATTTCATTTCTAGGCAAGATCAGAGTTTGACTGGCATTGGATGTTTGTCCTCAGTTACTGTACAATCCAGAAATAACTACCAAGTTATTTTAATACCTCTTGCAAAAAGTGTCAGGGTGTCTATGGTTATTTTGGTATCTGGCAGGGTTTCCTGAATGAATTTTAGGATAAAGACTTCTTCTAAGATTTAAAACATGTTTTTTTCACTTAATATCCTACCTCCTGCCCATCACTGGGTTTGTCAGATGTTGGTTTGCATTCCCCACATTCAATCCCTTTCCCATTCAAGCAATCTGCCTGGCCCAGTCAAGTGGCAAACTTTCACACTGTCCTGTGCAAACAGCACTTCTTTTACACAGGTGCTGCAAAACCACAGTCTGAAACCATGCTCGTTCTCAATCTGCCCCTGCATTTACCTGTGTGATTTGCAACTGCAGCCAGACCTTTTGCTGAGTGTGGGGTGAGTGGTGGGTTTGCACCAGTGTTTGAGCTTATACAAGATGCATGTGAGTTCATATTTTAGTGGAAAACATGTTCTGGCTTTAATATAATTTTTGTGCATATGATGTAGGTTTCTTGGTGTGGAAAACAAGGCATCCATTTTTCCGTGTTTCTTGCACTACCTCTGATAGTATTGCAGATCTCCAGCAGTAAGTGTGAAGAGTGGGTTGCTTTAGCCCGTGCCAGAGCTGCTCCAGCCCTCGCCTCTGTGAGACTGCAGTGCACACTAGTTTTCAAGACCGTGCTGTTACCAAACCGTGCCTCTGCCTCGCGCCTCACTCATGCACAAACATGCAGAAACATCCACGTGGACAAACTTTCTATTCATAGGCAAAAAGAGGGAGGCTGACCACACTGCCCTTGGCTGACCCTCTGAGGGTTGGTGGATCCATCCCAGTGCTTCATTTCAGTAGTAGAGTTAAATGAATAACCACCTTTTTTTCCTGCTTCTCAAGATACCTCTGAAGTAATTTGCCAGCTTATCGCCTGACTGGTGATAAGGGCTGGTGAGAATCTTTAGTCCACTGCTATTCCTGTATTCAAAGATTTTCAAATAGCACTGAAACTCTTCCCCAGCACAGTGTAAGTACAGGCCAAGTTCGTATCAAATTGATCACTCCATGACAATAGCAATGTCGCATGCAGCCAGCTTTCATTAAGTGGTAGGAAGAACTAATTGATTTGCAATATATATTTTCTCATTGCTAACAGAAACCCCAAGTTATGTTCCTTTGCTTGTACAGTCTGTGTTGCCAAAAAGCCCCAACGGCCCCCAGGCCCACAGCTGCCTATCATTTATTCTATACATAAAGCATGAAATAGCATTCTACTCCAATTTTAAAGCTGTTCATCATTACAATAAATTGGATGAATAAACAACACATTGGACAATGTCATGCCTTTAAAAATTGTTGTTAGGTACTGTAGGATTAAGCCTTCTCGATCCTCTTGGTTTTTCTGTGTATTGTTTTGTTGGTTTGATCTTTGCCGTAGGTCCCTTCTTTCCTTATTTAATACCGCTCCCCACTCTCAAAGGGCTCAGAGTTTTCCTCACGCCAGAAAGCAAAGGACAAGACATCAAATCCAGATCTCTTGGAAAACAGCATAATGCACAAACCGCAGGAGCAATGGGTGTTCTGAGAGCGCCTTTTCAGTGTTAACTTTGTCCCCTGCTTTGATGCTTTCCCATACGCTCTCTTGAAACATAGTGAACCTCTGTTAAAGGTTCTACCTTCTGGTTTTATCCTGTGTAAAAGGCAGATCCTGTAGTCTTGTAAAAGTTAGTAGTACAGGATAATAGAAAAAGTATGGAGAAGGTTTGCAGACTAGAGGAGAAATTAGAGTTGACAACCAACATGCCACCCACTTCCTATTAAAAGATAGTGGTTATTTGCTAAAGCCCTGAGGATTAAATCCTGGCATTACCTTTTACATCAGCTTTAATGAACATCTCCCACAAATCACAAACAGATCTTCAGACAAATTAGACTAATGCCCTGTGAAAATTGCAAACACTGTTTCTCTCAAAGTTAAGAAACTGTCAACGGCGCGAGGAAGGCTGCACCTCTTTCTGTGCACTCAAATCCCCTTCATTTGTTTTCCTGCTTGATGTAATCCTTGTCAGGTTGTCAGAAAACATTTCCACAGTCAGCACTGGAGATGAGGCAAAAGGCACTTTAAAGAAATACTGACCCTTGCCGAAAGGACGATGGGTTGAACTGACAGGTCCTCAGGGTAGGGACAATCCCCTCACTACTAAACTGTGGTACGTTTTCAAGAGGGACCATCCTTCACTCACTGCTGGGCACCCAAAGGTTATACCAGCATATGGACCAGAGCCATTTCTGTGTTTTGAGAGCAGGTGGCTGCCACGTCTCACATCCACGAGAGACACTCTCGTCTTTCCCCAAAGAGGACACCTTTATCCCTGCTGCCGAGCAGGAGCAGTCCCTGGCCCTAGCTGCCTACCAGGAGCCTTGGCACTACCTGGGAGAAGGTGGGTTGGCACCAGACACAGCCTGGTGGGGAGCAGGCCAACAGCTATCAGGGGCTGGACAATCCCACGCCGGTGCTCAAGGCTGTGTTTGCTTTATCATTACAGATACAACCCAAGAGCTCTGTCCTCGTCACTGATGAGGATGATCAAACAGGACTGGAAAATTTGCATTCTACCTCCCACCATGCTTCGTTTTAAGGAGAGCAAAGCCAGCCCAGCCGCACTTCCAGGAATACTGCCCCAAGAGGCGGTGCTGCCTGATGCTTCCTCACACCTAACACCAAAGCCCTCGTAAAGAAGCCCTGAGGTGTCAGGGTTCCCAGCACTGTCAGTATAAGCAGAAAGGAGACCCATTTTGGCAGCAAGACTTGTTCCCTGGGAGCCTTCAAAAGTGTCCTTCTCTACTGACCGTAGGGAGAAGGCCCTGCTTGGCTAAGGAGCAGTCCTCTGCAGAAGTTACCTTTGCAGAACTGGTGGTGAAGTAGCTACTGCTGAATATGTGGAAGCAGTACACCACTATTATTTGAAACCATGCTGCAATGGCAGGCTGATGCCTGATGCTGCCTTATGCATTGGCACCACACTCCAGAACCCCTCTGGCTATAAAGTATTTTGCCAAAGACCTCCAGGGAGATGAGGGTATAAAACTGGAATGAAAGATGGGAAGAATCATAACTAGGAGGGTAGGTCAGATGCTGAAGCATATTGAGGCTGGTGACAAAATGACTGTTCCCATGTGTAAGCGCAGCTCTCTGTAGCACAGCTAACTTCCAGCTTTGTTCAAATGGTGGAAAGTCTCAGAATGGCATCAGCTCAGCCATGAGAAATTTGGGACATGCTGTACTTGGTGAGGAGCACCTGGAATTGATTGGCGATCACCCACAGTGTAAAGGCAGGGCTGGCCTGGGAATTGTTTCCCACTAGTGCAGCTCCGAGATGCAAGTTCCCTTTCTGAATCCCCAGAGAAGCGGCTGCGTTAACTCACTCCAGCAGAAACGCTGAGGAGATGATACATAACATCATCTCATGGCAATATGTTCATCTCCTGCCCTGATAGCTTTGAGGAGCACCATGCTCTGAAAAGTCACTGGCTGTTAAATTGGAATCACCCCTTTGACCAAAAGAGAGAGCTAGCCGTAAGGTGAGGCTATCCCTCTTTTACCTGTCTTATGGTCTCTAGTTGTCTTGGAGGAACAATGAAAGAATTGTCCTGAGCTCAGGCTCAAAGATCGTGATCCAAAGCTTACAGAGGCTGTCCATTGATTTTGAGTAGGTTTTGGAGTAGACGCATCTGCTCAACTTTACTGCAATTTGTTGACAGAAATGGCATGGCTATGCTGAGCTCGTGATGTGCTTCTAGGGGCAGTTGTGGGAAAAGATTAAACGAGAAGTAAAGAAACTTTAGGAACTAGGAAGTTCTGGGTGTGGTTTTCATTTTCTAGTGCAGGCATTTGCCAAAGCACGTGAGCTACTTCATCCAAGAAAGGGTATGGCCCACCCTTTCAGGGCAGCAGAGCTCGTCCTGATTGAGCAATGGCAGTCATTTTAGAATATGGAAGAAACTTTGCAAGCAGACAAATGACGGACTAGTTATTCACAAATTGTCCATCTATTTATCTGTGGATATGCCTCACAGCATAAATGCTTATACTCTTTCCAAATGCACATATTACAATTCTAACTAAGGGATATGCACGCTTTTCTAGACAAAGAAACAATAATTTCCTGCTTTTTTCAGGAAGAAATCTTGAGAGATTTTTCTGTTTTTCTTCTCTGCCCTGCTCTGCCCTTCTTTTCTTCTAGTATTCCATACTATATTGATAAAAGATTCCATAAATAGCATCATTTGGTTTAATTAATACATTTTACCAAAAAAAGGATGCAACACTTCTAACCTGTAGTAGTGGAGAACACCTCAAGTCCAGAAGGTCCCCATCTTGATGGGAAGAGAATGCAGAAAAATAGGTGTCACAGACTGGCTTTCTCACCATATGAGGAGTCTGTTCGACGTGAATAATTTCTCTTTGTCCAGATTTCTCTCAAAGTGGGACTAGGATTTAGCCAGATTTTTACTAACTGAGAAAGTTGAAGTTTAGAGCTGAAAAGTGTGCTTAAGCCCCTCTTTCATACAGCATCAACCAAAAGTGGGGACACAAGCACAAAGAAACTTCCCATTTTGTCTTTTCTTTTTTTTTTTAAATTCCATTTTTAATCTAAGCCATGCTTTGGGGTATTTTACTTACATGATTTGAGGTTTTTAACCCTTTGAAATATATCAGGGTGGAAAAGAGGGAACATTTGACTTTTCCTAACTTTTTCCTTTCTCTCCATATTTTCTTAGTTACATCATTGGTGTTCTTTTAAAGTGGTTTGCTCAGCAAAACATTGTCTTTTCCAAATCTTTTGTTTGTAAAAACAGTCTCTATTTTTCTGTCTTTCCCTTTTTTTCACTATTTTGCCTTAGCAGGGATAAATGCTTTGCAGAAGGAATGAAGCTCTTTGTCACAGCCGTGCAAGCAAAAGGGCCCACATGAGTGAAATGGACTGGAACTTGGAACATCTTTTTCGTGCTGGTGTAGTTAGCACTGGCCTCAGAAGAAGAGCTTTTCGTCACTTAAGGAAGCAAGGCAGATGGGATAAGCTCAGGAATCTCACCAACTTCTTAGTAGTGCCAGTTTCACTTAGCTGGTCTTTAAAGTAGAACCACACGTTAGCAACTTTGAATTTTCTTCCATTTCCCTGTCCGTACTTTGTGGCTGAGAACTTCTTGCCAGACCCACAAAGGTATTTAGGTGCCCAATTCCTATATAAGTGTTCAGCTTGACAATGTGAAATCAAAACCTTTTGAATCCTGCCCAGTTATATCCTTCCTTTCCTTTGTTATTGTGGACTGCATTTAGCTTTTATGGCATTTATTTTTCAGAAGAGGATAAAACATTTTATCACTTATGAAAATGTGGTTACAATTTGTATGCAGCTCTATAGAATATTACTTGGAGGTGTAACTCTTACCATGCCATTTTCTGAATAGTCTATTTACTAAGTGTTAATGTGAGTCCCAGCAGGGTGCAGTTAGTAAACTTATGGGTGTTTAGAAGTATTACATTAGTGGCTGTACAAAGTGCCTGATCCTGCCATTAGAAAACATGCGACTAATGCTGACGCACATAAATTGTCTCTATAGTCAGAGCTATTTGGATGCCGCTTGGATTTGAGGACAATTAGGCAGTTGCCTTTTTCAGACTCTGCACACTGCTTCCAGAGACAGAAAAGACCTAGACCTGCTGCATCGAGCAGGCTGGGCAGAAACAAGCTCCCATCCTTGTTTCCCCTGGCGGGGCTATTCTGGCTCTGAATCAAGCTCAGGTGTCACAGTGACATCTCAGGGTAGCTTCATTCTGAGGGCATCACAACCTTCAACGCATTGCTCCCTATAATGCAGTTAAGACACTGTGTGTTGTTATCCCTGTTTTATGGACGCGGTACAGGGAGTCTCTGGATACGGCTATAAATTATAGCAGTCAGCCCAGCATATATAAACATGTACACGTACATATGCATACATTTACGGGGGAGTATCTACACATACATAAGTACTCACGTGTATATATATGCGCATCTGTGTATGCACATGCGCACGCTTTGGTATATGCAGAAACTCCCTGGTTGTGGTTCTGCTGCGCTGCTCAGCAGAAGAGCTTGAGATGATTTATCCCACAGGGAGTGCCCACATTGCCATTGTTCCGGCTGCTTCTCTAAGAGCGATTCAGATTCTCCATGCCTGGCTTATGCCATCTGAAAGTGAGGAGACTTATCTTAGGCTGAGATTAGTTACTCTCTTTCCATTTAACTGCAGAGGAAACCCAGACCCCAGCTTAGACACCTGGGTTTTCAGTTGCTGCAGTTGGGTGAGGTGAGTCCTGTTCCAAATGGCATCTCCAAGGTCCCACTGAAAAGCTTTAGTAAAGCTGGACTGGAATCAAGATTCCCGAGCACAGAGTAGCAATCAAGCCCTGTAACCAGCTTTTCTTTCACACAGTGTGGATCTGCACCTTTCAAACTGTAGTCGTTCTTCATGTGAGTGGAATTCCTGATTTTCTTAATTTAGGTCTGAGATTTGTTTAAAATGAGTTCTAGTCCATGGCCCTGCTACAGTTAGTTTCACTCTACGCAACTGTAGAAAATAAAAAATAAAAAAAGAAAAACAGAAAAATATATTCTTTAAGTTTATCTGACCTTAAGTTCCTGAATTATATCTGGATCACTCTTTACTATTTCTTGGTTACACTGCTTCGTGATGCACATATGTAAAGCCTGTCTATACTCTTTATTCTATCTGATAAACTATTATACAAAATGAGTGGGAAAATTTGACTATAGCCAACATCTTTGCACTAATTTGTTATTATCTTTTACAGAGATATTCTCAATATGCACCACACCTGTTGGCTTCATGGGCTGTAACTGCTCACACTGATAAATAAACCAAACTGTTGTTCTGTTTCAGTGACTCCCTTCTTCTGAAATGCTGTCTTACAGTTTCTGACATTTCTGACTGTGAGTGATGCAAAGTGAACAAGAACCCCCACATCATCATGGACACAGGCTATTCTTAATCTCAGATGTAACATCCTTCCAGTGTCACAAGTCATTTGATGTGCCCTTAAGCTCTCCTTACTTCACAGCATGCAGATAGTCAATCTGCAGAAAGGGCATATGAAGGAGTAACAGCACTAAGGTAAGAGAAAGGGCTGACTATAAGGATCTTCCAGCAGTGTACATATCTAAAATAAATCTGTAGAGATTAAAAGGATGTTGCAGAACAGCATTTGTAAAATGATATGTTTGTAACAAAAATTATAATTGAGGAATTTTTTTTTTTTCCAGAAACATCAGTAATTACTAAAACAGCAGCAGGAGAGAGTCAGTGGCAGGAGTGTCTAGATTTTGCTTAGGATTGGAGTTAATTGTGTAACTGAGCTGAATATAACATTTTATTTAAAGGTGGGAGGGAGAGCAACAAAGAAGAAAAGCCCCAAGGCTATGATCTTTCACAATGTTTTCTTAGGCACTGTACTACCTGATGAAACCACACAAACTGATATTTTTAATTGGAAAAGGGACAGTATGTGCCTTTGGTCGCATGTGATGCCATTTTGTGGGAATCTGGGATTTGTGGTTCGGTCAATGTGTTTGTAGCTACTTCCATGGATGGCACCAGCTGCAACTTTGCCAGTCCAACACTGGAAGGGTATCTCCACCAGCAAAGAGCTCTGCTCTCAGAGCACTGCATGCCCCTCTCCTCATCCCACCGCCACGAAAACTACTCTGTCAGCTGAAAAGGAAAACAAGGCAGTCCCTAACATCTGGGGCAAGGATGGGAACAGATACGCCGCTCTCGGCAGAAATGCACAGAATCCAGGCGCTGTCTTAGTTGATGTAAGACTTTGCTGTGTCAAGGAGATTTGCTTGGCTAAAACTTTGGATTTAATTATAAACAAGCAACAACAACAACAACAAAAAGCAAAACCCAAAATAAAATGAGCTCACTTACGGTAACTGGGGAATTGCAAAGTGCAATATTTTCCAGACTTCAGGCTAGGAAAATGTGTTGCTTTTTTTTTCCCCCTGAAATCTACAGGGACATCAAGAGGATCAGCGGAAAGCAGCCTGGTTTTGTCTTAAAAAAAAAAGTGGAAAATGTTTGCATGTAGACAGTGTCTCCAAGCCTTGTCAGTATTTCTCAAGACAGGTAGCAAAGCATGCAACAAGATTAATCAGTTCTCATTGCAAAAGGCCAGAGTGTACCTCAGGGACTATGATACCATCTTCCTTCCGATTTCCTGACTGGCATTACATGGGATGGACATTTATTTAATTTGTCTTTTAATTATAGTGGGAAAATACTACTAAAATGATCAGATACTAAATATCAGATACACATATCTACTTGGCAATGCCATTAGAAATTTTTTTATTATTCCAGGCAATAATATGAGGGTGAATTAAATTCAGCCTCTGCAATCAAGGAAGGTTTAGTCACATCTGTGTAGGTAAAACCAATAGGCTCTCCACTATCTCTGCAGGTGGAAAAGGATTCACAGTGCAGACAGTAAAAAAAGCCATAGGTTTTAATGATTGATCTCTCTGTAAACAAACTGGAAAATCAAGCTACTGTAGTGACCTTGGGATATCCACCTATAGACATTTTATAAATATTTGGTGATACCTAAAATATATTTTGAACATGTGTTTATTATAGTATACTATACTAAAATGAAAAACAGAATAAACTTCAATTACTTCCTAAACATTTTGCTTGATAAATCTGGAACACGTTAAAAATATTTTAGGAATAATTGAAACATTTCACACATACAGCATTGATGCAGCATTCTTTTTTATATCTAAACCATCTGTGTGCTACCCGGCGCTTGTCAGATGTGCATTGTGAAAGGAGACCGCTGATTTGCTGGGAATTGCTCTGGCTGAGAAAGCATTTGACCAGTATAACCACACAGGTCACGATTTATTAGCCAAGGCAGCACGTCACAGCACGCAGGCAGGTATCCAGCATGAAACTCGCCTCAGAAAGCTGCAACCCCTATGGTTTTCCCCTGGAACCTAATCCAGACAACATGACTTGAGGGAGGGTCCAGCAAAGGAGTTGCATGATCTTCTGCTGTTTCATGGAAATGCTTTTGGAAGCTATTTTCTGGGGTAATCCATCATGAAACAATCATGGAATAAATGTGTCTTATATAAAGGTCCCGATCCTTTAACTATTCCACCCTTGGCTCCTCTATCCGCTCCAGTGGCCGCTACAACAGTGGTGCTGCTTCTGCCTTCCACGGACAGAATATCACCTCCCCATTCCCAGTCCCCATCTCTGTCCTTCCAATGATCGTATTAGCCATTTTACCCAGAAAATTGTGTTAAGAATTCATGGATGGTTGATAATTTGTGAGAATCCCCAGAGTCTTTTTCATGCTTCCCATGATGGAGTGGCTCATCATGTAAGCATAGTTTATACATTTTTGTTTCTAAATAAGAGCATGTATTTGGCTGCATTTGGTTGAACCCAGCTTATGAAGTGAGCCAGATCGTCTTCACATGTGAGAGTACTGTCATCTTTACTGCTTCCCAGCCTGTGTTATCTGAGAAACGTATTAGCAATAGTTTACGTGGTATTTGTGATTTAAATATAGATTGTGTTGAGTGGAAAGGAAAAAGGGGTGGTTTCCCTTCCAGAAAGTCTCCACCCGTTGATAATTGCCCATAAAATGTCTATGTTGAAATCTGGTAGATGCTTTTAAAAATGCTATTTTTTGAAATTTTATAATTAGATGACTGATTTATCACATTTCCACTCTTGAAATGTTTCTTCTATGGATGAAATCAAGTTGATTTGACAAGCTCCAGTTTCCCTGAAGTCATAGTATTTGGCACAGATTTTTACTTCTGCCTTCAGTATCAGCCCTTTCCTATCTGCCGCTCCCAAATGAAAGCTAGGCAAGCCAGTTTACAGTTATTTGGGTCATCCTTCTCGCTCTTTCAAGTACAGGCACAGCATTCACTACCTGCCTAGAGAAAGAATAAGTTCCTTCGCTGCTGCCTTAGGAAGTCCCAGGGACATTTTATCCAGCCTTGCTGACTCAAACAGATCTGAGCTGACTTGCATTCTCCCAATTTACTGTTCGACCAGAAAACATTTCATCAGCATCATATGATACTCATACTTCCTCCAGCTTTGATCCACCAGAACAGAAATAGTTATTGAATGCATCTGTCTCACAATGTCTCATTACTAGGAGTTTAACCATCAACATTTAGTAATGGACTCACAGAAGTTCCTTTTGTTCCTCGTGTACTTTTGTAGAAGACATTTCTTGTCTTGCATGGGGTTTACATTCTTTTTCCCTACGCAGTGTATGGGGGGAGAAGCAGCTGGTTGGTGCAGCTTGAGGTGATTAAAAGCTCAGGCTGGGAAGGTTCAGAGGAGGCAGAGCTTATACAAAACAGGCTGGGCAAAAACACTCAACAACCTGGGAGCTCCTTCCATAAAGAATCTTCTGGAGGAGATTTTGGAAAGAGCTGTCTTATAATGTCAGGACTAAAGGCCAACTGTTAGGCTCTTGTAATAAACTTTTAAAAATAGTTTTCTTCTTCCTTGTGAGCTAACCAAGTACTTTTGCACCTGATAACACTACCTGACCCAGGGCACAAGGCTCTCTGTACTCCCACAAGACTGCTGCTTACAGTGGTGAAGTCCTGACACCAGCAGAAGAAAGATGATGCAAAAGAATGCCATTGCCTTAGAAAGGAAGAGCAGGACAGACCATCACTTCGTCTCATCCGACCTCTTGTGCTCGGCAGGTCACAAGGTCTCACCCAAACACATCATCTCAGCTCCAGCCAGGAGAGGTAATCCTCTTGGTAGTGGTTCATGCCAAGCTCTTGGTCCTAGCCAGGTGGTGCAGCATCCCTCAGGGAGAAGTCAGGAAAGCCGGGGATTTGTCAGCTGTCATTAAGCCATGGAGCTCAAGCCACGGGTGGAGCAGAGGGAGGAGGACCAGGAGTGTCTCTGTGATGCTCACATAGATGAAAGAGTACTGGGGCCTGAACGGTGCTCTCCCCAAACTTTAGACTTTCCAACACTAAGCACCATGGCACTTGGTGTATGTTCATGGGGCATGTTGCACGGCCGAGCAGAGCTATGGGATATTGCTCTGGATGACCCCTAACGGCAGTGTTAGTGTGGTGCACCTTGCGCAAACTCCCCCTAAACAGCGTTTTCAAGCAACCTCGGGTATCTCTGCGGTGCGATGCGAGCAGATGCAGTTGCAGGATTGCTGGGGCAGAGTGCTTGGTGCAGTGGGGTTTCTCCCCATTTTTGGTGGCAGTGCCTCTGCAACGACCCCTTCCACTGGAGCACCACCAAGACCTTCTCAGCGACCCAGTGACGAACCACCTTCCCAGGTCAGGATCCACATACAAGATTGGATTGAGCTGGAAGAGATAAAATAAAGTCAAATCCACCCATCTGTTGCTCACTGCAGGATCTCTGCCAGCGTGTAGCTCCACTGGGATCCAGGCCTTACATGTTATATTTTCTGCAGATATTCTTACAATTAAAAACAGGACTACAAAGGAATCTGGGAGGGAGCTCTTGGCAGGATGTTGAAAGCCCCTGAATAATTTTTTAAAAGAAGATTAATGTAACTGTTGCTGGTACCTCTAGGGAAAAGAACTGCTCCATTTTGCAGCAGGCTGTAATTTGTAAATTGAATCTAATATTGCCACATAAATAATACTGCAGAGATTAAATCTGGGGAAAGGTGTGAAATGAGAGAGCTACAGCATCTAAGAAGCAAATGCAGCAAATACTTTTACAGTCACTGTCGAGCAGAAAGTATTAACAAACATTTCTATTGTTCAAGTCAGCTCTCTGCTGAATGAGAATAACATGCACTTCATATCACAGGGAAAGTGCCAAATATTGCAATTTTTTTCTGTTTCCTCGGAGTTAGCCTCTTTGGTCTCCATGTTGCAGTCTGGTGTTATTGTTCCAAGAAAACTTTTGTGTCCTCAATGTATTCTCTATAAACTGCGAAAACTCCAACTTAATATGAAAGATTTAGATTTTTTCTGGCTCGGAGTGAGGTTGTGGAGCTACCAGAATGCATTATGTGCATGAAAACATTATTGCCTCTTAAAAAATTTAGCTAAATATAAAAAAGTTCCATTTTTGACCTTTCATCCCTTGACACTGTGTGACGTCCAGCAGCCTGTGCACAAGCCTGATCCCAGAGTGTGCAGGTTTATTGGTGTTTAGGACACACTCTTGTAATACATTACTCACTAAGAGTAGTTATGTGTACTAGTACTTAGAACTAGTAGAGGAAAAATAGACCCCCATGTGCCGTTAAAGTGTTTAAAAGAGTTTTCTGAGATACTAGCTCAAATTTTGTCAAATGAAATATTTCGTGGCAAGTATTCCTTAGCGTCATCATATATTCTGTAAGTTTCGCTTTTCCCACGCTGTGTATCGGTCACGTATGTTCTCACACCTCAAGGCAAGTTTCTCTTTTGGCACAACAGGGTAGCAGTTGGACCATCTCCCTTCCTACAAACTATGACAAAGTCATAGTGACCTTGCTTTGCTCCAACCCACTCAATACCCACTAAAGAAGGTAGGACGTCCGCATTGGCTATGGAGTGACCAGAGGTAGTTTTTCAGCCTTGGCATGGACAGTCTCCTGACTACCTACCACTGGGAGTTGATTGTGTAGAGGGAGACGAGTGGAATATTGTAATCTTCATGCTGATGAGCCAAACAGACCATCTGCATTCAATAACATCACCAAAAGTCCACATTTTTCATAGCTCTTTGCCTTGTTTTGGGCAGCTGCAAAGTTCTGTCTGCACTTTTTACTCCTGTTAGGACATTTGTCAATACGTAGCACCTTAGGTTTTCTGATTAGAACTGCTTGTGTGGTGTCAGCCTCAAAAAACTCAAATTCAGTAAAAAGCTAAACACCATTTTCTATTGATATCTCTGGAGTTTCCTGGAACCTGCAAAATTTTGAAAATTTCCAACCTGCAACAGAATAGTTCTACAATTCCAGGAGATGAGTATGCATTTTTTTTTTTAGGGCTGAAAGACAAACACTTTCCAAGCCACCCAAACAGCTGCACTCTTTATTGCAGTATGGGTATTCTGGAAGACCAGAAAGCAGAGAGAGACTTTGTAAACATACATACTATTAACACCTCAGAGAATGTCAAATCTTCTACCCAATCTGCTGCAACACAAATTTCATGATGAAAGAACCTGGAAAGTGTTAAAATATTTAGTTATATATAATACTTTAAACATTGGTACTGAAAACAATCACATCACCAACAACCCTTTGGATCTGATGTGCTCTAGAAGCTGCTTTCTTGCGAAATTTCTGTTACTTCTTGTGAACATCTTGGATTTTATCATTTTTTTTAAGATGAAAACAAAACCCACATGGTACTTGGGCAACAAGCCATTTTTTGTGGATTTTTTAAATGCGTGAAGTCCCATAAATTACAAACATGAGAACAGCTGTAGTGGGTGAGACAAAGGGCCTCACCAGCCCAGTATCCTACCTCTCATAGTGTGAGAAGACCAGATGGGAAGAGCAAATAAGCAAGCAAACACACGTGATACTTCTCCTTGTTGTCTCCCAACTGCCCACCACCTGTGACACAATTTCTCAGGCAGATGGGCAGATGTATTTTTTATTTATTTTGTATCTCTTGACAAATTCTCCTCAAAGACACAAACAGGTTGTGAGCTGGTTTGGTTTTTTGTGGAGTCTAACTGCTTTGATCAATTGAGAAGATAGGGAGGGGAATGAAACATTGCACAGGATGGGAAGGCATCCGTGAGTCCAGGTCCCCCAGTTGTGAATGTCTATGGAAGAGTTACTCAGTTTCTTGCTCAAGATGAGGTGACCTTTTCAGATCCTGTAATAGCAATATGTAGGCTATGGTTACTTCAGGCTCGCGTCTGTGATACTTTTTTCTATGCCCCATCCTCCTCCACTCCTCACCAGACTCTGTGTTAGTACTGCCCAGTTTTGCCTCAAACTTTAATAAACAAGAGTCAACCAAAAAGATTTTCTTTTGAATTTTGAGGTGGGCAAGAGCAACGTAGTCGACAGGCCCCGTCTTGTTAGTCCATTGTTGATGTGCCCTGGGTGTCCAAGGAATATGGAC
>Ga0181612_165435_pt1 | contig 23978 bp, 14 predicted proteins | sample HoacroProtozoa21_FD_119630 | JGI IMG/M metagenome (GOLD analysis project Ga0181612, IMG submission 119630) | Hoatzin crop microbial communities from Cojedes, Venezuel. Combined Assembly of Gp0051906, Gp0051904, Gp0051908
CCACCACACAGAGACGCCATTGCATATGTTCAGAGGCTGGTGAGCTGAAGAGATCTGGGAGCCACATGTGACCGGCAGAATGAGCATCAGCCTAGAGTAGAGTTTCAGTGAGAGATGACTTTTGGGAAAGTTCCCACAGAAATGCCATTGTAGCATTTCGATCCTTGGTGGGCCTGATTTTATTTGTTCTGAGGCTACTTTACATGTCCATGGCACTGCAAAAATACCTTAAAATGGGCGTAAGGCACATATGCAATCACACTGGGGCTCTCTGGCATCACCAGAAGGGTGCCAAAGGGCTTCTTGTGTCAAGGAGGCTCTGGCCCACTGTGTTTATCCATACAATAGCTTCTGCTGAGTCACAGTGCCTGCCTCGTGGCCAGGAAAAGGAAGGGCTTGTTTTGATTAGGGGACGTCAATGCTATCTGGTGGCTGCAGAGCACTGGGGCGCAGACCATGCTGATGGAGGGTCACAGAAGTCTTTCTGGAAAGCCAAAGCAGGAACACTTTGGCATGATGAGCGATGCAGTTAGAAAGATGATATTTTCGATAATTCAACACAACAGTCTGTCCTTAAGGCTTAATTTCCCAAGTGTAGAGAGTTGGGGCTGATCCCTCTTCTCCTGTGAGAACAGAAGAGACCTCAGGAGGTTTGGATGGCTGCACACACAGGCAAGTCTCCAGCTGGTTTGCTTGTGGAAGCGTGGGCATCGCCTTCCCTGAGGGCAGACCTGCAGGTCCCCTGGCCTGAGTCAGCCTCTGGGTTGGCTGCCTCGTCACAGAAGGGAGCAACAAAAGCAGGCTGGAGGAAACGTAGAGGAGAGATAGTATTTCCCCCAAGTTACAGGCTTTTGATACCTCGGGTAGAAGTTTGTTATCCAGCTTATAATGGACATTTTGGGTAGACTGGGTGTGCAGAGGGAGGGCGTGGTGGTAGATGGTAAGGGGAGGGCTGCCCTCAGATAGCATTTGCTCTCTGTCATCTTGTTTGATGCAGGAGATGAGGCTGTGGAACCAATGGGTTCCTGCTGATGGAAATATGAAACCACAGTTGCAGCCTTCCAGCAACCTGCTAGATGCTGGCAGGAGGAGGCAAGAAGACCAGCAAGGGCACCCCTCAGCCCTCCTGATGCTAAGAGGGCGTAGTGAAGTCTGGAGCTGAGAGGCCCTACCTCTGAGGGAGCTGTCCTGACCCCTGGCTGAGGAAAAATATCTGATCCCACTGATTTCTTAACTGATATCAAAGTATTTTATAGAATTATAATTTAGGGAAAACCACAAGCAAGCATTTCAGAGGTAGTTACTCCCACTGCTGCGAGACTTCTAGGACACAGCGGAGAGGTTCTGGTCTCTGCCTCTGTGAACTGGTTTCCAATTTATATCGGACTGTGCAGGACCCACCAGCACCACCTTCCTGGGTCTCTGTCTCCTGTGTTGCCAGGGTACTATTAAGGGCCTCTAGCCAGCACACTCCTGCGTACACAGTGAGGATTCGTGCCCTCTCGGGCAGAGAAGGAATTTGAGACTGGGGGAGTGCTCTATTCACTTTTATTTAAAAAGTGGGACATGCAGTAGCCTTCTGCAGTTTTGCACATCTGGCCCTTTGCAAGTGCCCACAAATGAAATGCTCCATACTGAAAACATGTTTGTGCCCCGTGAAATGGCTTGCTTTCACTCTTGTGAGAAAAAAAAAATATGAAAATTTCAGAAGGGTTGCAGTGGGGACCCTCCCCTGTCCTCCCTGTTTTGTTGCCAACCTGAAAAGTCTTTTATTTCTGTAGTCCAGCTCCAGTCCAACGTGTAAGGGACAAATCATGAAATGCCTTACTGTGGTGAGTGAGGGCTTTGGAGCTTCTACCCAAGAGACTTTCCTTCCTAGGAAGTGATCTCTCATGCTTAGTGCGTGATTTAAACAGCAGCATACCCTGCAATTACTATAGGATAATGTTAACTTATTTTAGAGCATGCCAGGCCTGTTGGTGAATGTTGTCTAATAATTGATAGTTGGAGGGTTTCTTAGTTGCTTGTGGTAATGTGGTCTTCCTCTTTGCAGGATTATTGGTCTTTCAAGTGAGATCCAACAACTTTCCTCAAAAGAGTGGAGTACTAGATTCAGCCAAGAAACACTTCAAAATGATATTTAACCTAAGGCTGCCAGTGTTACAGAACACGAAGGGATAATACTCTCTTTCTCTCGCCTTCAAATTCACATACATGTAATTAAATGCATTATTTATCCATAGCTAAATACTGTATAAAGCTCTGTCTTCATTAATATCCATTGCAATTCACCAATGAAATATTTTTTAGATGTTACATATGGTCTTTGCTCAGTGTTAATTTCTCTATTTCATTAATATGTACTTATGCATATATATAAAATTCTAATATACAGGAGTTCTAATGATTATTCCTTTTATGCTTGATAAACATCTAGTATTCATTGAAGAATATGGGGGGAGGGGGGGAGGCGGGAAATTGAAGGTGAGCCAAATGGCACAACTGAGAGTGATACTGGTGACTTCCAATAGTCTAACCTGTGTGTTGGTGGGATGGTTTTCCTAAAAGCATCCTGAGTCGCTTCTACCTTCATAAGAATAGGCAAAAGCCCCATTTTTCCAAGGTTTGTTTACACTGCAGCATGGGGCAGACATGCTAGAGATAGCTCTAAATAAGCTGGATTAAATTCCAGAAGTACTGGAGACATAGCCTGGGATATATTTAAAATTTGTCTAAGAGTAACACTTGGATAGGAAAGGTGTAAAGGAATGAGTTAGGTACTTGGAAGGTTCTCTCGTGTTTCTATGTTAATGCACTCCTCTCAGTTGCCCAGTCCAACGTATGCCTGGAGTTGACACAGTTCCTCCAAATCTACTTTTTAAATAGTCTTGGTACTAATTAGGGCCAGTTCATTTTTGTGAAGTGGGCTACTGTGTCAGGTAAACAGGCCATCACTAGTGCTCCACTCCACTGGTTGCAAGCAAGTGTGCATGAATAATCAGAGGTCTGTGAATCTGAGAAAGAAAGGCTGGCCTATTATCCAACAGGTGGAGATTGAGACTCGAAAAGTTCCCAGTCCAAATCATGTTGACTTCTTTGAGCACTGGCGCACTGTTGGAAGAATACAGGGCTCAAGCTGTTGGATACTTGGTTATCTCCCTGCTGGTTCATTTTTGGGCTGAAGAGTTCTGTTAAAAATGGTGCTTGTTCACAGGAGTCACTGAGTCATGTTGCAATCACAGATCATATTACTTCTGCTATGAAGGCTGTGGGTAAAATACACAAGCTCAGATTGTCTTTTCTCTAGGTTTGTTCTGCTCTCTGGGTCTTTTGAAACAAGTTTCCATGTGAAATAGTCTCCAGGTTAAACTCTGTTACTAACACACAACAGCAACGCAATAGTTTCATGAACTGGCTACTGGATCCTTTAGGAAAAAAATCTGCATTTGTTGGGCCAGAGCAGATTTCTGTTTTTTCCATCATGATCCTCGGTGATGTGGGTCTCTGAAATAGTGTTTCAATTTGACAGGTTACTAGTTTCTTTTCTGCGTAATATTCCTTTCTTGCCTGCATGTTTTTATTCTGGGATATGACTAATGTAAAATCTATTTTGCCTCAATCGATGACCACTGTGTTCTCAAGGAGTGTTTAAGAATAGTCTAGAGCATCCCTGAAATTGTCCACCTATGAGCTTTGGCTTACATTTGATCACCTGAATCTGTAGGCTGAAATTCCATTCTGCTGTGGTCATCTTCTTTCATGTCTTGAATGTCACCTCCATCCTGTTTTAAAAATAGAGTTGGAAGAGAATAGCAATTCTCCTTTCCCATTTCGTTGCCATCTGATGTTTTAGCTACAGATGGTGGCTGGCTAATGATGAACATCCTGTTCCCTTCTGCTGCAGGAAGTCCATGTAGGAGAAATAAGAGCGCAGATGCACCAGGAGCCTGCTGGGTTCCCCACCCTTGAGAAGGTGCCAGTGGCAGCACTTTGCTGAGCTCCCAGAAACTGGGAATGGCCCAAGAGGCTGATGTGTAACTCCTGATGCCTGCTGGGTACTTGCAATGGTGATACCCCTGACTGTTTGGGTGTGTCTTTTTTGTTTGTATTTTTTTTTCATCTGAGTGCTGCCATTTTCTGAAGTTGGCCATTTCAGTCCATGGCTTGAAATTTTTTATGGCTTTACTTGGAGAAAAATATTCCCCTGGTGACCATGTCTCTGCTCAAATATGACCTCTACTAAGCAAATGTTAGTAAAAATTGGAATAAGTCTTCACAATTCTTCAGCCTGGAGAAGAAATCCCTGGAGATTTCAACTCCCAGTGCTCCTGTGTCTTGCCTGAGTAGACGAAGTAAAGAAATGAGGAGGCTCTGAACTGTTAAGCTCGGCTGCAGCAAACTCGCCAGATCTTGCCTGAGAAGATACTACTGCTTGAGCACTACAGAGAGCATGAGCTGTTCAGTCTCCTTGAGACAGGAAAGCTCTGAACTCTCCAGATAAATCCACAGATTAATCCAGTCCTGCAGTCTTTAAAAGGACCCCTGAGCAGAAGTTGAAGTTGTCTGGACTGTATGTGCTGAACTACTCTTCATTCTTCCCATTTTGGCAACTTGGAAACTTATGTCTATCCAGTTTCAGGAATACTGATCCTCAGAAGTGATAGAGCCTTAATACATAATTCACTTTAGAGAAGATGTGCAAAGATTATGTTCACTCCAGCATGAGGGAATTGCTAGTTAATATTATTCAACGAATGGGGAAAAGATACTACATCTGTAGGCTAAGCTATTTCTCTGTTTTAATGCTCCCTGAATTCCAGCGTTTAGCATAGTAAACTTCATGTGATTAATTACACTTATAGTTCATTTTACTTGCCTCACTTTTGCCATCACATTAATAAAGTCCTCAAAACTTTGTTGAAAATCTTCAGTGAAGAACTTCGGTAGCCCCAAAAATTGTAGCCCCGGTATTTTCTTCTTTCGCCTGCCTGCCTCTCTAAGTAGTACAAATGCCTGATGTACAAAAAAGAAAATATTTAGGGATAAACTGAAACTAGATTTAGGAAGCTATATGTCACAAGCATGTAGATCTAAAGCCAGGGCATTTCTAAGGTTAGTGATAGATATTCTCAGCCTCCCAAAGGAGTACACAAGAACTCCTTAGGGCTACAAAGGAGCAAGATGATGGATGTTAAAGTAGTGTCATTTTTAGGCATTTTTCAAAATAAGTGGATATTTTTCTTCCCATTTGAGAGCCACACAGCAGGATTAATGGTAACTAATGCAGTGTAGGTTTAGACAAAAAGTGGTCCCAGCAAGCAATTTTAAAAGTCTCTCCTACATTATCTGACGCTGTAAATAAATAGGAATATGTGATCACATGACCTGATTTGTTGGCATGAGTATGGGATACTATCTTTACCTTAAAGTAGCATATCATTTAAAATAATGTAAAAGTTTTCCAGTGCCGTCCTCAAGCATTCCGTATGTACTGCATTTCACAATATTTTGCTATATATTGTGCATTTTACATGTGCTGTCTCTCTGGCAAAGTTTATCAACAGTTAGACATTTTACAAGTATCTGGCTACATATACATTACTGTTGGTGATCCTTCCATTATATTAATTTTACTCAGGATCACAGGGGAAGCATTGTTTCTGTGCCTTGGGAAAAAGTTGTAAACCTTATAATAGAGTTGCTTTATAAAACAACAGCTGCAAATACTTTTTCTCCAATCCCCTCCTTTTTTTTTCTCCTGCTTTTTCACGCTTTCTGCAAAAGATAAGTTATTTTTGAAAATGAAAACATCATAATCTTATAATATATCTAAGCTCAGAAGTGAAGTTTGGCAATCTTAACTTCAATTAAGTCCTTTCCTTTCCCCACAAAGATGTGAAAATAGAGGAAAAACGATTGAAAGAAATATCCTAGGCAAAAAATTTGCAAATACTCAAGATTGTTGAGAAAAGAATGCCACTTTTGGTTTAGAAAATACAGCTATTAAAACAAACAGGCAATGGATTAATTATAGTTGTGGGGCAGCTATTCCATGAGAGTTGCAAAAATGAGGATAATGGTCCACACTCAGGGGAGAGAAGGGGAGCAGAGACAGAGGATGCTCGGTTGTGAGTCAGGCGAATAATGATACTTCAGCATGTCTAATTGTCTAATACTGCAGTGTGTATAAACTAGGGCAAGCTGTGTATCATACAAATTAAAAGCAACCCAAGGCTGTCTTCTTTCGATAGGAACTCTGCTCTACTGCAGGAGAGTTGGCTTTGATGGGAGCTGTGTTTTCTACGTTGCTCACTGCTTGGATCTAGCAATATTGAAGTGGAGGCGTCATTCAGTTGGTTTCAAAAAATGCAGTTGTATCAGAACTGTGTTACTGTGAAAGACTTTTTCTATAATTTTGTCTCTGTGTGGTGTTCAACAGTCCCTCTGCCTTGCCTTCAGAGACATGAGTTGGCAAGTGCTCAGCGTTGCTTTAAGTCGTGTCTTTGGATGTGAACTGAAGGTCTTCCTTCTGACCGTCCCAGTCGGCGTGTGAGGCGCTGTGCATGGGATGTGCTGAGGGGAACAGGAATGGTGTTGGAGCAGGGAGGCTTTGCATCGTCGGGCTTTAGGCATCAGAAGTGGTTTGCTTAGGAGCTTAACCTCCCTGTACCTAATGCAGAGACAGGCTCCTCGGGAGAGGCTCGGAGTACCTAGACTAGAAGCCTACCTCTTTCAAAATTTTTTTTCCCGAGTTTTGGAATTACAGCATCTGTAACAGCCCTCCTAAAGATATTAAGACCTGAAAAAACTCTTAGTGAAACTACTGAAAGAGATGTGGCCTAACACTGTGAGAGGAAGAGAGAAACAAGGGAAGCTAATAAAGGGGAAGGGGGGGAGCAAAATATGGGGTGGGGCAAATAGTGAAGAAAAAGTAGCTTGGGAACTTCTGTTCTCTCTATGCCACAACATGCTGCCTTCCTAACTCATCAAGCCATATCACAAGAACAGAAGGTGGCCAGCTCTGCTTCTCAGTTGCTTCTGTGGGTATTTCCCTCTACTAAGCATCGCTATCTGCCTTTTCCTCCCCACATCCATTGAACCTATCTTTTAATCTTAATTCAGTTCCAGGGTTTTGGTAATCTTTAACCATCTTGTTAAAGATCTTAATCCATATATTTTCTTTGAGTGGTAGTAATATCTGGCTAATAAGAAAGAAGTTAAACTGTGAACTCATCTTTCTGTGGTGGGAAGGGCGTGAGACTTATGTCCCATCACATGTTTTCCTGGACTGGGTCATTTGGAGTCCAGATCTGTTCCAGGCTTTTCCTAGCACAGACTGCTGTCAGCTGCTCAGGTGGGATGCTAGTGAGCCTCCTGCGTCTCAAGGACTGAAACCTTTTTGGCTCCAGCCTTAGCAAATATAATTTAATTTTTTTCCATAGTAACTTAAACCTGTGCAAGAATGAATGTAAGTCAACAGGATACTTGATGTGAAAGGAAATGTGTCGGTACAGCATCCACCTATGGCATACAAACAGAAGCAAGCAGGTCCTTTTTGGTAGCATTATTTTCACTGGTGTTGAAGCTTGGGAACATTAGTGCTTTCACAAAGGCAGTATGCGAAATGGGTGGTGTGTTTTGTCATCCTCACATAGGATGAGAGAATATCAGGTAAGGGATTTCATCTCTCAATACCCGAAGTCAAGTTCTGATTTTGATTACCCTGCTAAAAACTAAGTAGCTTCTGTCCATGTGTCACTGTAAAAATAGTCTACCTTGAAGAGATAGGAACGTGGGCCCTGTAAAGTGATTTGCAAAATCCTTATGCTCAGACAAGGATTAAACCCCTGCCTCTGCTCCCCCTGCAACAGAGTTGAATTTATCTGTAATTTTAATCTTTATAGTGTCAGGCTCTTTTTGGTTCTGTTTGGGACCGGGGGAGTGAATGGGAAAATGCTGAAACCTGTGAGAGGGCCTGAACCCTCTCAGGAGCTGCCTGGTTCAGGCTGAAGGCTCACCAGATGGAGGTGATTAAGGAGTCAAATTGGAGAGTGTTTATCAGAAGTAACCAGACTTCTGAACTGCTAGAATCTATCCTGTCAGGAGTTGCAAGTCACAGGTCAGATCCATTGTCAGGTTTCCCTGAAACACGCTTTCAAAGGCGAGAGCCAGCACTTTGCAAACAGCCAGCATAAACATCTCCTTTCATATAACGCAGGCAAATGTCTGCATATGCAGATATATGCATCACTCTCTATTTACCAAAACTCCTTCCAAGGCTGGAGTAAAAAGAAAGCCACAAAACTGTATTTTTAAATGCCCTGATATAAAACCGTAGATCTCGGCACACCTGAACTTTGGAGAGTTTGAAAACCCCATCCTGATTTGGAGTTTGTCTGTTACACACATCTCTACTACAGCCACAAGTTCGGTATGCTCATGCCTTATAGTAGTTATGCAAGAAAATACCCAGAGACAGATTTTTGTAATTAAAATCCTGATTACTGAGGGGATCAGCATGTGATGAGGCAAGAAATGGTGGCTAATATCTGATGTTATCATGCAAAAAAGAGAGCCCTAAAGCTTGAATTTCTTTAATGCTCATTTGGCTTTCCATATACGAATGATACTGATCATCTTTTGACAAGCACTGCTGATGATAATGGGTGAGAGCAGGAGCGTTACTTGTTTTGGTTCGCATCGCTGAGCATGACATTCAAAAGCAGAGAAAGGCACTTGTTTCAAACCTTTCAAGCAGTGTTTTCAGAGTTGAGCTTCACCTCCCCGCTTATGTGGCAATAGGTGCCTTCAGCAGCTGACCCACTGCGACCCAGCATTGCCACCTGCTAGCAGTCATCTCCTCCAGTACTGCTGAAGGACACTTCTGTAGCCAGTGCTGGTTTGGGTACGTGCTTGTAAAAAAGGTTGCGTGATGTGTTTGATTTCTGGAACAAGGGACTGGATTTGATGACCTAAAATTCCCTCTGAGAACTAGATGTGCTTGTGTTGTGTTCTGTCAGCCTTTCTCATGAATTGGAAAGTTGGCAAAGAAAAGACCAAAATTACTTTATTCCCTCTGAAATTTCAGTGCTTCTGAAAATCACATCCATAGAGAGCTCTAGTTAGACACTGACAAAGAATCCTTGCCTTTAATTAAATTGTAAGTATTTCTTGGTAGTGATTACAGTTATCATTTTAATTATTTCCACTAAGTTACAATACCACTGGCTCACACTGGAGCTTTTCAAAATGCATTTCTCTCCACCTAGAAGGACAAATAGTGCGCTCTAATCAGTGAACTTATGTGATTTGGAGACACTAGTTAACAGAGATTAGTGTTTCTATGATTTTAAAGATTTAGTTGTCATCTTTCATTTACTTTTAAACTTCACTTTTCTTCTTTTTTACCCTAAGGGCATTATGGAAGGAGTTTCTTGTTAAATTTGTCTTGGAGTTATCCAAACTGAGAAAAGAAAATTAAAGAATACCCACAGTTCCCGTGAGAGGTGTGGAAAACATGGAGATTATTCAAGCTTTACTAGGGGGGGAAAAAAGGCAAGAAAGGAATGCAAATTATCAACAATTCTACCATGTAGGTCAAGAGGGCATCCCAAGTTGCAGAGGATATTGTGTAGACTGAAGATAGCATCCCAGTGCCTGTGGGGTGGGTGTGATGTGCCAGAGCTCCCTGGCGAGCAGTCCCCTGGTCCTGCTTACCTACTCCCTGTTGCCCAACCTTAGAACTGTGCAAATCCCCTCCTGTCCCAGCACATGAGCAAGGGGACCTGCTCCTGCTCTTTGATCAAAATGACAGCATCTCTCACATGAGGAGCATGTGTGGTGCCGTATGTTGAAGCATGTGCATCTGTATTAGGCTGCCTGATCCGAGTTCCATGACAGTCCTTCCTGTCTCTGGCTAGCGAATGCTTTAGCTGGGACCCACTGAATGCCTCTAATTGAGAGTAGTACATATGTGACCACATGATGAGGTCACCCCCAAAGGTGACTATCGGGGGCTGTATGTCTCAACAAATTGTCCACCTTTGTTGTAGGCTAGCCACTAAGTTCAGTGTTTTTCCTAATAGAACATTTAGACTATTTCATTCACAGAGGAAAATAAATCCTATTGTAAACACGCAAACTCAATATATGAAAATCTTAGACTAACTTAATTTTGCGAAAAACAGATTGCAAACAGCATCATTACCTATTCTGTTTAGGTTTTCATAGATGGGACTGTCCCTAATTCACTGAACTCCATATATCTCTCCAGTTCACAAGGAGGAGACAAACAAATGAAAAGCCTTCTCTGTCCCAGCAGGACAGCCAGGCATACAAGCAAGTATTGCACAAGTCCCAGGTGAGAACACTGTCCTCCAGGCAAGCAGCACCTAAAACCGTCAGCTCCGAAGCAGTCTCTCACATGCCTGTAAATGCCTTGCCAGGGGCTGAAGGGCTACTTCAGACAGAAACTAGAGGCTACTTGTACTGGTTTGGGCTCAATGAATAAGGCACAGTAACCAGACAACTTCTGTTCAAAACCACTATGAAATAAAAAGGAAAACAAGATTTTAACTTTGACTTAATTTCAGCAATATGAGGAACTTGAGCTCTGTAAAGCTGGTTATAGGTAATGTTTCTTCAGCTGAAAGACTTAGTTCTTGTGGAAGTGTTCTATTTCAGTGTGTACTGGCTGCTGTAGTGTCTTACGAAGTACTGATCCAGTGGGTATGATGATGTCCTTCAGGTCTGGTCCCTGGTATTAATTCCTGTAATTTTTCTCTGTGTCTGAAATTACTAAGTAATTTTTAAATGCTCTGCTGGGTGACAATTGCTATGATTGCTTATTCGTCTTTGTTTCAAACTCAGTATATCTGTGTTTTCCTCCTGGTATTTTCCTACTTCCCAAGTGCTCTTTTAAAGTGTTTCTCAGAGGTTCTCTAATTGTCTACATGTCATAATTCCCCAAACCCATTAAAATAAATGTCATCCAAGCCTGTAGCATTTCCATATGTAATCTTGCCTATATAAATAAATGAACAGAAATAAAATACTACTTCATTCAAAGTTTCTGCTTCTTGTTAGACAATTTCAAAAAGGTGTCTATTGCATTAATAATTTTATTCATATTAACTCTTTCTCTCAAAATTTGTGCTTCACCTCTATCAAATACTTGCAGAAACCTTTCATTCTTCTAACCCTCCTCCAGCTCAGATCAACTTGTTTTTCCCTTTCTCCTTTTGATTTTTTTATAGCTTTTCTTTTTTCCTTACAAACCTTAACTGACTCTGCCTTCTCGTTTAGTTTCTTCCTCCTCCTCCATTTCCAACGCAGATTATTCTTTGTCCTTGGAGCTTTGAGTGCTCCCGTGTGAACACTCATCAGTTGCTGCCGCTGCTTTGCTGACACGAGTGGTACAGTGTGCAGAAGGGGAGAGTCAGCAATGCTTGGACCTTGATTATGAGTAGACCCTCCCCCTGCTACTTCAAACCTCCCTTGCAAACACTGGAGGGGAGGGGAAACACATGGTGGAGCTGATATATTAATACACATACAATAGCACCAATTTCCTGCAGGAGTGAAAAACCCTGAACACCTAACTTGAGAACAAAATTGATTTTAAAATGTAGGTCATATGCTAATACAGCTCCCAATGTAACCTGTGTAGCACCACCAAGCACAACAAAGGAGTGGATTGTGCCTTCTTGTTTTTCTTGCTTGCTATATTTGTCGGTTTCTGTGTGTATAGAACTAAATTAGCTGTCAGACTCAATGGCCACACTGAAGAGAGTATTCCTTCATCTAATGATCAGTAACAAATTGTTTTGCATTATTCTTATGATGGGGACTGTTGATGCTCCTCTTTCATCACTGATGAGCAAATGGTGGAAAAGGAAGGGCTTCTACCATGATCGTGTTAGCTGGCGGGCAGGCTGTGTTATGGGGAATGCTCGCTGTCCTGTACGTCTTGTGCTTAAGAGCAGTTGTGCCTGGATGTGCTGGCTGGGGTGACCGGAGAGCTCAGACCTAACCGCAGAAGCAGGTTGTGCTTTGTGTCCGTCTTATACATGGCGTGAGCAGACTTGATGCACGTGCACAGTGTCATTTGATTTACATGCACAGAGTAGGCCCAGTGCTTTCCAGTAAAGCTGGATATCCCTTCTCCTCCATGCCCTTCACAGTTTGTTCATATATGAAGTCTCTGACTGTTCTCTGACATGGATGACTCTTCAGCTCTGATGGAATGGTTTTTCTACTGCTGTTGAAGTTGTATCTTTACCACATGGTTCAGAGCTTTGCAAAGTTCAGGATATTTAAATGGAGGCTGTGACAAATTTAGAGTTGCACAGTAAGAACTTATGAATACCATATGCTGATTGGGCTGTTTACTGCATAATGATGTTTAATTTAATGCAGGGGGATGGAGAGAAATAGGCAAGAGAAAAAGATGTGAGATAAGCTACTTCTCAAAAAGATTGAGTAATAAGGGGCAATGCCAAAACAAGAAAGAGGCAGAGCTTGTCAAGAACAAACAAGCAAGCAGACACAGAAGTGGCATTTGAAAAGACCAAGTGTCTTGACACAGAGGGGATGGTTGGCTGTTTTACCAGATAGGTGCTCTAGGGGCTCAAAGGCTGAATAAGAGTGCCTGAGGAAACTGAGTTTACCTGTATTAGCATCTGGAGGAAGCAAGGCATATAGGTGTATAGCAAACATATTGACTCTCACCTGCAGAGCTGGGTGAAGTGCGTAGTGTGCATTAAAAGGAGAATTCAGTGATGCCCATTCATATTGTAGGAGTTTATTTTTGTCTCTTTTGATTGTTTAAAAAAAAATTGTTGTAAAAGGATTTGTGTTATGTTCTAAGACCATTTTAAAACATTGTCCTTCAGTTTTTGTATCAAAAGGCTGAAGAAATTACAAGTCAAGCAAGACATTGTTTCAGGCCAATAAATTTCTGTTTTCCTGCCTCAGCTTTTCACTTCAGTAAGAAGAATAAAGGGGTTTTATGCAGAGCCAGGTCTCTTTTGGCTTTTCCAGCAAACAATAAGAAAATTGGTCCATACAACTGTTTATAGGTGGTTCAGTACTTTAAAACCTACATCCTTGTAAAACAAAATCTGTAAGGTTTTTTTATTGGTAGCTTTAAGATGACTGTCTGACTGATCGCTGACTAGTTACAGTCTGACTTTGATGGAAGAACTGGGAAGTGGACCTGGTAAATGAGAACAAAGTCTTTATCGAGTACTTCCACCCAGCAGAGCAAGTGCATAGGAACAACGCACGTTTCCCCATGCTGGCAGCACTGGGCTGCAAGGCATTGTCTACCTGATATCCCAGGAGCCATGGAGATGTGGCTCTTGCTGCACAAAAGAGCTGAATTTCTTGTACAGCCCACCTTGATCTTCCTGTGTTTGGATTTGGAGTGGTTTGGTGTTACTGCTAGCATGTTACAGTTGGCGAAATGTAGGCATTGCTGAAAGCAGAAGAATCAAGAAATACTGCCCTGAGAAGATATAAGCAGGCCCCTCGGAGAAAAAGCAGAAAACAGGTGGAAGTGTAGCTTCCCACAGTTATAACACAGGTTGCCATTAGAGGAAGGACTCATTAAATTTTGTGATTGAAGTGTCAAGGACAGACAGCCATTTTGTTGGGCTGCTGCTAGTAAAGAAGAGCATGTGGTTCTTGGCATAAGGCATGTGAGGAGAACATGAGAATTCCAGTATTTCCTTTTTGCTACTGCAAAAAGCAATTTCTGCACCTGTTTATTTGTGGAGGCTGGCTGGATAAGGTGGTAGCATGAGGTGTTCAGAAATGGCTTAGATGTACATTCGAATGGTCATCCTACTGAACAAGCAACTGCCCGTTTAAATGTCTACTCAATTATAGTGGCGCCAGTTTGCCCTATGTTCATAACAGTTGTGCCAGCATTTTTACAATAAACCTTCATTATCTGAATTTTATATCTGTCCATAAAATGTTGCTTTAGGCAGGTATGTGATCTATAAGATAGGAGGGAGGAAAAATGTAAATACCCATTACAAGTGAAGTTCTAAGTGGGCATCATGATTTCAAAGAAAATAGTGTAGCTTGGCCCCATGTAGTAGACTTGCAGTAAAGGTGTGCCTGCTGTGGAGAAGAGCTGAGACCCTTGTTCTCCTGACTGGCTGGAAAGCTGAGAGTCTGTTACCTTGCTGATGACTGCATGGTGGGGTTATGTGATGCTCTCATTAGCTGTCCTGAACAGGATGGCAGCTGGCTGCAGTGCTGCGTACTTTGGTCTGCTAGCCTTCTGTTGGACTGGTGGTTACCACGTCTGCTGTGATACAGCCCTCTGACCAAGTCATTTCATGTCTCCGCTAAACTTCCATACCCTCAACTCTTGCTTGAAATGACACGACATATTTTCCATCCCCTTTAGCTTCTTTTGTCTTTCCCCTCTGCTTTAATCTTTTGTTTCTGGGTTTGTTCTCTGTTTTCAAAGTAGGCAAAACAACAATTTTTACCCACAAATGAATAATTCAGCCAACTAGCGTTACCGATTCCCACACATCTATACGTTTTTCTGTAGCTCTATGCTCTCTTTCTCAGAGGCACTGCTTTCAATGCCCTCTCAAGAGAGAAAAATCATTTGGAACAAGAAGGTCTCTCCCTGGTTGGCTTTTCTAATCTGCTTGAGTTTTCCTGCCTCTATCTCAGCTGTCCAGGTGCTTCTGTAGTTCCCTCAACCCAGCTTTGACCGGCTCACATCTGTTAAAGGCCCTGCTGATTTACAGCACTCTGGTGACACAGGGAAGTGCTATTGCCCATGCTAAATATAGCCCAAATGAGATTTAATGGCTTGCCCAAAGGAGAGCAGCATGGACAGCAAAAGACAGAGTCCGATCTGTCATAAGGAAAAGGCAATTTTCATTCTTTTCTGGGTAACTCATTGTTTTTAAAGAAAAATTTAGGCAAGATATTTTTAAAAAACACTAAACAAGATGTTATATGAGACTATCATGTCATACCTTAGTTTACACTCCCATGAGTTGTGTTTTCAGACTTTTACTTGGAGTTTAAATGTGCATTGTCAGTTTTGCTCATCTATTTTTTACATCTGCAGGTGTTCACTTTTGTTATGTTTGTGCGAATCAGGTATTTAAATGTCAAACCCCTGATATGATCATGTCTTTGGTTCATCTTCCCTGTGTTGAGGTAACTGCAGGGGCCTCTGATTATTAAGTAATGGGAATTAACAAGACAAATGTAAACATTTGTTCAAAGGGATTGTACTTGGAAACCTTAATTAGAGGGCATGAAGCCATTAAAGAGTAAAAGCCTGCCGGCCTGGGGCTGGTGAGGAGCACTGGCCTTCACAACTACAAGCCCAGCCAGTTTCTGTGCTGTTTTATTTGTTTTTACAGAGACACAGTTGGAATAGTCCATTTTTTTGCCAGTTAAGACTCAGACACTCTTTTTTCTGTTTTTCCCTGCCATACCCAATTGAAATATTTCATACAATGTCTACTTTCAGCAGTTCCTTAGAAATATATCCCTGTGCTTCTTTCTGACAGCTAGTCTGACTGGCCTTGAGCTTTGTAGAAATGCTCATTTTGTAAAAATCTTGCATTTCTTTGTCAAAATTCATGCAAGTAAATAAAGCATAGTTTGCAAAAGCTATAGAAGTTTTTAATTGCAGAGGAGCAGCACTGAGCTTCAGTGGCTGGTAACTTCTTTATTTTAAAGCATGTTCTGCTTAACGCTTCAGCATGTATCTTGCAGGCCTTTTTGTTGCTTTCAAAGAGCACGACCAAAGGGAGAAAGCAAAAAAAAAAAAAAAAGGCACTATATTTTTGCATTTCTGTAGGTATAAATAAAACCTCAAACTAAAAAATATCCCATAATGAAATGATGGAAAACTCTTTGATGTTGATATAATACAAATTCTAGCATTACTTTTGTGGTTTTGAAAAGGATGTGCATTGGGTCTGGCTGGGATAGAGTTAGTTTTCTTCGTAGTAGCTAGTATGGGTCTATGTTCTGGATCTGTGACCAAAGCAGCATTGATAACACCAATGTTTTAGTCACTGCTGAGCAGTGCTTAGAGAATGGCAAGGCATTCTCTGCTTCTCGCCCCACCCCACCAGCGAGCAGGCTGGGGGTGCACAAGAAGTTGGGAGGAGACACAGCCAGGATAGCTGACCCCACTGACCGAAGGGATCTTTCGTGCCATATGATGTTATGCTTAGCAAGAAAAGCTGGGGGAAAGGAGGAGGAAGAGGACACATTCGGAGTTATGGTGTTCATCTTCCCAAATAACTGGTAAGTGCGATGGAGCCCTGCTTTGTTAGAGATGGCTCAACCTGCATGCTGATGGGAAGTAGTGAGTGAATTCCTTATTTTGCTTTGCTTGTGTGTGCACCTTTTGCTTTACCTATTAAACTGTTTTTATCTCAACCCATGGTTTTCATGCATACCCTTCTGTTTCTCTCCCCCTTGGGGAGTGTGGGGGTGAGCAAGCGGCTGTGTGGGCTCAGCTGCTTACCAGGGCTAACCCACAACAGGGCAGAAGCACATGAATGGAAGAGTAGGTTTTGGGTACTTGGCAGCCTGACTAACATGAATCGGCACATGGTCTCAGACTATGAAGTCAAATTTTTCATCTCACTGCGTTTTTCAAGGCTGCTTCTTTAGGATAGCTGAAGAATGTGCAGAAGGTGAGGTAGAGGATGGCAAAGGGAAGAAAGTTGTGGATAAGGGAGTACAGCTGAGTACAGTTTGTAGAGGAATTGTCTCCAGAGCCAAAGGATTGTTTTTCAGAGCTGTTGTAGGGTGTTTTTCAAAGAGGTCAGCATGGATGTCCTTACAGTCCTCCCCTTGCCGAAGTAAAAGAAAGAAATCCATGGCACTGCAAATGGGTGTCCTTCCCTCCTGTAATGTCAGTAATCCACAGCGCTTTTGGATGGTGGCCTCATTCTTTGAGAGCTGGGTGCTAATGTGCATGATCAGCTGGTGAGCTCTGGGTGCTAATGTGCATGATCAGCTGGTGAGCTCTTGGTAATCTTATCAATTCTTTACGCCTTGTGTTTTCTTCTGCTGCCTTGTTCCAAAAATTACATGCAGCATCTCCAAAGGCTATGACAATGCTCTGGTTATTTATTTAAAATGCTCCTGAGGGTCAGAAATCTCCCCTACTGAAGTTTCATATGGGATTAAGACTGGACCCATTGTTAGGGCCTGACCAACGAAGTTGTTAGGCTGGTCCAAGATATTTGATGTCTGTTACACAGTCGCAAGTCTGAGTGCTGGTGCTGGATAAGGACGATTGCCTGGATAGTGTTGTGTTACTAACTTAACTATGCTAAGTGAATGCAGTCCCAGGGTGACTGTTTCTAAAACGCATAGCGGAATGAATTATAGCACATGATTGAAAGGAATGAATTGGGTAAACCTACTTCGATGAGAAAATGGCTTCAAATGCATGCCTTCTTCCTACTGCAAAAGGGTTCGCTGCATCTGGTGTGTAGGCTGTGATCTGCGCTCGTGCCCTGCAGGGTCATTCATCCACCTTGTTGCTTGCTGTGCATACTGCCTGCAAAGTTTCCTTTCAGGTGCCCTTGCAGAACTGTGCATTAGAGAGTCATAAAGAAAATCCAGCAAGTGCTGCTTGAGATTCTCAAATGACAGGCAGATAGCTATTAGCATTAATCCTCTTTCTGTGTTCTCCAAAGAGCTCTTTGACAAGGGCGTGTGCAGGACAGGAAGCACTTGACAGGATTCAGCTCCCACTCAAATCCCTCCATTACAGATGAAGGAAACGGAGACTCTCCATCCTCATCCCCAGCACTGGTGCAGACAGCCTGCTCTGGGAGGCAATTTCTCCACTGGCATCTCTGGTGGAGGCCGGTCTCCAGCATCTGCCTAAAAGGCCACCCAGGAGTTGTGTAGGTTTGGGGAGTGATAGACACTGAAAGTTGTGGTCAGGGTACAAGCCTGCAGCCAAGACCCCCTGAAACAGCACCAAGATGAGCACTGCATGGGGTCGCATGGGCTTTTTAATCCCAAGCACCTACATCCTCCTTCTTCCCTTGCCTGCGTGAGATGGATGGGAAGTTGCAAGGTAGCTCTTCAGCAACTGCTAAAGAGGGGTGGTCCTCACTCCATCATCTGGGCACCTTCAAGTCCTGCAGGGCCTAGCCAGAGATCTGAGCAACCCAAGTAAAGGGGAAGGGGGATTAAAGGGGAAGGGGTTTCTTAGCTTGAGAGGCTCTTCACCTTGGACTTGTGGGAAGTATGGGTCAATGTTATTTCTAGAAGACTGAGTAGGTTATCCTGCTGAGGTTGTGTAATGGGACTGGCAGTGGAGTCATGCCTGGGAAGTAAGGGACACAAAGCTTTCCTGTCCGGAAGGCAGGCAGCCAACTGGCATGTCCATGTCTGACCATCACAGTGTCTCTCTTCCAAGGCTGTCTGACTTGCATGCTGCACCTCATGGCTGTAAGAAGGACTGCCTACTGCTTAGTTACAGCACCTCAGAACTGACATGTTGAGTGAAAATTTGGCATACTCTGGGTTTTGTACGTAATGAACTTCACCATGCTTCTTAAAAATAAATTACAAGTTATGTATCTATCTTCTTTAAAATATATATTGCTTATAATCTGTACCTTTAGTAGACATAAAAGGGAAAAAGTTGGTCTAGTGGGTTGACTGTGGTGAAGATAACCTTTGTGTTGGATATGTATAACTCAGTGTACTATGGGCATGAGAATTTGAAGGAGTCTCATTGTAGTTCAGCTGAGGTCAGTGAAGTTACAGATTATAAACAAAATCAGGATTTGTTTCACTATGGCCTTCTTTGAATCCACACTTCCTTGATCCATGGTTGTAGATGATTTACAGTTAGTCAGTGACTCCATAATTCCAGACTTTTCTGCCAAAACCCATCAGCCTTCCCCATGAAGATCTAAGCTTTTCTTTGGGAAGGAAATAATTTAGTTAATTTGCTGAATAAGTATGTGGTAGAGTTTTGTGGGTAAGCCTAAGGGAGAAGATTAAAATCACAAAACACATTTGAACATCAGCTGGCTGTATGAAATACAAGACAATGAAAGTCAAGACAATGACAACAGCAGTTTAATAGTTTATTTAAAAATCTGCAGCATTTTGCTACAAAACTGATCTACGCTTTGAAATGCTTGTGTGTATGATGGGGTGCTATAGCTTGTCTTATATAAAGACTTGGAATTAAACACAAATGGCAACTGAAAAAGCATTACTTTGTAGAAAGTGTGAGGACACTTCCCTCTATTGCTATCTAACCATCAGTCTACCTATCACCATATGTGAACTCTTAATCCTACAAATGCATTGCCTCAAGGAAATCTGCATTCAACTTTTGCACTAAAGGATCACTCTTAAACAAATTCTGACAATAACCACATCATAAATCCTGGATTTGCAAGAAGCTGATTACTGTCTGCTTCTGACTGTCCTGCTGGCATTATATCTATCTAATGACACTTACAACTGTTGACCATAGCTTGATGCTTCAGACATGAAAATTTGTCTGCAAATGTTTCATCAGACTATGTAGCTGATTTGAGCAGCTAGCAGGTTTCACCATCCCTTGCAGGAAATCCCAATCTGAGAAACAAAGTGCGAAGAGACAAGACGGTTCATGGTCTCCATGGGGAAGGAGTGTTATGGGCCCAACCTATTCCCTACATTGCACAGTTTTTAAAAAAATAACTAAGACAAAACCTATTCTGGATAGAAGCGGCTTCTTAAATTAATGTTACTTTATGTAAATCCAGTAAGTGGTTTTGACTGTGAGGTGAGATGCAGCATAGGAATAAGGCTGAAGTTGAAAGGATGGAGAGGTCCCAGGAGCGTGAAGATATGTCAAGTTTAGCATTTCCCTGCCTTCTGGGTTTACCTCACCAATAACTATGCAGTCTCATCACTGCAGATGGACACTATCAATTCAGCTTTATCTTATTCATAGACCCTTCTGTTAAATATTCCAATTTCAGCCTTAAGGATGCTACAAAACCAAAAGGAATTTGTTCTGGTGGTCTAGGAAAAGTCGCCCTTCTAAAGGTGAGAAATGAACTTCCCCTGCTGATAAAATTAAAAAGGTAAAGAATATGGGGCTTTGAAAGGCTTCAAGGACAGTCTTTTGTATTTGGCCTGACTGCGGACTGGTGACTCTGTACCGAAGTGGAGGCATTCAGAAGGTTATCCTGGGAGCATAAGATTTGGATTAGTGCTGTTTAAACCTGTTAAAACGTGAACTGAAGTTGGGAACAAGACTTTTCTTGAAATTGCTAGTGATAACAGTACCTCCCTATCTGTGGAGTCTGTTTAAAGGAATATGATGAGAGGAAAAAAAAAGCTAAACACTCAGTTGCTGCCCCTCTTAGTACTTTTGCGTATCTCAACTTCAGCACAAAGAAATCACAAACAGACAAAATAAAAACTAACTAAAGTTCCTGGCTCTAGAGTGTTTCATTTAGAGATCTCAAAACTACTTTTCCTGAATGTGGTATTGCAATCTCTGTGTTCAAAGCAAGGCAGGCTCTTAAATCAGATTAGTTCGTAGATAATGTGGCCACTTCTCTGTTGCCTTCCTGAAAACTCAAGGCCCATGGCATCACACTTTATAATAAAGGATAACTGTAACCTTTTTTAAGCAAAGGAGGACTTCTAGACAATCCTGTAACTCCAGAAAAGGCAATAAGAAACTTTAAACACAGGACTTGAGATAAAATAAATTTTCAGTACTATGTACTACATTCTGCCTCATTATATTCTGCCTTTGACCACAGGATAGGTACATTTCATCTGCCTGTGACGGGGAAGCTGAGACAAGACACAGTGATGTTCTTCCTCCTAGGATCACAGAATGAGGACAAACCCCACTATTCCTCCTTCTGACCCCATTGCATTGGCCACTGAACTAAAGTTGAACTAAAGATCTCTGCTGTGCTTAGCTTAATAATGCTTACAGTAACTACTGTGGATCTCTTTGGGGTTTCATCTTGGTTCTTATGATGCTTATTGTAGTATAAACTATCAAGATTCAGAGTGCATGCGAATGGCATTTTGTAACTTAAAGGTGTTTTCCATTTCCATTTTGTTCATAGCCCTTGAATTAAGTCACCATGGAAAACTGCCAAATAATTCACCTTTTTTTTTTGGCAAATAAATGTAAAAAACTTGATGCCTCGAGCATACTACATGCTTTGCAGGAAATTCCCAGACTCTTACAACAAAGAGACAGCCAGGCACCATATCAGCTCTTCAGAATAGACCAAAATTGCAGTTACTTGCAGGAGTTGTGGAGCTGAATGTCAGAGCTCACCTCTTCGAGCACTGTTCACATGCACCCCTTGCTAGGTGCCTGGTATCTGAGATATAATGTGTGACCTCTGTTTGTCTTTAAGGGGCAGTATTATACGATCTAGATATCCACGGCAACTTCAAGATGCTAAGAAGAAAAATAAAGTGCGTCTATATTTGTCAGTTATTTCAAACTGGAGAGCCCAAGCATATTACATGTTACTGAGGTACTGTTGTGTATTTCATTAGTAATAAGAGCACATTTTATATTGGAATATTTGAATGTATTTGGGGTGAATAGGTAACTTCCATCTCTCAGCAAGGAATTTAGAAGTTGGGCACCCTATTATACAAAGACTATTTGGTTTGTGTCTATGCAGTATGTGCTGATAAACTTAACTGCATTTTGATGAAGTGTGTTTTATGTGGGATCAGACTGTGTAAAGCAGGTCTGAGCCTAGAAGACGCATTATTAATAAAGGTGCTTGTGGTCTAGCAGAAAGATGTAAATTACCCCATCCACATTCTCATTTCTTTGCATCAGCCTTCAGTGCTTGTGTCCAGCATGCCAGTAAAAAGTCATGGGAAACTGGGCTACAGTCCTGGCGTGGTGCAATGTACAGCAAGGGCTGAACAGTTTGCACATGTACAACCCCCCCAGGCAAAATAAGGAGGTTTTGGCCTCGCTTGTCTCCATTCTCTTCCTCTCATTTCCCACGTATTATGGTCTGAAGGGTGGGATTTTTCCCAGGGAGACACAAGGCCTTTGTGGTCTACCAGGACCAACCTCTCTTACATAGGCTTCAAACCAAATTAAACTCCACATCTGAACAGCTCTGATTTTGGGCGAAAAATTCAGGGCCAAATCTGGACTTCGCAATTCAAGTCCCTAGGAGAGCTCGGAGCAATGGTTGTATGTGTACGGTGACTCATACTTGGGGTGTGGGTTGCTGGTTCTCTTACTGCGACTGAAGAGAAGAAAAAAAAAAAAAAAGCTAGGGGCAGGACTCCAAAACTCATCCTTACATTTCATTCACAGATAGCAACATCCAGATCAGAAGCTCAGTGAAGCTGGTAGAACAGGATCAGTGGGCTTTGGTTCATGCCACAACTGCAGGCAACCATTGCATACTGATCTGGACCAGTGAGGCATATCCCTGAATGCCACCTTTGTTTCATGGCAGGGAAATGTTTTGGATAAAGCTGATCAAAGGGAAAAGTTATTGCACACACCCCACAAGTCTGTCTGAAAACTAACTTCTGTAATTTCTTTTATTTCTCTTGTGTCCTTTGGAGATCCTAGAGTAATTTTTTCTTGCCTTATGGATAAAAGAGGTGCCTGAATGTCACAGAACGTATTTTTTCCCCAGGCAAATGTTTTGCTCAAAAGCGAGTGGCCTCCTTTTCCTCTTCCTGCTTAGCTGTACCTTATTTCATGTGATTGGGCACTGAGCTATCACATGGCGATGCAGGAGGGTAAGTAGTTTCCTTCCTCCTTCTTAGGATCTCAACACTTTTATTGTGTACTTGGATTACGTATTCCTTGCTGAAGGCTGCTTTTTCCCTGCCACAGCTTTTGGAAGACGCTGGTAAAATTTGAACTTTTAGCACTTCTTGTAATGTATAATTTTATCTATAAATGTGGACCTCCTATAGACCCTAATGATGTGAAGGAAGGCAACTGTGAAAGGGGTGCCAAGTTCACTGCATGAACATTAGCAGTTTTGATGGCAGAGTTCATGGTGGCAACCCTTTGTGGGAGTCCTACATCGCTTACACACAAAACATCCCTAGTCTGACAGTACAAAATTATCTTTGACTTCAACAGAGCCAGGATTTGAAGTTTGTCTCAAAAAGAAGTTGGGAACTGAGTTACTGATATATACCCATTTGATCAGGAACCTAAATTTCTGGCTTGAAAACTTAATTGTGCAATGTAGTAAAAATGCTCAGGAAGGCTCTGAAAACTTTCCCTTTTCCCTCACCTTTTATTCTCACTATTTGGTAGCCTGTAGAGTACTGCCTTTCAGATATCCATCTAGGAATGCCTAAAAGTTGGAGACTTCTTCTAGTGTTTAAAGTCTGGAAAGCATTTTATAGCTCCAAAGTCAGATTCTGCTGTTACTCAATATTTGTGTGGAGCCATAGGTGATTTACATGGCCTCTGGCGCAAAGACATTGCAATCTAAATTGAACTCTACAGGACAAGATGCTGAGGGAGATAACGCCAAGCAAGGAAATGGAGGAGGAATCTGCTGGACAGGTTTATGGACTGTTTGGGAAGTACCATTATGAAGCATGTCAAAAACTTCTTGCGTTTTTAAAAGTAGGGCAGTGATTAGGCTGTTGTTATGTGGAACAGCATTGTGGATTATGGAGTTGTAGGAAATGGTCTTGAGGAAGGGGTTGCATGAAGCCTGTGGGAGCAGATCCGTAATAATCAGACTGTGTGATGAAGAAATAAATATCCTATTTGACTAGAAAGCTCGGGATTTTTTTGCTGCATTGAAATGGAGCAGTGCACTGGTCAGGAGCATTTGAATCTAAGATGAACATGTGAAGCACCTAGAACGCTTGGATTTTCTCTGCTGGTTGGTTTTGAATTCAACCATGAGCTAAAAAAAAAAAGGATTCTCCCCCCCCCCCCCCCC